>Ga0194117_10000133_pt1 | contig 103068 bp, 97 predicted proteins | sample TA2MahsurfametaG_FD_160579 | JGI IMG/M metagenome (GOLD analysis project Ga0194117, IMG submission 160579) | Freshwater microbial communities from Lake Tanganyika, Tanzania - TA2015009 Mahale N1 surface | ecosystem: Environmental > Aquatic > Freshwater > Lake | place: Tanzania: Lake Tanganyika... | reverse complement strand
TCCACACCATCCCCCTCGCACAGGTCACGAAGGTCGCGCGTACGCTGAATTGGGGGAACCAGTCGATCACCCTCCCTGCCGGCCAGCGCACCACGCTCGAGCGGACCTTCACCGTCACCGACTCGACGACGATCGTCGCCCTCACCTCGCACACGCATCGGCTCGGCGAGCGCTTCGTGATCAAGGTCGTCGGAGGGCCGCGGGACGGTGAGACCGTGTATGAGAGCACCGATTGGGAGCACCCGGCCTTCCTCCTCCTCCCGCAGCCGGTGCGCCTCGGTCCCGGGCAGGGACTCAAGTCGATCGTCACCTACAACAACACCACCGCCGCGACCGTCCGCTTCGGCCTGCAGAGCACCGATGAGATGGGGATCATCTTCGGCTACGCATACTGAGCGGCACGCCGAAGCGCGTGCCGAAGCGCGGCGGCGCTAGCGGATCACCGGGACGGGATACGCCGTCCGCAGGGCGGTGAGATAGTCCCCGAAGAGGGCCTGCGTGGCCGTGAACTCCTCGCGCACCTTCGCGCGAAACGCCGCGTCGGTGGCGAAGTCGTGGAGGAGGGCGGCCATCGCCATCGCGTCGATCCGGAAGCCGGTGTGTCCGATGTCGTTCAGCGCATCGGCTTCCATCTCGTAGGTGTGGAATCCCCCGCTCGAGGAATAGGCGCTGAATCCTACGCCAGGCAGATCGCGCGAGACGCTTCCCGTCTCCTCCCACCCTTGCGGCTTCTGCGGCGCCTCGCGGACGCGCGTGCCGCCGTATCGCCGCACGTACGCGAAGGCGACCTCGTTGAGCGCCCCGACCGAGATCCCGTCACGCATGCTCCCGTACGGTTCGATCCGGACCTGGGTCCCCGTGGCGAGCGCCGCGGCGCGCGCGGCATCATCGACCATCTGGCGCACCTGGGCGAGGTACACCTCATCCGGGTAGCGGATGTAGAAGTCCGCCACCGCGCGATCGGGGACGACGTTCGGCGCCTTCCCTCCCTCGGTGATGATCCCCTGGATCCGCGCCTCGGGCCGGATGTTCTTCCGGATCCCGTCGACGTTGTTGAAGAAGCGCACCACCGCCGTCAGCGCGTCACGCCCCTCCCACGGCATCATCTGGTGCGCGGGCGCCCCGCTGAAGACGTACTTCACCCCATCGATGTTCAGGCAGCAGGAGCCGAAGCCCGGCGCGGGACGCTGGGTGTCGGTGCTCGAATGTGATCGGACCGCGACGTCGAGTCCCGCGAAGACCCCGCGCTCGTGCATCACCGTCTTCGACGGAGGCGGCATCATCTCCTCCGCCGGCGTCCCGATCACCGTCACCGTCCCCGGCGTCCCCGTCCGCGTCAGGAACTCCGCCACCGCCACCGCGGCCGCGAGCCCGATCGGTCCCTGCGCGCTGTGCTGATCGCCATGGTAGTCCCGCACCGTCCCACGCAGCGCGTCGTATTCGACGATGACGCCGAGCTGTGGCCCGGGGGTCCCCTTGCGGTACGTCGCGCGGAACGCCGTGGGGAGATCGGCGACCCCGACGGTGACCTCGAAGTCATGTGCACGGAGCCAGTCGACGAGGATCCCGACCGAGCGACGCTCCTCGAATCCGATCTCCGGATGCCGGGTGATATCGTCCGACATCGCCTGCAGCTCCCCTTCCCAGAGCGCCCGCGCCCGCTCGACGACGGCATCGCGCGTGGCGCTCCGCGCCGTCGTCAATCGCCGAGCGAGGGCGGCCGCGTCAATCCGCGTCTGCAACGCCTCGAGTCGCGCGAGGACCTCAGTCGCGGCCGCCCGCTGGGTGGGGGTCTCCTGCGCCCCGGCGGATCCGAGAGCGAGCACGACGAGAGGAAGGAGGAGGACGCGCATCGGGAGAAGGTAACTCAGAAGCCGAGCAGCGCCCCGACCCTCAGGAGCCGCCGCGCATCGACGCGCAATGGTGTGGGCTCGGTCCCCGGCACGAAATGCTCCACCACCCGCCGCTCGGCAGGTGTCTCAGTCTCCGAGAGCTTCCCGGTCGCGCGATCGAGCTCGGCGGTGATCACCGTCGACGGGGGATCCCACGCATCGGGGGTGAGCCCCCCCCAGCGCGCGAGCATCTGCCCGAAGATCGGCGCCGCAAAGGTCCCACCCGCCGCTGATGGTGTGATCGTCCTCGGACGATCGAACCCGATCCAGACTCCCGCCACGAGATGCGGCACCATCCCGATGAACCACACATCCGTGTTGGCGTCGGTGGTCCCCGTCTTCCCCGCCACAGGAATCGTCGCAGGGATCGCGCGTCGCACTGCCGTACCGGTGCCCGACTCCACCACGTCGCGCATCAGGTCGCGCGTCACCCACGCCACCGCGCTGTCCATCGCCGGTGCGTTCATCACCACAGGCTCGCTATGGATCTGTCGCCCCGACGGATCATCGACGCGCAGGACGATGCGCGGTTCCACCGAGGCGCCGAGGTTCGCGAAGGCGGTGAAGGAGGCGACGAGGTCGATCGGGCGGACGGCGGAGGCACCGAGCGCACTCGAGGGGAACTTCGCGATCGGCGCATCGATCCCCATCCGCTGCGCGAGCGCGACGATCGAATCGGCGCCGAGCTGCTCCCAGAGGCGTACCGCCACCGGATTCCGCGACTGCGCGAGCGCCTCGCGGAGGGTGATGTCGCCGAGGAAGGTGCCGTCAGCGTTCTGCGGTGAGTAGGAAGTGCGGTCGTACCGCACCGTGATCGGCGCATCGGAGACGATCGCCGTCGGTGGGACGGAATCCATCAGCGCCCGCGCGTAGATAATCGGCTTGAACGACGATCCGGGTTGACGCGTGGCATTCACCGCACGATTGAACGCCGAGGCCTGGTAGTCACGTCCGCCGACGAGGGCGCGCACATCCCCCGTCGCGGATTCCATCGCGACGACGGCGCCTTGGAGGTAGTCGGTGGCTCCCTTAGGGCGCCCGACGAAGGTGGTGTGGCGATACCCGCGCTGGATCTCCACCGTGCGCAGGCCATCGCGCAGCGCGACGACCGCCGACCGCTGCAGCGCGGGGTCGAGCGAGGTCGTGATGCGATACCCACCATTCCCCACCGGGATGTTCGCGCGCTCGAGGCGTACGCGTACCACGTCGAGGTAATAGCGGACCTGGAGATCGGCGATGACGTCGGGCGCGGTGCGTACCGGCTCGGCGCGCGCCGCCCGATACTGCGCTGCGGTGAGGTACCCCTGGTCGCGCATGAGCGCGAGCACCGTGTTGCGACGATCGCGATTGCGGTCGGGATGCGTGATCGGATCGAAGAGCGCCGGCCCCTTGGGCATCGCCGCCAACGAGGCGGCCTCCGCGATGGTCAGTCGCGCGGCGGACTTGCCGAAGTAGTACCGCGCGGCCGACTCGATGCCGTAGTACTGCCGCCCGAAATGGATCTGATTGAGATACGCCTCGAGGATCTGCGCCTTGGAGTAGCGCCGCTCCATCTCCCGTGCCGCCGCCTGCTCCCGCAGTTTCCGTCCGATGCTCCGGTCGGTCCGATCGATGATCGTGGGGTGCATGTTCCCGACGAGCTGCTGCGTGATCGTGCTCGCCCCGCGAGAGGCGCCGAGGAGGTTGTCCTTCACGGCGGCGGCGATCCCGACCACATCCACGCCATCGTGCTGATAGAAGCGGCGATCCTCCACGGCGATGAAGGCCTGCGCCACGTAGGCCGGGAGGGCCGTGAGCGAGACGCTGGTGCGCCATTCGCGACCGATCTCCCCGATCAGGGTCCCCTCGCGGGCGAAGACCTGGGAGGACTGCGGCGGGCGGACGATCCGCCACGCCTCGCCGATCGCTACCGGCTGGGCGGCCTGGGGCGCGGGGGACGGGACACCCTGCGCGTGACCGAGACCGGCCGCGGCGGGGAGGAGGGCGAGGACGAGACGAAGTCGCATGGGACCCTCAATTGTACACCCCATTCCCTCTGGGGAGCCGGGGGGGCACCTTTCAGGGGTGCTGACGATGGCGATCGCCCAGTGCCGGCCACGGAAGGGGGACCTCGCGGGGAACCTCGACCGCGTGGGGGCCCTCCTCGCGCAGGCGGTCGCCCTCAAGCCCCGCCCCGCCGTCCTCGTGCTCCCGGAGACCGTCCTCTCGGGCTATTTCCTCGAGGGAGGGGTCCGCGAGGTTGCGCTCACCGCGGAGGCGCTGCGCACCGAGATCGATTCGCGCTACCGCGCCGCCGTCCCGAGCGGGACGCCGATCGACCTCGTCCTCGGCTTCTACGAGACCCTCGACGGCACCCTCCACAACAGCGCGGCCTACCTCTCGCTCCGCGGAGATGCGCCGGCCGCGCTCGTGCATGTGCATCGCAAGAACTTCCTCCCCACCTACGCCCTCTTCGACGAGGAGCGCTTCGTGGAGCGAGGCTACGGCGTCCGCGCCTTCGACACCCCGTGGGGACGCGCCGCGATGCTCGTCTGTGAGGATGCGTGGCACTCCCTCACCGGGACGATCGCCGCGTTGGACGGTGCGCAGATGGTCTTCGTGCTCGCGGCGGCGCCGGCGCGTGGGACCGCCCCGCGCGAGGATACCGTCCCCGGCCCTGCGAGCGTCGCGCGCTGGGAGCGACTGAGCCGCGACATCGCCGAGGAGCATGGGGTCTTCTGCTGCGTGGCGAACCTCGTCGGGAGCGAGGGGGGGAAGATGTTCCAGGGGGGCTCGCACCTCGCGGGCCCACGCGGCGATGTGCGCGTGCGCGCCCCCGTGTTCGAGGAGGCGCTCGTCACCGCGACGATCGATCTCGCCGACCTCGGGCGGGTGCGCGCCGAGATGCCGTTGCTCTCCGATCTCAGGACCGCGCTCCCTTTCTTGCGTCCCGAGCTCGACCGTGTCCTCGGTGTCGCGACGCCAGTGCCTCCTGCGGCATCGCCGTTGACGTCGACCCCGGTGGCCGCGGTGCCGGCGCGCCCGCTTGTGGGGACGGTGCCGCCCCTCCCCGTCATCACCGCGGACGCGACTGGGCGCGGCGCCCCGCCTCCACTCTCCATCGACGCGCCCCTCGTGGAGCGGTGGCTCGTCTCCTTCCTCCGTGACGAGTTCCAGCGCCGCGGCTTCACCGACGCCATCGTCGGGCTTTCCGGAGGTGTGGACTCCGCCGTGGTCGCGGCGCTCGCCGCGCGTGCGCTGGGCCCGGAACATGTGCACGCCGTGCGGATGCCCTACCGCACCTCGAGCCCCGACTCGTTGGCGCATGCGCAGCTCCTGATCGATCAGCTCGGGCTCAAGGCGCGGACCATGGAGATCACCGGGGCCGTGGACGCGTATCTCGCGCAGGAGCCCGACGCCGACGCCGCGCGCCGCGGCAACATCATGGCGCGGATGCGGATGATCACCCTCTTCGATCTCTCCGCGAAGCATCGTGCCCTCCCGCTAGGCACCGGCAACAAGACCGAACGCCTCCTCGGCTACTTCACCTGGCACGCCGACGACTCACCGCCGGTGAATCCGATCGGCGATCTCTTCAAGACGCAGGTCTGGGCGCTGGCGCGGCACCTCGAGGTGCCGCAGGCGATCATCGAGAAACCAGCGAGCGCCGATCTCATCGAGGGGCAGACCGACGAGGGGGACTTCGGCGTGCGCTACGCCATCGCCGACGAGATCCTCAACTGGTTACTGCACGGGTGGAGCGCGGCGGAACTCGTCGCGCGGGGCGTCGACGCCGAGGCGATCCAGCTCGTGACCAAGCGACTCGACTCCACGCATTGGAAGCGGCGGCTCCCGACCGTTGCGATGGTGAGTGGGGTTGCGATCGGTGAGAGCTACCTTCGCCCCGTGGATTATTGATGTCGCCGACGATTCGCGGTGAAGCGCCCCTCATCCGCTACGGCTTTCATCCCACGCCCTACGGCGAGGGGCTGATCGCCACCACCGCGCATGGGATCTGCCGGCTGACCTTCGTCGAGGGTGGGCGCCGTACGACCCTCGCGCGTGTGAAGGCGGAGTTCCCTGAGGCGACGTTCGTCGAGGATGTCGCGCGGACGAAGCGACTCATGACGCAGGCCTTCGACCCGAAGCGAAACCAGACGCTCGCGCTCGATCTCGCAGGGACCGCGTTCCAGCGTCGCGTCTGGAGCGAGCTCCTCCAGATCCCGCGTGGGGCGACCACCACCTACGGCGGGCTCGCGGCACGCATCGGGGCGTCGAGTGCTTCGCGCGCGGTAGGATCGGCGGTCGGTGCCAACCCCGTCTGCTTCGTCGTCCCCTGTCACCGCGTGGTCCGCGGCGATGGCACCCTCGGTAGCTATGCCTGGGGGCCGGCGATGAAGGCCGCGATGCTCGGCGAGGAGCTCGGCGTGACGCCGGCTGCGCGTACGCGAGGCTGACCGCCGAACGCGGCGCGGACCGGTGCCTCCCTCCCTGCGGCGCGCTAGATGTTCGTGCGAGACTGGATGGTGTCGATATCGAAGTCCAGCGCCGCGAACTCTCCCCGCCGGGACTCAAGCAGCTCCACGAAGCGGGGGTGGATGTCCCGCTCCTCGTTCTTCGTGATCACGCCGTACACCCCGTACGTGAGCATGAAGCTGATCCAGAGCGCTTCGGTCGCGTGCTTCGGGGTCGGTGCGGTGCTGTGGTCCGACTCCGGCGCGAAGACCCCGTTGTCCCCGTAACGGAGTCCGAGGTTGTTGTAGACGACCTCGCCCCCGTCCACATACTGGAGCGCATTCGCCCACGTGTGCTTGAAGGTGGCGTGGAAGATCGCGTACCGGCACACCTGCTTCATGTTCTCGATGTCGCTCGAGAGGGCGATGTTGGTCTGCGTGACGGGCTGGACGGCCCGCGGCACCCCGTTCACAACGAAGCGCGGCACGGTGAGATCCATCCGCTCGTTCTGGTTGAACCACGCCCGCGCCTGGGGAGGCTTCCCGTCCGCGGTGGAACGAAGGTAGCGGCAGAGGAAGTCGGGGGCGCTGTGCTCCACCAGATCCTGTGAGAACTGGTGCACCTCATACCAGTGTTCCGTGATTCCCTGCAGGTGCTCGTCGAAGAACTCCTCGACCCACTGGGAGACGACGTCCCAGAACAGGTTCGCCACCCTGGCGTACCTGTGGGTCCCGCAGATCGGCTGGATGGGACTCCAGTTCTTCCAGTCCAGCGTTCCCATCACCTGATGGATCCGCTCGAGGATGGACTCCTCCGTGAGGGCCGTCGCCCGCGTGACGTAGCCGTTGGGCCCCAGAAGGAAGCTGTCCGACGAGTGGTCGATGAGGACCACCTCCTTCAGGTGGGGGAAGAGGAGGTAGCGGAGCGGATTCCGCCGGAAATTCCGGTAGGCCGCGATCGCATACTGCTCGGAATTGTGGTGGGTCGTGACGAGGTGGTTGTCGAGTTCCGCGGAGAGGGTGGCGCTGACCCGGGCAATCCGCTTGGCGGCCAGCCAGCGCTCCCCATCAGCAGGGGTCAGGGTGTGCTTCCTTGTCTCCGCATGGGCCTGCGTCACCCCAGGCTCCCGCAGATGGAGGGTGATCTGGACCGGGTACATCCTCCCGTCGCGCTCCTCGAAGCGCATATCCACGTTCGGGAGGACGTGGATCCCGTCCTGCTCGTAGGAATTCCAGTGGTGGTAGACCCGCCACCATCCGGGGTTGGCATCGTCCCGGTCCCAGACGCCGGCGCTGAGGCCGTTCAGCATCCGCTCTCCGAAGAACTCGTCACCGCGCGTGTACCCCGGGCGCTCGCGTTCCAGCTTGACCGTGTAGCTCTCGGGGTAGTCGGCCTGGATCTGCTCCAGCGAGGGGGCCTTGCCGGTCAGCACCTCCTGAAGAATGTGCTTCTTCATGGCGAGCTCGAGCGGCGCCACCACCTTCACCATCATGAGGGACCGGGCGGTTGGGAAACTCTGGGGCGGGTCGCCCTGATCCGAGATCATGGCGCGGGGCATCGGATTCGAGGGGTCGTACTCCCAGTAGGGAATCCGGTGGTCCCCGAATGAGACCCGCTCGGCCTTGACGTTCTGGTCCCCCGGGATCGTCTGGATGAGCCGGTTCGAGAGCTTGAGCTCGCCGTCCCGGGTGAACTCATGGTGCGTTTCGAAGATCCGCAGTTCGAGGTCCACCGCGTCCGTCCCGTCCGGCAGCTCGTACCAGAGCTCGAAGCTGCCGTCGCGGGCGGTCCGGGAGCAGGCCAGGAAGGTGTCGATCAGCCCCACGTGCCAGAGCTCGATCTCCATGTTGTGCAGCGGCTTGTCCTCTCCGGTCGGGCGTGTGTATTCGAACAGGAGCCGGCCCGAGGCGCAGCGGGTGGAGGGAGCGGCCTGCAGGCGGGATGCATCGGCGGGGACCCCGAGGCCGAAGAGCCGGCGGATCCGTCCGGCGAAGCGTGTCTCCGCTGCTCGCTGACGGCGGCGAGATTCCTCCTCCTCGATACCCGACCGGATGGCGGCCAGCCCGCCCTCCCGCTGCATACGGATCTGTTCGAGGCGGCCCCGGACATCCGGAAAGGCGGCGAGGAAGGCGTTGAAGTCCGCCTTGTCGACGACATGCACCGACACGCGGGTGAGGGCGAGAACCGAGGCCGTCCGAGGAGCCCCGGACAGGAGGCTCATCTCCCCGAACACGTCGCCGCCGCGAAGGATGGCGACCTGCCGAGAGCCGCCACCCTCCGTCCGCACCCGGACCTCGGCCTCCCCGGTCAGGATCACCCCCATCCGGTCCCCTTCCGCCCCCTCCTCCAGGAGCATCGCCCCCGGAGCGAAGTCCTCCTCCCTGCCCCGCCTGAGGAAGTCCGTCCTCTCGGGCTCAGAGAGGCTCTCGAGAAGGGCCATTCCGGACCGCTTCGCAGCCTGGAGTTCCACTTCCCGCCGAGCGAGTTCCGTCGCGAGTTCGTCCGCGATCCCGGGGCGTCCGCGGAGGAGGACATCGAAGTCCTCGCGCGAGACCCGCAGGACCTCGACGGAACCGTTCGCCACGACGGAAGCCTTGCGGGGCTCGCCGAGGAGCAGCGCCATCTCGCCGAAGTAGTCGCCGGTCGAGAGCTCCGCGATGGCTCGGGACTCGTTGCTCCCCGTGATGTTGACCCGCACCTGCGCAGCCCCGCGGGTGAGGAGGTAGAGGTCCCGGTCGGTGGCCCCCTCCTGGACAACGAACGCCCCGTCTCCGAACGCTACCGGCGCGACCCGGCACGCCAGTTCCTCCCGCTCCGCCTCCGTCAGGACGGAGAGAAGGGTGATGGCTTCGAGGTCGGATCGAATGCGCCGGATCGCTTCCGTGGCCGGCGACGTCGGGGAGGGGGGGCCGGACTCCGATGCCGCTACTCTGGCAGCCGAGGAGGCACCCAGCAGTTGGGCAATCCGCTCCTGCTCTTCCGGACTAAGGCGAGAAAAACGCTCGAGAAGCTCGGATTCAGGTAGGATCGGCGACATGGAACCCCGGGGACTGATGTCTGGACCGCCAGCTAAGGCCCATTGCATTCCGGCCTCGGCGGCGATCGCCGGACCCGGGAGCGAGCTGGTCGCGCAGAACCATGGTGACCAAAAAGTATAGGCAGACCCCCACACGCCCGGAAAGTCCGCCGGAGGAACGTTTTGGCGACCGGACTCGCCTGCGCTTGCTCCCCTGCGGGTGCCCTCATACGTTCGACGGGGCTCCTCACTCCGCCTCCGCTACATCGTCCCCCCTCTCAAACCCCAGGGTTCCGCGTGCGCGACCCGATTCCCGGCGGGGGACTCCCGATCCTCCAGCGGTTCACGGACACCGGGGAGTTTCTGAAGGGGTGGCGTGCCTTCTTTGAGTCGCGGAGGGAGCGCTACCGGAGTAACGTGTTCCGGACTTCGGTGGTGTTCCCCGCCATCTCGATTCTGGACGTGCGCGGGTTCGATGTCCTGCTCGATGCCACCAAGGTTCGCAAGCGGTTCGGGTTCGGGCCGGCGATTCCGCGTCGTGATCTCCTCTCCGGGGTCGTCCCCACGGTCTTTCACAACGACGCGGCCCACGACGTGCGCAAAGCCTTCGTGCTCGAGTGGATGGGTATGCGGGGGCCGGAGCTGCACCGGGCGCTGGACCGGGCGCTCGAGGAGGCCATGGGCCGATGGGCCACGGCAGGGAAGCCCTTTGACTGGGGCGCCGATGCCGACCGGCTCCTCGCGGACTTCCTCTTCGACTGGTTGCTGGGAGCACGGCCGGAGCTGTCCGATGTCCGCACCTGGTTCGATGCCGGATTCTCTCCCATCCCTTGGGATGTTCCCCTTCCTTCGGCCCCGCGCCCGGCCCGCAAGGCACGCGACCGCCTTCTCGCGACGATCCGGGGAGCGCCCGGACTTCCCGAGGCGGCGGCGCTGGGACGTACCAGGGCCGGGATGGAGGAGCCCGAGGTCGCCGCGCAGTTGCTCTTCATGCTGGTGGCGAATGCTTGGGGAGGGCTTCAGGGCGCCTGGCGCTCCCTGATGGCGGAACTGTCCATTCACCCGGAGGTGGCGGATGCCATCGCCGGCGACCCCGGAGGGGGGATGGCCCGGGGGGCCGTTCTGGAGACCCTCCGGCTCCGGGGCCCGGTCCCCTTTGCCTATGGCGAGGCCCGGGATGATCTCCGGATCGAGTCCTCGAGCGGGTCCTTCCCGGTTCGGAAGGGGGAGATGCTGATGGGGGTCTTCTGGCTCGCTGCTCGCGATCCCGATTTCTTCCCCGATCCGGAGCGATTCGACCCCAGCCGAACCGCCGACCCCCGATTCCTCCGCGCGCTACTCTGGTCGAATGGCACCGGGGAGACCCCGACTCGCACGGACAATAAAGTCTGCGCCGGGAGGGACATCGTCCCCTCAGTGCTGGAGCGCTGCGTCCAGCGGATCGTCCCGGCGTGGCAGTGGACGCTCGGATCCACCCCCCGGTGGAGCGATACCGACCTCCCCCTCGGAAACCGACCGGTGGAACCGCTGATCGTGACGGATTTCAGTCCCCGTAGCCGCACTGCACCCTGACCTGCAGGAACATGCCGATGTCCCTTCCCCATCATGCCCGCAACACGGGGGCCCCCGGCATCCCCCTCGTCTTCGTGCATGGGATCAAGGGGGCGATGCTGGGGACGGGCGCGGGCGTGTCCGCGGGCTCAACGGAGCGATCGCTCTCGGCCTCTCGAATCCGGATCTCCGCTTGCCCCTCCGCCGCTACGGCGACCGTCAGATCGAGGATGGTCTCCACCCTTCGGGGCCCCTCGCAGCCGTCCGGATCCTTCGGGGATCTCCAAGCCGATTTACGAACCCTGGCTCCGGACCGCCAAATCGCTCGGATGCCCCTTCTACGCCTTCGCCTATGACTGGTATCGGGATAACCTCGAGACGGTCGAGAAGCTGGCGGCCGCCATCGCGGCCATCCGGGAACGCCATGGGGGAGGGCCCGTCCAGCTGGTGGCGCACTCCATGGGGGGGCTCGTTTCCCTGGCCCTCCTCAACCGCCAGCCCGATGCCTTTGTGCATGTGCTGTTCGGCGGGATTCCCCTCCGCGGAGGCGTGGGGTTCTCCGAGGAGATGCATGTCGGACTTCCGACCGGCCGCAATCAGCGGGTCAGCGACCCGCACATGCTCTTCACCTGTCCCTCGATCTACACGCTGTATCCGCTCGGGAGGTTGGACTGCTTCGCGCCGGACGGGTCTGCCCTCGATCTGGACTTCTTCAACCCGGGTAGTTGGGTCGAGCACGGAATAGGGATCTTCGCAGACCCCGGAGAGGCAACCCCGGAACATCTCGAGTTTCTGGGATGGGCGCTCGGCCGCGCCCGCACCTTCCGGGAGCAGCTCATCCACCGGAAGGATGCGGCGTACCCTCCCATCACGGTGGTGGCCTCGCACGGCTTCCCCACACTGGCGACGGCGATGCGACATGGACCGAAGAGCGTGCGGGGGTGGGACCTGAAGAGCATGCCCCGCCGCCCCGGCGATCAGCGGGTCTGTCCGGAGCATGCCCTTCCCCCGGATGGATTCGAGTACGAACGGGTGGAGAATGCGCTGGAACACGGTGCGATCCTCGAGGACCCGCGCATTCCCGAGCTCCTCACGCCCCACGCCCGAGGCTGACGCTCCCTTGGAACCCTCGCAACCAGGGGTCACCGGCGGCCCCGGTCGGACGGCATAGACGAGGGATCGATCTCCTGGGACTTCTACGTCAGGCCCTACGCGTCTGACGCCCCGTCGGAGCGGGAACCGGCGCCTACGCCGCGTGCGCGAACGCGAGACTGACCGCGCGGCGCGCACCACGCTTCAGCTGCCGATGCACCGCCCGCGCGAAGCGCATGAAGTTCTGCCCCGCGAGCGGGTAGCGCGCGAAGAACTCGTGCGGAAGCTGTGAGCCCTTGAGCTGATTACAGGGCTGACAGGCGGCGACGAGGTTCCCCGGGTGATGCGTCCCGCCCCGGGAGAGCGGGATCACATGATCGAGGGTGGCGTGCTCCAGTCCCAGTCCGGTCCCACAGTAGACGCATCGACGTCCACAATCCCGAAAGGTCGCGCGCTTGACCTGACGCTTGAGCTGCTGGTGCTCCACGCGGCGAGCGTGACGGGATAGCCCGCGGGGGGAACGGGCGAGCGTGACATGGTGGAGGTGCCGACTGGACATCGAACCTCGCCTGAAATGGCGACACCCCGCGACGGGACGAAGGGCCCGGGCGGGGTGTCAGCGGTGGAGGTAGGGAGGCGGCCGATCATGGTCGCATCGAGCGACCAGGGCCACTGCGGCTGGAGCGACGGTCCATAGGTACCGGTCACAGGCCTCCCGTGAGGTGCGTCGTGACTCCAGGCCACGACGTCCTGCAGGTATGACGCTCCTAGAAGTGCAGCGTCACGTGAAAGGGCGCAAGAGTCCCCCGCCCCCCGCTCGCGAGGCCCCGTCGCGATGCTAACTTTTTCGGTCTCCAGACCGAGCCCTCCTCCCTCGAGGGCGGTCGCGTCCGTCCCGTCAGCCGGTATCCCCCGATGGCCACCTCCGCCAAGGCCCGTCGCTCGACCCTCGGTCTTTCCAAGGATCAGCTCCTCGCCGCGTATCGCACGATGCTCCTGTCGCGCCGCGTGGACGACAAGGAGATCCAGCTCAAGCGGCAGAACAAGATCTTCTTCCAGATCTCCGGCGCGGGCCACGAGGCGGTGCTCGTCGCCGCCGGGATGGTCTTCAAACCCGGGCACGACTGGTTCTACACCTACTATCGGGACCGCGCCCTCTGCCTCCAGCTCGGGATGACCGCGGCCGAGATGCTCTATTCCGCCGTCGGCGCGGCGATCGACCCCAACTCCGGCGGGCGGCAGATGCCCTCCCACTGGGGCCACAAGAAGACCAACATCGTCTCCGCCTCCTCCCCGACCGGGACGCAGTTCCTCCAGGCCGTCGGCTCCGCCGAGGCGGTGGTGCGCGCCAAGGCGCTTGGAATTGCGGATGGTTTCAAGTCCGACGAGGTGGTCTTCGTCTCGACCGGGGACGGCACGACCTCCGAGGGCGAGTTCTGGGAGTCGCTCAACACCGCGGCGAACCTCAAGCTCCCGGTCGTCTATCTCGTCGAGGACAACGGCTACGCCATCTCTGTGCCGGTCGAGGTGAACACCGCCGGCGGTTCGATCTCCAAGCTCGTGAGCGGCTTCCCGAACTTCTTCATCCAGGAAGTCGATGGCTGCGATCTCCTCACCTCCTACGAGGTCCTGCAGAAGGCGGTCGCCTACGCGCGCGAGCGGAAGGGCCCAGCGCTCGTGCACGCCAAGGTGATCCGTCCCTACTCGCACTCCCTCTCCGACGACGAGGTGATGTACCGTCCCGACGCTGAGCGGGACGCCGATGCGGCGCGCGACCCGATCACGCACTTCCCCAAGTGGCTCGTGGATGAGGGCCATGCGACCGCCGCCGAGATCGAGGCGATCCAGGCATCGGTGGATGCCGAGGTCCTCGCGGCCACTGATGACGCATTGACGCAGCCGCAGCCCGCGCCGGAGACCGCGACCTTCGCCGTCTACTCGCCGGATGTCGATCCGACGAGCGAGCAGTTCGACACCGAGGACGACCCGCAGTTCAGCGGGGAGCCCACGACGATGGTCGATCTCCTCAACGCCTGCATGAAGGACGAGATGCGGCGCGATGGGCGGATCGTCGTCTTCGGTGAGGATGTCGCCGACGTCTCGCGCGAGGAGTACCTCGGCAAGGTCAAGGGGAAAGGCGGCGTCTTCAAGGTGACCTGGGGACTCCAGAAGGAGTTCGGTGGGACGCGCGTGTACAACTCGCCGCTCGCCGAGGCGAACATCATCGGGCGTGCGATCGGGATGGCGCTCCGTGGGTTCAAGCCTGTGGTCGAGATCCAGTTCTTCGACTACATCTGGCCCGCCTACATGCAGCTGCGCGATGAGCTCGCGACGATGCGCTGGCGCTCCAACAATCAATTCGCCGCGCCGGTCGTCGTGCGCACCACGTATGGCGGCTACATCCGCGGGGCGATCTATCACTCGCAGACCGGGGCCTCGCTCTTCACGCACTGCCCCGGGCTCCGCGTCGTCTGCCCGAGCACGGCGCTCGATGCCAACGGGTTGCTGCGCACCGCAATCCGCTCCGAGGATCCGGTGATCTTCCTCGAGCACAAGCACCTCTATCGGCAGACCTACAACAAGGCCGCGTATCCTGGGCCGAACTTCATGATCCCCTTCGGCAAGGCGAAGATCGTCAAGGAGGGGTCGGACGTGACGGTCGTGACGTACGGTGCGACGGTGCAGCGCGCGCTCGTAGCGGCGAAGCAGGTCGAGGAGGAGCGGGGGCTCACGGTCGAGGTGATCGACCTCCGCACCCTCTTGCCCTGGGATCAGGAGACGGTCTACGCCTCGGCCAAGAAGACCGGCCGCGTGATCGTCGCGTATGAGGATTCGATCTCATGGGGATACGGGGCTGAGATCGCCGCGCGCATCGCGGACGACTGCTTCGCCTGGCTCGATGCGCCGGTCAAGCGCGTGGCGAGCACCGATACCTTCGTGGGCTACGCGCCGAGCCTGGAGGATGAGATCCTCCCGCAGGTGGCGGACTTCGTGAAGGCGTACGAGGAGGTGGCGGGGTACTAGCCCCGCCACCCGTCAGTTGGCGGGATAGGCCACCGCGATCAGACTCTGCCCGATCGGTGGCCGCGCGATGTGCGTCTCTACCCAGTTCACCGCCCGGAAGACCGTGCTATCGAACGCCCCGACGAGAGTCGGGTTGAAGGTCGTCGCCCCGCGCAGTGTGAAGTTGAGATACCAGAGAGCGTAGCCGATCGCGTTGAAGTAGTGCAGGCGCGCCACCGTGTAGCCAGCCTCTTCAAGCACCTGACGGAGCACTGGCTTGGTGTACCGGCGCACATGCCCGAACCGAGCGTCGATCGCGGCATAGAGCTCAGGACGCGCTGGGACGAGTAGGCAGAGCGGTGCGCGGGGATGGAGATGTGGTCGGAGCTCCCGGAGCGTCCCGACATGATCGGGGATGTGCTCCAAGACATTGATCATCACCGCCGCGTCGAAGTGCTCTCCGGCATCGAGTGTCGCCGTCGTCCCTTGGATGAGACGAACGTCGGGGACACGCGCACGAAAGGCCGGGGCGAACGCCTCCTCCGGCTCCAGCGCGATAAGCTCTCGCACCCCCTGCATGTCGGCGAAGACCCGCGACATCTGGCCGACCCCCGCACCGACCTCGAGGACGCGTCCACACAGTTCGATCGCGAACTCGCGCGCGATGGCGCGTCCGTAATGGCGGGCCCGCTCGAGCGCGGCGAATTCGAAGGCGGGGCCGTCGAGGGCGATCAGATCGGTCACGGCAGCGCCTCAGATGACCGCGCCTCGATGACCGAAGCCAACGAAGCCGCATCGCCAGGCTCGATCTCGGCGCCCTTCGCGTCGACCACTCGGACCTCTGCACCGAATCGCTTTCGAAGCTCCGCACTGGAGCCGATCGCCAGCACCGTCGGACCATCGCACACCGCCGCATCCGCCCACGGTCGACGCGGATCACCGGTGGCGATCCGCGCATTCACGATCAGAACCGGTATCATCAGGACCGCCACGTCACAGGGAGACGACGCTCAGCCGCGCCGCTCCAATGCATCCCGCACATCGAGCAGGACCTCGAGATACAACTGCTCGCGACGATACGCGAAGTCGAGCGACACCTTCTGCGCGACATCCTCTGACTCCGCCGCGCGCTGGAACGCCTCGCGGTAGAGCTCCTCAAGGTTGGACAGGATGCGCTCACGGGAACGGGACATCGAGATCTTCTCCAAAGCGGCAAGGGTCAGGCGCGGCGGATCGAAGTCGTCCGACGCGACCGGCGCGGGCGCCGCGGCCTTCGCCGGCGCCTCGAGGAGGAACTTCTTGGCGGCATCGAAGAGCTCACGGCGCCCATCGAAGGACGAGGGCAACGGCTCAGCTCACTGCCAGATGACGGGCTGCCCAGCGGCATACCACCCGTCGACATACGGCGCCGCCATCGCCTCGATGCGGGCCCGCTTGATCTTCATCGTCGGGGTCAGGGTCTCCGATTCGATCGACCAGGGTTCCGCCGCGACGACGAACATCTGGAGTCGCTCGTACTCCGACACATGACGATTCACGACCGCGAGCCACTCGGTCAGCGTCCGATCGAGTTCGGCGCGCACCGCCGGATCCTTCATCTTCGGGCGCAGGTGCTCAGCGAGTACGATGATCGCGTATGCCGCGGGTTGCCCAACGCCACTCACGCACGAGAGCTCGATCGCCTCGTGCTCGTTGATGAAGTTCTCGATCGGCGCCGGCGCCACGTACTTCCCCTTCGCCGTCTTGAAGAGCTCCTTCACGCGCCCGGTGATCCGAAGCAACCCATCAGGACGCCGCTCGCCACGGTCACCGGTGCGGAAGAACCCGTCCGCGGTGAACGACTCCGCCGTGAGCTCGGGGAGCTTGTAGTAGCCGACCATGCACCCCGGCGACTTGATGAGCACCTCCCCGTCCTCGCTGATCCGCACCGCGACGTCGGGATAGGGCACGCCGACGTAGCCGGGGAGCTTATGTGTCTGCGTGGAGAGATGGCTGTACGCGAAGTCCTCGCTCATCGCGTACCCCTCGAGGAGGTTGAGCCCGAGTCGGCGATACCAGGCGATGAGCTCCGCCGGGATCGGCGCCGAACCGGAGCCGGCGAGTCGCACCTGGTCGAGCCCGAGTCCGGTGAGGACCTTCTTCCCGATCAGCTTGTTCAGGAGCGGGATGCGCAGCAGGCTATCGAGCTTCTGCGCCGGCATCTTCGCGAAGACTCCCTGCTGGAACTTCAGCCAGAGACGCGGGACCGAGATGAAGATCGTCGGGCGCGCGCGCTGGATGTCCGCGACGAAGGTGTCGAGCGCCTCGGCGAAGAAGATGTGGCCGCCGGCCACGAACGAGGCACATTCGATATACGCGCGCTCGAAGACATGCGCGAGCGGGAGATACGAGAGGGCGCGATCCTCAGGCGAGAAGTCGATGCCGCGCATGATCCCCTCCGCGGCCGCTGTGATGTGCCCGAAGTCGTGCATCACCCCCTTCGGCGTGCCAGTCGATCCACTCGTGTAGAGGAGCAGGGCGAGGTCCTCGGCCGCACGGGCTGGCTGCCCGCCGAGGGGCGCGACCGTCGCGACGACCTGATCCCACGCGGTGCCGATGACCTGGGGCGCGAGCGGGAAGCTCAGTCGGTGCATCGCGTCTGGGACGCCCTGCAGCTGCGCCTCCCACCCAGCGTCGAGCTTCCCGATGAAGATCGCTTTCGCCTCGCTGTGCTCGAGGATGTAGGCGATGGTGTCGGCCTTCTCGGTCGGGAAGATCGCGACGGTGGTGAATCCTCCCATCCAGATGGCCAGCTCCGCCATGAAGAAGTGCGCGCAGTTCTTGGAGAGCATCGCCACCCGGTCGCCCGGCTGGAGGCCGAGGCTCCGGAGGTGCGCCGCCATCCGCCGCGCCTCGTCGAGGACCTGACGCCAGGTATAGTCGATGACCTTCCCGCCCCCGACCGGCTGGGTCAGGTAGACGCGGTCGGGGTGCGCCGACTCCTTCTCGTAGACATAGTCGAGGATGAGCTTCTTCGGGGCCATGGCGGGACCTCGGGTGGGGGATTGGGCAGAGTATAGAGCGCGGGAGGGCTGAGGGGGAGGCTGAAAGCTGGAGGCTGGAGGCTCACAGCGAGACCTATTGCTGTCTAACTTTCAGCTTCTAGCCTTTAGCCTTCAGCATAAGTCCCCTGGCACACGGCTTGCACCTCCTGAGTATCGTGTCCCATGTCGCCCCGCCAAAGTGGCGGGTGCACCCTGCCCTTTTCGTCGGAGTCTGCAATGAACAACCTGAAGGTCTTCCTGCTCATGGCCGGTCTCACGGCGCTCTTCGCGTCGGTCGGCGGTGCGCTCGGGGGTCAATCGGGGATGGTGATGGCACTGGTCCTCGCGGCCGGCATGAACGTCTTCATGTACTGGAACTCGGCCTCGATGGTCCTCCGGTCGTACCGCGCGCAGATCATCGACCGCGCACAGGCCCCAGAGCTCTACGACATGGTCGACCGGCTGCGGCAGCGCGCCGGTCTCCCGATGCCGACCGTCGCCGTGGCGCCGCACGAACAGCCCAACGCCTTCGCGACGGGCCGGAACCCCGAGCATGCGGTGGTCTGCGTCACTGAGGGACTCATGCGCTTGGTCGATCGCGAGGAGCTCGAGGGGGTCATCGCGCACGAGCTCGCGCATATCAAGAACCGCGACATGCTCCTGCAGACGATCACCGCGACCTTCGCGGGTGCGATCTCCACGCTCGCGAACATCGCGCAGTGGGGGCTCATGTTCGGGGGTGGTCGCTCGAATGACGATGAGCGCGGGCACCCGGCCGCGGCGCTCATTGGCATCATCATCGGGCCGATCGCGGCGATGCTGATCCAGTTCGCGATCAGCCGCCAGCGCGAGTACAAAGCCGATGCGGTGGGAGCGGAGATCGCGGGCCGCCCGCACGGGCTCGCGAACGCGCTGCGGAAGCTCGACGCCTACTCCAAGCGGATCCCGATGCAGGTCTCGCCGGCGGTCGCGCCGCTCGCGATGGTGAATCCGCTCGCCGGTGTGCGTGGGGGACTCTCCTCCCTCTTCTCGACGCATCCGGCGACCGAGGAGCGCGTCGCGCGCCTCATGGGGCGCTGATCGCGCGTGGACTCAGAGGCGGTGGAAGACCGCCTCGCTCACCTCACGTCCATCGCGTAGGTGTTCCACGACGATTCGCTCGAGGAGCACCGGCGTGACGTGGGCATACCAGACCCCTTCGGGGTAGACCACGACGATCGGCCCCCCGGCACAGACGCCGAGGCAGGGGACCTCGCTGCGCTTCACGCGCGACGGGCCGAAGAGGAGCCCCTCGCGATGCAGGAGTCGCGCGAGCTGTGCGTAGAGCGCACGTCCCGCGCGATTGCTCGAGCAGTACCCCCCGGTGCAGACGACGATGTGCCGCCGGTAGGGATCCATCACCGGCGGCCGCTCCTCCGGTCGCATCAGACCGCGGGATCCTTCGGCTTCTTGTGATCCCCCGCATGGGCCGGGCGATAGCGATGTGCCTCGACCGGCGTGCCACCGATCAGATGCGAAGCGCAGATGGTCTCTGCCGCAGCACGATCGACCCCGGCATACCAGACGTTCTCGGGATAGACGACGACCATCGGGCCGAAGCCGCATTGCCCCATGCACCCCGACTGATTGATGCGGACCTCCTGTGCGAGGCCGACATCCTTGATCGCCCCCTTGAGGTAGTCGAAGGTCGCGGCGGAGTCCTGCGAACCGCAGGTCTTCCCGCCGGTGCAGACGAACACATGCTTCTGGTATTGAGACATCGGGGGTCAGGGACCAGGTAGGAGGGACCAGGCAACAGGCGTACATTAATCGGATGCCGACCCCAGATGACTTCTTCGCGATCGATATGCGAGTGGGAACGGTCCTCGAGGCCGCTCCGTTCCCGGAGGCGCGAAAGCCGGCGATCCAGCTCATGATCGACTTCGGCCCCGAGCTCGGCGTACGCCGTTCGAGCGCCCAGATCACCACGCACTACACTACCGAATCCCTCATCGGTCGGCAGGTGATCGCCGTGACGAACATCGGGACCCGCAAGATCGCGGGATTCACGAGTGAGGTCCTCGTCCTCGGCGCGATGCCCGGGCCGACTGAGGTCGTCCTCCTGAATCCCGACCACCCCGTCCCCAACGGAACCCGCATCGGATGACACCGCTCGCCCGCTCGCTCCGACTCGCCTTCACGGCGCTCATCGCCCTCGCCGGCACCGCGCCGCTCGCCGCACTGCTCACCGCACAGGAGCGCCAACCGCTCTACCTGATCAACGCCAACGTCGTCGATGGCGTCTCCGGCAATGTCATTCGCGACGCGACGATCGTGATCGAGGGGACGAAGATCACACGCATCGCGCCCAAGCTCTCGCTGCCGCGTGGCGGCGGCGTGCGGGTGATCGATCTCGCGGGCCGCTGGGTCGCGCCCGGGCTGATCGACGCGCACACGCACATCGCGACCCTCGCGAACGCCAAGCGCGCCCTCTTCTCCGGTGTCACCACCGTCCGCTCGGCGAGCGTCCCCGCCTTCCAGGATGTCGCGATGCGCGAGCAGGCGCGCGCAGGACAGATCCTCGCCCCCGATGTGCTCGCCGCCGGCGTCTTCGTCACGCCGAACCTCGGGGAGACCGTCCTCGCCGACAACCGACTCGGCGCGTTGGCCAATGGCGTCACGACTCCCGAGCAACTCCGTGCCCTCGTGCGCGTGAACCTCGACCGCGGGGTGGACTGGATCAAGACGCGCGGCACCGAGCGCGCCGGCCTTCCGGACACCGACCCGCGAAAGCAGGTCTACGATCAGGCAGAGTTGCGGGCGATCGTCGAGGAGGCGGCGACGAAGGGGATCCCGGTGATGGCGCATGCCCACGGAGATGAGGGGGCGTATGCCGCGGTCGCCGCCGGGGCGAAGAGCATCGAGCATGGGACCTTCCTCTCCGATTCGACCTTGCGGTTCATGAAGCAGAAGGGCGCCTGGTTCGTCCCTACCCTCTCGACAGTGGTCGACCTCGCGCGGCCCGGCGGTGACTACGACGATCCCGTGCTCACGCTCCGCGGTGAGTACATGCTCCCGCGACTCGAGCAGACCATCCGCCACGCGCACGCCCTCGGGGTGCGGATCGCCGCTGGGGCCGACACCGATTACGGCGCGGAGAGCCTGACACGGATCTCCCACGAGGTGACGCGCTTCCGCGCGCTCGGACTCTCGCCGGTCGAGGCGCTCGCGACCGCGACGAGTGGGGCCGCCGAGCTCTTGGGGATCGGCGCACGGACCGGACGCGTGGTGGAAGGGTACGAGGCCGATCTGATCGTTCTCGAGGGCAACCCGCTCGAGGATGCCAGCGTCCTGCAGGATGTGCTCATCGTGATCACCGATGGGCGCGTCGTCTTGAATCGCACGCCCTTCGGGCGGCAGGGGGCACGATGAGTGGGAAGGTGAATGCGGTGACGGTGCGCTGGGATGGCGCGCACCGCTTCGATGGTGGTCGTCCGGAGAGTGCGGCGACGATCCGGCTCGATGCCTCGGGAGAGACGGGACCGAGCCCCGTCGATGCTCTGCTCTGCGCCCTCGCGAGCTGCACGGGGGTCGACGTCGTCGACATCCTCGAGAAGCGCCGCACCCCGATCGCCTCGCTCGATATCGCGGTGACGGGGCACCGCGCCGACGCGGTCCCGGCGCGCCTCACCGCGATCGAACTCCACTATCGCATCGGTGGGGCCGGAATCGAGCGCGTGCACGCCGAGCGCGCGATCGAGCTCGCGGTGACCAAGTACTGCTCGGTGCGGGATTCACTCGATCCGAACCTGACAGTGACCTGGACGCTCGAGCTCGTCTGAGCCGCTAGCGGCGAATCTCCCGGAGGAGATGCGCCGCCTCAGGGAGGATCAATCGCTCGAGGGCGAGCCCCACCGCGGCCTTCGAGCCCGGAAGGGAGATCAGGAGCTTCCCTCGCGCGCTCCCCGCGGTCGCCCGCGAGAGCATCGCGGCCGTCCCGACCTGCTCCTGGTAGCCCAAGAGCCGGAAGAGCTCCCCGAATCCGGGGATCTCCTTCTCGAGGAGGGGCCGCACCGCCTCGATGGTGCGGTCGCGCGAGCCGAGCCCCGTCCCCCCGGTGATGACGATCAGGTCGAGATCGTCCCGCCCCAGCCATTCGGTGACCAGAGTGCGTACCCGTGCCTCATCGTTCGGGAGGAGGGCCCGCTCGCACACCGTGTGGCCTGCCGCGGTCAGCCCATCCTGCAACACCACCCCCGATTCGTCCGTCTCGAGCGTGCGGGAGTCGGTGACGGTCAGGACCGCCGCGCGGAGCGTGGCGTAGCGCTGCGCATCGGCGCGATGGGCGGCGGTGCCCTCGGGGAGCTGGCTCATGGAGGTAATATCGTGCCGCTTGCCTTGCCGCACCACGCACCGGAGCTTTCGGGCATGCAGATCTCCCACCTGCGCGAGGAGTACCGCCGCGCCAGTCTCGATGTCACCGACGTCGCCGCCGACCCTCTCGCCCAGTTCCGCGACTGGTTCCAGCAGGCGCAGCAGGCCGAGGTGATCGAACCGAATGCGATGGCGCTGGCGACGAGTGATGGCGAGGGGCATCCCAACTGCCGGATGGTCCTCCTCAAGGAGGCCGATGCGCGCGGCTTCGTCTTCTTCACCGACTACCGCAGCATGAAGGGACAGGAGATCGACGCGACGGCGCATGCCGCGCTCTGCTTCTGGTGGGCGCCGCTTGAGCGGCAGGTGCGGCTCCAGGGCCCTGTGGAGCGGATAGATCCGGCGGAGTCCGCGGCCTACTACAAACAGCGCCCTCGTGGGAGTCAGCTCGGCGCCTGGGCCTCGGCGCAGAGCTCGGTCCTCCCCGATCGCGAGACGCTCGAGGCTCGGCACGCCGAGCTCGATGCCAAATATCCTGGCGATACCGTCCCGCTCCCGGAACACTGGGGCGGGTTCCGGGTGATCCCGTCGACGTATGAGTTCTGGCAGGGGCGACCGAGCCGTCTGCACGATCGGATCCGCTATCGGCGCTCTGGCGGCGCCGGCACCCACTGGGTGATCGAGCGACTCAGCCCCTGAGCATCGGGTGAGCGCCCGGTATGCAGGGGGCGATTACCCTTTGAGCTTGTCGAGCGCCTCGCGTGCCGACTTGAGCGCCGGGTCGCTGGCGATTGCCTGCTGGTACGCGCTCCGAGCATCGGCGACACGCCCTGCCTTCTCGAGGATCATCCCGAGCCGGTAGTGCACCTGCGCGCGACTCGGCACGCCGATCGTCACAGACCATGCGGGGCCAGCGAGCACCTCACGGAGGTAGCGCTCCCCGTTGGCGAGCTGCTGACCGCTCGTCCCGGCGAGCCGTCCGTACTGGATCCGTGCCGCGAGATCGGTGGGACGCCGCGCGAGGAAGGCATCGAGCGTGGCGAAGGCCGCGGCGGTGCGCCCCCACCCCGCCTGCCGCTGGGCGAGCTGCACCACGGGCGCCGAGCTATCGGGCGCCGCGACGATCGCGGCGCGGAGCGCACGCTCCACACCGGTGGTGTCACGCGCACGTGCTGCGAGGGCGGCCGCCGCCATCTGGCCGCGCATCGGATTCAACTTGAGCAGTGCGCGCTGCTGCTCGCGCGCCTTCTCGTCACTCCCCCCCATCACCCCAGGCGCGAACGAATAGAAGAAGATCAGTCCTTCGCGTGCCTCGACGAGCGAGGGATCGAGCGCGACCGCCTCCTCGAACGCCGCCTTCACACGCCGCGCGAGGAAGGGCTGCCGCACGGTGCTCGCCGTCGCCGCCTGCGCCCCGACCGCCTGCCCGAGCCGCAGGTGATACTCGCCGACTTTCGGGTTGGCCGCGATCGCCTTGGCGAACTGTGCCTCGGCCTTGGCCGGCTCATTGGCTTGGAGGAGACGCATCCCCTCGGCGAGCGCCGCACGATCGGGCTGCGCGGCAAGCGCGAGGGGGGCGAGAAGGGGGAGGAGGAATCTGAGGGGTGACATCATCGGCTCCCTACCAAACACTCTCGGTCTCGCGGAGTTCCCCGAGCAGCTTGCAGTAACTCTCATGGCGGTCGGCACTCACCGCACCCTCCGCCACCGCCGCGCGGATGGCGCACCCCGGCTCCACCTCATGCCCGCAGTCCTGGAACCGGCAGGTCCCCAGATAGGGACGGAACTCCGGGAAGCACTGATCGAGCGACTCCGAAGGGAGTCCCCAGATCCCGATCTCGCGCAGCCCCGGCGTATCGACGAGATACCCCTCGTCGCCATCCGGCAGGGGGATCAACTTCGCACCGACGGTCGTGTGGCGTCCCTTGTTCACCGACTCGGAGATCTCCTGCGTGCGAAGCGCGAGTCCGGGATGGAGCGCATTGAGCAGCGAGGACTTCCCCACGCCGGAGGGTCCTGTGACGGCGGTGATCCGTCCATGGAGCTCCCGTCGAAGGGTCTCCAGCCCATCGCCACGCTTCGCGCTCGTGAGATGCACGGCGTACCCGGCCGCCCGATAGGGCGTCGCGATGCGCTCGACCTCAGCCGGATCACTGGCGAGATCGACCTTGTTGAGCACGAGCTGCGGACGGAGGTCGTTGGCCTCACAGATCACGAGGAAGCGATCGATCATCCGCCGATGCGGTTCCGGCTTGGCGATGGCGAAGACGACGAGGACCTGGTCGAGGTTGGCCGCGAGCACGCGGACCCCGTGACGCCCACCGGGCTCTCGCCGCGAGAGCTCACTCGTGCGCGGGGCGATCGCGGTGATCCGCCAGCCACTCCCCCGCTCCTCGGGCTCGATGGTGACATGATCCCCGACGGCGAGCTTGAGCGTCCCACGCTCCTCCTGCTTGAGGCGACCCGCGAGCGCGGCCTCATGGTCGACGCCATCGGTGGTATGCACGCGCCAGACGCCACCCGTGCCCTCGATGATGATCCCCTGCAACGCGCTCATCGATCGTACTCGCGCCGCTGCCGGATCAGGTCGTCGAGCACGCGCTGCACGGCCGGCAACTCCATCGCGCCGAGCGCGGCGAGCGCCTCATCACGACTCGCCCCCCACGCGAGGAACTCGGACTCCAGATGCCCATCGACCCCTTGGGCGCCGTAGCGCTTCCACTGGACGAAGAGGATGAACCCACCGAAGGGACGCTCAGGCTCACCGGTCGCATCCACCATCAATTCCACAGAGAAGGACGCCCCATCCTTTCCCTCGAACGCCGCCGGTCGCGCATGGACCGCTGCGTACCCCCCGATGGTCCGCTCGTCGCCCTTGGCGTGATCGGGAGGGAGGAAGCGACTCACCGACGCGACACCATCTCGCGCAGCACGTTCCCTGCGATGAAGGCGATGTTCGCCGGCCGCTCCGCGAGGCGCCGCATGAGATAGGGATACCACTGCGTCCCGAAGGGCACATAGACGCGTACGCGCCACCCCTCACGTACGAGGCGCTCCTGGAGGTCGCGCCGCACACCGTACAACATCTGGAACTCGAACCGATCCGGACCGATTCCCGCCGCACGAGCGAAAGCAATCGCTCGGGTGATGATCGTCTCGTCGTGCGTCGCGAGCCCGGGATAATGGCCACGCGTCATCAGGCGCTCCATCCCCTCCACGTAGGTCGCATCGACATCGCGCTTCTCGGGGAAGGCGACCGTCGCCGGCTCGAGATACGCCCCCTTACACAGCCGAACTCGGCACCCCTGCGCGATCGCCCACTCGATGTCGTCGAGCGTCCGACGAAGCGCGCTCTGCAACACGATCCCGACCTGCCTGGGGTAGGTGGGATAGAGGCGCTGTCCGAAGAAATCGAGCGTGCGCTGCGTGTACGCACTCCCCTCCATGTCGAGCCGCACGAAGGAGTCATACGTCTTGGCGCGCTCGAGGATCTCCGTCGTGACCTCGGCACAGAGCTCGTCACGGATATCCTGCCCGAGCGCGGTGAGCTTCACCGAGACGTTGGCATTCAATCCGCGCCGATGGATCTCGTCCAGCAGGTCGAGATACTGCCGCCCCGTCTCGCGCGCCTCAGCTTCATTGGTGACTGATTCGCCTAAGAGGTCGAGGGTGGCGGAGATCCCAGCGGCATTGAGCTCGACGACGGCATCACAGGCCGAGGTGATCGTCTCGCCGGCGACGAAGCGTGAGGCGAACCCCTTCGCGAGCCCATTGTGGCGGACGAAGCGGAAGATCTGCGGCTGGCGCGAGAGATAGAGGAGGGTGTTGCGGAGCACGGAGTAAAATGAGGAGAGAAGGGATCAGCGCGGCGGGAGCGTCACCGATGCCGGAAGCGGCGCGAGGAGCCGCTGGACCGGATGAGGCGCACCAAGGGTCAATGCCGCGTCGAGGAGGTTCCAAGTGGTGAGCCCGTCGTCACTCTCGGGCTCAAGGAGGATCGCGGCGAGGAGCGCGAGCGGTTGCTGCGAGGGGACGACGATCGCCCCACGCGGGAGCTCGAGGGTCGCCGACTCCCACCGCCCTTCGACCCGCACCTCCTGGTGCCCTTGGAAGGGCCGAGGGGCGCGCACGATCGAATCGAGGCGGAACCGCTCCCCCCGCACCCGCTCGGTGCGGTCGAGGATGACGACCTGAATACCATGTGCCTCGAGCTTCGCGAGGGCCGCCGTCTGGTCACCGCGCAGCACCCATCCCTGCGGGATCGGGCGCGTGCGGGTCGCATCGAAGCGATCGTAGACCGGCATCTCGACGGCGGTGAAGACGTTCGAGCGCCGGAAGCCACGACGAAGCCCCGGCTCGTAGCGGACCGAATCCCCGGTCGGGATCAGGCGCTCGACGAGGATCGGCGCGGTGAACGGAGTCTTGGTCATCGTCGCACGGAGCGGGACCAGTGTCCCCACCGAGGGGATCGCACTCCTCCGCGTCCGCGCGATGACCGTCGGCCCCTGCTCCGCCACCGCGCGCAGGAGCTCGAGCACATAGGCGCGCGTCGCGAGCACCCGCCGCTCGAACGGATCGTGCGAGTACGCCTCGCTCAACACGCTCACGCGATTCCGCAGCCCGACGTAGTTCGTGCCGAAGCGCGGCACATGCTCGTAGGTCTCCCAGGCCCCCTTGTTCAACGAGGCGGGATCATCGCGGCCGGCGAACTCCCCACGGAAGTTCCCGTAATCGAAGGTCTCAAACCGATGGCGCTCGCGGACGCGCTTCCGGAGGAGCGGGAGCAACGTGTCACGCGTCCACGCCCCCGCCGGCGCGAGCGCGGGATCCATCGCCGCCGGATGCAACGACGGCGAATAGGTCAGCGCGTAGCCATGATAGGAACCGTCGGTCGTGTGCAGATCGACGAAGACGTCTGGGTCGGCGCGCAAGAACATCTGCAGCGACGCCTGCGTCTCCGGAGCCTCTGCCTTGATGTAATCGCGGTTGAGATCCAGCCCGGCGGCATTGGGGCGATTGCCGATCCGCTGCGGCCCGTTCTGCGCCCCCCGCAACCGCTCTTGCGGGCCGAAGGCATCGTTCCCATCGGCGTTGTAGATGGGGATCGCGATCAACACGATCGAATCGAGCACATTCGGCTTGGGATCGAGCATCAGGTCGCGCAGGAGCGTGAGCAACGCCTCCTTCCCTTCCACCTCCCCGCCGTGGATGTCGCCCTGCACATACACGATCGGCTTCCCACTGGCCCGCGCCTCCTCGGGCGTGCGTGGGAGCGGACGCGAGACGATCACCGAGGGGATCACCCGCCCCTGCGTCGTCGTCCCGATCGTGCCACGCATCCACGCACCCGGCACGCGCCGCTCGAGCGAATCGAGGAAGGCGACGACATCGGCATGGGACGAGGTCTCGACATAGCCGGTGGCTTCCGGACGCGTCTGCTGCGCATTCGCGAGCGACGCATGCAGGCCAAGCCCTACGCACATCCCCAGCATCGCGAGGCGCACCTGGCGCCGCGCGCTCCCTGACGGCTTCATGACGATCGCTCCGTTGATCCAATGTTCGCGGACGTCCCACGACGCCCGCGGCAGGCGTCGGAGCAGTACCGCACCTCATCCCAGACCTTCTCCCACTTCTTCCGCCAGGCGAAGGGCCGACCGCAGACCACACAGGTCTTGGTCGGCAGGTCTCCCTTCCGTCGCATCTTCGCCATCGGGATCAGCCCATCCTCAGACGGGCTTCCCGGTCGGCGGATAAAAGGTGCGGCTCGCGAGGGCGTGCGTCTTGAGGAAGTCGCTCGGCACGTATGGCCCACCATGCGTGGCGGCCAATGCCTCGAGACGCGAGACGATCTCCCCGGCGCCGGTCGCGTCGATGTAGCGGAACGGCCCACCACGGAACGGCGGGAACCCGATCCCAAACACCGCACCGATGTCCCCATCGCGCGGGGAGCGCACGACCCCATCGGCGAGGCACCGCACCGCCTCGTTCACCATCGCGAGGACGAGGCGCTGCTGGATGGCATGAGCCGACAGCTCGGTCTTCCGTGCGCCGCCGGGGTAGAGCGCATAGACCGCACGGTCGACCCCGGTGCGCTTCCCCTTCTCGTCATAGCCGTAGAACCCCTTGCCGCCCTTCCGGCCGAGTCGGCCGGCCGCGACCACCCGTGCCAGCGCCTCACTCGAGCGGATGCGATCACCGAAGGCCTCCGCCATGATCGCCCCCGACTTCCCGGCGATGTCGAGCCCGACCTCGTCTATGAGCGTGAAGGGACCCACGGGGAAGCCGAAGGCGCGCATCGCGCGGTCGATCGCCTCCACGCGCACCCCTTCGTCGAGCAGACGCCCGGCCTCGGCGATGTACGGCGCGAGGATGCGGTTCACATAGAACCCGGGGGCGTCGTTGACGACGATCACCGTCTTCCCGATGCGCCGCCCGAACTCCACCGCCGTCGCCGTGACCTCCGGCGCGGTCTTGGGCGTCACCACCACCTCGAGCAACGGCATCTTGTGCACGGGCGAGAAGAAGTGCATCCCGATCACCCGCTCGGGACGCGCACTCGCCTCCGCGATCCGCGCGATGGGAATCGTGCTCGTGTTGGTCGCGAGCACGGCATCGGCGGGGAGTACCTGCTCGAGCTCGCGCACCACGGTGTGCTTCACGCCGAGGTCCTCGAAGACCGCCTCGATCACCAAGAGGATCCGCCCGAATCCGGTATAGCTCGCCGTACCGGAGACGAGCCCCACGCGATCCTCGTATTCACGACGCGTGATGTGCTTGCGCGTGAGCCCTTCACGGAGCACGTCGCGCACGCTGGCTAGCCCAGCCGCCACACGCTCGAGCGCGGTGTCCTTGAAGCGGACGGGAATCCCCTGCTGCGCACTGACGGCGGCGATCCCTGCGCCCATGAAGCCGGAGCCCACCACGGCGATCCGATCGACCTTCGCGACGACCGTCCCCTCAGGGACGCCGGCATCCTTCTTCAGCGCCGTCGTGGCGTAAAAGAGGAACATGAGCTCCTTGCAGACGGAGCTCATCGCAAGCTGACCGAAGAGTCGCGCTTCGGTGGCGTAACCCGCGCTCTCGCTCCCGGCGAATGCGGAGCGCACCGCATCGATCGCCGCAGGAATCGCCGGGTAGTTGCCCCCCGACTTCTTCATCGCGAGCTGCCGCGCCTGACGCAGGACGATCGCACGTCCCACCGCCGTATCGTCGAGAGCGCGGGACATCGTGGTGCGACGCCGCGTCTCCCGTATGCGCGGGATCTTCCCCTCGGCGAGCTCGCGCGCCCGCCGGATGGCGACCTCACGCAGGAGACTCGGGTGCACGATCTCATCGATGAGGCCGAGCTGCTTCGCCTTCTTCGCGCGGACGTTCTTGCCAGTGAGGATCATGTCGAGCGCGGCCTGCACCCCGATGCGCCGCGGAAGGCGCTGCGTGCCACCGGCGCCGGGGATCAGCCCGAGCTTGATCTCCGGAAGGGAGAAGACCGTCTTCGGGGTGTCCACTGCGAGGCGATATCCGGCGGCGAGCGCGAACTCGAGCCCACCACCAAGGCAGGCGCCTTCGACGGCGACGACGAGCGGGACGCGTCCCGTCTCGATCCGCCGCATCATCGTATGCCCAAAGGCGCTCGCCTGCGCGGCATCGTCTGCGCTGCGGAACGCGAGGAACTGATCGATGTCGGCACCGGCGATGAAGGTCCCCGGCTTCCCACTGATGAGCACCGCCGCGCGGACCGCCTGGTCCCGCTCGAGCAACGCGAGATACCCGGTGAACTCCTCGATCACCGCCGGCGAGAACTTGTTGACCGATTCCCCGGGGAGATCGAAGGTGAGGACGGCGATCCCGTCCTCCACACTGAGCGAGAGCGCGGTCGGCTCGGTCATGCGCGCTCCACCACCATCGCGAAGCCGAGCCCACCGGCCGCACAGACGGTCATCAGGCCGAACTGGCCGTTGCGACGGGCGAGTTCGTTCACGAGCGTCGTGGTCACGCGGGCGCCCGTCGCGCCAAAGGGGTGCCCGATCGCGACCGACCCCCCCATCAAGTTGAGCTTCGCGCGATCCACCGCCCCGAGGGGCTTCGATTCCCCAGCGCGCTCGGCCCACCGCTGCGACTCGAACCCCTGCAGGTTGGAGAGCACCTGCGCGGCGAACGCCTCATGCATCTCGACGAGATCGATCTGGTCGAGGGTGAGTCCCGCGCGCCGCAGCGCGAGCGGGGCCGCGAGCACCGGCGCCTGCAAGAGCTGTTCGCCGGGATCGAGTGCCGCATAGGCGTACGAGCGGATGTAGGCCTTGGGCGTGAGACCTGCCGCCTTCGCCACATCCTCGCGCATCAGCAGCACCGCCGCGCCCCCATCGGTGAGCGGCGAGGCGTTCCCCGCCGTCACCGTGCCATAGGTGCGGTCGAAGACCGGCGAGAGCTTCGCGAGCTGCGCCGCGGTGGTGTCGGCGCGGATCCCATTGTCGGCGGTGATCGGCGTGCGCGATCCGCGCTCCGGGAAGATCGAGAGAATCTCCGCCGTGAGCCGGCCATCGGCCGTGCCCTGCGCCGCCCCGTGATGCGAGGCGAGCGCGAGCGCATCCTGCGCCTCCCGAGTGATCCCATTCAGCTTCGCCATCTTCTCCGCCGACTGCCCCATCGTCTCCCCCGTCGTGGGCTCAGCGATCGCCGGGGTGACGGGGATCAGATCCTTGGGCCGGATCGCGGCGAGCGACTGCACGCGCTGCATCGGCGTCTTGGCGCGGCTCGCGGCGACGAGCGCATCGGAGAAGCCGCGCGAGTGGAGGATCGGGACGTTCGAGAGCGACTCTGCTCCACCGGCGATCGCGACTGTCGCGTGACCCAAGAGGATCTGGTCCGCCACGTCGGTGATCGCCTGATTCGCGGAGGCACAGGCACGCGACACCGTCCACGCCTGGACGCCCTTGGGGAGCAGCGGCATCAGCGCGATCTCGCGCGCGGGATTCGGCGCGAGCACCGAGGGGATCACCGTCCCGAAGGTCAGGAGGTCGACCGACGCGGGGTCGAGATCGGTACGATGGATCAACTCGGAGACCGCGAGCTTCCCGAGCTCGATCACCCCAAGGTGCTTCAGGAAGGTCCCCGCCTTGGCGAAGGGGGTCCGGACGCCATCGATGATGGCGACGCGCTGGCCGGATCCCGGCCCTCCGAGTGGTGACGTCCGCATTCGTTAAACCTAGAGGGGGCGCATCAGCCCGGCAGGGGAGGTCTCGCGGGGAGCACGGCATAGTCGCCCCCGCCCTGACGATGGGGTACAATGGACTGATGACACTCCTCCGACTCCCTCGACTCATCGGCGCCTGGCTCACCCCACCCGCCGCCCTGACCCTCGGCGCGGTGATCCTCGCCGCCTGCTCCAGCGCGAGCGAGCCCGCACCCGGCCTCACGCTCGCCCCCCTCGCCGCGCCCTCCCTCGGCGATGCCGCTGAACCCTTCGTGGCGAGCACCCCGGAGGGTGGGGTCACCCTGAGCTGGCTCGAGCGACAGGCCGATTCCTCTGTCGCCCTGCGGTTCGCGACACTCGCGAAGGGCGATACCAGCTGGAGCGCCCCGCAGGAGATCCTGCGCCGCACCGACCTCTTCATGAATTGGGCCGACTTCCCCTCGCTCGTCACGCTCGCCGATGGGACCCTCCTCGCGCATTGGCTCCAGCGGAACGGGACGGGGACCTACAGCTACGACGTGCACCTCGCCGCCTCGACGGACGGTGGGCGGAGCTGGGGGCCGAGCAGCCTTCCCCACCCGGCGGGATTCGCCGCCGAACATGGGTTCGTCGCCGTGCTCCCCGATCCCGCGGGAGGTGCCGATGTCGTGCTCCTCGACGGCTCCGAGGGGGCTCGCACGCGGAAGCCGGGTGCCAAGGAGCCCGGGGCCCCGATGCAACTCGGTGTGGCCCGCTGGCAGGGGAACACGGTGGTCTCGCGGCAGATCGTCGACGAGCGCGTCTGCGATTGCTGTCAGACGGCGCTCGCGCGCACCGCAGACGGGCTCGTCGCGGTCTATCGGGATCGCTCCGAAGACGAGATCCGCGACATGGGGGTGGTGCGGTTCGTCGATGGCGCCTGGACCGCGCCCGCACGTCTGCACGAGGACGGCTGGAAGATCGATTACTGCCCGGTGAATGGCCCCGCAGTGAGTGCGGTGGGGGACACCGTCGCCGCGGTCTGGTTCAGCGCCCCGAACGATTCGGCGCGCGTGCAGCTTCTCTTCTCGACCGATGGTGGCGCGACCTTTGGTTCGCCGATCCGCATCGACGACGGTCGGCCCACCGGTCGCGTGGATGTCGAGCTCCTCGATAGGGATCGCGCCCTCGTGAGCTGGGTCGAGCGGGTGGAGGGCCAGGGCGCGGAGGTGCGCGCGCGTCTCGTGCATCGCGCCGGGACGATCGAGCCGGCCGTGGTCGTGAGCCCGTCGTCAGGGACGCGGTCAAGTGGCTTCCCGAAGATGACGCGCACCGCCGATGGCGTGATCATCGCCTGGACGATCCCGGGGACGCCGAGTACGATCCGACTCGCGCGGCTGACCGTGGGGGGTCGATGATCGCTCGGGTCCGCATCACCCTCGTACTGACCGCGGCTCTCCTCATGGGGTGTCGGGCGACGGAGCGCGAGACCGTCGCGGTCGGTGCGCCCGCGCCGGCGTATGCCGCGCAGACCGTGGAGGGCGCGCCGATCGCGCTCGCGGATCTCAAAGGTAAGATCGTCCTCCTCAATATCTGGGCGACCTGGTGCAAGCCCTGCCGCGAGGAGATTCCCGCCTTAGAGACGGTCTTCCAGCGGCATCGCGCTCAAGGGTTCGAGGTGATCGGCGTCAGCATCGATGCCCCATCAGAGGCATCACGCCTGCGCCCCTTCGTCACCGAACTCGGCGCGAGCTACCCGCTCTGGCACGATCCCGATGATCGCGTCTCCTCCACCTTCCTCGCGCTGGGCGTGCCGGCGAGCTACCTGATCGACCGCGACGGCGTGCTCCGCTGGCGCCATATGGGGCCGGTGCGCGCCGATGATCCCGCGCTCGCCGCGGCGCTGCGCTCCGCTCTCGAGACGACCCCGTGACCGCTCGCGACCGCTATCCCGCGACGCTCCTGGCGCTCTTCGGCGTCTGGTTCGTTGTGCTCGGGATCGCGCCGCACTATCGGCAGGACTGGCTCCTCGAGAATCTCCTCATCTTCCTCATCATCCCGCTCCTGATCGGGACGTATCGCCGCCTGCGCTTCTCGAATCTGGCGTACACGGGAATCTTCGCCTTCCTCGTGCTCCACGAGATCGGCGCGCACCACACCTACTCCCTCGTCCCCTACGACGCCTGGGCCGCGCAGCTCACCGGCGGCACCGTGAGCGACCGGTTCGGCTTCGAGCGGAACCACTTCGATCGCTTCGTGCACTTCTGCTATGGGATCTGCTTCGCCCCAGCGACGCTCGAGCTCTTAGAGGCGAAGGCCCCGCCCACGGGCGTCTGGCGCTTCGTCCTCCCGCTCGCCTTCATGAACTCGCACGCGGTGCTCTACGAGACCCTCGAGTGGATCGCGACCGCGGTCTTCGGTGGGGACCTGGGGGCCGCCTACCTCGGGACGCAGGGCGATGTCTTCGACGCCCAGAAGGACATGGCGCTCGCCTTCACTGGGTCGGTCATCGCCCTCGCCCTCCTCGTCCTCACACGCTGTCGTGGATCGTCGTCAGCTCCAGGATCGTCAGCTTCCGCGTCCGCGCGGGGAGCTTGAGCACCGCGACCTCGCCGACCTTCTTCCCGAGCAAGGCGCGTCCGATCGGCGACGACATCGTCACCTGCCCCTCCTCGAACTCCTCGGCGTCCCCGAAGATCAGGTGGTAGGTCTCGCGCTCCCCTGAACCCTGATCCTCCACGACGACCTTCGACCCCATCCCCGCGGCGTCGACGGCGATCTGCGATTCATCGATCGACGAGAGCCGGGAGAGCCGCTGGGTGAGCTGCCCGAGCCGCGCCTGGACGAACTGCTGGCGCTCGAGCGCCGCCTTGTACTCCGAGTTCTCGCGGAGGTCACCGAGCTCGACCGCCTTCCGGATCTCATTCGGGAGCGTGACGTTGAGCTCATACCGGAGCTTCTCCGCCTCGTCCGTCAGTTTCTGCTTGAGTGCCTCGATCATCGTGCCACCCGCCCTGAAAAGAGAAAAGAGCCGACGCCCGACCTGCGTGGCCGGGCACCGGATCTCGTATACGGGGTATCGTAGGCCCCGGACCGCTCAACGTAAAGCCCTTGTGCGGAGTACTTTCAGAGATATGCGTCTCCTCATCCTCGCCCTCCTGCTCACCGCCACGGCGGTGGCATCTCCGCTCGCCGCGCAGTCGCGACCGACCAGCGCCCCCGTCGCGATCGATTGGCGGCTCCTCGCAGGGCTCGACTACGAGAACGGCAAGATGACCGACACCCTGAGGAAGCTCGATGGGAAGACGGTCCGCGTTCCCGGCTTCGTGGTCCCGCTCGATGATGCGATGGAAGAGGGCGCGGAGTTCCTCCTCGTCCCCTACTACGGCGCCTGCGTGCACACCCCGCCGCCGCCGCCGAACCAGATGGCCTTCGTGCAGATGGCCGGGAAGCGCTCCGTGCGGCTCGGACTCTTCGATGCCGTCTGGATGGAGGGGACGCTCCGCGTGAAGAACGTCGACTCGCCCTATGGGCAGGTCGGGTTCGAGATCGAAGGGCTCTCGATGAAGCCCTACACGGGGAAGTGAGCGACAGCGCCGTATCGCGCGCGGGGTCGACACCGGCGGTCGCGATCCGCGACCTCCGGTTCGCGTACGTGGCGGGGCGCGAGGTCATCGATATCCCCACACTCGAATTCGCGGCCGGTGAGACGGTCTTCCTCCACGGCCCGAGCGGGAGCGGGAAGACCACACTCCTCAGCCTCATCGCCGGGGTCGTCACGCCACGCGCCGGCCACCTCACCCTGCTCGGGACCGACCTCACCACGCTCTCGAGCGGCGCACGCGACCGCTTTCGTGCCGCGCACCTCGGCTACGTCTTCCAGATGTTCAACCTCATCCCGTACCTCTCCGTGCGGGAGAACATCACCCTCCCCTGCCGGCTCTCAGCGAGCCGCCGATCGCGCGTCACCGATCCCGAGGCGGCGGCACAGGCGCTCGCCGAGCGACTCGAGATCGCCGGACTGCTCGACTCGCGCGTCACCGCATTGAGCGTCGGACAGCAACAGCGCGTCGCCGTCGCGCGCGCGCTGATCGGCGCCCCCGAGCTGATCGTCTGCGACGAACCCACCTCCGCGCTCGACGCGGATCGCCGCGACCGCTTCCTCGAGCTCCTCTTCGCGAATGTGGCGGAAGCGGGGAGTACGCTGCTCTTCGTGAGTCACGACCTGAGCCTGGCGGGCCGATTCGATCGCACCCTCGCGCTCCGCGAGCTCAACCGCGCCGCCACGATGGGAGGGATCTGATGTTCCTCCTCTCCCTCGCCTGGCGCTCGCTGCGGAATCGCGCGGTGATCTCCGGGCTCACCCTCCTGAGCATCGCCCTCTCCGTCGCGCTCCTGGTCGGGATCGAGCACATCCGACGCGGTGTGCGCGAGAGCTTCGCCGGCACGATCAAGGGGACCGATCTCATCGTCGGCGCGCGCGGCGGGACCACGCAGGTGCTGCTCTCGACGGTCTTCGGGATGTCGACCCCCACCGGGAGCGTCTCGTGGGCGACGTACGAGCGGTGGCGCGCGCACCCTGCGGTGCGCTGGACGATCCCCTACGCGCTCGGCGATGCCCACAAGGGCCAACGCGTCATCGGCACGACGGCGGAGTTCTTCACCCGCTACCGCTTTCGCGATCGCTCGGTGACCTTCGCGGAGGGTGGGCCACCCGACACCGATCGCGAGGTCGCGATCGGCGCAGAGGTCGCGGAGCGGCTCGGCTACACCCTCGGGAGCGAGGTCGTGCTCGCGCACGGGGTCGCCGCCGTCTCCTTCGCCGAGCACACCGCCCATCCGTTCATCGTCAGCGGGATCATCGACCGCACCTTCACGCCGATCGATCGTGCGCTCTACGTCACGCTCGATGGCCTCACCGCGATGCATGAGGCGGAGGAGGGTGCCGGTGGGCTCATGATGGGCCCGCCGACGCCGCAGACAGAAGGCCCGGCCCCGATCACCGCCTTCCTCGTGGGCACCAAGAACCGCTTCGAGACGCTGCAGCTCCAGCGTGAGATGAACGAGGATCGGAGCGAGCCCCTCACCGCGATCATTCCAGGCGTGGCCCTCGCGCAACTCTGGCAGACGATCGGGAGCGCCGAGGTGGGGCTCCGCGTCGTGGCGACGCTCACGCTGATCGTGGGGCTCATCGGGATGTGCGTCGCCCTCTTCGCCTCGCTCGAATCGCGGCGGCGCGAGATAGCGATCCTTCGAGCGGTCGGCGCGGGACCGCGCACCATCGTCTCGCTCCTCGTCCTCGAATCGGGCGTGCTCGTCACACTGGGCGCGATCACCGGCGTCGTGATGGTCTACGGCGGGATCGTCCTCGCTCGCAGCGCGGTCGAGGCCCGCTTTGGTGTCGCACTCACGCTGCATCCCCTCCGCTCCACCGAGTGGATCTACCTTGGCGTGATCGTCGTGGCCGGGACCCTCGTGGGGCTCCTCCCCGCCTGGCGTGCATATCGCAATTCGTTGGCTGACGGACTCTCTCCCTCGCTGTAGCTTCTCCTCTTCACCTCCCCTCCGGAGTCGCTCGTGTCCTTCCGTTCTCTGCTCCTCCTCTCGCTCCTCGCCACGCCCCTGGTCGCGCAACGTCCGGCGGGCCCCAGTGGCCCGAATGGGATGCCCCCCGCCCCGCGTGACCGCATGGCGGATCCGATCCCAGCAGCCGAGTACCCGGCGTACGTCCGGAAGTCGGCGCCGACCGATGCGACGATCCAGAAGATCTGGGACGAGGGGATGACTCGCTCACAGGCGATGACGCTCGGACAGGTCTTCCTCGATCAGTACGGGCAGCGGCTCACCGGCTCGCCGCAGTCCGATGCGGCGCTCGACTGGCTCGTGCGTACCTACGCCGGCTGGGGTGTGAGCGCGCGCAAGGAGCGCTACGGCACCTGGCTCGGCTGGAACAAGGGCGTCACGCACCTCGATCTCATCGCGCCACGCATTCGCTCGCTCGAGGCGACGGCGATGGCGTGGAGCCCGTCGACCAATGGCACCATCGAAGGTGAGGTCGTGGCCTATCCCCTCGGGATCTCGACCCCCGAGGCCTTCGATGCCTGGCTCCCGAATGTGCGAGGGAAGTTCTTCGCGATGAACGTCCCGCGGCTCTCGTGCCGCTCGCCGCAGCAGTGGCGCGAGTTCAGCACCACCGAGGAGCTCGAGCGCGTGAACGCACAGCAGCAGGCGATGCAGCTCGAGTGGAACCAGCTCAACGTCGCGATGAGCGGGGGCCGCTCCGTCTGGCAGAAGCTGAAGGACGCCGGCGCGATCGGCGTGCTCACCTTCCAGTGGTCGAACTACCCGGGAACGAACAAGATCTTCGGCTCGCCGAATCAGACCCTCCCGACCTTCGCCGTCACCTGCGAGGACTACGGGCTCGTGGTGCGCCTCGCGCGTAGCGGGCAGGGGCCGAAGCTCCGCGCCTTCACCGATAGCGATCTGATCGGGGAGCGTTCGGTCTTCAACGTGGTCGCGGAGATCAGGGGCCGCGAGAAGCCGAACGAGTACGTGGTCCTCTCGGCGCACGTCGACTCGTGGGCGGCGGCCTCCGGAGCGACTGACAACGGGACCGGTACCCTCACGATGCTCGAGGCGCTTCGCATCCTGAAGCAGGTCTATCCGAACCCCAAGCGCACGATCCTCGTCGGCCACTGGAATGGTGAGGAGCAGGGACTCAACGGCTCCCGCGCCTTCACCGAGGACTATCCTGAGGTGCTCGCCGGTCTGCAGGCGCTCTACAACCAGGACAACGGCACAGGTCGCATCGTGAGCTTCACCGCCGGTCCCTTCCCGGGCGCGGCGACGCGCCTCGAGCGCTATCTCGGGGAGATCCCCAACGAGCTGACGCGCTACATGCGCTTCACCCCGACGAGCGGCCAGTCGACCGGGGGCACCGACCACGCCTCATTCGTCTGCCACAAGACGCCGGCGTTCAGCATGGGTGCACTCGGCTGGGATTACTCCTTCAGCACGTGGCACACCGATCGCGACACCTACGACAAGGTCGTGGAGTCCGATCTGAAGCACAACGCGACGTTGACGGCGATGCTCGCCTATCTGGCGAGCGAGGACCCGGAGCGGATGCCGCGCGATCTGATGGATCCGCTCCCAGGTGGGCAGAACGGACAGCCCGGCGTCTGGCGCGAGTGCCCGAAGGCGCAGCGGTCGCTACCGGCCGCGGTGCGCTGAATGTGCGTGAACCGCGAGCGACCGATCTGGTCGCTCGCGGTTCACGCTAGCGGTTCGCCTGCTCGAACTCCCGCACGAGGGTACGCATCATCTTCTCGCGCTGGTCGTAGAGCCGCTTGAGCTTCCGCGGCTTCCGCTTGGCCAGCGCGTAGCTCGTGAGGATCGGGAGCGCGATCGTCGAATCGAGGTAGCAGACCACAGCATCGGGGAGCTTGTCGGGATCGATCTTCCCCCAGCTGACCGCCTCCGCCGGCGTCGCGCCGGAGAGCCCGCCCGTGTCAGGACGCGCATCCGTGATCTGCAGGAAGTAGTCGTGCCCCTTCTCGTCGATCCCGAGTACTTCTTGGATCTGCGGCTCGGTCTGGAGCGCGAAGTTCTTCGGCGAGCCACCACCCGCGATGAGCACCGCGCTCTGCCCACCCGAGCGCTTGGCGTGCAACACGATGCTCGCGGTCTCGTTCACATCGCGATTGGGATCGATCACGCAGGTCCCACCCTCGAGGGCGAGCGCCGCGATGTTCATCCCAATACTCGAATCGCCCGGTGAGCTCGTATAGATCGGGACGCCACAGCGATACGCCGCCGCGAGCAGTGACTTCTGCGGGATCCCGAGCGCCTTCTCGCGCTCGACGAGGTACTTGCCGCAGAGATTATGGAACTCCGCGCTCGACATCGTGCGCTGGAACTCCGGCGCGCGGATGATCTTCCGGAAGAAGGCATCGGTCGAGAGGAGTACATCGTAGTCAAAGAAGACGTCATAGATGCGGACGACCCCTTCCTCACGCAGCACGGTATCCGAGGCCTGCGGATTCCCGCGGTGCATCGAGAGGCCGAGCCCAAAGTGCGTGTCGTGGTAGAGATTCGCGCCGGTCGAGATAATCCAATCGACGAACCCCGCCTCCATGAGCGGGATGATTATGCTCATCCCGAGACCGGCCGGCGTGAGCGCACCCGTGAGCGTCATCCCCACCGTGACCTGCTTGTCGAGCATCAGCTCGGTGAAGAGGGCGCAGGCCTCGCGAAGCCGCCCGGAGTTGTAGCTCTGGAAGGTCCCCTCGACGAGCTGCACCACCGTCTCGCGCCCGTCGATCTTCCGCGGGTCGATCCGCTTGCCGCGCAGGAAATTGCTCACCGCCTTGGTCCCGACCTTGTGGCTCTTGGCCTCGCGCTGCTCGGCGGCCTTCTTCTGCGCGCTCTTGTTGCCGGCCGCACTCGCGCGCTGGCCCGCGCCCGCACCGTGCCGCGAAGCCTTGAATCCGCCGCGCGCGCGACCTTGGTCCTTCCCACTCATCGCGTCCGTCCCTTAGCCGCCCGTGCCTGGGCCGCCTGTAATTGGAGTGCATAGGCCTCGGCGACCACGCGGGCCGCCTCGGCGGGATCATCGGTCAACGTCAGGAGCTCGAGATCCGGCGCACTGATCTTCCGCTCCTCAAGCACCCGACTCTGGAGCCAGCGCACGAGGCCGGCCCAGTAATGCGTGCCGAACAACACCACCGGGAACTGCGAGATCTTCCCCGTCTGGATCAACGTCAGCGCCTCGAACAGCTCATCGAAGGTCCCGAATCCGCCCGGGAAGATGATGAAGGCACTGGAGTACTTGATGAACATCGTCTTCCGCACGATGAAGTAGCGGAAAGCGACGTTGGTGTCGACATACGGATTGGTGCCCTGCTCGAACGGCAACTCGATGTTGCAGCCGATCGATTCACCGCCGCCGAGCTTGGCCCCCTTGTTCGCGGCCTCCATGATCCCAGGACCCGCCCCGGTGATGACGGAGAAACCGTACTCGGCGAGGAGACGCGCCGTCTCGACCGCCGCCCCGTACATCGGATCGTCGGGATTCGTGCGCGCCGATCCGAAGATGGAGACCCCCTTCTCGATGTGCGCGAGCTTGTCGAATCCTTCGACGAACTCCGACATGATACGCATCACGCGCCAGGGATCGGAGCTCCGGAAGTCGGCGCGCGGGCCGCCGTACTGGAGGAGCATGGCGTCTTCCGTGAGCGCCCACGACGTGTCGCCGATGAAATCATCGGTAGCGGGACGCGGGGCCTTCGGTGCCGCCGGCTTCGCCGGGACGGCGGTGGAGGCGCGCGGCATCGGGCGCGACGAACGGGGACGCTTGGGAGCCATGTGGCCTGAAGTCTATCTTAGGCCGTGGCTCCCTGCGACCGCTGCACCGCGCGATGACCGTCGTCCTCCTGATCGCGGACGGCGCCCGCCCCGACACCCTCACGCGCGCCATCGCGAGCGGACGTGCGCCCGCCCTGGCGCGGCTCGCCGCCGAGGGCGACGAGCGGGTGATCACCTCCGTCTTCCCTTCGGTCACCGGGCCGGCGTACCTCCCCTTCCTCACCGGGTGTCACCCCGGTCGCCTAGGGATACCCGGGATCCGGTGGTGGCACCGCAGCAGCCGCCGCGCCCGGAGCTATGTGGGGATCGAGGCGATGGTCGCCGATCGGGACCTGCACCCCGACCACCCCACGCTCTTCGAATCGGTCCCGCAGGCCATCGCCGCACTCTCCCCCTTCAATCGCGGCCTCACGCGCACCCAGCGTCTCGATGGTTCGGCGGCGTTCTGGCTCCGCCTCGCCTGGCATCACTTCCGTGGCGATCTCCCCGGATGGCTCCGCTTCGAGCAAGAGTTCGCCGCCGCCTTCACACGACGCGTCCGGGAGGAACGCCCCCCGTTCGCGATGCTCGCGCTCCCCGGGATCGACAAGTGCTCGCATCGGTTCGGGCATGAGGCATTCGATGTACTGCACGCCGTCGAGGTGGTCGATGCGACCGTCGCCCAGCTCCAGCGCGACGCCGATCGGGCGGGGCGCACAATCGAGATCTGGATCACGAGCGACCATGGGCATGCCACGGTCACCGCGCACGATGATCTCGCGGAGCATCTGCGCGCGGAGGGGTACGGGGTGCGCGCGCATCCCTGGACGATGACCGGCGGTGACGATGTCGCGGTGATGGTGAGCGGGAACGCGATGGCGCATCTCTATCTCGATCTCGCGTCGCGTGAACGGCATGGCTGGGACCACCACCGTGCACGCTGGTCGCCCCTTGTCGAGTGGTTGCTCCGCCGCGAGTCCTTGGATCTCGTCCTCCTCCCCCTCGGCCCCGATCGCTGCGAGGTCCATGGCCGCGAGCGCGGGATGGCGATCGTCTCGCGCGCCGACGATGGCCACTACGGCTATCGCATGGTGACGGGTGATCCGCTCGGTCTCCTCGCCACCGCCGGACGTGCGAGCGCGCTCGACCGACTCGATACCGCTGCGGCGCATGCCCTCACAGCCGACACCGAGCATCCCGATGCGCTCGTGCAGATCCTGGCGCTCACGAATTCCTCGCGCTCAGGGGAGATCCTCTGCTCCGCCGCGCCGGGGTGGGATTTCCGCGAGCGCTACGAACCGATCCCGCACCGCTCCTGCCATGGCGCGCTCCACCGTGAGCAGATGCGCGTCCCACTTCTGATGTCGCATCGCGCGAGCGGGATCCCACGCCGCACCGTCGATCTCTACCCTAGCCTCCTCACCGCCCTCGGGCAGCGCCCCCGCACGCCGATCGACGGCATCTCATTCCGCTGAGGGCGTGCTCCCGGTCGCGAGCGCCCTGCGCTGCTCGACCGTCTCGTCATACAACGCCTGCAACGCGCGCGCTAAGCGTTGCTGTCGCTCCCGCAGTTCGGTGAGCTGGGAGCCGAGTCGCCGAGTCCGGAAGAAGGTGCGCGCCGACTCCCACGCCATGCGGGTGCGATCCCCCACCGCGAGCGCCGCCATCCCCAGCGGGGGCTGGATACAAAACGCGACGAGGCCCCAGGCGACCCCGAATCGCCAGCCGATCCCGACGCCGACCAGGATCGCCCAGATCAGGAAGACCAACGCGCCGACAAGGACCCGATGCGTGGCGAAGGCATCCATCCCATCGCGACGCGTCATCGCATCGGCGACCCCCTTCGTGATGGCGGTCGGGACCCAGAACACCACCGCTGCCACGAGCGAGATCGGGAGCGCGACGATCAACGGCAACCGCGCCACCGTCCACCGCATCGCGCGGCGCACCGGGACCTGATCTTTGACCTCCTGCGGGGTGAGCCCAGACCGCCGGAGGGCGCGGGCATGCACCTGCAGCGCCTCAGCGACCTCGCGCCAGCGAACATCCTCGCGCGCCCGGAGCGCCCGGAGTGCGGCGGTGATCCGCTGAAGCCGATCGAGCGCGGCGGCCGGATTCGACGTGGCCCCGACCTCCGCGCGCCAGACCGTCTCCGCCGCATGGACGAGCGGGGCGTCCTCCCAATCCTCGAGGTTCAGCGTCACCGCCCGCATCGACTCTTCAATTCGTGCGGTCAGCTCACGCACCGCCTCGGCATCGTCCACGCCGCGCAACGCGAGATCATCCCAGACGCACGGCGTCCCGATGATCACATGCACCTCGCTCCGATACGTCTCGCGATCGGGGATCACCAAGCCGATCGGCACGATCGGGAAGGCCTGCCCGACGCGCGCCGCTGCGCCGAGCGCGATGCGCGCCGCTCCCGTCTTGAGCGGGACGAGCTGTGAGCCGGTGTGGCTGATCCCTTCGGGGAAGATCCCGATCGCGTCCCCCTGCGCGAGCGCGGCGAAGGCATCGCGGAAGGCGTCGGCGTTCTGTCCGACCTTGGTCGGATCGTCCTGGACCCGATAGACCGGGACCGACCCCACCCCGCGGATGAACCACCCGATCATCGGATGCACGAAGAGTGGCGCCTTCGCGAGGAAACGCATCGGGCGATCGGCGGCGAGCACCACGAGCGCAGGATCGATCAGGGAGTTGTTGTGATTCCCGACCAGGAGGGCTGGCCCCTCCGATGGGACGCGCCCCCCAGAGACCGTCACCCGGTAATAGGACCGAGCAGCGGCATTGGAGATCAGCGGGATGGCCGGGTAGAGCCACATGTCGTGGAAGATAGGGGCTACCTTTCCCTGACGATGTTCGGCCTTGCCCTCAGACTCCTCCCGCACGCCCTCCTCCACCCGACGACCGCCTGGGCGCTCCTCGTCGTGGCGTGGCGCTTCCGTCGGAACCGCTGGTGGGCCCGCTTCCCCTTCCTCCCCCTCCCCGCGCGCGACTACGTGCGGTGGCGGATGTACACCGCGTATGGCGATCACGACGCCGTCCCGCCGGTGGAGGACCTGATCCGCTACGCGCACTGGGCCGTCCGGATCGGATGACCGCTGACGGCGCCTTCGAGACCCGACTCAAGGCGCAGGCCCTCGGCCTCGGCTTCGATCTCGCCGGGATCACGACGCTCGGGCCCGCCGAGACCAGCGAGGTCTTCGAGCGCTGGCTCGAGGATGGGTATCACGGCTCCATGGACTACCTGCGGCGCGGCGCCGAGCTGAGGCAGGACACCACGCGCCCCGAACCCGGAATGCTCTCCGCCGTGGTCGTCGGACTCGATTACGGTGGCCGTTCGCCCTCGGGGCCGATCGCGCGGTACGCGCGAGGAGTTGACTATCACCGCGTGATGTGGGATCGGCTCGAGACGCTGCTGGAGTGGGTCCGGACGGAGCGCGGCGCGGCGGTGCGGGGGCGCGCCTACGTGGACACGGGCCCGATCCTCGAGCGGGATCTGGCACGCCGTGCGGGGCTCGGGTGGTTCGGGAAGAACGCGATGTTGATCAACCCGAAGAAGGGCTCGTACTTCTTCATCGGCTCGCTGTTCCTCGATCTCGCGCTCGCCCCTGATGCCCCCTTCACGAGCGATCACTGCGGGAGCTGCACCCGCTGTCTCACGAGCTGTCCCACCGAGGCCTTTCCTGCGCCCGGTGTGCTCGATGCGCGGCGCTGCATCGCGTATCTGACCATCGAACATCGTGGCCCGATCCCCGACGAGTTCCACCGCGTGATCGGGGAGCACCTCTTCGGGTGCGATGTCTGTCAGGAGGTCTGTCCCTGGAACGTCCGCTTCGCCTCACCACCGCCCACGGACGGCTCACTCGCCCCGCACGCCCAGCTCGCCACCACGGATGCCGCGGCGCTCGCACGCGAGTGGCTCACGCTCGATGCGACGACCTACCGCAAACGGTTCCGGGATTCGGCGATGTCGCGAGCGAAGATTGACGGGCTCCAGCGCAACGCAGAGATCGTGCTGCGGAACCTGAGCGCGACGACGCCTTAGTGGGTCGCACCCACGCGGAGCGTCGTCCCCCACGGGTCGGCCACGCAGAACGACCCATCGGCGGGCTCACGCTGGACCACCTGCCCTGCGCGCTCGAGACTCGCCGCCACCGCATCCACATCGGCTGCACCCGGCAGCACCATCGACCACTCCAGCAGGCGCGCCTCGTTCAGCGGTGGCGCCGACGCGCCGGGCCCCGCCCAGACATTGGTGCCGAGGTGATGGTGATAACCGCCAGCGCCGAGGAAGAGCGCCCCCGGATAGCTCTAGACCATACGGTCGAATCCGATCGCGTCGGAGTAGAATGCCGCCCAGCGTGCGAGATCCCCCACATGCAGATGGAGATGCGCCATCACCGTCCCACTCGGCATCCCGACCCAGGGCATCGGTCCCGCATGCCGAGGACTCGCTCGTAAAACAGGACCGAGCGCGCGAGATCGGAGACCATCAACACGGCGGCGCCGAGTCGCACCGCATCGGGCAACCGATGCTGCGGCGTGGCTTCGACGAAGGAATAGATCCCGAGTTCCATGGCAGAATCCTAGAGGAGTTCCATCGGCTCAGCCCAGCCGCGCGCCACGCAACCGGAGGGCGTTGGTCACCACGCTCACCGAGCTGAACGCCATTGCCGCGCTCGCGACCACCGGACTGAGGAGGATCCCGAAGGTGGGGTAGAGCACCCCCGCTGCAACGGGGATCCCGATCACGTTGTAAGCGAAGGCCCAGAACAGATTCTGTCGCATCGTGCGCATCGTACGGTGCGCGAGCGCGAGCGCCTGCGCGGCGGCGCGGAGGTCGCCACGCATCAGCACCACATCGGCGGCATCGGTCGCGACATCGGCGCCACCCCCCATCGCCATCCCCACATCGGCCTGCGCGAGCGCCGGGGCGTCGTTGATCCCATCCCCCACCATCGCGACCACACGCCCCTCCCGCTGCAACCGCTGCACCTCGGCCACCTTTCCCTTTGGGAGCACGCCGGCGACGACGCGCGCGATCCCTGCCTCACGCGCCACCGCCTCTCCCACACGCGTCTCATCGCCGGTGAGGAGCACCACCTCGAGCCCACGCGCACGCATCGCGGCGATCGCCTCACGCGAGGTCGGGCGGATCTGATCGGCGACCGCGATCACCCCTATCGCGCGCCCATCGATGGCGATGAAGAGCACGGTGCGCCCCGCATCAGCGAGCCGATCGGCCTCGCGGGTCAACGCGCCCGCATCGACCCCCTGCTCAGCGAGCAGCGCCGCATTGCCCACCAACACCGCGTGCCCTGCCAACGTCCCACGCGCCCCACGCCCCGTGAGCGAGGCGAACGCCTCCACCTCACTGAGCGTGAGACCACGCGCGGCTGCCTCGCGGACGATCGCATCGGCGAGGGGATGTTCGGAGCGGCGTTCCACCGCGGCCACGAGGCCGAGCATCGTCTCATCGGTCAGTGCATCATCGACGCGCACCAGGTCAGTCACCACCGGCCGTCCCTCGGTCACCGTCCCTGTCTTATCCACCACGACCGTGTCGACCTCGGCCGCGCGCTGCAGCGCCTCGCCGCCTTTGATGAGGACGCCGAGTGAGGCACCCCGTCCCGTCGCGACCATCACCGCCGTCGGCACCGCGAGCCCCATCGCACAGGGACAGGCGATGATCAGCACCGAGACCGCGACCGCCATCGCCCGGACTGGTTCCTGCGCCACGAGCACCCAGGTCACGAAGGTGAGCGCCGCGATAGTCACCACTACGGGGACGAAGATCGCGGAGAGGCGGTCGGCGAGATGTTGGATCGGGGCGCGCGAGCCCTGCGCATCGCGCATTAGCTGCACGATCCGCGCGAGCGCGGAATCCGCGCCAAGGGTGGTCGCAGTCAGACGGAAGGCGCCGGTCCCGTTCATCGTGCCACCGAAGACGCGGTCTCCCTTCTGCTTGGCGACCGGGATCGACTCCCCCGTGAGCATGCTCTCATCGACGGCGCTCTCGCCGCGGAGCACCACCCCATCGACCGGGATGCGCTCTCCCGGCTTCACCGCCACCACATCGCCCGGCACGACCTCGTCGATCGCGACCTCACGCTCCATCAGATTGCGCACCACGCGCGCTGTCTTCGGTTGGAGCTGCACGAGCGCACGCAGCGCGACCGCGGTGTTCCGCTTGGCGCGCGCCTCGAAGGCATTCCCGGTGAGGATGAAGGCGATGATGAGGACGACCGCCTCGAAGTAGACATCGGCGGGGATCCCGCGCGATGAGAAGAACGAGGGGACGAGCGTCGCGACGAGCGAGTAGAGGAACGCCGCTCCCGTGCCGAGCGCGACCAACGTGTTCATGTCGGCGGTGCGATGCGTGAGTCCCAGCCACGCCCGCACATAGAAGTGCCGCCCCGCCGTCGCCATCACCCCGAGTGTGATCAGGAGCTGTACGAGGTTGGCCCACGGCAGGTGATGCATGAGCGGCATCGCCGCCATCATCGCCGCGCCGATCACCCCGGTGGCGATCGCCTTCCGTGTGAACGCGGTGAACTCCTCCGCGGTCTCCGCATCACGCCGCTCCTGCTCCGCGATCGCCGACTGCGCGGAATCAGGGAGCGTCGCGCCATACCCCGCCGCACGGATCGCGCCGACCAATCCCGTCGGTGTCACCTGCTGCGGATCGTAGGTCACGGTCGCGATCGCCGTCATCAGGGTGACCGCCGCCTCGCGCACCCCGGCCTCGCGCTCCAGCGCGCGCTGCACATTGGCCTGGCAGGCGGCGCAGGTCATCCCAGTGACGGGGATGCGCGCCGTCTCCTGATGGAGGGCGCCCGATGAGGCATTCGTGACCGGCTGCGTCATAGGGACAATATACCCCCCTCCCCTATCTGCGTCGAGTAGCTTTCGCGTGTGAGCACCCCCGCGCCCCTCACCGCCGCCCAGCGCCTCGTCGCCTGGCGCCGCGCCCGCCCGCGCACCCCGCCCCTCACCCGGCGGACGGTGCGGGTGCGTGGCCTCGACTTCGCGGTCTGGGAGAGCCCCGCCGTCGCGGGCGCCACTCCCCTCCTCGCCATCAACGGCGGGATGATCTACGGCCACGACCTCCTCTGGCCCGCCCTGGCCCCGCTCGCCGAGGGGCGACAGATCATCCTCTACGATCAGCGCGGGCGTGGGGAGACCCCCGCGCCACCGGGCGCCCGGTCGGCGCGCATCGAACACGACATCCTCGACATCGTCGCCCTCCGCGAGGCGCTGGGGATGACCCGCTGGGACCTCACCGGCCATTCGTGGGGCGGCGGGATGGCGTTGCTCGCTGCGGCGGCCGATCCCGATGGCGTGCGGCGTGTGGTGACCTTCGATGCCGTGGGCGCGACCTCAGGATGGCTCGATGCGCTCCATGCGCGGGCCCTGGCCCATCTCGCCGCGCGCAACGCCACGGACGCGTACGACGCCCTCGCCGCGCTCGATCCCACCGCGTTCTTCGAGCCCGATCCGGAGCGCCACGCGACCTACAGCCGCACGATGTATCCCGCCTGGTTCCATGATCAGCAGATGGCGGTGGCCGGCCCTCCGTACACGCTCAGCGTGACGGGCGCGGCGGTCGCGGCCCAACTTCGCCGAGAGGGATTCGACTGGCGCGAGCGCTACCGCGCGATCCGCGCCCCCGTCCTCCTCATTCACGGCGAGGCCGATGCGCTCCCGATCGCGGAAGCCGAGGCGAACGCCACGCTCATCCCACAGGGCCGCGTGGTGCGGATCCCCGAGGCGGGGCACATGCCCTTCTTCGAACATCCCGAACCGACCTTCGCGGCGGCCCTCGACTTCCTCGCCGAGACTGATACGACGAGCGGGTTGCCCTGACCGGGCGCGACCCGTCATGATGTCATCGACCGATGTGGATTCCCCTCCTCGCCCTCGCCACGACCCTCACCCTCGGTGAGGGCGTCCCCGCCGCCGCCCCGCGTGACGTCGACATGTCATCCGCGCGGCTCGCGAGCGTCGACCGGATCGTGCGCCGCGGGATCACCGTCGGTGCCTATCCCGGCGCGGCGGTGATCGTCGGGCGCCGCGGCTTCACCGTCTGGAAGAAGGGGTACGGCCGCATCAGCTGGAACGAACATGCGCGTCCGGTGAGCCCCGACGAGACGATCTACGATCTCGCCTCCCTCACGAAGGTCGTCGCGACCACCACCGCGGCGATGATCCTCTACGACGAGGGGAAGCTCCAGCTCGATGCCCCGGTGCAGCAGTATCTCCCCGAGTTCACCGGCGCCGGGAAGGAGCGGGTCACGGTGCGGCAGCTCCTCTCGCATCACGCGGGATTGCCCGCTGGCCTCGCGATCTGGCGCACCGCGACCGATCCCGCCGGTGGGCGCCTCCAGATCTTACAGGCGCCCCTCAAGCATGCCCCTGGCACCACCATGCTCTACTCCGACCTCGGCCCGATCATCGCGGGCTGGGTCATCGAGGCCGTCGCGCAGCAATCGCTCGACCACTTCGTGCAGGAACGCGTCTTCACCCCGCTCGGGATGACGAACACCGGCTACCGCCCAGGGATGGCGCTCCGCGCACGCATCGCCCCGACGGAGAAGGGCACGCTCCGCGGGGTCGGGATGCTGCAGGGCGAGGTGCATGACGAGACCGCCTCCCGACTGAATGGCATCGCTGGGAACGCCGGGCTCTTCGGGTCGGCGGGTGACCTCGCGATCTTCGCGCAGATGCTGCTGAATGGTGGGACCTATGGTGGCGTGCGCATCGTCAGCGACACGACGATCCGTCGCTTCATCACCCCGGTGGCGAACGCGCGAGCGATCGGGTGGGAGGTCGCAGCGGGCGAGCGCGGCGCCGGCGAGTTCCTGAGCATGAACGCCTTCGGCCATGTCGGCTTCACCGGGACCTCGCTCTGGATCGACCCCGATCGCGAGCTCTTCGTGATCCTCCTGACCAACCGCGTGCATGAGCCGCGCGCCAAGCGCCCGGGGATCGTGATCGCCGACGTGCGCCACGACCTCGCTGATGCCGCGGCGCTCGCCATCACCGACGCCCCTGAGATCAAGGCGCTGGCCTGGCCGCGCACCTTCCGCGTGGATCTCGCGCAGGGCTGGACCTCACGGCGGACCCCGACGGGTCCGCGCCCCAGCACACGACCTGCCTCCCGCTTGACGTCGCGCACCGCCACCCCGGCGCGCCGCAGGGGCGGCTGACCCTCTGACCGACCTCACTCGATGAGCGACACCCCGATCGACCCCACCCCCGCGTCACCGGCGCCGACCGATGACGGCGCGATGCCCCAGGAAGGCGGCCCCATCTCCGAGGATCAGGTCCGCCTCGCGCTCCGGCGAGTGAAGGATCCCGAGCTCAACCTCAACATCTTGGATCTCGGCCTCATCTACGAGATCAAGCTCGCGGGCGCCGACATCACCGTCGACATGAGTCTCACCTCGCCAGGATGCCCCTCCGGCCCCGAGATCATGACAGAGGCCGAGCAGCAGCTAAAGGCCCTTCCCGGCGTGGGGACGGTCACGATGAATCTCGTCTGGTCGCCGCCCTGGACCCCGGAGCGGATCGAACCACGGGTGCGCGCCTACCTCGGCTTCTAGCGCACGTCACACGCTGGCGACGCGCATCGGGCGCGACGCCTACTCGCGGTAGGGCGAATCCTTGGCGAACGGCGCCAGCGCCTCGACGAAGCCCTGGCCGAGCTCCGCGATCTGCCACTGCCGGAACTCCGGGATCTGCGTGAGCGCCTGCGGCTCACGCGGGAGCAACCGCGCAACCGACTCGATCCGCTCACGCGAACAGAGCACGCCGGGGTCGAGCTCGAGTCGCGCGGCGGCGGCATCACGCACCGCCTTGAGCGCCCCGACCTTGTGATCGAAGGTGGGATCCTTCTCCCATCGCGGTGACTTGGGGAAACGCGGGAGGTCCGCCTCGGGCACGGCGAGGCCGCGCTCGATCGCCGCGAGGATCTCCCCGCCGGCACGCTCATGGATCCCGCGCGGCATCCCCTTGAGGCGCCCGAGCGCGTCTGACGTACGCGGGAGGGAACGCACTATGTCGAAGAGCACCTCGTTGGCGATCACGCGGAAGGTCGCGCGGTCCAGCTTGAGCGCGGTAGCATCGCGCCAGACCACCAGCTCGCGGAAGATCGCAAGCTCGCGCCGCGTGAGGTCGCGCGCGCCCTTCACCTTGAGGAAGGCGTTCGCGGGATCGTCCGGCGCCCACGCGATCGACTCGAGCCGCCGGAACTCCTCCTGCGCCCAGCTGAGACGGCCGCGCTGCCGCAACTCGTCGTGGAGCACATCGCGGAGCCCGATCAGGTGCATCGTGTCCTGCGCGGCATAATCGAGCATATCGGCACTCAGCGGCCGCATCGACCAGTCGGCGCGTTGATGCTTCTTATCAAGCTTGAGCCCGAACGAGCGCTCAAGGAGTGCCGCGAGCCCGAACGCCTTGATCCCCAGGAGCTGCGCCGCGATCCGCGTGTCGAACACGTTGCGGATCTGCCACCCATAGTCCTGGCGCAGCAAGCGCAGATCGTAGTCCGCGTCGTGGAAGACGATCTCGACCTCGGGGTGCTGCACGAGCTCGCCGAGCGTCGGGAGCGTCTGGACCGCCAACGGATCGATGATGGCGTGCTGATCGCGCGTGCTCAGCTGGAGCAGGTAGATCCGATCGACGAACCGGTGGAAGCTCGCCCCCTCGGTATCGAGGGCGAGGACCGGCGCCGTCCGGATGGTCGAGAGCCAGCGCTCGACCGCCGCGTCGGTGTCGAGATAGGTCGCAGGGGGGAGATCGGAGCGAGATGGCGTCACCCGTGCAATCTATCCGGGGGACCCACCCCTCGCGCCCTTGCCGTCGCTCGGCGACGGGCCCTGATTCCCTAGCGACCTCTGCCGCCTACCAGTGACCCACGCCCCGACCTCCCAGACGCCCGTCACGCAAGCCGGACTCGTCCGCGCCGCCCTGCTGGTGGTCCTGACCCTCCTCGGGCTCCAGCTCCTCTGGTCGGCGCGCTTCCTGGTCCTGACCTCCTTCCTCGGGATCCTCTGCGGCCTCGCCGCCAGCGGGGCCGTCGACCGTATCTGCGCGCGGATCCGGATCAAGCGCACCGTCGCCGCCTCGGGCGTCGTCTTCGGGACCCTGACGGTCCTCATCCTCATCGCCGCCTGGTCGGGCCCCACTCTCGTTGATCAGTCCAAGGAGCTCCGTACCAAGCTTCCGGAGGCCGTCCTCAAACTTGAAGGGTGGATCGCCGCTCGGCAGCCGGGGATCCTCGATATGATCGACCCGCAGGATTCGGTCGCCACCGCGGCGCCGATCACCACACCGGACTCGGTGGCGGCGTCACCTGCCGATGGCCGCAGTCGGCTGCTCGGCGCCCTCACCCACTACGGCTCCTCCCTCACGGGACTCGCCCTCGGCGTCCTGCAATCGACCATCGCGGTCGCCGGCGCCATCATCCTCGTCCTCTTCCTCTCGCTCTACGTCGCCGCTGACCCCGACGTCTATCGACGTGGGATCATCGCCCTCGTCCCCGTGAACCGACGCGCCAAGATCGGCGCCCTGCTCTCCGCCCTCAGCGATACCCTCAAGACCTGGTTCCGCACGCAGTTGATCGCGATGCTCGTGATCGGGACCGTCACCACCGTCGCCTTGGCCGTCCTCGGCATCCGCGGGGCGTTCCCCCTTGGGGTCATCGCGGGGATCTTCGAGTTCATCCCGAACGTCGGCCCCACGCTCAGCGCGATCCCCGCCATCCTCATGGGTTTCGCCGACACCCCGCGCACCGCGCTCATTGTGGCGGGGGTCTATTGGGGGATCCAGTTCCTCGAGAACAACCTCCTCATCCCGTACCTGATGAAGGAGCAGCTCGATCTCCCGCCCGCACTCACCCTGGTCACCCAGGTCGTCGCCGCCTACGTCTTCGGCTTCCTCGGCCTCTTCGTCGCGATCCCCATGCTTGCCGCGGTCGTCGTGACGGTGCGCACCCTCTGGGTGGAGGACGATGCCCTCATCGCCCCCGCACACCCTGGCGGCCCCGCGGGGATCGCCTGAGCCTTACGATCGCCCGCAGGGTCGACCAGCTTCGGCCCACCTGTCTCTCTCGCCTGAGTTCCCACTGAGCCCTTCGACGCCCGCCGCCACCGCGCCACCGAGCGCCGCCGAGCAGACCGCCGCCGCCCGCATCGGCGCGATCCTCTTCCGGAACCGTGGATGGCTCCCGGTCCCATTCCTGCTGGTCCCCCTCCTCGCCCCCGGAGGGATGACCCTGCGCACGACGCTCATCGGTGCGGTGCTGATGATCCTCGGTGAGGCGTGGCGGATGTGGGGAGTCGCGACCGCGGGGACCGTGACGCGCCGCCGCTCACGCAACGTGCAGAAGCTCGTGAACCACGGCCCCTTCGCCTGGAGCCGGAACCCGCTCTACGTCGGGAACTTCCTCATCTGGATGGGGGTGATCACCCTCTCCGGCGTCCTCTGGTTCCTCCCCGTCGCGATCCTCCTCTTCGCCGTCGAGTACTTCTACATCGTGCGCTACGAGGAGGGGGTGCTGGAGAGCATCTTCGGGCGCGAGTATCTCGACTACAAGGCACGCGTCCCGCGGTGGATCCCGCGCCCGCCAGCCGGTGGGAGCGCCGGGGAGTTTGCCTGGGCGGAGGCATGGAAGAGCGAGATCAGCACCTTCCTGCAGTACGGGGTGATCATCGGGCTCTTCATCGGGAAGGAGCGACTCGGTCCGCTCTGGTAGCGGTCGACGCGTCGACACCGACTCGCCCACACCAGGGCCGGAGACACGACGGGGCGCCGGATCTCATCCGGCGCCCCGTGCTTCTACGTGGTCGACGGCGCGATCAGCGCGTCGGCTTGTGCGGCTTCGGCTCCTTCTGGAACGCCTCGCGGTTGATCTGCACGTACTGCTTGAGGTTCCCCGGCACGTCCTCCTCAGGGAAGATCGCCGTCACCGGGCATTCGGGCTCGCAGGCGCCGCAGTCGATGCACTCGTCAGGATGGATGTAGAGCATCTCCGGCCCTTCATAGATGCAATCCACCGGGCAGACGTCGACGCAGGACTTGTCCTTGGTGTTGATGCAGGCTTCGGTGATCACGTACGGCATGGCGTCCTCGATGAGATGCGGTCGGGCCGGAAAACGAACCTCTGGAAGATAGCACCCGGAAGACGGCGGGACACCCCATCGCGTCACAGCGCTGGACAACCCCCCGCGCCGCCGATAATTCCACGGGATGCGCCTGACCCTGAATGGCCGCCCCGTGGACGCCGACCCGCCGGGCGAGACGACCCTCCTCGACTTCCTGCGCGACCATCGTGGGCTCACCGGGACGAAGCGCGGCTGCGACCGCGCCGAGTGCGGGACCTGCACCGTCCTCCTCGATGGGGAGCCGGTCTATAGCTGCCGCACCCTCGTCCATCGCTGTGACGGCCGAACCGTCGAGACCATCGAAGGACTCGGCACTGCCGATGCCCCGCATCTGTTGCAGGAGGCCTTCGTCGCAGAGGATGCGACGCAGTGTGGCTTCTGTACCCCGGGGCAGATCATGGCGGCGGTCGCGGTGCTCGCCCGCGACGCGAATCCCACCGACGAGCAGATCATCGCCGGGTTGAGCGGGAACCTCTGCCGGTGCGGGACCCACCCCAAGATCGTGCGCGCGGTGCGGCGCGCTGCCGCCGCGATGCGCACGGCGTCCCATGGCTGATCCCATGAAGGGCACGCCACGATTCGTCACCACGACGGTCGAGGTCGAGGGACGCACCGAGGAGCGCGTCGTGGAGGTCCCCGCCTTCCCAGTGGAACCTTGGGGCCCCGAGGCGCAGCTCAAGCACGTGGGCGCACGTGCCCGTCGCGCCGACGGCCTCCTCAAGACGATGGGGCGCGCGCCCTATGTGACCGATGTGCGGCGCCCCAATCAGGCGTACGCCGCCATCGTGCGGAGTGACGTCGCCCGCGGCCGCGTGCTCTCCATCGATACGGCCGCCGCGCGTGCTCTCCCTGGCGTCCTCGACATCATCACCCACGCCGACGTCCCCGCGCGCACGCGACTCTTCCTCCCCGAGATCACCTACCTCGGCCAACCCCTCGCCGCCATCTGCGCCACCACGCCGGCGATCGCCGAGGCCGCCGCCGCGCTCATCTGCATCGAGACCGAGCGACTCCCCCACATCACGACCGTGTCCGAAGCGGAGACGAGCACCGCTCTCGCGCGCCCCGGCCACTCGCACAACCTGATGGGAGGCGGCCCCAAGGTCGTCGAGCGTGGTGATGTCTCCGCAGCGCTGGCGGCCGCCGAGGTCGTCATCACGCGCGAGGTGCGCACCCCCTGCGCCTTGCACAGCGCCCTCGAGCCGCATGCGGCCGTCGCCGAGTGGGAAGGCGATCGCGTCACCGTCTGGGAGAGCACGCAGGGGATCTTCCGTGTGCGCGACAACGTCGCGAAGGCCTTCGGCCTCTCGCTCGCGCAGGTGCGCGTGATTTGTGAGGCGATGGGTGGGGGCTTCGGCGCCAAGAACAATGCGGGCGCGCACACCTTCATCGCCGTCGCCTTCGCCAAGCGCCTCGGGCACGCCGTCGCCTGTGTCGTCGATCGCCCCGGTGAACAGATCGACACGGGGAACCGACCGAGCACCTGGCAGCGCGTCACCATCGCCGCGACCCGCGACGGCCAGCTCACCGCGATCGATCTCGAGGCCACCGTCCCGCTCGGTATCTCCGGTTGGGAGGAGAGCCCCGGCGACATCTATCACGAGCTCTACGCCTGTCCGAACGTCCGCACGTCGGTCCGCATCGCATACGTGAACACCGGCGCGATGGCCGCCTTCCGCGCGCCCGGCCATGCGGAAGGGTCTGTGGGACTCGAGATGGGGATGAACGCACTCGCACAGGCCCTCGCGATGGACCCGCTCGCGCTGCGCGAACGGAACATCGCGACACACGATCAACGTCGAGGGCGTCCCTACACGGGCAATCGACTCGCCGAGTGTTATGCCGAAGGGGCACGGCGCATCGGATGGGCAGCGCGTGCGACGCGCGCACCTAGCGCCCCGCATCGTCGCCGCGGGTTCGGTGTGGCCTCACAGGTCTGGTCGACGGGGGGCGGACCGCCGGCCTACGCCACCGTGCGGCTCAACCCTGACGGCACCGCCGAGGTGCTCGCGGGATCACAGGACCTCGGTACCGGTACACGCACCATCCTCGCGCAGGTCGCGGCCGAGGCGCTCGGTCACCGACTCGATGCGGTGCGTGCGGTGATCGGTGATACCGCGACCGGCCCCTACAACGGAAACTCGTGGGGCTCGATGACCGTCGCCTCGCTCACGCCCGCGGTTCGCATGGCCGCAGAGGATGCGCGCCGTGCCCTGCTCGATGCCGCCGCAGGGATCCTCAACGTCGCCGTCGATCGCCTCGCCACCCACGAGGGCCGCGTCGCGGTGCGCGACGACGAGCGCTCACTCGCCTTTGGTGAGGTCACCGCGAAGCTCGGCAACGTTATGATCCAGGGCCACGGGAGTCGTGGGCCCAACCTCGATGCCGCGGGGATCGTCACCACCGGCGCACAGTTCGCCGAGGTCGAGGTCGACACCGAGACCGGCGTCGTGCGCGTCCTGCGCATCGTCGCCGTGCATGATGCAGGCCGCATCGTGAACCCCACCCTCGCCGAGTCTCAGCTTGAGGGCGGCATCATCCAAGGGCTCGGCTACGCCTGCTTCGAGGAGCGTCCACTCGATGCGCGCATGGGACGCCCGCTTGCGCTCGGGTTGCACGACTACAAGATCCCGACGCACGCCGATATCCCCCTCATCGACGGCCACTTCCTCGACGGGGCCGATCCGCAGGCCAACACCGTCGGGGCGCGTGGGATCGCCGAACCCGCGATCATCCCCACCGCACCGGCGATCGCCGGCGCCGTCGCCGATGCCCTTGGCGTCGAGGTCCCCGATCTCCCGCTCACCCCGTGGCGTGTGCTCGCCGCGCTCCAGCGTCGTTCCCCCTGATCTGATCCCCTCATGACTCGATCGCGCTCGTTCGCCGCCATCGCCCTGCTCGCCGCTGCCCTCGGCGCCGGCATCCCCGCACAGGCACAGCAGCGGAGCCCGTCGGCCGCGCCGGCGTCCGACCTGATGCCGCGTCTCCTCCCCGCCCCACGGGAGCTCGTGAGTGTCGGTGTCCCGCAACGCTTCCAGACGACGATCGGCTTCGAAGGTCTCCGCTCTGACGTGGATCGGAGCGCGGCACGTGAGTTCGTGGAGGCGATGCGAGAGCGTGGGATCCGCGCCGAACTCAACGCATCGGGCCGTCACTGGCCGGTGGAGATCATCCGTCGAGACACGCGCGAAGCGGAGACCTTTCTCACGCGGCAACGACTCGTCTTTGATCCCGCGATGACGGCGGAGGGGTACATCCTCCTCACGAATACGGATGGTGCGCATCTCATCGCCGATAGCGATGCGGGCGTCTTCTATGGCTTGCAGACGCTGAAGCAGCTCTTCGCCGGTGCCCGGGATGGCCTGCGCCTGCACTCGGTCACGATCCGCGACTGGCCCGCGATGCGGTGGCGCGGCGTCCACGACGATCTCTCGCGCGGCCCCGTGCCGACGCTCGACTATCAGAAGCGACAGATCCGGCTCCTCGCTTCCTACAAGGTCAACGTCTTCTCGCCCTACTTCGAGCATACCCTCGCCTTTGCCTCGCACCCGCTGATCGCACCACCGGGCGGCGCGATGTCACGCGAGGACGTCAAGGAACTGGTCGCGTACGCCAAGCGCTTCCATGTGACGATCATCCCGGAGCAACAGACCTTCGGGCATCTCCATCATGCGCTCAAGCAGGAGCTCTACGCGCCGCTCGCCGAGACGCCGCATGGGCATGTGCTCGCGCCCGATCAACCGGGCTCGCTCGCTCTCACGCGCGAACTCTTCGCAGAGATCGACTCCCTCTTCCCCGGTCCCTTCCTCCACCTCGGCGCCGACGAGACCTTCGAGCTCGGGAAGGGTCAGACGAAGGCACGTGTCGAGAAGGACGGGATCGGTCCGGTCTATCTCAAGTTCCTCGCCGACATCGAGGCCGCCCTCCGGCGCCCCGGGCGTCGCTTCCTCTTCTGGGGCGACATCGCGATGAATCATCCGGCGCTGGTGAAGTCACTCCCACAGGATCTCATCGCGGTCGCCTGGTCGTACGAGCGGGCCTCCGGCTTCGAGCGCTTCCTCAAGCCGTACACCGATGCGGGGATGGAGACCTGGGTCGCGCCCGGCGTGAACAACTGGAATCGCGTCTGGCCGAACTACGCGATGACATTGCCCAACATCCAGGGCTTCGCACGCGAGGGACAGGCGGCGGGCTCGACCGGGCTCCTCAACACCAGCTGGGATGACAACGGCGATGCGCTCTTCGAGCAGACCTGGTATGGCCTGCTCTTTGGCGCGGCGGCGGGGTGGCAACCGGGGGAGTCGAGCATACCCGCCTTCCAGCGGAGCTTCGGCCTCCTCTTCCACGGCGACACCACCGGCCTGATCGATGCCGCACATCGGCATCTCATCGAGGCGCACCGCCTCCTGCAGTCGACGCGCGCCGGCGACGCCTCGAGCTATCTCTTCTTCGTCGATCCATTCTCATCCGAGGGGGTCGTCGACCTTCAGCGGCTCCGCCCGCAGCTCACCGCCGTGCGCGTGCAGGCCGAATCGGCGGTGGTAAAGATCCTCCAGGCCCGTCAACAGCAGCGGCATCTCCGTGAGCTCACGGCACTCGATGCCATGGAACTCGGCGCGCGACGCATCGACTGGATCGGCGCCAAGTTCCAGACCGCCGACGAGATCGTCACCGCGTACATCAAGGCGACCGAGCCGGGCCGCACCAACGTGTCGTGGGTCGATCTCGCCGAACTCTCTGGCATCAACGGGCGCCTCCAGGACATGCGGGACGGCTACGTGCTCACCCGCGAGCTCTTCGAGCGGAGCTGGCGGGCGGAGAACCGTCCATACTGGCTCCAGAACAACCTCGCCCGGTACGACGCTGAGATCCTGACCTGGCTCCAACGGATCAACGCGATGGATCAGGCGCGGCGGCAGTTCAGTCGGGACCGGGTCCTGCCGACCCCGGAGGAGCTGGGGATCCCGCGGGCCCTGCTCCCGGCGCCCCCCGCTCCCCCGGCCCCTCCAGCGGCGGCCCCCGCCCCCGCTCGCCCCTCAACGGCCCCCCGTCCCCCGGCGTAACTTAAGCTGGTAGTTCGTAGGTCCACCCTTCTCCCGAGCGCGTCTTCCGTATGCGATACCCCCGGTTGCTGTCCGTGATCGGTGGAGCGGCCCTCGTCGCCGCTCCGCTCACCGCACAGACCATCGACCCGACCGTCATCGACGGTCTCCGATGGCGTAACATCGGCCCTGCCAACATGGCCGGCCGCGTCAGTGACATCGAAGGGATCCCACATCCCTCCAGGACCTTCTTCGTCGCCGCGGCGGCGGGCGGCGTCTGGAAGACGACGAACAACGGGACGACCTTCCGTCCCGTCTTCGACAACTACGGCGTCGCCTCCCTCGGCGACCTCGCGATCGCCCCGAGCGACACGAACATCATCTACCTCGGCACCGGCGAGCCGAACTCGCGCAACTCCATCTCCCCGGGCGGCGGCGTCTTCAAGTCGACCGATGGCGGCCTGACCTGGAGCTTCATCGGCCTCAAGGAGACGCAGCACATCGGGCGCATCATCGTCCATCCGACCAACCCGAACGTGGCCTGGGTCGCGGCGCTCGGGGCGGCGTGGGCGACGAACCCGGAGCGCGGGCTCTACAAGACCGTCGATGGCGGGAAGAGCTGGCAGCTCAAGAAGTTCATCAATGACTCGACGGGCTTCGTCGATGTCGACCTCCATCCGCGCGATCCGAACGTCCTCTTCGCTGCGAGCTATCAGCGCATCCGGCAGCCCTGGTTCTACCGCTCCGGCGGCAGCGGCTCCGCGCTCTGGAAGTCGACCGATGGCGGCGAGACTTGGACCGAGGTGAAGGGCGGCGGCTTCCCCGCCACCACCAAGGGGCGCATCGAGGTCGCCATCGCCGAGTCCAACCCCGACTACGTCTACGCGATGGTCGAGGCCGACTCCGTGAAGGGGGCCAAGCCGCAGGAGCTCCTGAACGGACTCTATCAGTCCAAGGATGGCGGGAAGACCTGGGAGCGCACGGCCAAGGACAACGTCCGTCCCTTCTACTACTCGCAGGTCCGCGTCCATCCGACCAACCCGGAGCGCGTATGGTTCTCGTCGACCCCGGTGAAGGTCTCCGATGAGGGCGGCAAGAACGCGCGCAACGCCACGGTCGGCATCCACGTCGACCACCATGCGATGTGGATCGACCCGAAGGACCCGCAGCGCCATATCGTCGGCAACGACGGTGGCATCGGCATCTCGAACGACAACGGCGGGTCCTACATCTTTCCGAATACTTTCGCGATCGGACAGCCGTACAACGTCTCGTTCGACATGGCGGTCCCGTACAACGTCTGCGGTGGATTGCAGGACAACGGATCGTGGTGCGGTCCCTCGCGTCGTCGGCAAGGCCCCATCACCAACGCGATGTGGTTCACCTACAACGGCGGCGACGGCTTCGTCACGCAGCAGGATCCGACCAACCCCGACATCATCTACGGGGAGTCACAGGGCGGCAACATCGGGCGGTACATCGTCTCCACCGGGACGCGCACCGCGCTCCAGAAGCCGAACTACCGTCCGCAGTACATGAAGTGGGAGGACAGCATCATGGTGGTCCGTGGCGACACGACCAAGCCCGCCACCCCGGCGATGACCCGGCAGATCGCCGCGCTGCGTGTGCAGCAGAAGGCCGATTCCATCGGGCTCTCGCTCCGTTGGAACTGGAACACGCCGTTCCTCCTCTCGCCGCACAACCCCTCGGTGCTCTACTTCGGCGCCAACCGCGTCCTCAAGAGCATGAAGCGTGGCGACGAGATGTATCCGATCTCGCCAGACCTCACCTACGCCGACACGATGAAGCTCCGCGTGTCGACGACGAAGACCGGCGGGATCACGATCGACGCGACCGGCGCCGAGACCTTTGGCACGATCGTCTCGCTCAACGAGTCGCCGGTGAAGCCGGGCTACCTCTACGCCGGCACCGATGATGGGCGGCTCTGGAAGTCGGAGAACGACGGCGGCAGCTGGACCGAGCTCACCGCGAACGTGCGCGGCGTCCCGGCGGGCACCTATGTCTCCCGCATCGAGCCCTCGCACTTCGATGTGAACCGCTTCTATGTGAGCTACGACAATCACCGGCGCGGGGACTTCCGTCCCTATGTCTACGTGACCGACGACGCGGGCCGCTCCTTCCGCTCGCTCGCCGGCAACCTCCCCATGGGCGGCCCGGACTTCGTGCACGTCGTGCGCGAAGACCTTAAGAACCCCGATCTCCTCTTCGTCGGCACCGATGTGGGCGCCTATGCGTCGGGGGATCGCGGGCAGACGTGGCAGAAGTTCATGACCGGGCTCCCGAATGTCCCGGTGCATGACCTCGCGATCCACCCGCGTGAGGCGGAGCTCGTCGCCGCCACGCACGGCCGCGCCTTCTGGGTCGTCGACATCGCCCCGCTCCAACAGCTCACCGCGACGGTCGCGACCAAGCCCGCGCATCTCTTCGCACCGCGCCCCGCCTTCCAGTGGGGGGATCGCCCGGTGAACGGCGAGTCCACGGGGAACATGCTCTTCCAGGCGCCGAGCCCGACCTATGGCGCTGATATCTGGTATCGCGTGACTAAGGCGGTCGGTCCGGTGCGCGTCGTGATCCAAGATGCGAAGGGCGATACGCTCCAGAGCCTCACCGGGATGGGACAGCCCGGGCTGCACAAGGTGACCTGGAACTTCCAGGGTCGGGCGCAGCCGCGGCCGGGTCTCACCGGCGCCGCGCTCCGTGACTCGATCCTCCAGTCGCGGAAGGTCCGCGCCGCCCTCGACTCCATCGAGAAGGCGGGCGAGGCCCCGAAGCCGGCGATCGAGATGATCCGCCGCAACATCGAAGGCGGAGCGCAGGGAATGCAGGCGATGGCCCGCGCCTTCGGCTTCGGTGGTGGTGGCGGCGGCGGTGGTGGGTTCGGTGGGGGCCAGTCCCAGCGCTGGGCCGATCGCCCGGCCGAGGGGCCCGCGACGCCGGCTGGCGGCGCGGGGGGTCGCGGTGGCGCCGGCGGTGGTGGTGCCGCGGGCGGTGCCGCTGGTGGCGCGATGGCCCAGATGATGGGGATGGATCAGAACCAGCTCTTCGAGGTCATGCGCGCGATCGGCGTCATGGGTGGCGGCGGCGGTGGCGGTGGCTTCGGGGGTGGGTCGATCCCGATCGCCGACACCGGCGACTACCTCGTCTCCATCACGGTCGATGGCCAGACGATGAAGCAGCCGCTGCGCGTCGAGCGGCTCGCCGGTGGGGCCTCGAGCGGCTTCCCCTTCGAGCTGGAGGAGATGATGACCGCCTACGAGAAGTGGCTGAAGCGCCAGCGCTGATCCACATCGGGTGAGATGACAGAGCGGGGGCGGACCGAATGGTCCGCCCCCGCTCTCGTTTCCGCGATCATCGCGATCATCACGATCACCTCACGGCGCGCTCACCCGCATCGCGACCGCCGGCCCCTCGATCCCGCGTCGATCCACCGGACGCACCACGAGACGATCCGCCGGCGTCGCGAGCCGCACCTCGGTCGCGCTCCCATGGAGCAGCTGGCTCCGCCACATCCCGCCAGCCTCTCGCATCTGCACCATCCACCACTGCGGACGCTCGCCATCCACGGCGCGCAGACGCGCGACCACCTCGCGCAACCCCGCACGACGTACCTCCACCCGCGTCGCACCCACCGCCGGCGCCGTGAGCCAAGGCGAGGCCGGCACCAACGCCGTCCCCGCATACGCCTCGCGACGCAACCGCGTCGCCACCGAATCGCGATCATCGAGGAACGCGATCGCCGAGAAGTGGATGTTCCCTGAGGCGCCACTGTCCGCCCGCGTGAGCTTCACTTGCTGCAGCATCTCCTCCGCAGCCCACGGCGTGCGCGACTTATCCGCCACGCGATTCGCATGATTCCCGGGCCAGAGATGCCGCCCGAAGGCGTTCTGCTCCGCCCACCACCGGAGCAACACCGTGTACGGCTGCGCCGACGCGGCATGCGGCCAGTAGAGCTGCGGGGCGAAATAATCGACCCACCCCTCCTGCAGCCACTTCCGCGCATCGGCATAGAGCTCGCTATAGGCATCGAACCCCTTCACGATCTCGGGGCTCCCCGGCCGCCAGATCCCGAACGGACTCACGCCGAACTTCACCCACGGCTTCACCACATGGATGCTGTCATGGAGCGCGTGCACCAGCCGATCGACATTGTCCCGACGCCAATCGTCCCGTAGCAAGGTGCCCCCGTCCCGCTGATACCGTGCATAGCTCTCGGCGTCCGGGAACTCGATCACCTGCCCGCGACGATCGCGCTCCTTGTAGGGATAGAAGTAGTCGTCGACATGCACGCCATCGATGTCATAGCGTCGCAACACATCCATCACCACACGCAACGTGTGCGCGAGTACCGCCGGCTCCCCGGGATCCATCCAGAGATGGGTCCCATACCGCTTCACCAGCGCCGGCCGGCGGTTCGTGAGGTGTGAGCGCGCCAGCGGCCCCTTCGCCGAAGGATGCCGCGCCCGATAGGGATTGAACCACGCATGGAGCTCCAGCCCGCGCTGGTGCGCGGACTCGACGGCAAAGGTCAACGGATCCCAGCGTCCCTCGGGGGCCCGACCCTGCTTCCCGGTGAGATACTCCGACCAGGGCTCCAACGACGATTTGTAGAGCGCGTCCCCAGCCGGCCGAACCTGCAGGATCACGGCGTTCAGCCCACTCGCCTGCGCACGGTCGAGGATCACCTCCAACTCGCGCTTCACCTCGGCGACGGGGAGCCCGGGCTTCGACGGCCAGTCGATGTTGCTCACCGAGGCGACCCAGAGCCCACGGAACTCTCGCCCCACCGGCGGCGGGACACAGGTGGTATCCGCCGCCTGACACATCTCCGTCGGGACGAGCGCGGCGGTCCGCCCCGCTGAGGTCGCACCGCGCTGTGCCTCGACCATCGGCGCGAATAGTCCGACCAACGCGAGGAGATGCCCGACGAACACCACACGGCCCGCTGACGACATGTCTGATCTCCTATCGCACGACGTAGACGAGATTCCCGCTGGGATGGGTCGAACAGGCCCCACCATACGTCCCCGGCGTGCTGATGGTGTAATCCATCGTGGACTGCGGTTCGGCGGTGAAGAGCGCTAACGCATGACGCGTGGTGTCTGCGTTGACCACGCGGATCACCGTCTGACGTCCACGCGCGGCGACGAAGAGGGTCTCCGGGAGCGGCTGACCGTCGACCGTCGCGATCCCACCAACCGCGATGTCGATCCGCACCGCCGGTCGCGGCCAGAGGACCCACGCCGCGAGCCCCGTCACGATCACGATCAGGACCGCGATCACCGCACGATCACCCCTCATGGTGCGCGCACACCTGCGCGCACGGCGAGCGAACGCCCCGACGCGAAGTCGAAGGTGACCTCCACCGTATCACCCGGCACCAGCGGGTCACGCAGTCGCAGCAGCATCACATGCGGCCCCATCGGACGGAAGACGATCCGCCCACCACTCGGCAGCGCGACCCCGATCATCGGTCGCATCCGCATCGTCTCCCCTTCCATCACCGATTCGTGGAGTTCGGTGCGCTCCGCCGCCGCACTCCGCACCCCGGTGAGTGAGTCGCCCTCGGGACGCGTGTTCGCCAGCTCGAGATAGACTGCCGTGTTCTTCCCAGCATCAGCCGGGCGGGCCCACGGCGCCACGGCGGAGAGCCCCGTCATGGTCGTGACGTCCGACGTGGTGGTGGCGTCTCCCACGTCGCCCTCCGAGGTCCCCTGCTCGGAACCACCGCAGGCACCCGTGAGGAGGAGCAGTCCGCTAGCGCAGGCGGCGAAGATCGTCCGCGATGTCATCGGCACGCACTCCAGGTGGGATCATGAGACGGAACCGCCCATCGGCATCCACCACGAAGGTGTACGCGGGATGAGCGACGGTGTAATCGGGGGTACGCGGGTCTCCCTCAGGATAGGCGGCGATCGCCCAATCTTTGAGCAGCAGCGCGAGCTCCGCGTCGGTCGGCGCCGTCCCGCTGAAGGCGGGATCGAACTGCCGCGCATACCCATGCGCCTCGGCTGGCGAATCGCGCGTCGGATCCACGCTCACGAAGATCCAGCGGATCCCCGTCGTGTCGGCGCCGAGCGCGCGCTTGGCCCGCGCCCAATCGGCGAGCGTCGTCGGACAGACGTCGGGACAGTGCGTGTACCCGAAGTAGAGCACCACCACCTCGCCACGGAACGAGTCGAGGCGAATGCGCGTGACGGGAAGATCGGCGGCCCCCGCAAGGACGAGCGCCGGAGCGGGATCCGCCGGCGAGCGCACGATCCCATGCCAGGGCCGTTCGGCACAACCGACGATGGAGAGCACCAGCAGGGTGATGACGACGAGCGGACGCATCACCGAAAACTAGTCAGCTCCCTCGGTGCGGTGGCCACGGGACAAAGGCGCTCACCTCACGCTGATAGCGACGATACGCCTCACCGCGTGACTGCACCGCGTGCGCCTCGGTCGCCGCGATCCCTGTCACCTTCAATAGGAAGTAGAGCATCAGGAGGGGACTCCCGATCGTCGCCCACCCGAACGGGGACGGGAGCGCGAGGAGTACGAAGGCGCACCAGCTAAGCCAATCGAAGAAGTAGTTCGGGTGGCGCGACCACCCCCAGAGCCCCACGCGACAGACCTGACCACGAGTGGCCGAGTCGGCGACGAACCGGCGGAGCTGCGCATCAGCGACACCCTCCCCCACGACCGCGATCGCCGCCAACGCGACTCCAGTGAGAAAAACAAGATGGAGTATCGGTGAGGGATCCATCGCCGCGACGAAGAAGGGGGAGGCCAACGCCGTCGCGAGCACCCCCTGGAAGAGGAAGAAGGCGAGCATCTTCGCCTCGACGTTTCCACCCCACCGCCCCCGCAGCTCGGCGTAGCGCGGGTCCTCCGGCTTCCCCGCCACTCGGACGATGAGATGCGTCGCCAGCCGAAGGCTCCACGTCCCACCGATGACCCCGATGATCGTTCGGCGCACCGGATCCCCGCTGCCGAGCAGGGCCGCCGCGATCGCCTGCATCCCGATCGCCAGCGTCCATCCGATGTCGACCACCCCGGCGTTCTGCCAGCGACAGTGCAGCACCCACAGGGTGAAGAGGAGCGCCACCGCCCCACCGAGTCCCACCGCGACCATCGGGATCCATGCCATGCTCGGCAAACCGACCACCCCCTCCCTTGGTTCCGCCGCGCCCGCTCCCCAGGATCGGCCGTCATCCGTCATATTGCTACCTGCCACGCCATGTCCCTTCTCGCCTCCCTCCTCGCCCTCGGTATCGGGATCGTCCTCGGACTCGTCGGCGGGGGTGGCTCGATCCTCACCCAACCCGTCCTCCATCACATCGTCGGCCTCAGCACCGAGTCCGCGATCGTCCTCGGCTACCCCATCGTCGGCATCACCGCCCTCGTCGGGGCCATACGGCACCTGCGCTCAGGCGCCATCACCCTCCGCGGCACCGTCCCGATGGGGCTCGCCGCCATGGTGGGCGCCTGGCTCGGGACTCGCACCATCACCTGGCTCGGTCTCTCAGGAGAGACGCGCTTCCTCCTCCTCGCGGGGATGATGATCCTCGCCGGCGTCGCGATGCTTCGTGACCTCCTCAGCATACGCCCATTGGAACCCACCGAACCGCGTCCCGCCGCGCTGCTCGCCACCGGTGTGGGGGTCGGTGCCCTCACCGGGATCGTCGGCGTCGGTGGCGGCTTCCTGATGGTGCCGGCGCTCGTCGTGCTCGGGGGCCAAGCCATGCGGCAGGCCGTCGCGACCTCGCTCCTCGTGATCAGCATGAGCACCGCCCTCGCCTTCGCCCTGCAGCGCGCAGATGCCCCGGTCGATTGGGGTATCGGACTTCCCTTCGTCGCGCTCACCGTGATCGGGATGCTCGGGAGCGCCTCGCTCCTCCAGCGCATCCCCCAGCGCCCGCTCAAGGGCGTCTTCGCGCTGACGCTCATCATCGTCGGGGCGTTCCTCGCGCTCCCCTCTTCGAGGTGATCTCGGATGTTCCTCAAGCGCTTCTATGACGATGGCCTCGCGCAGGCCTCCTACCTCCTCGGCTGCGCCAAGACCGGGGAGGCGATCGTGATCGACCCCAATCGCGACCCGCAGCCATACCTCGACACCGCGGCAGCGGAAAAGCTCACCATCACCCACGTGACGGAGACGCACATCCATGCGGACTACGTCTCGGGGTCACGCGAGCTCGCCCAACGTACGGGCGCCAAGCTCTTCCTCTCGGCCGAGGGTGGACCCGACTGGCAGTACGCCTTCGCGAAGGAAGCGGGGGCCAATCTCGTCCACGACGGCGACATCATCAAGGTCGGCAACATCACGATCGAGGTGATGCACACCCCAGGTCACACGCCGGAACACCTCAGCTTCCTCGTCACCGATACCGCCGCGGCGACCGAACCGATCGGGATCGCGACCGGGGACTTCGTCTTCGTCGGCGATGTCGGTCGCCCCGATCTCCTCGAGAAGGCGGCCGGCGTCGCGAACACCATGGAGGCGGGTGCCCGCCAGCTCTATCAGAGCCTCGAGTGCTTCCGTGCCCTCCCCGACTTCGTGCAGGTCTGGCCCGGACATGGCGCCGGTTCCGCGTGCGGCAAGTCACTCGGCGCGATCCCCACCTCCACGGTGGGCTACGAGAAGCGCTTCAATTGGGGTGTCGGCACGACATCCGAGACGGCCTTCATCCCTGGGGTGCTCGAGGGCCAGCCAGAGCCGCCCTTCTACTTCGCCGAGATGAAGCGCATCAATCGGGATGGACCGGCGATCCTCGGTGGGTTCCGTGTGCCGAACGAAGGAGATCTCGCGCAGGCCGAGCAGGCGCTCGCCGATGGCAAGGTGGTGATCGATACTCGTCCCGCCGATGTCTTCGCCGCGGGGCACATCCCTGGCACGATCAACATCCCGATGAGCAAGACCTTCTCCACCTGGGCGGGGTGGCTCGTCCCATATGATGTGGAGATCCATCTCATCGCCGACGACGCGACTGTCGTCCTACGCGCCGTGCGAGAGCTCGCCATGATCGGGCTCGATCGCGTCACGGCCTGGTATGCCCCACACATCATCGCCGATCGCCGCGCCGCCGGCCGACCGCTCGGCACCGTGGCCAAGATCGATGCCGCCGCGCTCACCGCCGAGCTGAACGCCGGCAAGGTGACCGTGATCGATGTGCGCAACCGCACCGAGTGGGAAGCCGGCCATCTCCCACACGCGATGCACATCCCGATCGGCTATCTCCCGCGGCGACTCGCCGAGATCCCCCGCGACCGGCCCATCGTCGTGCAGTGCCAAGGCGGGGCGCGCTCCGCGATCGCGACCTCGGTCCTGCAGCGCCTCGGCGTCACCGGTGCTCGCGATCTCGTCGGTGGCTTCCAAGCATGGGAGCGCTCCGGCGGTCCCGTGGAGCGCTGACCCAGGATCCACAGCGCAGGAACGCCACGGGGCCCGGTCGCATCAGCGGCCGGGCCCCGTCGTTCCTTCCCCCATCACACGCTCAGGGCGTGCGCACCGGCGGTCCGGCAGGCGGTGGCGGAACGGTCGCCGCAGGTGCCGCGACGCCAGTCCCCGCAGCGGCCGCGGCCGCGCTGTCCACTGCCGTCGCCACGGTGTCCATCGGTACCGGGGCCGGTGGCGTGGTGAACGGCGGCGGCAGCGGTGTCGTCCAGTCCGTGTGCGTGCCCCAGACGGCCGGGTAGTGCTTGGCCATCTGGAATCCGTACAGCGGCTTATAGACCCCGTTGTGACACGTCACGCACTGCGCCTTCGGTGCGTCGCCCATCGGTCCGAGGCGCGACGGATGATACGTCCCCGCGAGCGGCGCGAGATAGTTCGTATTGACGTCGCGCAGCATCTGGATCCCGGCGTACGCCGTGACGCGCTGCGGCGGCGCCTGCTCCCAGCTCGCGAACTGCCGCGAGTTATGGCAGAAGGTGCAGTTCACGCCGAGCGCCTGCGACTGCGTGATCATCAACGCATAGGTCCACTCCGTCTGCTTCACGCTGCTCCGGTTCGCCGCGCTGGGGGCAATCGTCCGTGAGACCACCCGCGCCCCAGCCCCATCGAGATAGTGGCGGAGGATCTGATTCTCATCCGTATAGAACCAGAGTCCGTTCGGGAGCGGCTTCCCCATATGACAGGTGTAGCAGGTCACGCCGGTGTTGCCGACGTGCTCCGTCCACTCGGAGTTGATGTTCCGGGTCATCTGGATCATCCGCCGCGCCACGGCCTTCGTGTAGATCGCCTGGCCGTCCGGGTAGGTGTCGGACGCGAAGGCGGCGAGGTTGTGGCAGTAGGCGCAGTTGCCCGGCCCACCTGCCACCCAGGTTGCCATCGCGATCATCGTGCGGTTGAACTCCGCCACCGAAATGTCATTGAGGACCTGGACATTCTGCCACGGGAGCGGCCCCGGTGGGGACTCCCCGGCCGGCGGCAGGATGGCGGGCATCTTCTTGGCCAGCTCGGCCATCGCCTGCTCCTGGTTCCGCGCGACGTAGTTCACCTCCATCGCTGTGCCACGATACCCTTTCTGTACGACGTCACGGTCCTTGGACGCGAAGAACTGGCAGCCGGTCGCGGTCAGGACGAGCCCCGCGAGCGCCACTCGGGTGATTGTGCGCATGTCAGTTCGCTCCAGTCGGCGCCGCGGCCGCGGTTGAGTCGGCGATGGCCGTGCTGTCCGCCATCGTGCTGTCCATCGCCGCGGAGGCCGGCATGGTGTAAGTCGGATAGCCGTTCTGCAGGCGGCCTGCATACTGGCCGCGCAGCGCTTCGAGCTGCTCCGTGGTCAAGATGTTCTGCGCCGGATACTGCGGTGCCACGCCATGCTTCACGGCCCAGAGGTACCAGTTGTCGACGACCGTGCCGGTCAGCAGGATGCCGATGCCACCAGTAAAGCCGACGAGCGAGGCAAACCACCACGCCCAGCGATGGATCGACTCCATCGTCGCGTTAAATCCCATCGTCCAGCGCCAGAAGAGCGCCGTCCGCTCTGCGGCGGTGCCACGGTCGGTGATCTGCTCGATCTCCCGCTCGCCGCCGAGCCGGCTCGTCGCAAGGATCGTCGCAGCGTGCATCGCGAACAAGAGCACGGATCCGTACAGGAAGACGATCGAGAGCGCGTGGAACGGGTTGTAATAAAGGTTGCCGTAGCGGATCGAGAACGCCGAGGTCCAGTCGAGGTGCGCGAGCAGCCCGAACGGCACCATCTCGCTCCAGCTCCCCACCAGCAGCGGTTGGAAGAAGAAGGAGAGGTAGAGGAAGATCGCGGCCCCGAAGGCCCAGGCGAGATGCGTCCCCATCCCGAGCGCACGGGCGCGGGTGTAGGTGCGGATCCACCATGAGAGAATCGCGAAGGTCAGGAAGAAACCGGCGATCAAATACCACCCCCCCTGCTTGAGCGGCGGGAGGATCTTGAGGCCGTACTCCGGCGACGGCGGCTCGAGGGCAAGCCACGGGAGTTGCCGGACGAGCTCGACGGGGCTCCACCCCACCGACTTCATCATGTTCAGCCCGATGATTTCGAAGGCGAGGAACCCGAACACCAAGGAGAGGATTCCCCAGAAACCGAGATAGATCGGGCCGATCTGCGCATCACCGAACTTGCCCGCCCAGTAGCTGAAGAAGCCCTTGCCATACCGCTGGCCGAAGGTCTCGTCGATCGGGAGCCCGGGATCGAGGGCGGTCCGCACCTGGACGCGTGTGAAAAGATTCTGGTATTCAAGCATGGGAATCTCCGCTAGCGCCAGATGGGAAGATTGAGCCACCAGCCCCACCATTCGGGCCATCCCTTCGTCCAGAACGGCCCAGAGATCACGATGCAGATCGCGCTCCAGAGGCCAGCGTTCAGAGCGAGGAAGAGCCCAAGGCGATGGATGCCGATCGCGCCGATCGAATAGCCGAGGAAATCACGGAAGAAGACGTTCTCATGCTCGCTCGTCTTCACCGGCTCCCCCTTCTTCGGATTGGTCACCGAGAGGATGAGCGACCCATGCATCGCGAGCGCGAGCGTGGTGGTGAAGAAGAACGTGATGGCGATCATGTGCGCCGGATTGTAGTGGAAGTGCAGGTACTGGTACCCGACGTTCGACACCCAATCGAGGTGCGAGAAGATCCCATAGGGGAAGCCGTGGCCCCATGCACCCAAGAGCACGGGACGGATGACGACGAGGGTCACATACGCGAACACCGCCATCCCGTAGGCCCAGGGGATGTGCATCCCCATCCCAAGCTTGCGGGAGATCTCCGCCTGTCGCAGCGCCCACGACACGAAGGCGCCGATCGCGCAGAAGGTGATCATCTGCCACAACCCACCCTCTCTGAGGGGGGCGAGCCCGAGTCCGTAACTCAGGTCCGGTGGGGCGATGTTGATCTGCCAGATGTTCCACGTCGGCCCGATCGCGGCGCCATAGATGATGAGCAGCGTCCCGAGCGCGGTGAAGAAGATCGTGGTGACGCCGAAGAACCCCACATAGAAGGGACCGAACCAGAAATCGAACAGGTCCCCCCCGATGAGCGTCCCCCCGCGCACCCGGTACTTCTTTTCGAATGTGAGCATCGCCATCGCGAATCTCTCCAAAGAGGGCGCCTGTGCGTTTCATGCCGGCAGACGCGACCGGCGACCAACAGGTAGACGGGTCCGGTGGGGGGGTCGGGGTGCCGTGCACCCCGGCCCCGCGCCACCAGCCCGGGACTGCCTACCGGCCCGCGGGAAGCGGCGCCATCTCGGCGGCAGCGACCGGGGCCGAGGCACCCACCGGGGCCGAAGCGGCCGGCAGGGTCCCGTTCTCGATCCACGTGTACCTGTTCGAGCTGAGCAGGATAAAGTGGATGAGCAACGCGAGCACGCCAAGGAAACCCGAGAGGGCCACCATCACGCGACGCGGGTCGAACATCAACCAGATGCGGTGCATGCAAAAACTCCTATGAAAGGAAGAGGTACCCGACCGAGCACACTGGGCGGACGCCGAGGGGTCCGCCCGAGCCCAGGTGACTCAGTCGTTCCGTTGGGGGTCAGCGAACCGCCGACGCCACCGCAGGAGGGTTGTGCTTCGCCTTCAGCTCCTTCGGCCAACCGAACTGACCGAACGCGAAGATGTGGAGGACGAGTACCGTGCCAGCCACGAAGGTGAAGGTGCCCATCAGGACCTGACGGGGATCGAGACCAATCCAAACTCTATGCATGGTTCCTCCTGTGAGTGATTGATGTCAGTGGCTCAGAACCACGGACGCCACGACCACGCCAGGTAATGCGCCACGACCGCCACGGCGACGAAACCGGTCATCCCGAGCATGAACTGACCGTGGAACCGCCGGGCGTCCTCCTCATTCATTCCACCATTGCTGCTCATACGCCACCTCCATGTGGGTATGTCGTCCCGCGTATACCCGCGCGGTACGGGGGGGGGAAACCGAGCCCATTCGAGTCCCGGTGGTGCTGCCGACTCCTCTGCCTCACGCGCCGACCCCCTGCAGGGCCCGCCGTGAGGCCAACACATGGTCCATCGTCACGACCACGTCGCCGAGCGCACGCGCGTCCTGCTCCGCCGCATCGCGCAGCCGCTTCGCCGCCGAGATGCGGATCAGGATCGGCTGCTGCTCGACCAACTCATCCATCAGCGCCTTCGCCTCGTCCTCCCACGCCATCTCCCGCGCCAACCGCGACGGCGTCGCCTCGACCTTGTCGAGATCGGTCCCGAGCGGGAGGATGTGGAAGAGCGCATCGAAGAGCGCGTTACAGACCTCTTGGATCAGATACGTCGCGCCCGCATAGCCCATGAAGGGCGTCCCCGTCGCGCGGCGGATGATCGCCCCCGGGAACGACGCCGGGATATACGCCCCGCGCCCCCCCGCCTCGGCGAGATACATCCGCTCGTTGTAGCTCCCGAAGAGGATCAGCGGCGGCTTCTCGCGCACGAGCTGCCGCACCTGATCGTTCTTGGTCTTCTCCCCCGCCTTGCGTGACACGGCGAAGGTGCATGGGAGCCCCATCTCCTCCTCGAGGAAGTGACGCACCCCGCGGGTGTAGGTCTCGTTCGCGACGATCGCGAAGCTCGCCGTCCCGAAGAAGTCCTGCGTCACCGACCGCCAGAGATCCCAGATCGGCTTGATCGTCGTATGCTTCTCGCGCTCGATGAATGGCTCCGGGTCGAGCCCGAGGAGTTCACCCAACGTACGCAGGAACTTGGTCGTCGAATGCAGCCCAATCGGCGCCTGGAGATAGGGCATCTCGAGTGCCTCGCAGAGCATCCGGCCGAACTCACGGTACATGCAGATGTTCACGTCGGCGTCGACGAGACGCGGCACATCGGCGAGGTGACTGCCGAGCGGGAAGGCGAGATTCACCTCCGCCCCGATCCCTTCGACCAGACGACGGATCTCGTGCAGATCGCTCGCGGTGTTGAAGGTCCCGTAGATGGGGCCGATGATGTTCACACGCGGCTTCGCCCCCGGCGCCCGCTCGGTCGCCTTGGGACGGACCCCCTTCTTGAGCCCGTACTCGGTCCACAACCAGAACAACGCGCGATTCGCGCTCTGCCACTGGTCCTCGTCGATCGTGCGCGGGAGGAAGCGCTGGATCCCCGTCCCCTCGGGCGTCACGCCCCCACCGATCATCTCGGCGATCGACCCCGTCACGACGACGCTCGGCAACTCGGGATCGAGCGTGCCATGCGCGCGCTTCATGTTCGCCTCGGTCCCCTCGCGCCCAAGCTGCTCCTCGGCGAGCCCCGTCACGACGATCGGGAGCTCATGCGGCGGGAGCCCATCGGTGTAGTGCAGCACCGAGGTCACCGGGAGGTTCTCGCACCCGACGGGGCCGTCGATCACCACCTGCAATCCCTTGATCGCGGTGAAGACGTACACCGACCCCCAGTAGCCGCCGGCGCGGTCATGATCGAGGACCAGCATCAGACCATCTCCTCCGCCTTGCGCTGGCGCGCCAGCTTGGCGAGGTGCCGCTTGTAATGCTCGCGGAACTCGGGACGGTCCTGCGGGACCTCTTCCCAGACGCCCGCGGCATGGCCCTCGCCGACGCCGGCGAAGAAGGCCTGCATCGTCTCGAAGCGACCCTTGTTCGCCATCGCGGCGTTGACCACCTGCGCGAGCGAGCCAGCACCGGCGGGGCCCATCAGGGGGCGCGCCGAGATGAGGTTCGTGAAATAGAGCGCGGGGATCGTCCGCTCCTTCGCCGCCTGCACGATCGGCGTGGTGCCAATCGCAAGGTCGGGCTCGTACTCCGCCATCGCGGCGAGGTCATGCGCGAGCGAGGCGCGGAACTGCACCTGCACCCCACGCGCCTCGAGCCACTCGCGATCACCATCACTCCAGCGGGTGCGCGGACACGCGCTCCCCACATAGCGGACATCGGCGCCACTCTCTACCAGCAGTCGCGCAACGAGGAGCTCGGAGCCCTCGTAGCCACTCATGGTGATGCGTCCGCAAATCGGCTTCGCGGCGAGCGCACCCTTGATCGCGGGCAGGATCCGCGCCTTCGCAGCATCGATCCGATCCGCCGAGACATTCGCGGCCGCCCCGATCGCCTCGAGCCAGGCCGCGGTCCCATCGAGCCCGACCGGCGCGGAACCGACGATCGGTCGCCCTGCGGCCTCGAACTCGCGCACACTCGCGGTATAGAAGGGATGGATCGCGGCCACCACGCTGCCATCGAGCGCGGCGTAGAGCTCGCGCCACTCACGCGTCGGGACCACGGGACCGGCGGCGAGCCCCAACGGCTCGAGCATCATCCCGATTCCCACCGGATCAGCCGGGAACATCTCGCCGAGCAACGTCACCGTCGGCTTCTCGCTCTTTCCACCGCGCGGCGCCGCCACGGGGCCGAGCTCCGCCTCGGTGCGCGCATACCGGAGCATCGCCCCGGCCAGCACATCCTTGGCCTCGGCGTGCGTCGGGACCCCGAACCCCGGGACATCGATCCCGATGATGCGCACCCCGTTGATCTCCTTCGGGAGAAGCTGGAGCGGCACGCCGGAGGCGGTCGGGACGCAGAGGTTGGTGATCACGATCGCGTCGTAGAGCGCAGGATCGGCCATCTGGTGCACGGCGTCACGGATGTCCTCGAAGAGCTGCCCCGTGACGAGGGTCTCCGAGTTGAAGGGCACATACCCCACCGTCCGTCGCGCGCCGTAGAAGTGCGAGGTGAAGGTGAGCCCGTAGACGCAGCACGCCGATCCCGAGAGGATCGTCGCGGTGCGACGCATCCGGAGTCCCACGCGGAGCGATCCGAAGGCGGGACACATCGACTGCGGCTGATCGTGTGGACCCTTGGGATAGTCCTGCGCATAGCGATCGAGCGCCTCCGACTTCCCCGCCGCGCGCGCCGCCGCTTCCAGCTGCGACGCCCCCGCGTGACACCCGAGGCCGTCACCCGCAGGGGTGCCGGTCGAGGTCTCGACGATGGGCAAGGTGGTGGGCATCGAGGTCAGACCGTGTCGTAGACGACTTCGAGTGACGGCTTCTGCACATCGTCGCGGCCGACCATGTCGAACACCGTCGCCGGCTCGAGCACGACGTTGCGTCCGACCACATCGCTCGCGAAGAGCCCGAGCAGGTCATCCTGGGAGAGCGGCCGCGGACGCACCGGCGGCGCCTCGCCGACATTGGTCGCGAGCGTCTCGAACATCGGGCCCCACTGTGTGCCGGGGATCCCGACGATCTCGTAGTTGGCACTCTTGCGACGGATATCCTCATGGGCCGGGATCGCGGAGAGGATCGGGATCCCGACCTTCTCGGCGAAGGCATGCGCCTCCCCGGTGCCGTCGTCCTTGTTGATCACCATCCCCGCCACCCCGACATTCCCACCGAGCTTGCGGAAGTACTCGACCGCCGAACAGACGTTGTTCGCCACGTAGAGCGACTGCAGGTCGTTCGAGCCGACGACGATGACCTTCTGGCACATGTCGCGGGCGATTGGGAGACCGAAGCCGCCGCAGACGACGTCGCCGAGGAAGTCGAGGAGGACGTAGTCGAAGCCCCACTCGTGGAAGCCGAGCTTCTCGAGGAGTTCGAAGCCGTGGATGATCCCGCGACCGCCGCACCCGCGACCGACCTCCGGGCCACCCAGCTCCATCGCGAAGACGCCGTCCCGCTTGAAGCAGACGTCGGAGATCGTGACCTCCTCGCCAGCGAGCTTCTTCTTGGACGAGGTCTCGATGATCGTCGGGCAGGCGCGGCCACCGAAGAGGAGGGAGGTCGTGTCGCTCTTCGGGTCGCACCCGATGAGCAGGACCTTCTTCCCCTGCTGCGCCATCATGTAGGAGAGGTTGGCGAGCGTGAAGCTCTTCCCGATCCCGCCCTTGCCGTAGATGGCGATGATCTGTGTCGCCTTGGTCACCTCGCCGCTCGACACGGGGTCCGGTTCCTGCGCCGCCTCATCTCGGATGGCGCGGTGGAGTTGGACCATGGCGTCGGTGGTCGGCTGGGCGGAGTGGATCACTGGGGGGATCTCCAATCGAGGACCATCTTGAGACAGCGGGGATCGTCGAACGCCGCGCGGTAGGCCGCGGCGGCATCCGTCGCGGGGGCGACATCGGTGATGAGTCCGTCGAGCGAAAGGCGGCCATCGGTGGCCATCGCGCGGACATCCTGGAGATCGGCCGGCTTCCATTCGGCGGCGACGCGGAGACGCGCCTCCTTCATGAAGGCGGGCGGGAAGGCGAAGGTGATCGGCGTGCTGTAGAACCCCGCGAGGACGATCTCCCCTTGCGGCGCGAGCCGCGGGATCAGCGTGTCGAGCAGGGAGGCATCGCCGCTGGCATCGAGGATGCAGCGATAGTCGCGCCGTGCATCGCTCGCGGCATCGCGTACCGGATAGCCGTGCGCGCCGTCGAGGCGTGCCGAGGCGCGCTCCCAGACCGTGGGTGACCCACCGAGGGCGAGGGTGAGTCGGGCGACGAGCCGACCGAAGACCCCATGTCCGACGATGAGATCGGGGAGGACGGCGCCGCCGCGGATGGCGTGCAGCGCGGTGGCGGCCAAGGCGAGGAGCGTCGCACGCTCGCCGAGCTGCGCATCGATCGGGATCACCCGCTGCGCCGGCGCGACGACGGTACGCGACGCGCCACCGAAGAGCCCGCGGATCTCACCGTAGCAGTTCGCGCCCGGCACGAAGACCGGTGTGCCGATCGGGAGGGCGGCATCGGCGCCCGCCTGCGTCACGACGCCCACCGACTCATAGCCGGGGACGAGCGGATAGCCCAATCCCGGGAACGCTGGCATCCGACCCTCCCAGAGGAGACGTTCGGTGCCTGCGCTGATCGACGACCAATGGATGTCCACGACGACATCCCCCGCACCTGGCGATGCGAGAGCGAGCTCGCGCAGCGAGAGCTGGCGCGGCTGATCGAAGACCACTGCGGTCGACATCACCATCGGGATACGGGCATCATCTCTGACGAACGTGGAGTAACGTGTACTAGACGCTTAAGTCCGTAAGGAGTCATTGACACCCTAAGGTGCAACCTGGGGGTGAAACCGTCAAGAAGCAGGTTCCAGGGGTCAGGGGTCAGGGGTCAGGAGTCAGATCCCCCGACACCTCACCCCCTTCCCCTGACTTCGGCCCTTATTCGGTTTATTGCCCCGGCCCTGACATCGGCGCCAGATTGCCTCGCATGACGCTCTTCTCCATCCTCGTCGGCGCCCATATCGCCACGGGAGCGGTCGGACTGGTCCTCTTCTGGGTCGCCGTCCTGACCAGGAAGGGGGGCGTCGCCCACCGGCGATGGGGACTCATCTTCGCCTACAGCATGCTCGTCACCGGGTGCGTCGCGATGGGGATGGGGATCACCACCCTCCTCGACCCGGTCGGCACCCACCCGCATCTCCCCTCCGCCGAATGGTCCCCCACGACCATCCGCGCAATCTTCGGCTGGATGATGCTCTACCTCGCGACGCTCACCGTGAGCCTCGCCTGGCACGGACTCCGCGTGGTGCGCAACAAGCGGCAGCATGAGGCGAATCGCACCCCGTTCGATGTCGCCATCCAGATCGCGGTGATCCTCGCCGCCCTCAACTGCGCCGCGCACGGCTCTCTCGACGGCCAACCCCTGATGATCGGGATCAGCATCGTCGGCCTCACCTCCGGCGGGACCAATCTCTTCTTCTCCTTCCGCACCGCGCCTCCCAAGTGGGCCTATCTCGTCGAGCATATGAAGGCACTCGTCGGCGCGGGGATCTCCGTCTACACCGCCTTCATGACCTTCGGGCTCGTCCGACTCCTTCCGAGCCACGCCCTCAACCCCATGGCCTGGGCGATCCCCCTCACCATCGGCCTCAGCATCATCATCTACCACCATGTACAGATCCATCGGTGGTACACGCGCGGCGTGAGCCGTCGTGTCGTGGTCCGGGACGCATGACCCGCACCAACCGCAGTCTCATCGTCTTCGGGTACTACGATTGCCTCATGGGCTTCGGGCTCTTTGCCGCTCCCGACACGACCCTGGACCTCCTCCTCACCGCACGCACCACCGAGCACTGGATCCGCCTCCTCGGGATGAGCGCGATGGTCCTCGGCTTCTATTACATCGTCGCCGGCCGTGCGAATCTCACCGTCATGGCGCGCGCGTCGCTCTGGGGCCGACTCGGGATGGCTGCTGGCTTCTCGGCCCTCGTCCTCCTCGACCTCGCCCCGGCCCTCCTCTTCGGCATCGTCGGGAACGAACTCCTCGGTGTGCTCTGGACCGCGCTCGCGCTCAAGGCAGACGCCCGAACGGACGCCCGTGCCTGAGACCACCTACCGACCACCGGCGCCGCGCCCCATCGGGCCGATCCGCTCCCTCCTTCGCGTGATGGCGAGCGGCGAGGGGGACCTCCTCTCCCTGATCCCCGATCTCGCCTATCGCGAGACGCTCCTCCCACTCGGCGTCACCCGTCGCGGGATCCTCTATCTCAACGATCCTGCGCTCGTCGTCGAGGTCCTGAATGACGTCGAGGGGATCTTCCCCAAGAACGACCTGATGGTGGATGCCGTCGCCCCGCTCATCGGGAACGCGATGTTCGTCTCAAGCGGGGAGACCTGGAAGCGGCAACGACGGATGATCGAGCCTGCCTTCTCGCACATGCGCCTCAACCGCGCCTTCGGCCAGATGGTCGATGCCGTCACCGATCACGAGCGCTGGCTCGACGAGAAGATCGCCCAAGATGCCCCCTTCTCCCTCGATGCGGCGATGGGGCACCTCACCGCCGATGTGATCACGCGGACGATCTTCTCGATCCCGCTCCACGAAGGGGCTGCGCGCGATGTCTTCGAGGCCTTCACCGTCTTCGAACGGCAGGTCGCGAGCGTGAACGTGAAGGCGCTGCTCTTCGACAAGCCGTGGAGCCACACCACGCAGCCGCCCCAGGTGCTCGAGGCCTGCCGCCGGATTCGTGCACACATCGATGCGATGCTCGCCCCGCGCTTCGCCCACGATGCGCCAACCTACGACGACATCTGTGCGGCGGCGATCGCCGCCATCGACCCCGTCACCGGGGAGCGCTTCACCCGCGAGGAGCTCGTCAACGAACTCGGCGTCTTCTTCCTCGCCGGCCATGAGACGAGCGCGAGCGTCCTCACCTGGGTCTTCTTCCTGTTATCGCAGCGCCCTGAGGTGGTGCACCGCATCCGGGCGGAGGTCGACGCACTCTGCGGCGATGGCGAGATCACCATCGAGCACGCCAAGCGCCTCCCATTCATCAAGGCGGTCTTCAAGGAGACGATGCGGCTCTATCCGCCCATCACCTTCCTCCCGCGCGTCGCACTTCGAGACACCGTCCTCGGCGGCCGGAAGATCAAGCGTGGGACGATGCTGATGATCGCCCCGTGGACGATCCATCGGCATCAGGGGCTCTGGAAGGATCCCGAGCTCTTCGACCCTGATCGCTTTTCACCGGAGCGCGAGCAGGAGATCCTCCCGGGCTCCTTCCTCCCGTTCGGCTGGGGGCCACGGGTCTGTGTCGGGGCGGCGTTCGCGACCCTCGAAGCCTCGCTCTTCATCGCACGGCTCACGCACCGCTACGACTTCGAGGCGCTCGATCCGTCGAGGGTGCGGCCAGCCGCGCGACTCACGACGCGGCCACGGCACGAGATCATGATGCGGGTGCGTCGTCGACCGGGCAGCATCTGACTCACCCATCCACTCGCACCCATGACATGGTCACCGACTCCGCTCTACGCCGCCGCCTCCGCCCCTTCTTCCGCGCACTGGCAGCGGATGGGATGATCCTCTTCATGCTGGCCGTCGTCGTGATCGAGGCGACGGTGCTCGTCCTCTGGCATCGCCGCACGGGACACGGGCCGGCACCCGTGGAGCTCCTCACCTTTCTCGGTGCGGGCGGTAGCCTGATGGTCTCGATGTTGTTCCTTCGCCGCATCGACCGACATCCCCTGCCCTACGCCTTCGCCCTGCTCTCAGCGCTGGGCTTCCATGCCGTTCATGTGATGCTGCTCTGGGGACGCTGATGCGAGGCTAGCGCAAGCGGGACTCCCATGGCGACCAGACCTACGAGCCCCGCCGGCGCCATCCCCCATCGGAGACAGATCACGATCGGTAAGAGCCCATTCGCGGCATAGAGCGCGAGCGGGAAGTCATGCGGCGCCACGCGGGCGACCCACTCGCTGGGGGGGATCAAGATGAGAGTCGTCCGCGCGACGATGGTCGCGGTGAGGATCCAGCCGAGGAAGTTCACGACCGGGATCCCGAAGTATCCATCGTGGCCGAGGAGACGTTGCCAGACCGGGGCACTCGAGAGGTCTGGCACCTGCCAGAGCCAGTGCTCCGTCTCGAACATCGCGGGATCCATCACCAGATCCCACGCGGTCATGATGAGCGCGGCGACGAAGGCCCACCACCAGCGACTCATCCCATCATCACGTCCCGGCAGCAGGCGGCTCGCGATCCCCAGCGAGGCGACCAGCATGTAGAACCAGGAGGTGGGGATGTTGAAGGGGACGAGGCCAAGGAGCCGGTACCCGAGACGATCGGTATAGACATACGGCCCGAACGGAGCACCGGTGACGGTCCCGATCGCCTCAGCAGAAAAGGCGATCACGAAGACGAGGGCGAGCGCCTGTAGGGTCCGGCGCCATCCCACGGCGTGCGCAAGGAAGGCGATCCCAGCGACGGCGCCGATGGTCACCGTGAGTTGGCCACCGAAGCGGTAGCTCACGTCCATGATCGCCTGATTCATCGGCTTCTGGAAGAAGGCCGGGATCGGCGGAACGAGGAAGGTGGCGAAGGCGATGCCGGAGAAGGCCTGCAAAGCGACGTGCGCGCGAAGCGCCTGCCGTGCGAGCTGCATCCGGAGCGATCTAGTGTTCGGCGGCGATCAGACCGGCGTACACGGGGTAGCGGGTCCGATGCACGGTGCTGCGTGAGAAGCCCGCCTGTCGGAGGAGGGCACGGAGCTCCTCGGCGCGGCGCGCGCGGCCGCGCCCCATCGCGCGGAGGTAGAGCCCGAAGTAGACATCGCCGACCGTCTCGGCGCCGCGGACACCGGAGAACGGCTCCACGATCAGGAGCACGCCTCCGGGCGCGAGGGCCTGCTTCACCTTCTGCAGCAACCTGAGGACCGACGCATCGTCGTGGTCAAGCAGGATGCGCACCAAGGTGATCACGTCGGCACCGACTGGGAGAGGGTCCTGATGAAAGTTCCCCCCGGACAATTCCACCCGCCCTACAAGCCCCAGCCGGGCCAAACGTGTCTTCGCTCCCTCGATGACCGCCGGGAGATCGAACAACTGCAACCGCAGATCGTGATAGCGCCACGCGACCTCGGCGAGGAACGCCCCCTCACCGCCACCGACATCGAGCAGCACCTTCCGTTTCCTCAGCGAGTACCGATCGAGGATATCCTCCGCCAACGGTAGCACCGTCTCAGCCATGAGACTGCTGTAGTCGGCGACATCCCCGCGACCGAACTTCTCCGGATGCGCCACGCTGGTGTACGGGAAGTGACTCACCACCTCCCCCTGCCCACCCCGCGTGTCGCGGAAGAACTCGATCGGATCCACCAGGTCCTTGTAGAGCAGCGCGTTGTGCTTGATCATCCGCGTGAGCCCCGTGTTCCCGATCAATGGGGCACCCATCGGACCACACCCGAACCGTCCACTCGACCGTCCCTGCACCAGCTTCAGCGCGATCGCGGCCCGCAGCAATCGCTCCAGCTCCTCTTGTGGGATCCCCACATGCGCCGCGATCTCCGCTCGGGTCCGTGGACGGACCGCAAGGAAATCGAAGAGCCCCACCCGCACACAGGCCGTCAGGGTCTGCGTGTAGACGAACCCCGCCGCCAGGTCGAACACCGCTCGCGACCGCCGCAATGCGACCGGTCGCATCAACGGGAACGATGCGGCGAACCGCTGGAACTTCGGACTCGATTGGATCGCGTCCCGCCAGGCCAGCAGCCGGTCCCGCCATGTCATCGGCACCGACTCAACCGGCACCGACACCCCCGAGACTGCCGACTCCGTCATGTACACGGTCCCACTGAGAGTCCCCTGCCATATCCCACTCAGACGCCAAACGCGCCGAGTGGTCCCCAATGCGACGATAAGACTGAAAGTCCAAACTGTCAATAGATAGGTACAAATCCGACTGTCAGGATATTGCGACAGTCTGCGGATTTCCCTACTATATAGAACACCCTCCCCCCGGAGCCCCCTCAGGTGCGTATCCCCTTCCCCTTCTCGGCCATCGTCGGGCAGGACGAGATGAAGCGGGCCATCCTCCTCACCGCGGTCGACCCGACCATCGGTGGGGTGCTGATCCTCGGCCATCGAGGGACCGCCAAGTCCACCGCGGTCCGCGCCCTCCCCGCCCTCCTCCCCCCGATGTCGGTGGTCGATGGGTGCCGCTACGGATGTGATCCCAAGTCGCCGGCGAGCCGGCTCTGCGCCGACTGCCAAACCCGGATGAACGCGGGCGCGAAGCTTCGCGCACACAAAGCCCCCGTGCCGGTCGTCGATCTCCCACTCGGCGCCACCGAGGATCGCGTGGTCGGTGCCCTCGATCTCGAGCGGGCGTTGACGCGCGGGGAGAAGGCGTACGAACCCGGACTCCTCGCGCGCGCCAATCGCGGTTACCTCTATGTCGACGAGATCAACCTCCTCGAGGATCACCTCGTCGATCTCCTGCTCGATGTCGCCGCGACCGGGGAGAACGTCGTCGAGCGTGAGGGGATCAGCGTGCGACATCCGGCGCGCTTCGTCTTGGTCGGCAGTGGGAATCCCGAAGAGGGTGACCTCCGCCCGCAGCTCCTCGATCGGTTCGGACTCTCGGTGGAAGTCACGACGACGACCGATCTCGATCAGCGCGTCGAGGTGATCAAACGCCGCGATGCTTGCGATCGTGATCCCGAGGGGTTCGCTGCACAGTGGGCCGAGGCGGATGCCGAGGCGCGCCGCCATGTGGAGCGCGCGCGCAAGAAGGTGGATACGCTACCGGTCCCTGATGCGGTGCTCCGCACGGCGGCGCAACTCTGTGCGGCGGTCGGCACCGATGGGGTGCGTGGGGAACTCGCATTGCTCCGTGGGGCACGTGCACTCGCCGCCTACGATGGGGCGCGTCAGGTGACCGCGCAGCATCTCCGGGTGATCGCACCAAGTGCGCTCCGGCATCGCCTCCGGCGCAACGTGCTCGACGATGTCGGCAGCACCACGCGCGTCACCCGCGCCGTCACCGATCTCCTCAGCGACTGACATCGATGGACGAGACCGTCGCGTCGCCGCTCGACGCACGGACCCAGGCGGAGCTCGCGGCGACCCTGCTCGCGATCGATCCCATCGGGTTCGGCGGAGCGGTCGTGCGCGCGCCTCGAGCCGATATCGCTGAATCCTGGCTCGCGATGGTGCGGTCCTTGCTCGTGGAGGGGACCCCGATCGCACGGCTCCCGATCAGCATCCCTGATGATCGTCTGCTGGGCGGGCTCGACCTCGCGATGACGCTCGCGACCGGACGTCCCGTGGTGGAGCGTGGACTCTTGGCGCGCACCGATGGCGGCGTACTGATCCTCCCCTGCGCTGAACGGGCGAGTGATGCGTTGATCGCACGGCTGACGAGTGTGCTCGACACGCAGCGCACCGCGCCGCGCGGACCATTTGCCGGTGAGCCGACACCGGCGCGCGTGGCGATCATCGCACTCGATGAAGGGGATGGTGTCGACGAGCGCACCGCCGCCGCACTGACCGATCGACTCGCCTTCCATCTCACGCTGTCGCATGAGGTCAGCCCGGACGGTGCGCTCTTCACGCCAACGGATCTCCGTGTCGCTCGAGCCAGCTTCCCCAAGGTGACGATCAGCGAGGCTCGCATCACGACGCTCGTCACCGTCTCCCTCGCCTTCGGGATCGACTCCCTCCGCGCCGTGTCGTTCGCGGTACGCGTGGCACGAGGCGCGGCGGCGCTCGATGGTCGGCGCACCGTGAGGGATGATGATTGTCAGGTAGCGGCTGCGCTGGTACTCGGTCCGCGCGCGACGCGCCTGCCCGCACCCAGTGAGGCGAGCGCAGAGCCGGAACCGCCGCCGCCCCCATCCGATCCCGCGGATGCCGAGTCCGAGCGTGACGAGAGGCCCTCGCCGGAGGAGCTTCAGGCGCTCGAGGATCTCATGATCCAGGCGATGCAGGCGACCCTCCCGATCGGGCTCACGATCGAGGCGCCATCACAGGGGCCACGGCAGGGCGGATCCGCCGGTCGCTCTGGGGATGATCGGGCGGGAGGTCTCCGTGGTCGACAGGTGGGCACGCGCCGTGGCGATCCTCGCGGTGGTGGGCGACTCGATCTACTCGAGACCCTCCGCGCCGCTGCACCCTGGCAGCGACTGCGCCCACCGATCACGGGACACGAGGGGCGGGTCCTCGTGCGCGTGCGCCCCGATGATTTCCGTATCCGGCGACTGATCGAGCCCGCTGGGACGACCGCGATCTTCGTCGTCGATGCTTCAGGCTCTGCCGCCCTGCATCGCATGGCCGAAGCCAAGGGGGCGGTCGAGTTGCTCCTGGCCGAGGCATATTCGCGCCGGGATGAGGTGGGGCTGATCGCCTTTCGCGGGAATGTGGCGGAGGTGCTCCTCCCGCCGACTCGTGCGATCGCTGCGGCGAAGCGCGCGCTCGCCGCGCTCCCTGGGGGTGGCGGCACCCCGCTCGCGAGCGCGATCGATCGTGCGCGTGAACTGGCGGTGCAAGCACGACGCACCGGAAACGACACCGTGGTCGTCTTCCTCACCGATGCCCGTGCCAACATCGCGCGCGATGGATCGCCGGGACGGCCACAGGCCGAAGCCGATGCGTTGGCCTCGGCGAGTGCCCTGCGGGTCCTTGGTGGGACGACGGTGTTGATCGATACCTCGCCGCGGCCCTCCGAGATGGCGCAGCGGATGGCAGAGGTGATGGGCGCACGCTACGTCGCACTCCCGCGGACCGATGCCCAGGGGATCCATGCCGCGGTCGCTGCCGCCATGCCACGGGCCTCCGCATGAGGGGCGTCGGCCTCGTCATCCTCTTCTGGTGGGTCGCGACGGGATTGATCATCGCGATGCAGGCGAATCCGATCACGCGGTTCGCTGGGCTGCTCATCAGCACCGTCCTCGCCGTGGTCGGGACGGCGGAGATCCGATCCGTGCGCGACGATCTGTCGGCGAAGGGGATCCGACGTGGATTCCTCGGCGGCGCGATGCTCTGGGCGTGGGTCTCCGCGTCGTTCTACGGCGGATACATCACCGGGATCCACCCCACCGGCCCCCTGGCAGCCGCGCCGTCGTGGGCGGCGGTCCCTCCGGCGATCGCGGCGACCTTGGTGAGCGACGCGGCCGCGATCCTCCTCATCCTCGCGGGGCTCGTGATGGATCGGGACGCCCGGAACCGCACTGGGCTCTGGTCGCTGACCCTCTTCTGGGGGGTGCAGCAGCTGGCCAAGTTGAACGTCTTCTTCGGGGTCGAGAATCCGGCGGCGAACTTCCTGCCCCCGCACCTCGCCTATCTGCATCAATTCTTCGGGCCGCCGGTGAACTCGCCCTTCCTCTGGATGAGCATCGCCGCGACGATCGCGCTCACGGCATGGGCAAGTCGCAACGCGCGGATGGCCCCATCGGAGGGGCACCGACAGGCCGCCGCGATCTATGCCACGATCCTCGGGCTCGCCGTCCTCGAGCTGATCGTGCTGGGCATCCCGCTCGAGCAGACACCCTGGGATTCATTCCTCAGGGCGCGGGGAAGCTAGGGCTTACTGAAAGACCTTCTTCGCTGGGTCGAGGAGCGCGACGAAGCTCTTCACCTGCGTCGGTCCAAAGGAACTGATCGCGATCCGTTCGCCCGTGAGTGGATCCTCGAGACTGAGACGGCCATCGCCCCACGCCGTCAGGACGAACGGCGCCTCCGCCGAATACCCGCTCTGTCGGCGCGTCTGCGCCAACGACCGGAGCGATCCGCGGATGAAGCCGTTGGTGCCACTCGGAAGGGCCAACGCGAGTGACCCGTCACGCGCATCGTTGATGATGATCCCGCCATCCGGGGCGTCATGGAAGGTCAGTGACCGCTGGGCGACCGGATCGGTGTAGAGATCCGCCGATTTGCCGATCCCGAACTGCGACGCCGCGATCGCCAGGGTGAAGGTCAGGGCGACGACGACGAGCGCCGCACGCACCAGTGGCTTGGGCGGCGAGATCTGCGGCATCGCCGATGCCGAACCTGGCTCCGGCTCGAAATGATATTGGACGCTCATGATCGGCTCAGCTCGCCAGGGTCGCGTTACGGAGGACCTCACCGACCTGTGCGGGATCGGCAAGTCCGCGAAGCAACGGCTGGGGATTGGTGAAGCGCCAGGGCCGCACATGCGGGAAGAGCACGATCCAAGCGAGCTTCTCCTTGGGATCGAGCTGCAGGGCGATCTGACCCGTGCCATCGCCAAAGCGCTTGACCTGGGCCCCCATGATGTAGCGCAGGGGGATGTTCACGGTCAGCGGGAAGATCACACCGAGGCGCATCACGATCCGACGATCGGTGATGGCATAGGTGGTGCTCCGGGCGATCCACCGACCCAGGCAGAGGAAACCACCGAGGACCGCGCCGACGAGCAGGAGCTGCATGCCGACGGGTGTCCAGAAGGCCGTCGTGGCGATCTGGTCACGGTTCGCGAACATCCACCAGGCGACCATCGCGGCGAAGTACGCCGTGAGGGGACGGACGAAGAGGAGATGACGGGCGATGGCCTGCGGGGCGGGTGCCCCTTCCCACAACACGCGTTCTCCCGGGGGGAGAGCCTCTGCCACGCCCTGGACCCGCATGCGGGTCCGCGGCGCCGAGGCGCTGAGAATCGACGTGGTCATACTCAGATCCAGGGTTCGGCGCGGTCCGGAGTGGCGTAGAGATGGCCACCCGCGTAGTAGGCCATGATCTTGTCCTCTTCCAGCAGCGTGATGCGATCATCGCGCTTGGTGGTTGGGACATGGGCGAACTGGGCGGCGGTGATCGCCTTCACGATCACATGGTCATTGCCCCAGAGACCGAAGTGCGGCCACTGGACCAGCGCCGCTGGGAGGAGACGCTTGGCCCCACCCGAGGCGAGCGCGACCTCGTAATAGCGGATCTGCGGCTCGGAGCGATCGACCCAGAGATCGACGATCGTGCCAGCGATCGCGCCATCACACGCCTTGACCGGCATGCCACGTGGATCGGGATCCCCCGCCGCGATGGAGAAGGCTGGCGCGACACGCATCGGGATGATCTTCGCCTCGCCATGCGCGGTGAGGTCGGGGACGTCGGCGCGATCGGCATAGGCCGCCGGACCGACGGCGTCCCTCATCGGGTTCCCCGTGGGGATGAGGGGCGAGCCGTTGTAGCCATCGGCGGGCACCGCTTTGATCTCAGCCATCAGTGCGACCCTCCTTCCGTGTGTTGAGTGACATGGATGTACTCCTTCTTGGGCGGCACTGGCGGCCACCCTTCACGCGGGCCCTGCGGCGAATCGAGGGGATACCCCTCGCGACGGTCCTCACGGCGGAGGTAGATGACGAGCCCGATGAAGAAGGCCCAGAAGACATACAGCGCGATCTGTGCACCATCGATGTACTCCATACTTCCTCCTCCGCGAACGTGAACGTGCTAAGCCGGTAGATCGGCGAGACCGAACTCCCCATCGGGCGCGCGCCGGATCGCGCCTGAGCGGACCAACCGCACCAGCGGCCCCAAGGCCACCAGTGTCGCGAACAACAAGACCGTCTCTGTGAGATAGACCATGCCGTAGGGCATGCTGGGATCATCGAGCAGCCCCGTGAACCCGCCAGCGAGGCGTTGGGCGCTGAGCGCATCACGCATCAGCCCCGCCAACGCCATCGAGAGTCCCTCGCAGGTGGCAAAGACCGCCCCCCACGCGCCGAGCGCGATCCCATGCTGCGTGGCATCACGGAGCCCCATCGCGGCACTGAGTGTGCCGACCGCGAAGAGCCCCTCCCCCATTCCCATCAGGAAGGTCCCGGACGCGAAGAGGTTCGATGAGTGGAGCGGTGAGGCGAAGAGCACCGCGATGAAGCTCGCGACCCCGACGACCGCGCCGATCGCTGCGACCCGCACCGGATCACATCCCTTCTCCATCATCCGCGCCGCTAACAGGAAGGCGACGAGCGCCCCAGCGGCAGCGATCCCCGTGAGACTCGTGGTCCTTGCCACACTCCAGTCGAGGATCTCCCCACCATACGGCTCGAGCAGCACATCCTGCATGTTGAACGCGAAGAAGCCGAGGCCTGTCGCCACCAGGAGCCGCACCGCATGCCCCCCCGCGATGAAGGTTCGCCAGGCGTCACGAAAGAGGGGTCGCCGCTCACTGGTCGCGCCCCACTCGAGCACCGCTGGCCCCCGAGGTTCCTGCTTCCAGAGGGCGACGAAGTTACAGACGATCGTGAAGAGCGCCGCACCCTGGATCACCTGGATGAGGCGCAGCGGCGTGAAGTCTCGGAGCATCCCTCCCAAGAGCAGCGCGCTGATCAGTGCGCCGATCAACATCATCACATACATCAGCGCGACGACACGTGGCCGCTTGGCCTCATCAGCCAGATCGCCGGCGAGGGCAAGACCACTGGTCTGCACCGTATGGGCACCGGCTCCCACGAGGAAGAAGGCGAGCGCCGCGCCCAGATACGGTAGCCACGACGGCCCCGACGCCTGTTCCCCAGAGAGCAGCAGCAGGGCGAAGGGCATGATCGCCAGTCCGCCGAACTGCATGAAGGACCCGACGTAGATGTACGGCACCCGCCGCCATCCCCAGTAGCTCCGATGGGTGTCCGATCGAAAGCCGATCAGCGCCCGGAAGGGGGCGACCAAGAGTGGGATGGCGATCATGAGCGCCACCACGAACGACGGGACCCCAAGCTCGACGATCATCACCCGGTTGAGCGTCCCGTAGAACATCGTCGTCGCCATCCCCACCGTCAGCTGGAAGAGACTGAGCCGGAGAAAGCGCGAGAACGGCACCTCCGCCGTCGCGATATCCGCGAACGGCAGCCAGCGCGCATCGATGCGAGCGAGCAGCTGCGCGACAGCGGAGGACCGGGACGCCGTCATCCGCTCACCAGACCGGTTCGAGACGGCAGTTGGCCGGCAACGCCTCGTGCTTCGCCGGGAGGAACATCAACCGGAGGAAGGTCACGCCATTATCGAGCTTGGCGAGCATCCCGCCGAGGGTCCCACCGATCCCACCGCGTGCCCGGGCCTGATCGATCCGTCCCATGTTCTGATGCATCCGCTCGAGGAGGGCCCAGAACGCGGGATTCTCCACATCGATCGTCACCGGGAAGACCTGCTTGCTGATCTGGTTCGTCAGCGTGATCACCCTCCGGTCGAAGTCATCCACGTCGAATCCGAGCGCGTGGAAGAAGGTCAACCGGGCATGATCCCGCACGTACATCGTGGCGAAGACCGCTAAGAGGAAGAAACGGATCCAGATCTTATTCAATCCCTCGAGCGTGTGCGGATTGGCCCGCATCAACACCGCGAAGGCCTCCCCGTGACGGAACTCGTCGTTGCACCACTCTTGGAACCACTTGAAGATCGGGTGGAACCGGAACTCCGGGTGCTTCTCTAGCTGCCGGAAGATCGTGATATAGCGCGCGTACCCGATCTTCTCAGAGAGATAGGTCGCGTAGTAGATGTACTTTGGCTTGAAGAAGGTGTACGTCTTGGCCTTGGTCAGGAACGAGAGGTCGACCGCCACGTTGAAATCCGCCAACGTGTGATTGATGAACCCGGCGTGCCGTCCCTCATCGCGGCTCATGAAGCCGAAGAGATCACGGATATGCTGGCTCTTGACCCGCTTCTTGATCTCCGCATACAGGATGCATCCCGAGAACTCCGCCGTCACCGAGCTCACGAGGAATTCGACGAAGGCCTTTCGCAGTTCGGGATCCCAACCAGTCCAATCGAAGTCCGAGAATTCCGGGGTCCGCTTGAAGTGATTCTTATTCGGGTCGCTCCGGAACTCCGCGACGAGGGCATCCCACTGGTCCTGCAACCGCGAGACATCGAGCCGGTCCATCTCGGCGAAGTCCGTGGTATAGAAGCGGGGATTGAGCACCGCATCCTCCGTGGCGGCACGGGTGCTCTCGTTGACGTCGGTCACCGGGGGGTTCATGGTCGCGTCATACATGGCTCAGCCCTCGAATCCGACTTCGTACAGCTCGGTGATCCCGCTCGTCCCGAGGACGCGGGTCAGGATCCGCCGTGGCAGGCTCGCCTGCTGTACCGTCGCCCGGGCCTGCATCGTGCGCTTCTCCCCGAGTGGGATGCGCGAGGGAGCGCCATGGACGAGGACCGCATCCCCCTCGTTCACCTCGATGCCGTCCAGTACCAGGTGTGCATGGAATTCCTGTGGGGTCGACTCGAGGTCGATCGTGCACGCCACCTCGCGCGTGCGGCGATAGGCCCACCAGCCGATGGCGCCGATCGCGACGGCGCCTCCGATCATCCAACTGTTCACAACGACCTCCGGGGGGTGAGGGTCAGACGCATTCCCTGCGAGGTGTAGAATCCGCTCGAGACGACCTGCGTCTCAGCGACCTTCCATCCCTGGAATGCCGGTAAGCGACCGATCGACGCACGCACGGCAGGCTCGGCGACCGGGACGATCCGTGGGGCACGATCCCCACGAGGAAAGAGCTTGCCGACGGTATGCATCACCGTCAGCAAGGGAGTCTTGGGCGCGAAGGTCCAGACCATCGAGTGTTCGACGCGGCCAGCGAGGGTCCCGAGTGCCGCCAAGGCGTCATCGCGCTCATAGTGGATGAGAGAATCCATCGCGATCACATAATCGAACCGCCCGAAGGTAGGATCGAGCATGTCACCGCTGCGGAAATCGATGCGGCCGCGGATCGACGATTCAGCGGCTCGCTCCCGGGCGACCTGGACCAGCGTGGGGGAGAGATCGACGGCAAGAACTTCCGCGCCCCGGCGGGCGAGTTCGATTGCCGCAGCGCCCGTGCCGCATCCGGCATCGAGGATCCGAGTCCCCGAGAGGTTGGTCGGGAGCCAATCGACGAGGAGACGACGCATCCGATCGCGCCCGGCGCGCACCGTCGCCCGCACCCCACTGACCTGCTCGGTCGAGGTGAGGGTCTCCCACGCCCCCGCGGCATGACGATCGAAATAGTCATGCAGCCAGGCGCGGGTTTGCGCATAGCCTCGCGAGTCGTTTGGTAGGATCGCACCCATCTCAGTCGTATCCCAAGAGGTCGAAGATCTCACGATCCTTGAGTGGGCGGCCTGGCTGAGCTGGGACGCCGGCGGACAGCATGCCGGCGATGCGGAGGTATTCATCCTGAACCGCCTTCACCTCCGGCGAATCCTCCATCTCGAAGATCGTGCACTTCTTGAGGCGGCTGCGCCGGATGGCATCGAGATCGGGGAAGCGGCCGGTGAGGGCCATCCCCGTCTCGCCGTTGAAGCGATCGATCTGATCGGTATCCGCCGACCGATTGGCGATCACCCCGCCAAGACGCACCGCATAGTTCTTGGACTTGGCGATGATCGCGGCCATGATCCGATTCATCGCGAAGATCGAATCGAAGTCGTTCGCCGTGACGATCAGTGCACGCTGGGCATGCTGCAGCGGCGCCGCGAACCCGCCGCAGACCACGTCACCGAGGACGTCGAAGATCACGACGTCGGTGTCTTCGAGCAGGTGATGCTCCTTGAGGAGCTTCACCGTCTGGCCGACCACGTATCCCCCGCAGCCGGTGCCAGCAGGCGGTCCACCCGCCTCGACGCACTGGACCCCGTTGAATCCGGTGTAGACGAAGTCCTCCACCCGGAGCTCCTCGGAGTGGAAATCCACCGACTCGAGCACATCGATCACCGTCGGAACCATCCGCTTGGTCAACGTGAAGGTCGAGTCGTGCTTCGGGTCGCACCCGATCTGCAGCACGCGCTTCCCCAGCTTGGAGAAGGCGGCGCTCAGGTTGGATGAGGTCGTCGACTTCCCGATCCCTCCCTTGCCGTAGACAGCGAAGACCTGGGCCCCCGTGATCTTCTCATCGGGGTCGAGATGGACCTGCACGCTCCCTTCTCCATCGGCCCCGGTGGGCAATACGGGCAACGTCATCGTCATAGGTGTACCTGCTCTCCCTTCCGGCTCGGACCGGGGGTACCGCGCTGCATGGGCCGAATGCTCATGCGACCGCGCGGACCCCCTCGAGGCGGTCCTCCAATTCCTCCGAGGCATCGCGCAGCGCCGCAAGCATCGCCTCGCTCGGCTGCCAATACCCTCGGTCATGCGCTTCCATCAATCGTTGCGTCATCCCAGCGGCCGCGTTCGGATTCGCCTGTGCGATCCGCTCGCGCATCGCCGGGTCGAGCACGAAGGTCTCCGTGATCTCCGTGTACACCCACTGCGGCACCGTCCCCGCCGTCGCCGACCAGCCCAGCGTCGTGGCGACATGCCCCGCGATGTTACGTGCCCCTTCGTAGCCCTGCGCGAGCTGGGCGTCGTACCACTTGGGATTCAGCATCCGAGTGCGTGTCTCGAGCGCCACCTGCTCACCCAGGGTCCGTACCTTCCCTTCGCCTCGGCCGGTGTGGTCGCCGAGGTAGACGGGGACCGCCTCACCCTTCGCTTTGGTGATCACCCGATTCATCCCACCGAGCGATTCCACATACTGGTCGATATCGGTCGCACCAAGCTCGACCGAATCGAGATTCTGGAAGGCGAGTTCCGCTCCGCCGAGCGCGCGTTGCATCAGGGCGGGCATGGCGCGTACCCCCGGTCGAGCACCGTAGGCGTAGCACTTCCGCTGGACGAACTGATCGGCGAGCTCCTCCTCGTCGTTCCACTGTCCCGTCTCGACGAGAAGGTTCACGTTCGAGCCGTAGGCACCGTCGGTGTTGCTGAAGACGCGGAGCGCCGCCGACTCGAGGTCGCAGCCCAGGGCCGCCATGTGCGCGAGGGTGTGCTTGCGGATGAAGTTCTGCTCGACGGGCTCGTCGGCCTGCGCGGCCAGGAGCGCCGCCTCGGCCAAGAGCTTCACCTGGAGCGGCAGGAGATCCCGGAAGATCCCTGAGAGGGTGCAGACCACATCGATGCGCGGACGCCCCAGCTGCTCGAGCGAGAGCAACCGCGCGCCGACGAGTCGGCCGACCGCGTCGAAGCGCGGGACCGCCCCCATCAGCGCGAGCACCTGCGCGATCGGCGTCCCCTCCGACTTCATATTGTCGGTGCCCCAGAGCACGAAGGCGACGGTCTCCGGCAGCGCATGGCCATCCGCGAGATGTCGCGCCAGTAAGATCTCGGCGCGCTTGCGCCCCTCGAGCAAGGCGATCGCACTCGGGACCTTGTAGGGATCGAAGCCGTAGAGGTTGCGGCCGGTCGGCAACACCGCGGGAGTCCGCACCAGATCACCACCGGGTGCCGGTGGCACGTACCGTGCGTCGAGCGCGCGGAGCAACCCGGCGAGCTCCTGATCTTCAGCGAGGAGCCGATCGATCGCCTCGAGGTCGACCGACGGAGCCCCCTCGGGAAGTGATTCACGAATCGCCTCGATGGTGTCGCGCCGCGCGGACTCGGGCATCCCTTCCCCGACCACATGCAGGCCAAGCGGGATGAGCGCGTACTCCATCTCGAGGAGCTTGGCACGGACCGCGTCGATCTCATGGGTCGCATCGCCGGTCCAGCGCGACTCGCGCGTGGTGAGCTCAAGGGTCGCCGCTTGATCTTGGATCAGCGCCACGAGATCGGGGCTTTCCTCGCTCGCCGAGCGATACTGCTCGAGGCTCGCCTTGAGCGCGGCGAGATCCTTGTAGAGACCGGCGTTCGCGATCGGCGGGGTGAGGTAGCTGACGAGGGTCGCCCCACCCCGCCGCTTGGCCAATGTCCCCTCAGAGGAGTTATTGGAGGCGTAGAGGTAGATGTTCGGGAGATCACCGATCAGGCGCTCGGGCCAGCAGGCATCGGTGAGCCCGACCTGCTTCCCAGGCATGAACTCCAGCGCGCCATGGGTACCGAAGTGCAACACGGCATCGGCACCGAGGTCCTCACGAAGCCAGCGATAGAAGGCGGCAAAGGCGTGCGTCGGCGCGAAGTTCCCTTGGAAGAGGAGCCGCATCGGGTCCCCTTCCCACCCGAACGCCGGCTGCACGCCGACGAAGACGTTGCCGAAGCGCTCCCCCATCACGAAGAGCTCGCGGCCGTTGGTGAGCTGCTTCCCCGGCGCCGCGCCCCAGACCTGCTCGAGCTCGCGCAGATGCCGCTCGCGCTTCACATGGTCATCCACCGGGATCCGCGCGTGGACGTTCGCCGGCGCGCCGGTCGCCAGCGCGTTCCCCTCGGTGATCATCTGCCGCAGCGCATCGGGGCTCGCCGGGAGATCGACGTCGTACCCCTCGCGGTGCATCGCGCGCAGCACGTTGTAAAGCGAGGGGAAGACTGCGAGGTAGGCCGCACTCCCCGTGTTCCCGGCATTCGGCGGGAAGTTGAAGAGCACGATCGCCACCTTTCGTTTGCTGCGTGGGGTCCGGCGGAGCGTCACGAGCTTGGCCACGCGATCGGCGAGCATCTCGACCCGACCAGCGATGGGCTCCGAGGCAGCGACCGACCCAGCAGCCTTCCCCCCGAAGACCACCGGACCGATCGCGCCATCGAGCTCTGGGATCGCCACCTGCAGCGTCGCCTGCAGCGCATTGAGCCCACGCGGATCCTGCTCCCACTCGCCCACCGTCTGGAACTCGAGGGTCTGGAGCGAGAGATACGGGACATCGAGCGCACCCAAGACTGCCTGCGCCGCCTCGGCGTCGTTGTACGCCGGTCCGCCGACCAGGGAGAAGCCAGTCAGGGAGACGAGGGCATCGATTGTCGCCTTGGAGTTCCCCCGGAGCTTCGCCTTCTGATCTAGGAAGTAGGTCTCGATCGCTGCGCGCGCATCGAGCCCCGAAGCAAAGGCCGGAACCACCGTGAGGCCGCGTCCCTCAAGCGCTCGGATCACCGCATCGTAGTGCGCGGTGTTGCCGGCGAGGAGATACGACCGCCCGAGGAGGAGCCCGACCGTCCCCGCCCGTCCCTTGGCCGGAAGGTCCGTCCGGCTCTCCGTGATCCCACGACCACCGAGCGACGGGTGATAGCACCCGACCTCAGGATAGGTCTCGGGATCCCCGACCGTGACCGCACCCTTGTACGCGGCACGCGGCCCCGCGGCGTACCGGTTCACGAGGAGCCGGACCATGTTCGCGATGTTCGTATCAGAACCAGCGAGCCAGTACTGCATCAGCAGGAACCAGGCGCGGACATCCTGCGCCGTCCCCGGGATGAAGCGCAGCAGCTTGGGGAGCTGGCGGAGCATCGTGAGTTGACGCTCTCCTGCCGACTTCCCGTCCTTGCGCTCCCCACGCAACCGCTTGAGCAGCGAGATCGGCGACCAGGGGGACCGGCTCCCCTCCTCGCTCATCGAGAACCCACCGAGCCTGGTGAGACGGACGAGCTCGTTCACACAGAGCATGCAGACCGTGGCATCAGCCGCCTCACGGCGCGCGGCGATCGCCTCCTTCACCGGTCCCGCCGATTCCTCGGTGAAGAGCTGCGTCCCGATCACGATATCCGCCGTGGCGATATCGGCCGTCGCACGCGTCACCGCCTCGGCGTCCGTCGCGAAATCCGCTGCCACATGCATCCGCAGCGTCAGCGCCGAAAGATCCTTCGCGAGCATCTGCTGGGCGCGCCCGAACGCATCGGCGAGGTGCGCATCGAGCGTCACCACGACCACACGGATCGGCACGGCAGCAGCGGCGCGCTTACTTGCCATAGTGCGCCTTCGCCTCATACAGCGTCGTCACGTCGATCGGGGTGATCCCACGCTCGGCGGCGAAGCGCTCGGTATTCGCACGGGCCTTCTTCCGAACGAAGAAGGGGATCTTCTTGAGCTCCTTCTCCCCTTCAGCGGTCCAGACCGGGACCGACGGATCGGCCGCCACGGTGACCGTCGCGATCGGCGCTGGGGCATCCAGCACGGCCGTGGCCCCTTCGACACTAGAGGAACTCACATGGCCGCCACGCGCGCCGAGATGGCTCCCCGCCTCCCCGAACTCGAAGTCCTCGCTGAACATCGTGATCAGATGCTCCTCGAGCCCCATCATCAGCGGATGGACCCAGGCATCGAAGATCACATTCGCCCCTTCCCACCCCATCTGTGGGCTATACCGCGCGGGGACGTCCTGCACATGGAAGGGACCGGAGATCACCGCGCAGGGGATGTGCAGCCGCTTAGCGATATGCCGCTCCATCTGCGTCCCGAGCACGAGTTCGGGCGCGGCGGCGGTGATCGCCTCCTCCACCGCGAGATAGTCGTCACAGATCAGCGCCTCGAGGCCGTACTGCTGCGCGGCCTCGCGCACCTCGCGCGCCATCTCACGCGAATAGGTCCCGAGTCCGACCACCTCGAAGCCGAGTTCGTCGCGCGCGATGCGAGCCGCCGCGATCGCATGTGTGGCATCGCCGAAGACGAAGACCCGCTTGCCCGTCAGATACGTTGAATCCACCGAGCGCGAGTACCAGGGCAGCCGCGCCGCGGGTGATTCGAGTGCCGCACGGACATCGATACCGAGCACGGTCCCGACCTCGGTGAGGAAGTCGCGCGTGGCACCCACGCCGATCGGCACGGTGCGAACCATCGGCATCTGATGCACCCGCTGCAACCAGGCAGCGGTCGTGTAGCCGATCTCGCCGTAGAGCACCACGTTAGCGTCGGCGTCGGTCAGCGTCGCGAGCGTCTCTGGCGTCGCATCGAGCGGCGCGACGACATGCACATCGACCCCGATGGTGCGCAGGAGCTCTCGGACCTCGCGCACATCGTCGCGGCAGCGGAAGCCGAGCGCGGTGGCGCCGAGCAGGTTCACCCGCGGGCGACGATCGCCCCGATCCGGTCGCGGACGCGCCGTGGATCCCACCAGCGTCCGCACCAAATGGTAGAAGGTCTCCGAGGCCCCCCAGTTCTCCTTCTTGGAGTACGAGGGGAGTTCGAGCGGGACCACCGGGATCGGGAGCTGCATCCCCATCGCGAGCGCACCGGCCTGATCCTGGATCAGCTCCGCCGTGCACGACTCGCCCACCAAGAGGGCGCGCGGCTTGAAGCGCTCGTAGGCATCTCGCACCGCCGTCACCACGAGATTCGCGGTGTCGCCGCCGAGGTCACGCGCCTGGAACGTGGTATAGGTCACCGGGGGCCGCGCCGACCGCCGCTCGATCATCGTGAAGAGGAGATCGGCGTAGGTGTCGCCCTGCGGGGCGTGCAACACATAGTGCACCCCCTCCATCGAGGTCGCGACACGCATCGCGCCCACATGGGGCGGGCCTTCGTAGGTCCAGAGCGTGAGCTGCATCGCTTAGACCTTGAGCCGCGCGATGCGCTGCAAGGGCCGCGCGAAGAGCTCGGCGAGATCTCCCGCCTGATCGAAGCCCTGGATCGGCGAGAAGACGAGCTCGATGCTCCACTTGGTGCGGAGCCCCTCCGCCTCCAGCGGGTTCGCGAGCCCAAGTCCACAGATCGTGAGGTCGGGACGTGCCGCGAGACAGCGATCGAGCTGCTTCTCGACATCCTGTCCCTCGGCCAGCTGCGTCGCGGGAACCAACGGCAGCTCGGCGGCCACCAATGCGCGATCGAGATAGGGCGTGCCCACCTCGAGCAGCTCGACACCGAGCTCGCGGGCAAGGAAGCGTGCGAGCGGGATCTCGAGCTGTGAGTCGGGGAAGAAGAAGAGGCGCTTCCCTTCGAGCGTCGAGCGATACCGTGCGACGGCGGTGCGTGCCCGCTGCGCCGGCGCCGCGATCGCACTCGCGAATCGCTCCGGCGCGATACCGAAGGCCTCGGCGGCGGCGCGGAGCCAGGCGGTCGTCCCCTCGACACCGAGCGGATACGGCGCTGCGAGGAGCGTGGCGCCGCAGCTCTGGAGGGCGCGCGTCGTCTCGTTCAGGAAGGGCTGCGCGAGAAGGAGCTTCGTTCCCGACCCGATCGACGGCAACTGCGTCGCACGACGCGGTGGGAAGAACTGCACCGGGATCCCGAGTTCGGCGAAGAGGCGCCCGAACTGATCCTCGACCACATCGGCGAGGGTCCCGCAGACGAGGACGCTCTCCTGCGTCGCTGGCGCCTCGGGAAGCACGGGGACCAACGCCTTGAGACAGGCGTCCTCCCCCTGCGTGAAGGTCGTCTCGATTCCGCTGCCGGAGTAGTTGAGGATGCGCACGCGACCGGCGTACTCGCCGCCAAGGCGTTCAGCCGCGCGACCGAGATCGAGCTTGATCACCTCGCTCGGGCAGGAGCCGACGAGGAAGAGCGTCGAGATATCGGGGCGTCGGGCGAGGAGTTCACGCACCACGCGATCGAGTTCCTCGTTGCAATCGGCCATCCCCGCAAGATCACGATCCCCGAGGATCGCCGTCGCGAAGCGTGGCTCAGCGAAGATCATCACACCGGCGGCGGACTGGATGAGGTGCGCGCAGGTGCGAGAGCCGACCACGAGGAAGAAGGCGTCCTGCATCTTCCGATGGAGCCAGACGATCCCGGTGAGGCCGCAGAAGACCTCGCGCTGGCCGCGCTCGCGGAGCACCGGCGCGTCGACGCACCCAGTGGCGGGGTTGATCGTGGGAAGTGCGGTGCCGGTCATGCCGCGGCCCCTACTATAGAAGAGGAGGCGCTCGGTGAGCGGGGCGAGCGCTGGGCGGCCTCCTGCAACCGCGCCGCACGGAGCTTCAGGATGAACTGGATCGCGTTGATCACGTACGCCGTGTAGGCCACCAGTGCGAGGAGCATCCGACCACGCACGGTCAGTCCATCGGTGAAGAGTGCGACGACGTAGGCGAGGTGCAGCGCGATCACTCCCATCGAGACGACGTCTTCCCAGAAGAAGGGCTTGGCGAAGAGCCACTCGTCGAAGACCACCTTCTCCCAGATGGAACCGGTGACCATGATCAGCAGGAGGATCCCCGTCTTGAGCAGCACGGAGAGATTGGCGATTGCGAGTCCCTCACCGGTGGCGAGATAGCGGAGGACGAGCCCCGCCGAGGCGATGCAGACGAGGAACTGCAGGGGCGCGAGGATCCCCTGGACCAGCGTCCATCGCGTCGCATCGCGCCGTGCGCGTTGCTCCGGTGTGTACAGTCCGCCTGACGTTGTGGATGCTGACACGCCGATCCCGGTGAATGGGTTGGCTGCCGGCCATTGGACATCGACCGGACCAGCGAGGAGACACCTAGGGAGATATTGGCGCCCACCCGCCCATCTGTCAATACAAGTTTACGTCAATCGCTATTGACAGCTGGTCAGGGGAGTGCCACTATGGAAGGGCAGTCACCGGGGTTTCGCCCCCCTACCTGGTGGGACTATGACACAGCAGTCGAGTTCGACGGAGACGCTGATCTCCGAGTTCACCCTCGCCCTTCTCTCAGCGGAGGAGGGAGCGGCCGGTGACCTGATGCGAGGTGCCCTCGCTCGTGGGGCCACTCCGGAAAAGGTCTTCGAGGACCTCTTCGCGCCGGCTGCCCGTCGGCTCGGCGTGATGTGGGAGGACGACGACTGTTCCTTCTATGAAGTGACGATCGGGTCAGGACGCATCCAGTGCCTGATGCGCGAACTCGCCACGCAGCTCTCGACCTTCCCCTCCCCTAGGGCCACCGGTCGGGTCATCCTCAGCGTCGCCCCGGGGGAGCAGCACACCCTTGGCACGATGGTGGTGGCCGAGCACCTCCTCCGAGATGGCTGGGATGTCCATTTCATGTCCAGCTATGATGAGGAGTATTTGCTGGACAAGGTCCAAGAAATACGCTACGATTGCGTCGGATTATCGATATCGTGTACTCGGCACCTCAATGGATTGGCCCGCGACATCAAGCGAATCCGGCAGTTGTCAACCAACCGTGACATACAGGTCATCCTCGGTGGACCGCTGGTCACCAACGACCCCAAGATCGTCGCGCGCGTCGGCGCCGACGGCTACGGTGTCGATGGCCTCTCCGCGGTGACCGAAGCTCGGCGGCTCTGCGCCATCAGCTGACCTCCTTTTTCCTCACCTCCGCTCGGTGCGAAGGCACCACCACCCATGGAATCCCGCGATCGTTTCACCCCTGACTCGCGCGCAGAGCTGACCGGACTCGCTCCGGAAGCGGCCGCGAAGCTCATCACGGCCACGAGCGAGGTCGCCCTCGTCGTGGATCGTGGCGGTGTGATCCGTCATGTCTCCTTCTCCGGCGCCGAAGCGCCGGTGGCTGGAGCGGAAGAGTGGGTCGGGAAGGCGTGGATCGACACCGTGACCGTCGAGTCGCGACCGAAGATCGAAGGACTGTTGCGCGAGGCGACGAGTGGCGGGACCACGCGGCGGCGCCAGGTGAACCACCCCTCGAGCACCGGCGCAGATATCCCCGTCGCCTACAACGCGATCCGCGCCGATGACGGCTCGGTGATCGCCGTCGGGCGCGACCTCCGTGCGATCTCCACGCTCCAACAGCGCCTCGTCGACACGCAGCAGGCGATGGAGCGCGACTATTGGAAGTTGCGCCATGTGGAGACGCGCTACCGGCTCCTCTTCCAGCTCTCCACCGATGCGATCGTCGTCGTCGATGCCGACACGATGAAGATCGTCGATGCCTCGAACTCCGCCGCGCGCCTCTTCGATCTCGCCGCCGACAAGCTCATCGGCAAGGCGTTCCCGCTCGGGATCGCCGCCGATCAGATCCGCGCGATGGAAGATCTCCTTGCGGCGGCGCGCACCACCGGACACGCCGGTGACGTGCGCATCCAGTTGGCCGAGGGCCGCGGGGAAGCACTCGCGTCGGCCTCCTGCTTCCGCCAGGAGAACATGACGCTCCTCCTCGTGCGGCTCGCGCGCTTCTCCACGCCGGCGATCGGTCCGGCGGTGTCGACGCGTGACCTCCTCCTCGAGCTCGTCGGTCGCGCGCCGGATGCCTTCGTCCTCACCGATGACGAAGGGGATATCGTCTATGCGAATCGCGCCTTCCTCGATCTCGTGCAGTTGGGGAGCGAGGAACAGGTGAAGGGTCGCTCGCTCGGCAATTGGGTCGGACGTCCGGGTGCCGATCTCCCCGTCTTCCTCACGACGCTCAAGAAGCACAACGTCGTCCGTGTCGCCGCGAGCGGGATCCGCGGCGAGCTTGGCTTGAGCACCGAAATCGAGATCTCGGCCGTCGCGATGCCGAGTGAGGCCGGGACCAACATGGGCTTCGTGATGCGCGACGTCGGTCGCCGCGTCGCGACCGTCCCGCATGGCGCACGCGATCTCACGAAGGCGGTCGAGGATCTCACCGCACTCGTCGGGCGCGTCTCGCTCCCGACCCTCGTGAAGGACACCACCGATCTCGTCGAGCGCCACTTCATCGAGGCCGCGCTCGAACTCACGGGGGACAACCGCACGACGGCCGCTGAGGTGTTGGGTCTCTCGCGGCAGACGCTCTATGTGAAGTTGCGCCGCCACGGTCTCTCGGGCGGCGACGTCGACGCGGCGGCGGAAGCGAGCTGAGATCAGATGCGTCCCCCCGCGTCGGCATCGTCCACCCCTACTGTCATGTTCGCGTGACGGTGTCATCCGTCAGCGCTCCGATCGGAGCGATGCGTAGCTGGCCACAGCCAGCGGCGGTGCTCGAGTTGCTCAAGCCCGTCACCTGGTTCCCACCGATGTGGGCCTTCGCCTGCGGGGCGATCTCCGCTGGCGTCCCAATCGCCGGACGGTGGGGCACCATCGCGCTCGGGATCGCGATCACCGGCCCGTTGGTGTGTGCGACGAGTCAGGCGGCCAACGATTGGTATGATCGCGAGGTCGATGCGATCAACGAGCCGCAGCGCCCGATTCCCTCGGGACGCATTCCGGGGACGTGGGGACTCCGGATCGCGATCCTCTGGACGATGCTCTCGTTGCTCGTCGCGATCCCGCTCGGGATGCGCGGCCTGATCGCCGTGAGCGTCGCCCTCGCTTTCGCGTGGGCCTACTCCGCCCCACCCCTTCGCTTCAAACAGAATGGATGGGTCGGGAACGCCGCCGTCGGCCTCACTTATGAAGGCCTCGCCTGGATCACCGGCGCGATCGTGGTGCTCGATGGCGCGATGCCATCGACGCGCATCGTCCTGATCGCCGCGCTCTACTCGCTCGGCGCGCATGGGATCCTCACGCTAAACGACTTCAAGGCGATCGAGGGGGATCGGCAGATGGGGATCCGCTCCCTCCCCGCGACCCTCGGCCCGCAGCGAGCAGCATGGGTGCTCTGTGCGGTGATGCTCCTGCCGCAGGTCGTGGTCCTCGGACTGCTCGCCTCGTGGGGGGCCAACGGCGCGGCCACCGCGATTGCCGGACTCGTCCTCGTGCAGCTCGCCCAGATGGCGTACTTCATGCGCGCGCCGCGGGAGCGCGCGCTCTTCCTCTCCGCCTTCGGTGTCCCCTTCTCCGTGGCCGGCATGATGGTCGCGGCCTTCGCCCTGCGAGGACTCTCCTGATGGCCAGCGCTCCTCCGATGCGTCCCGGCCGCGGCTGGGGCTTCGT
>Ga0194117_10000132_pt1 | contig 103645 bp, 90 predicted proteins | sample TA2MahsurfametaG_FD_160579 | JGI IMG/M metagenome (GOLD analysis project Ga0194117, IMG submission 160579) | Freshwater microbial communities from Lake Tanganyika, Tanzania - TA2015009 Mahale N1 surface | ecosystem: Environmental > Aquatic > Freshwater > Lake | place: Tanzania: Lake Tanganyika... | reverse complement strand
AGAATATTCCAGAATTGTGTGTGTTTCTTTTGGTATGATTAACGAGGATGAAACACTAAAATTTGTATCTTTTTATGGCGAGGATGAAGTGGACATTTTAACCAAGACAAAAAAAGTTTTTGGTAACTCCTCGTCTAAAAACATGAAATTGGCCGGACACAACATTAAGGGATTCGATGTTCCGTGTGTGGGTAAAAGAATGATGTACAATGGTATTCAGCCTCCGAGCAATTTGATAGTCTGGGATAAGAAGCCATGGGAAATTCCCTATCTCGACACTTCTGAAATTTTTGCCTTTGGAAGTTGGAGTCAACAAAAGTATTTGAGTCTAGATTTACTTTCTTGTTCTCTGGGTGTTGAATCACCAAAGGAAGATATAGATGGATCACAGGTTCATTTCACATTTTGGCAAGAAAAAGATTACGAAAGAATTAAGATCTACTGTGAGAAGGACGTTGAAACGGTAATTCAGGTTTTACTTACTGCAAGTAAAATGTAAAGTTTGTTTGGAATTTATTTGGATATATACTCCAAATAAATGTCCGGATTTTGGGATTTCCTGTTTCTAATTTTGATGACTTTTTAGGCGAGAATGATTTAGGACATTCCTTGAATTCCCCCGTACTGTGTCCAAAATTTTGGGATAAATACAAAAATACGGAAGGTAAAATCAAATGGGAATTAGATCCCATAATTAGGAAAAAGTTAATTCGTATCTCTGAAGGATTCATCCAAAACATAGAGGATTCAACCGGACATAAATGTGATGTTTCTGATATTCGTTTGGTTGGCCCAATGTGTGGACCGAAATACACTGAGGATTCTCCTTTAGAAATTGAGATTGTTTTTGATTTGGATTCACATGGTGAATCTAAAGGATTGATGGCAGAAAAAATAAACCATCATGCTTTCTTGTGGCATTCGAAACCTGATACTACTATGAGAGGTCACGAGGTTGAACTCGAAGTTTTAGGCGAGGGTGAATCCCGTTCTAAATCTGGTGTTTATTCTTTGAGTGAATCCAAATGGAGAAAGTTACCAAACTTAGAAGAGAAATACGATCTAGACCTGGACGAAAAAAGCGCCATCAATGTGTGTTATTTGATCGAAAAGTTGGAAAGAATTCAAGAATCTGAATTTTCTAACCCAAAGTCAATCAAACAAATTATAAAAAAAATACAATCTAAAATTGGAAAACTAAGAAAAAAATCTTTTAATTCTTCATCTAAATCTCTCAAAGAGTCATCGTCTTATAGAAAGTTATTAGAAGGTGGATATATAAAAAAGATGGTTAAAATTTTAGAACAAAAAATAAACAATAAAAAATGATTTTACTTTTCAAGAGTGGTTCAGTATTTTCTCGTTCTTCTGAGGATGGAGAGGCTGGTTCTATTTTTCCTTTGATTTCAATACCAACAGACGTCGAAGGTAAACCTACAGAACTTAACGATTTTCAGTGGTGGGCATACACAGATGAGTGGGAACGATGGTTGAAGAAAAACCCTAGAGAATGGCAAGCCGAGGCTGTAGATTATTTCAACAATTTTGAAACTTGGGTTGATGAATTGTATGAAACAGAGGATTTTTACAGGCAGTTCTTCAATTTTCAAGCGAAATCTTTATTGACTAAAGGAAAAATTAGCAGTTTCGACGATTTCCTACAAATTTATGAAGCAGAAGAAGAATCTGCAAACTCAGACACCGCCAGGAAATTAACCAAATTCATTTATGCTGTTGAGTCGCTTGTTAAATCTGGTGTTTTGAAACCCAAAATGGAAATGGATTCTTTAGACACCGAAACCCCATACGCAGTTGTTGTGGATTTATTGGACGAGAAAACTAAAAAACCAAATCCGATGGCTAGACAAGCTTTCAGAATGAAGTTAATTGCAAAAACAAAAACTTTAAATGTTGCAGAAATTGATTACGTTTTACCGCAAGAAGAGGAAGTAGGCCAGGGTATGGAAGGGTATTTGAAAAATGTCTCAGAATTTGTATCACAGGCGATGGTTGCCGGGGTTTCAGTAGCTGGTGTATATATGGCTGCAAATACCGCACTGGGACTTGCTGGGGTTTGGGGTTTTAAAAACCTTGCAAGAAAGGTTTTTCCCGGTGCTTATGGTAAAGCATCTGGTACGGTTGGAGGTTGGTTAAGGGGTGGGGCAAAAGCTACTGGAGCAGCTTTTACGAGTGCTTTTAATACTGTGAAGGGTTGGTTTGGGGCAGGCACTGCATCAGCAGCTACTAAAGGTGGTCAAATCCTGTCACAATATACTGCTGGAACAACGATAGGGGCTGGTGGAGCAGGGGCTGGCGCAGCAGGCGTAGCAGGCGGAGGTGCACTAGCAACTGCCGGTATTGTCGCAGCTGTCGTCGCAACTGTAGGAGTAATCCAAAGGTCTATCAACTGGTTTTCTTCTAATCAAGCTCCGACTTACTCCAAGGTAGATGATTTTGCTAGAGGGGATTTTAAACCCGGGGAAATTGAAATTGGAAAACCTATAACAATATGTTGGACCCAAAGTTCAGGATCAGGATGGTTGGCTTCTGTGGGAGGTTTATTTGGTACGGACACAAGAACAACTATGGACTTAATCAAAATTGTAGATGTAGAAGAGAAATCATTCTTCCTGATGACAAATGTTAATTCTAAAGCCCTGGGAAAAGTCTTGAAAGACAATGAGCTAGTGATGTTGACATTCAACAACGATGATAATTTCGAGAGAGGCTTCTTTGATAATGATGATTTAGAATTCGAATTTATAGCTATGAAGTCCATGGATGATTTGGCTGTTGCAACTTCTTTTTATGGTTATTGTGATTGGTCGGAAATGGAATCTGCTTTGGGCGAAGCTCCAGAAAGAGCCTGGTATGTACCAGAAAATGCTCCAGCTTCTTATGAATTTAATTATCAAAATCAAAAAAGCGAAAAAATTAATGTCACTGGAAAATTGATGACGGAATCAGATTTAGAGTCCAGTGGTGTAGAGAAATTTCTTCCCGATATATCCGGAGCCTTGAAAGAATCTGGGGTAAAAGAAAACTTCGATTATTCCTCATATGACAAATTCCAAGAAACAAGATTGGTAAATTTTTCTGAATTTTCATTCCTTTATGAGGAAAATAAAGGGAATCAAACCAAAAAAGATAAAAAGGGGATTCCTGATGCAGAATCTCTAGAAAAACAATGGGCAAAAGATTATAAGGATGATTCAAGAACACAAAACGCCACATCAGAGTTTGAAAAACAACACGAAGATTCGAAGTTTAAAAGATGTATGATGTCAATTTATCGTGTAAACTCAATAGAATGGGTGGATCCAAATGTGAGATCTCAGGTTCCAACAATTCAATATTTTGTTGTTGCCCCACAAAGCTTTGATCCAAAGATTGGAGATGCAGTTGCAGTTGAACTTACTTCTGAAGATAAACTTTACAATCCAAGATTCGGATTGGCAACATACACACCTCCAAAACCGCCAAAAGAAGAAACAACACCAGAAAAAACAACACCAGGCAAAACCAATACGGGCAAAGAAAAAGGTGAAGAAATTCCACCTTTGACCCCGGGTTTGACTCCGGGTTCAACTGGTCCTGAAAAAAAGATAAAAGTTGATCGAGATGATATTTCAATAAGAGATGTTTCACACAGCACCATAGGAGGAAGAAGAAGGCTGGTGATCAAAGATGACCCAGATCCAAAGGGGGAAAATGTTAGCATAGCAGATTTTTTAACTCCTGATGACAGAAAGGAATTGGGCATTGAAAATTGGAAGAATGTAACCAAAGTACAATTGGTTTATGATAGAGGGGGGGAACCAACAAAGGTTGTTTTGAAAAATAGAAAACCTGGTCTTTTAAACGACGAGGTTAGGAGAATTAGAAAAGGACAAGCTGGATTTGATGCAGCTGTAGCCTATGCCAAAAGAGTAAAGGCTGGAATAGAATATGATTAATAAATAAAAACAAAAAAGAATAAAATTTGACAAAGTCATTTTGATATATAAGAGATAAAAAAAAGAATGATGATGGAAGATCTACCTTTTATGAACGAGAATTTAGTGTTTATCTTAGAGAAGCAAGGTCATCATGTCCAGGCTTCTAAAGACTCTGACGGATACACTTTGAAGGGTATTGCAGCACAGTTTGGAAAAGAAAACAATAACAACAGAATTTATGAAGAAACTGAATATCTTCCACACTTAGATTATTTAAACGAGAAAATCAAACAAAAGAGATTGGTTGGCGAGTTAGATCACCCTGAAAAATTTGATGTTTCTTTGAAAAATATCTCACACATCGTCGAAGATCTACAATACGACAAAAACGGAAGAGTACTAAAAATTAAGGTAAAATTGCTCGACACACCAGCAGGTCAAATTGCCAAGAAATTGGTAGATGCAGGTATTCCTCTTTCAATATCTTCTCGTGCAGCAGGAAATGTAGGTCCAGATAAAAAAGTCCAAATAAAAAAAATCTTCACGTACGATCTTGTAGCAGATCCTGGTTTTCAAGATGCTCAATTAGAAAGAGTGTACGAAAGTGCCGGTTTTTCTTTCTCTGAGTTTTCTGACAGGCAAAAAAATTCTATCGTTAACGAGCTAAAATGTGTCAACGAGTCATTAGGTATCAAAAATGATTCGGGAGTGATGATATATAAGGTCGACGATAACGAAGAATTCAAAAAAATAATCAAACAAGATAAAAATAAAAATTACACCATGGAGTCCAGAAAAGAATATGTAACGAGTGAAGAACTCAACAATTATTCCATTTTCTTAAAGAAAAAAATGGATGAGCTCGAGTCACAAATCCGTGAGGCTAAGAATACACAGAATTTGGTAGAAAGCTCAGATTCTTACACAGCAGAATTAGAAGAAAGAGTAGATCGTCTGGAAAAATATTGTGAATATCTCGCAGAAAACCTTGAGGCTTCGATCAAATATGGAGAATACGTTGCGGAGAATTTGGACAACTCTATTACTTACAGCAAATATCTTGCAGAAAATTTGGACAAGAATATTTCCTATTCTAAATATCTGGCAGAGAACGTCGACAAGTCAATTTTGTATTCCGAGTATGTTGCCGAGAATGTTGACAAAGGTATCAACTACTCTAAATATCTCGCAGAGAAGTTGGATGACAGCATTCAATATTCAGAGTACCTGGCAGAAAATGTGGATCACACTATCGCCTATTCAGAGTATTTGGCGGAGAATGTGGACAGAAATATTTCTTATTCCGAATATCTAGCAGAGAAGTTGGATAGAAACATTTCCTATGCGGAATATCTTGCTGAGAATTTGGATAAAGGCATTGCCTATTCCGAATACCTTGGTGAGAATCTCGATAAAGGTATTGCCTACTCGGAATATCTTGGTGAAAAATTAGAACAAGGAATTTCCTATTCCGAATATCTGGCAGAAAATGTAAACAGAACGATTTCTTATTCTGAATACATCGCCGAAAAATTAAATGGCACGATTTCGTATACAGAGACTTTGTCAGAAAGCGTAGGTTATCAACCGGTGGTTGAAAGAGACGCTAGGAGACAGGCAGAAGTCGCCTCAAGAACTGAATTAGCGGAGTCTGGTTTTGCTGGAGATTATACTAATCTCGGCAAACAGATTGATTTCCTAATTGAGTCGGTCCAAACCCAAAAGACCGAAACAAATCAAAGAAAGGCTGAGAGTAATTGGCAGCCTACTGCTGGAACCAAAAAAGCAGATCAAGTTCTCAACGAGAATTCAAACGCCATCTTTTCAACTGGCCACAAGTTCATCGACGAGATGCCAACAGAGTATGCTCCGATTTGGGAGTCGTTGAACGAAGGACACAAGCAATCAATTATTGCCCAGTCTGCCTTCCACAATCTCAATACCCCTTATCAGATCAGAAATTTCTGGTCAACCCGTCAGTTTGGACCTAAGCCAATGGCTATGCAAAAATTGGAAGAGAACCAAAATATATCAGAGTCTTCAAACACTCAGAAACCCGGTGCCTACAACAACGATTATCTGAGCTGGGTGGCTAAGTCACTAGAAGGCAAATTCTAAAAAAAACAAAAAAAATCTCTCAAAAAATGAAACTAATTAATGAAGCTGAGATCTTCGATACCTGGTCGCCTATCATCGAACAGAAAGCTGGTATCACTGATCCTTCGAAAAAAGCGTGGTTGTCTAAGTACTGCCACTATCACTCCCTCAACGAGTCTGCCGGCGCATACCAGTCGTTGAACGTCGTCAACGGTATGGGAGCCGTTGCACCTCCTGTTTTCCCAGCAGCAACACTAGCCGGTTCACTTAACGGTTATGGCCCTAACCAAGGATTCTACAGCAATACTTGGCAAGGATCTGGCGATAAGTTCCCTTCACTTCTTCCTTTGGCTATTCAGGTAGCTGCGAAGACTGTAGGTTTCGACATCGTTCCAGTAATCCCAATGTCCGGTCCTTCCGGCGTTTTGTCTTATCTAGACTACGTGTATGCCGGCGGTAAACTCAACCCTGGTAATATAACTGCAAACTCAAGTTCAGCTGAAGCTTTGGCAAATGCTCCTACTATGATTAAGCTGCAGATCACTGATCCAGGAGCTGATTACTCAAATTTCAGCTTATCGGCAACTGTAGGTGCACCTGTCGTAATTACTAGTGGTACTTCACCTCTTGCTTTTATCACCACTCAATTTGTAGGTCTATCTAGAATCGACGGTTTCCCAATTTTCAAAATCACTGGCATGACCGAAGGTGAGACTGTTGCATCTGTTGTTAATGGGACTAATGACAACCCAACTAAAGTAGGTACAGCTGCAACTCAAAGTAACTACGGTACTACTACAGGAACCGCTTCTTTGGTGAAAGCGCTTGAAGATCACATTCAGGGTTTCTCTGGTGCTGGTTTCTATGACGACAATAATTGGCAGGGTCCTTTCGTAGATGGTACGAAGACTTACAACCCAATGCTCAGAAGCGTAGGTGAAGAAAACTACTACGAGATGATGGGTCTTTCGACCTTCACCAAGTTTGTAGAAGCCGACACCTTCCAGGTAGCTGCTTCCGTTACCACGGAGCAAATCCAGGACCTTAACAAGCAGTTCGGTATCGATGTAATTTCTATGATCGAGAATGCTCTGGTTAACGAGGTTTCTCAGGCGATTAACAAGCACATTCTGGCTAGAGCTTTTGCACTAGGCTGGTCTAACTGCTTTGATTTCAACGCAGTTGAAGGACAAAATCTGAACCTGAATTTGGTTATTGGTGGTACTGCTGGTTCTTACACCATTCCTTCCTATGTTGGAAAAACAGACGTGGCTTTGACTATGACTGGTACCGCAGGACCTGCATCTGGTACATATGAGAACTTGTCAACTCTTCAGAGAAGACTTTTCTCCCGTATTCTTGCAGCCGCCAACGTGGTAGCAAACAGAGGAAGAAGAGGTCCTGCTAACTTCATCATCACCAATGCAAACTTGGCTTCGGCGATGCAAGATATCAGCCAATTCACCTTTGCTCCTTTCACCAATACTTTGACTCAGAACAACGGTACTTTGTACCCAGTTGGATCTTTGGCCGGTATGACCGTGTATGTGGACCAAAACATGAAGTACAACGACACCAGAATCCTCGTTGGAAGAAAAGGTGGTGATGATGAGCCAGGTCTCAAATTCATGCCTTACATGATGGCAGAATCAATTCAGACAATCTCTGAAGGTACAATGTCACCTAAAATCGCAGTTAAGTCTCGTTACGCTCTAGTAGAAGCTGGTTTCCATCCAGAAACCATGTATCTCTGCTTTAACGTTAACGTGCCTACTGGCGGTCTGGTTTAATCCTAACCAGATAACAACAAGAACCCCAGGCTTTGGCCTGGGGTTTTTTGTTTGGGAAGAAAAGATATATAGATAAAAATAAAACCCCAGTCATGGCGAAAGTACAAGATTTCAATACCTATGTCGATTCACAGTTCGGATCAAAATCCAATAATTCACATATCAAAGAAGGATTGATGGATTCCCTAGCTAATGCGATTGACTCAATTATGCCATTTTCTAAAACCAAAACAGTCAATTTCATTGTAGACAATATTTTGGAATACGAAAAAGAAATGTTACAGGCTAAATATGATCACATGAAGGATTTAGAAGCAAAAAGAAGAAAGATGAAAGAGTTAGACAGAATTGATCCTAATTATGATGATGCTGTCAAAGCTATAAAAAATGAGTTAGAATCGAAAGAAAAACAGTACAAAGCAATGATCAAATCAAAAACAGTGGCAATTGAAAGGGGAAGAGAATTAATGAGGAAAGAGGCAATTAAGTCACCTAGATTGAAAGAAATCATCAAAGCAAAAGAAGCTGAGATGGAGATCCTATTGGCAGAATTCGAATACGATCTTGCTAAAAAAATATCAGCTGAAGCAGAAGAAATTCAAAATTTGAAAGATGCTATTCAGAAAGCAAAGGATGATGCCAAACAAATGTTGGATAAATTGAGAAATCCTTAAAAAAAATTTTCATATGGTTTACAATTTTCGGCAGTGGGATAAATTTACTTCTTTGAACGAAGCTAATGCTCTTGAAAAAATTTTCGGGTGGTTTGGTTCTATCTTCGGCGGAACTGTTTCTAAAATTGATTCTTACTTAGAAGATATTATTGATTTAGAAGAGGTTTATGCTAAAGAGTGGGACAATATCGTAACAGAGATTGATTCACTAGAGGTCCAGAAGGCCCAAATTTCTAACGATCCTGCGGAATCTAGAAAATTAGATAGGATGATTGATAGAAACGAAAAATTACTACAATCTGCATTGAGGAAAAAAAATTCTTCTATTAATGATATACAAGATAAAGTTATAAAATTAACAGAAAAAGATCCTAAATTAGTCTCATATTGGAATCTGAAAAAAACCCAGGCAGAAAAGGATGTTGCTGAAAGATTGTATGATATTTCGAAAAAACTTACAAATACTGATTTAGGAGAAGAATTATACGACAAATACAAACAAGCTGCTTTATCTGCCAAACAAAAAGACGAGGATTTCAGAAAAAAATATGGGGATATGAAATTGCCACCTTCTGAAAATTTTAAATCTTCGACTTCTATGAAATCACCTAAAATTTATGGACCTTCTAAAATTTCAAAGTCTACACTTACTAGAATTTTGGGGGATTCTGGGATTGAATTTGAAAAATATGCCTCCAATTTGTCTGTAGAAGATGCGAAAGACTTGATCAGAGAACTAACCAGAGTGAAAAATGAAATGTGTGCTCTTCGGGATTTAGACATTGAGAGATTTGAAAGTGAAGCAAAAAGAAAAGGAATGAGTGATGCCCAAATTAGAAAAGAAATTAAAGCCATCAAAGACTATCATACTGACAAAATAGGAGATGTCAGAACTAAAATAACTATAGCTAGGAGATATGACTAAAATTATTTTAAATCTTGGTGATTTTTCTTTAAATGAGGATGTAAATTCGGATTTAGTAAATGCCAAAAAGGCTGTAAACGACCAACTTCAAGCAATTAGAGATGAGATTCAAAACGAGAAAACCCAAACAGAGGTGGCTCAAAAATCTGCCAGTTTAAAAAAGCAGGCAACACTTTATGCCGCACTACCCGCTATGTTGAACAAACTGGCGACAGCAATGGAAGCTAAAGAAAAGTCAGGAGATAAAACAAACATATACTAAAGATGCATAATTATTTCACACACAATCCGGCTGCAAGGGCCATCATTTCGGATTACATGAAACTGAATGAGAACTCTTCTGTGGATAATCTCCTAAAGAGAGCCACCGAAATTTGTCTTGATACATTCAAAAAAATTGTATTTGATTTGGCTTCACATGAAAATCGTAACCCTGATGTGCTAAGAGCCATGTTAACGGATGTCGCATCTGCCAAAACTGTTAGAAGTTTAATTGCAAAAATTAAAGATTATTCTTCGGAAGCGGATCTCGGGGATTCTAGGTTTTCTAAAGTTAAAAACATGTACATGAATGCATTGAATTCTATGGGAGATGCTCTTAAAAGGCTTGTCGAAATAGATTCTAAATTGGAAGATTCTATAATTGACACCTACAAAAACTCGGCTGATAGATTGATTCTTTCCTTGGATTCAATTGCATTGAGTTATTCTAAAAAGAAATCAGCTAACGAATCTATGAATTACAATTTTAATCTAGATTCATTGAACGAGTCCATATTTATTGGATTTAGGGGTAGAATCGAAAAATTGAGAAAAAAGTTGGTTAATTTGATTTCAGATTCCAAAGGAAAGGATGCAAAAAATGGATATGGTAGAGATTGGCAAAGACTTTTCACCGCTCTAGAACAGAAATTAGATGCAATCGAAGATTCAAAGGATCTAACGGGAGAAAAGGATAAAAAAACATTGTCTGAATTAGAAAAACAAACAGATTCTCTTTCTGAGGAATATTACAGTTACAAAATCAAAACTGCAGAGATGAGCATGAAAAAGATCATCGATGACGATGAACTTGTGACAAAATATTCGGATGTAAACCAAATTATTACAGATGCCTTAGATATCATAGCCAAAGCAAACACTCAAGAGTTATTGATCGATAAATCCATAAGAGAGGAAATGGATGATATGGAGCAGAAGATAATCCAAAAAGTTTTCCCGATCAAAATTGGGGCAAAGGACACAGACCTCAAATTTAAGAAGTCTGGTATCATCGCTGCTGTACAAAAATCCCTTATGGCAGCTTTCCCCCCGTTCAAAACTTTCCTTCAAAAACACGGAGGGGCAGACGGTAAATACGGAAGGGCAACTTCTATTGCAATTAAATCCATTCAATCTTTGTTGGGAAATAAAAATGCAAATGGAGAATTGGACAAACCCTTGTTCGATTCTTTATTGAAAATGGAACAGATATCTGCAGATAATAAGAAAATGCTGATAAAGGCTTTGGGAATTTTGAAGAAAACATACGCCATGTCAGAATCACAAGTTCTTGATTTGGAAAAATTTTCGAAATTGTTTGAAGCTATTTTCATAGATGATGACGATTTAGAAAGAGAAATCGAGAAGAATTCTGCTGATTTATCAAATTTTACGGACACAAAAACACCACAAAGTAAGGAAGAAAAACCATTTTTAATAGAAGATTCAAATCTGGCAAAAAAATTGTCCAAATTACTTAGGAATGGCTACAACAAAAATGCAGAAGAGGAAGATTTCCTAAGAGAGGATGGTAGTTTGAAAAGTTCTTATCCAAATGAATTTGTAGAAGCTTGGATCAAAACAATAGAGCAGAACAAAAATGAATCAGATAAACCTGCCTTTTTTTGGTTCCAAGAAGCTGATGAAAAAATAGGAGCTCTGTACTCCACCAAAAGATTGGCGGGGAATTACAAAAAACCTTACAATTGGGAAAAATGGAAGGTTTTTTCTGGGGGAGAAACCCCAGAAGATAAGGATTCTTTCGCTCGTTGGTACACAAGTTATTTTACTAGATTAGGTGGCTTGCAGGATGATCAAAGGGAAAAGGTAGCTTCTGAAATTCTGAATTTTTATTCTGATCCGAAAAACTCAACAGAAGTTAATCCAAAGTTGGAAGAAGAATTTAAAGAATGTGCGAGTTTTTATGATGACATCAAAGATACTTTAAGGGGAGGAAAATCTAACCCAGATTCTGATCCTTATGAATATTTCAAGCAAGGTTACTTGAATTCAGAAAGTTTGTCTAAAATATTGCAGGCAGCTTCTTCTGCAGCCCAGATTGATGATGAAGATCCAGATTTAGGATTTTATGATTTTGTAATCTTATCTGTTTGTGTTTTCTTATGTTCTTCAACTGTAGCATGGAATTCCGAAAAGAAAAAATGGGATTCTGCAATGAATATTTTGAAAGAAAAAGTTCTGAAAGAAAGCACAATAAAAAAAATTCTGGACAATAAAATTATTGAAACCGATCCAAAATCCCCAATTCCGTTGCTCAATAAAGAAGGAGTAGAGGTTTTAACAAAAGGATATGATGGTAATTCTAAAAAGATTTTCAGAGAAAATTTCGAGAGAGCTTCTAAAGTTCTATCCCCGATTGTTCAGAGACACACAGATAGAATGAATTATAAAGCTAAAGAAGACATCAAAACCTTTGATTCGAATAACGTTTTTGTTGTTGATCTGGACTAACCGAATCAATTTTACCTTATATTTGTTCCTATAATTTAAATATGAACAGAATTTTATTTTTCTTTTTTTTATTTTTCATTTCCTGCCGGGATGATTTGAATATTGTACCTATAGATCCATATATTTCAAAGCAATTTACTTCAAGAGAGCTTGTCTATCCCATTCAAAGTATGAAATCCCGTATGGAGGTTTATCCTTTATTTTTCGAGCTACAAAGATCTTTATCTGTATTCAAAATAGAGAGCCCAGGTGAATTTAGAAAATTCGAAAGTTTACAAAATGATTCTACTCGTGCCAATTTCCTCAAGAGAAATAGAAAATTTATAAGAATCTGGGGAAGGTTAGGATATTCGAAAAAGGAACTTAATTCTATTAAACACATAGAACCAATCAGATAAATTATCTGAATGGGTCAACAGCCTATTTATTTACTGGTCTTTTATACGGAGGGATTCCCCCATGACGAGGGATATGATTTATCAAAGATCTCGAACGACATTAAAAGAGTTTTGAGTGGCGTTTTCACTGATATTTTTGATTTTACCCCCAGAAAATTAAAAAAAATTGCTGGATCTGAGAATTTTTGCAATTCTTTTGAATCCGAATTGTTGCTGAATCCAGGATTAGATAAAGTTGGAAACGGAGACTTCAAATCTTTTTTGATTCACCACTTTTTGAAGCAAATACCAGAAAATAGTATTTTGATTTATCATGATTCGAACTTCGAAAAATACCCACAATATTGGCAAACTGATTGGATTAGAATTAGAGAGACTTGCAATTTTTTGATGGACAGTAATTCTTCAGATTTTTTCATCCCGTGGGAAGAAAGAAATTTCAAAAGTGGATTTCCTTTGGTTAAGCATTTTGGTAAAAGGTACACAACTGAATTTTTCTTTCCCGAATCAAAAATAAGGAATATCATAGAAGATAGTCCGATGCTCACCTCAAACAGAATTATCATCAGAAATACATCCGAATCTAGGAAATTTTTTCATGATTACAATCATATAAATGAAAATAAGGATTTACTTTCCAAATGGCCTAATCCATCCCCCCATCCAGAATTTATACACCATTGTCCAGAACAACACACATTGAATTTACTTGTTTATAAATATATTTTAGATGGAAAATTGGAACCAACCTTTCCTAAATTTCGTTTTCTTCATCGAAAAATGAGGTTGGATGATTCTTTAGAAGAATACCAAAATCTTCCTCTATTAAATTACTTAAAATCAAAAAAATGATCACAATATTTGAAGGTGCCAGAAATTCAGGAAAAACTTTTTTAGCAAACAAATACTCACAACAAACTGGAATTCCAATTTTCAAGTTTGAATTTGCAGGGTGGTTTTCTGGGTTAGGGATTCCAGACGAAGATCCCAAGACACATTATTTTGCCTTGGGTAAGGAAGCTATGCTTCTCCAACTCAATAGGGATGGTCTTTTACCCCATTTCATTTTAGACCGAGGGTTTCTAACAGTTCTAACCTGGGGAATCATAAGTAAGAGAATAACTCAGAAAGATGCTTTACAACAACTAAACCTTTTTAGGGATAAAGGATTACTTGTAAATTTGAAAGTTGTGGTGGTAGAAGGGACCAATCCAGAATCTAGAACAAAGGACAATTGGGATTTTAGAGAAGGTACCACGGGGGAAAAAGAAACCTTGATTAATTTTATTTCCGTGATCAAATTGATTCAACCAGATATTGAAATTGTGAAACTTACCAACGATTTTACCCATATGACCACAAAAAATCTAATTCATTTGATTTGATATGTGTGGTATTTTTATTAATGTAGACGGGGAAAGCTCAAGATTAAATTCTATTTCGCATAGGGGAATAGAATCAAATACTATCGAGAGAGAAGGTGTTTTCTTGTCCCATGTTAGGCTTCCTATTCAAACTCAAGAGGGGGATGGATGGAAACAACCCATTGAAATCTCATCTGGGATTTTCTTATTGTATAATGGAGAAGTCTTCAACTATGACAGAACTGTCTTTGGATCCGATATAGAATATCTCTGTCAAACATTCGCCACCTGGAAAGGAGGTTCGCTTCAAATGTTTTGCTCCATGTTTATTCCCAAAATCCAAACCTGGGACGGTTTTTGGTCCATAGCCATCTATGATTCCAAAACCAAAGATATAATTTGTTTTACGGATCCACTTGGAAAAAAATGTTTATATACAAACGATGACGGGGAACTTTCCTCAGAAATTAAGGCTGTTAAACATTGGTTCAGCCCACACGACTCACATTTCATTTCTACTGTCCGAAAATTTGGATATGTTACTGATGATTCAACACCTCATCGAGATGTGAAAAGAATTTTACCCAATACGATTTACCATTACAATTTGGAAGTTCCAAATTTCAAATCTACCTACCCAAATTATTATAGAAGTTTGAATTTTCCAATTCAAAATCTAACACCAGGAGATTATGAAGCTCATGTGGATTGGTTATGGACAAAACTTTTCGAATCTGTTCGTAATAGATTGATTTCTAAAAATTATCCTATTTCTCTTTTGGTTTCTGGAGGTTTAGATTCATCGATTATTGCTGGGATTTTGACACAGATGGCACCAGAAGTAAAATGGTTTTCCATAGAAAATGGGGAATCGAAATTTGTCAACATTCTATCCGAATTTTATCAGAAACAAGTTAATTTTCTGGATTACAACATGGATGAGTCCAGATTAAAACAAATCTATCAAGAATGGAACGAAAGTCCCATAGATCTTGGTTCGGTCATTCCCCAATTTTTTCTATTCGAAGCGGTTAAAAATCAAGGAGATTCTAGAATTGTATTAAGTGGAGATGGGGCGGACGAACTTTTTGGTGGATATTCTAGAATTAATGAGTATGATTCACAATTTTCTGATGTTTTCGATGAACTCAGATTTTATCATCTTCCTAGATTGGACAAGCTTTCTATGGCACACACTTTAGAACTCAGAAATCCATTTTTACACCTAGACATTGTTCGTTTTGCCTTACATTTACCGAAAGAATGGAGAACAGATAAAAAAATTCTGAAGGATACTTTTGGCCCTTTACTCCCCCCTGAGATTGTAGATCGTCCAAAAGAGGCATTGAAAAATCCAAGAATTAAGGAAGACAAGTTGAAGTATCGTCAACAGGTTGTTGATCTTTTTTTAGAAACAGAACAAACTAAATCATTTTCTGAAGCTGAAGTAGATATATAGAAAAAATTTACTCAGTAAAATGAAAAATGTACAAAATTTCGATGAGTTTACTTCCTCTAAAGTTAATGAAAACTTTCTTGGAAATTTTTTCTCTGGTACAACGAATTTTATAGGAAACCTTTTCACTAAAGGATGGGGAGCAGTCACAGATGTTCTAAAGAACAAGGTAACAGCTTATCTTCTTCAATACCTTGGAATTGGGGAAAACACGATTTTTTCCCAATTAGTTCAGCAAATGGTAGAACAATTCGATGTTAAAGATTATTGGGCCATATTATTCAATGGAAAGGCAGATGCAAAGTACTTGGCACCAAAAGCGGCTAAGGCAACACAAGAATTTTTGATCAAAGAAGGTTTAGATGGAATAGCGGAAAAATTGGGGGTAACCGACAAAAACGGGTATTTATTCAAAACTATATCTGAATATATTCAAAACGAAACAACAACAGGAAATTTTTCGAAAACCCTGGAAAATTTCTATATGCAATTATTCGGATCGGCTCCAACGAACTCAGCACAAGATTTTGTTAGTAAATTAAGCCCTTCAGAAAAAAGTCAAATCAAAAATGAAGTTGTGACAAAGGCTAAATCTCAAGGTGTGGAAGTGAAAACAAGAGAGGAAGAAGACAATATGGTAAATAATTTATTTTCAAATTTAGGTTCATTAAATCAATCCAATCAAGGACAAATTGCTACAACTTCTGGGGAAGATTTATTTGGTAAACTATTAGGTCCTATGTTGCCCAAAAAATAAAAAACAAAACATGAATATAAATGACGTCTCGAAAAGAGAAATTTTAGATTTCAAAGATTTTCTAGGAAAAGTAATGGACAATACATTCAAACCTTTAGCTGCAGAAAATCAAAAAAATTCTTATGATAGAACAGGATTTCATAAGATCAAAAGAGAACCCGCTTATGATTTTGTTGGATATGCCGATGCTGTATTTTCTCCAAATAAAGCCGGTATTGGTTTGCCTGGTTACAACGCCGGTAAAGACAGACAGTACATTAATGCAATTGGTGGACCTGGATTAGCTCCTACCAACGAATCGGAAGTCATAGATTATAGTAAAATTAAAAGGTTGAAGGATTTCTAAAAATACAAATTCAAGGTTCAAGGACGGGTTTGAAACTCGTCCTTTTTTTTTGATATAAGAATCAAATTTTATTTCATGTCTAAAATTCGATTGGTTCACATATTGACCGAAACAGATACGCCAAGGGAACAAGCATCCATTGCTTCTTTATCCCCCCTTTCAAATTTTGGATTAGAATATGTACAACAAATAAACCAAAGATACGTTGGTGACGACTGGAAATCAACTAAGGCTTTGTGTCAAAATGAATTTACAAATCATGGACCTGGACATTATGGAGCTTTCCAATCTTTTAAAAAGGCTATGCTGGAAAATTTCAACGACGATCTAGATGCCTTAATTCTTTGCGAATGTGATTGTGTTCTAGAGGTAACCCCGGAGGATTTCATGAAAACAGTATCAAGGGCTATTGGATTTTGTAACAAACACGAGATACGTTATTTTTCCCTAGGATCTAGGTTCGTTAACGGAATTTTACAGTCCCCAGTTTCAGAAGTAGATTCAGATTTTACAGAATTTTATATCACACCAAAAATTATTTTGGCACATTGTGTTATCTTACCCCGCTGTGGTAGAGAATTTTATTTGGATCGTTTAGGCGAAAACAATTGGGATTCTCCTGATCTTTGGTTCAATGAAATCAATTGGTTACATGGTAACTTTAGATTCGGTATCTCCTTTGAGAGATCTGCTTTTCAACACGAGGGACATTCTTTGATTGATAATTGTTGGAAAGATTCACAATAAAGCAAGTTGGTTTTCCAGATCTTTGATAAAAAGTTCTTTGGCAATTTTCAAAATGTTAGATTCCTCGTTGAAATCCTCGTGAATTTCAATCACGGTGACTTTTGGAGTTATATATTGAACTCCTACGTTAACCAAAATTTCATTTACTAGATAATCATAAGATATTGAAAAAAAATTGTTGTAAATTCTAACCCTTTTCATCATAATTCCAAAAGAAGAGGCATTAGAATATCTCGACCACCAGTATGAATAAATTTCATCGGTGGCAAGATTTCTAACCAATAAAATCCCATAATCTGATTTTTTATCTGGCGTTAGATTGTAGACTGAAATTCTTTTTTCCAATTTCTTCCAAATACTCGTTCCTAAATCGGCATACTTGTACAAACAATCCAAAGACAAATCAACTATTGACCGAAGTTCTTCTTTTTGCTCTTCTGTAAATTTTGATTTTATAAATTTTTCGAAAATTTGAATTTCTTCTTGGTCCATTTTTTGGATATCCAATTTTTCGTTTGCCAAAATTTTTTCTGAAAATTTCAAACCCTTGATGGAAGAAAAAATTTGTTGGATTGGATGATAGATATTGTCCCTTCGAATTTCTTCATTTACTTCTTGTAGAAAGTCTAACAAAATGTACTGTTTGTGTTCGGTATCTATGGGTGACTGTAGAAACCAGGTGGACTCGAGATTTTTCATGGCCGTTGGTTTAAATTTTTGAAATTCATCATATATATTCTTGGGTCGGCCCTAAAAAGGAAAATAGAGTTGACGATATATAAACAAAGTAATTGTCATACATGAGGATTCAAGATTTTAGTTCGTATTCGGTTCAAAAGAAAAAAAGGTTCACTTCGGAGCACACTTTCACGGCATCTTTGGATTATGTGGATGTCAAATTGACAAACCGCCCCCCTGAATTATCCGATGTAGATGATTTAAAATGTGATATTGAATATGAAATTTCTATTGAAAGACAAAAACGAGGAGTTCAGGATATATCATTCAAAATTAACCAAATTGAGTTAGAAGTGAAAGTTGACGACCATCCAGATGATCCGAAAGAATTTGAATTTGAAATTGTTCCAGGAGAAAATATCGATTCTAATCTGGTCATCATTCGGAAAGGGGAATCCCTAATTCCAACCGATCCAACCTTCTTACATATAGATATGAAAAAATCTGCCAAGGTAGCAGATTTCCAAGTCACAGTTTTGTTCGGAAAAAATGAATAATTTAGTTCCCAATTTCGAAAATTTCTTTTCTTTGAATGAGTCTAAATTTTCCAGCAAAAAAAATTTAGGAATCATAGGACCTTTGGCGAATTGGTCTCTCAAAATTCAGGTTTATCCTGAACCCAATCAGGGTATGATTGGCTATGCCTTGGATGAAAATTGGATTGAACTGAAACACCAGGACAAGAAGGTGAGATTTCCTAAATCTTGTTGTGAAATGAAGTCCAGCCCAAAATCTGCTATTATTCACATAAGGCCTTACACCAAGTGGTTCTCGAAATTGAAGAATAGAGAAGAGATGGATGATTTCATCGAGAATTTTGTAGAATCTCACGCGGTTAAAAAAGAAAGTGGTCTAGAAGGAATAGCAGAAAACACCCAAATCATTTTGGACTTATTTGGCATACATTCACAAGTAGAAAATACCGAAAGTAGATTTCCCGGTCTGTATGAAATGAAATTGGACAACGGGATGGAGATTGAGATGGAAAAAAATGAAGAATCTGAGCTTTTTTCACAAATGAAAATTTACAAATCCCGTGATGAAAAATTCCCAGACGTGAGGATAAAAAGAAAGAACGATGAATTTGTGATGGAATTCAGGGGTAGATCTGGTAAATTTGTGCAGTCGGAAGAATCTTTAGTTAATCTTTTTGAAAATAAAATTTGCACATATCTAACTAAATGTGTTTTGGAGATGGACTGTTCTGAAGAAGAATCACATTTGATCGGAAAGTTAAAAGAAGCTTTGTCCGAAAAAGTGGATCTCAAAAATTCAGACAGAATAGAAAAGAAGAAAAAAACAATAGAAAATTTGAGGGGGGTCCTGAGTAATTCCATAGAAAATTCACTTCTCGAAGATATTTTACAGAAGGAAGATTAGTTTGTAGAAGGAACTTTATTTGTGTTCCTCATATAAACAGGAATCAAGTTGTTAATCGTTTTGTGTTTATTATTTTAATTCTGATCTTAAATTAATTGGACATGGGATGGCTACAACGTTTATTCAGTAAATCGAAAAAAATGAATTGGAAAGATAAAAGTCTGGAGGAAATACAAAATTTCTTTCAAAGTAAGGATTTTCAGTGGCTCAAGGGAGACCAGATGGGCAACATCGAAAAATTCAAATCCATAGAAAAAGATGATTCAACTGGTTTAATTTTCATATCTTTCAAGTCAGGGGGAAGAATGAATGTGGAATTGGTTCAAGAATATATGGACGTTTTCCCTTCACAAAATATAGATTTCAGTGCTGTTGCTACGTCCAATCCGCAGCCTTCTCCCCAATCCAAACCGGATAGTTCAACTCAGACCATTAAGAAAAGTAACTCAGTTTCATCCGTACAACTTTCTGAATCTCCGATATATAGTTTGTTGAAGAAACAAAAAACAAATTGGGTTAACGTGAACATCACCTTAAAATTGAATCTTCCTTCCAAAAATTTGTATGGGGTTCTTACCACTTCTTTCGAGGAAGCTGATCGTGAGATTGTTAACTTCGTGACAGAAGGAATAGATATAGATGATATAAAATCAGCATTGGGTGATTCTATTTTGTCCTATTACGACAAGAAAAAAAATTTAGTTTCTTCCGATAAATCTTTAGACCAAGTAGAAGATGGACAGTAATATTCTTTTTGAAAATAATCTTTTCCGTGTTGAAGAAAGAAACGGATCGACCGGAATGATTCCCCTTTTCACCAATGTGGTGATTATGCCATTCATCTCTGATGAACAGGGATTGCCTTTATCTATAGGAGTTTTAAAAGAGCCAAACCCTTTCAGAGAAGGTGGTATGTCTATTTCCCTAATATCGGGAACTTCTGAAGAGGAAGATCCAGATTTACTTGCTACAGCCAAGAGAGAACTAAAAGAAGAAAGTGGATATGACGTACAAGACAATAAAAAGTGGTTCTATTTGGGATCGGTCACCTCTTCTAAATTTGTAGACCACGAACAACCGTGTTTTGCAGTGGATGTTACGGATGTTCCTAAAGGTGATCCAGATCCAGATGAAACAGAAAAAGAAAATGGAATGGAGTTCAAATTTATTTCTGCCAACGACGTGGTAAAACACAAAGATATTTTTATCCCGGGCCTTTTTCTGAAGCTTTTCAAGTTCGTACTGGGATTCGATGTTCAGAACAAACCAGATGGACTAGAAAAAAGTAAAGGTTTTAAATTTTCAATTTAAATTATATGAGTCAAGCTAGAAAAGCAAGAAGAGAACTTGCAAAATCTTTGGGTTATTTGAAAAAGGATGAATCAATGCAATCTTTCATGGAAAGGGTGAAAAGATCACACGAGATGGGAAAACATTTTCATACTCTTCATCTTCAAAATGTCATGAATCAACAATTAGAAGCAGAAAAAATTAAAAGTGAGAAAGAATTAGAAAATTTCATAAAAGAAAAAAACCAAACCGAAGAAAATTTTGGAATCAATTTAAAAACTAATGAATTTTTGAATGAACTAAAACCCCAAGAATCGTCATACGATGACATTCTAGACAATCCAAAATAGCATGATTGTTTGTTTGGCAGAGATTAAGATTTTTCTAGCTAAATGTTCGGCTAAAGAGGCCAAAAAAAAATTTGATGGGGGAATTGACCTTCCCATCATAGATATTGGTAAGATTATACGGGATTTAGGTTATGACAATTTAAATCTCAGCAAAGAATCGGAATTTATAATCAATTATACCATTCAAAGAAAAATAGACCAGGGGATATATAATACAAAGAACAACACCATAATGATCGTAAACAAAAATCTCTCAAATGATTTTATTTCGAATTTGAATTCTTTTTTATTAGAATATGAAAATGAATTTGAATTTTCGATCGAGATGTTGTAAAAATTTGTATAAATTGAATGCCTACTTTTCAAGGAACTAACAAATTAACACCCGGAAACGTTTTTTCTTTAGCCGACCGATATTTGAACAAGACTCTCAAAGAAGGGTTGTTCGGAACAAACGAAGCTTTATCACAAAATCAATCCCAAGATATTGTAGGAAGAATGTCTAATATGGGATCGGTCAATCCAAACAAAGGACCAACTGCAAAATCTCTCTTTTATAACGCAGCTTTTTATGGAAGAGATAATAAATATGGGCAATTTTTATTTTACTCTTTTTCTAACAATTCGAACAATTTCAATGAACAATATTATCAATCGGAGCAGACCCAATTTAATTCATCAATTTCTGCAATAGAATCCAAAAATCCATCAGCGGGTGCGATAATCAGAGCTTCGAATGAAATCCTGGCTGCGTCCAATAAAAATTCAAATTCAAACGTCAACACCGGAAATAATACCAAAGGTCCCCCGGGAAAGATTATAGGCGGTGGTAGTGCTCCTTATTTTTGGAAGGATTTTCTTTATTGTAAATATTACGGAACGATCCCAAATAATTACATGATTACTTTAAGAAGATTTCCTGCCCCTATGAGGGATAATTTGTCTTTACCTGATCCAGTGAAACAAAGCGATAAGTCCAATAAGGAAGGAGCTGGAAAACCAGTAGCTCAGGCTATAACATGGTGGGGGGGAAAAACTGGAAACACCCTGAATGATCTAATCTCATTTTCAACCGGAATGGTGTGGGAAAATAAGTCTCAATCTGAACTGAAAGAGGTGAAAGGTTTTGATCAAGGATTTTTCAAAAGTGTTTTGGGTAGATTTTTAGGTTCTGCTGCCAATACTGTTGGACTTGGAGATTTGTTCGGTGCAGGTGTGGATTTAACTACACTAGCGGTTGCTGCATCTGATGGCGGAAAACAACAACTGGTGACTGACAAAATCAATTATGCTCTGAGAGACAAAATGCAAAACACTCCAAGCGGACCATTATCGGATTTTATTTTCAATCCAGTAGATACAGTGTCGAACACATATATCAGGGGGAGAGGTTTAACTTTTTCTGGGGGTCAAATGTCTTTGAAATTTCACTATGAATTGACTTCTGTGGGTCAGGTGAATACCAAGGCAGCATTGATCGATATTTTGGGAAACCTATTGGCTCTAGGAACAAATTATGGGAATTTTTTAACTCCAGATATTCGCTATGATAATGGTTTCAAGGATGCTATAGGATTTCCTGGGGGTAACGATGGTCTATTCAATTTTTATACTGATCCTTTAAAATGGACCAAGGATCTTATAAAATATTTAGCAGATCCATCTGGAACAACCTCATCGAATCCAATGGTACAACAATTTGCCAAATTTTCTTCAGATATCCAACAAAAAACACAACAGCTGGAAAGTATACTTTCACAGGCTACGGCCGGGGACGCGGACATTAAGAGTATAGCTGCAGAAATAGATGGACCTTTAGGAAATATTCTAGCTTATGCTTTATCTGATGATCTTATCGAAAAAGCAGTTTTTCCTTTGTCTCTATTGACCGGAGCACCTGTTGGAGAATGGCATCTTGTGGTAGGTAATCCAATGAATCCAGTAGCTATGATTGGAAATTTGATTTGTTCGAATGTTGAAATAGAATTTAGCGAGGTTTTGGGTCCTGACGATTTTCCGACCGAAATCATAGCAACATTCACTCTGGAACACGGAAGAGATAGAGAAAGGGGTGAAATTGAATCTATGTTCAATAGAGGGGATGGGAGGTTATATCAATCCACGCTGGATACTAGTTCTAGCACACAATCTTTGGATTCTTTTGCACAAACAGATGGACGAGCTTTGCCTGCAACTAAAGACAATTCTACCACACCAAATCCAGCACTGTTGTATTCGGATAATTTCAATTTCACCCCCGAGGTCACCCAGAATAATAAAGTCTTAAATCCTATAAATCTATAGAATTATGTTAGAAATAGATGTTTTATTTCGTAATAAGGGTATATTCAATCCAAATCGAGAACTTCAATCAAACAGTATTGGGATTTGGGATTTGACCTCTGGATCTTTGGATTTTCGTAGTATTGACATGAGGATTGAAAGATATTTTATGGTAAGAGAAGAATTCCAAATGAGACCAGATCAATTGGCGTTTCAGGCTTTCGGGGATCTTTCTTATACTGGATCCTTGATGAAAATAAATTCTATTTCAAATCCGTTCGCTGTGATGGAGGGTAATTTAATTTTCATTCCCAAGAAAGATAAAATTGATGCGGCTTTCACTGCAAAGCAAACAGCAATTTTACAATCAAACACAACCAATAATCCAAATAAACAATTTCAGGACGCACAGGAACAAAAGAAATTTAAAATATCAGATTCCAGGCAGAAATTTTTGGAGCAAAGATCAAAGGCAAAAAATGCTCCAGAGAAAATTTTACCTCCTAATTTCACTCAACCTGAAGAAAGACAGACTGTGAGAACAAATGTTGTTATTGGTTTGGCTCCAGATGTTAGCAGCGCCCCGGCAAATCCGGCAGGAAATTTGAATTAATGTCTCGAATAAACTATGGCTGCTGATCAAATCATCATCAACAATTTGGCCAGAACCACGATTCAGTTGGATGAATTAACTGTTCCAAATCGAAGTGGTTCACAAACACCAAGCCAGAATCAGCAATTGTCTGATACAGATGATAAATCCTTCGGTGCATATAGTCCTGTTGTTTTTATTAATGGTTATTATGTTCAAAATTACCTTTCCTATTTCGAATTTGATATGACAGGATTTATTCCAGAAATAAGATTCCAATTCAAAATGGTAAATCCAATGTTTATAAACATTAACTACCCTAAAGATGGAGATATAGTTTCCGTTTATTTCAGAAGCTGGAATACAGTTTATAGACCTTTGAGAATGGATTTCAACATTTTAACTGTGAAATCTGGTGTTTCTGAAACTTCGGAAGGTTCTGGATTGACCTTTCACATTTTAGGGGAATGCAGAATACCAGCTCTGTACAACGAAGTTTCAAAAGCTTTCAGGAATTCAACTTCTTATGACGTTCTGTTTCAGGTTTCACAGCAGTTAGATTTGGGATTTTCTTCTAATGAAACAGAGGTTGTTGATTCAATGACCTGGATATGCCCTAATATTTCCTACTATGATTTTATCAGAGAAGTAACATCTAGATCTTATAAAGACGATCGAAGTTTTTTTACAACGTTTATAGATTGTTATTACAATCTTAATTTTGTAAATTTGAATAATCAATTAACGACAACTGATGTTGTCCAGGTTGGCAGAGTTCTTAGGGGTGCTGCTGATGGGTCTGCAGATGATACCGCATTCATTGACACGGAATTGTCCGAGGAACTCATGCCGATCGTTCTGACAAACGAGAAAGGAAATTCTGATTTACCCACCTTCATTCAAGGCTACACTTTAATTTCAAATGCGGGTAATATTACCAATCGGCAGGGTTATATCCACGAGGTACAATTTTGGGATGAAGGGCTAATAACTGAGAATGAAATCGAAAAATATGTGAAGTACACTGTTGAAACGATTACAACAGAAAACGTCGGGGAGAACATGATTCTTCAGAGGGGAAGAGCCAAAGAAAAAATTTACCAGAACGAGTACAGGAAAAATTGGTATGGAATGTTGAATAACTTCAAAAATGGAGGAGTACATGAAAATTTCATCCAAGCCTTGGTACAAAATGAAATTAACAATGACGAAATTAGAAAATTCACTTTGAAAATCGAAACTGCATCTTATTTTGGTGGATTCTATAGGGGAATGGCCATACCGGTTTCGATTTACGTAAATGAACAGGGTAAAAGAATGGAGAACACCGGTGCGAACAACAATCAAAATCCAGAACAAGAAATTAATCCAGTTCTGGATAGATTTCTTTCTGGAATTTATATCTTAATGGGAATGAAGGTAAATTATGAATCTACAAGAGGAATTTACATGCAGCTGGATTTATGCAAGAGAGAATGGATTTTGAACAGTGCGGGTCCTTTCCCGAAGACATTCCCTTTAAATCTGATTAGTGGATAAATACAAACATGGGAATCCGCGCAACAGACAGAAATAGAAATTTATTCCTAAAAGGGTTCAGACTTTCTGACCAGGGTAGTAATGAAGACCCTACATATTTGGGTTTTAAATTTGTTTTTGATTTTGGAGTATTACCCGTGAATGATGAATATGGGTGGGCTCCAAGTCCCCTACTTAGAGTGCCAAACTACACCAATGAAGGAATTGCAACTGGTTTGGGTAATCCATTTTACCAACCTCAATATTCAAATTTCAACAATATAGCTTATTATTCGGCCTACCACTATTTGCTGCAAAGAGAAGGCGGTTTTGTGGCAGAAGCTAACCGGACAAAAAGAGCAAATGCTTTAAGACAGTTTCAAGTTTTGCTTCAAAATATTAACAATAATTCTCCTTGGTTTTTTCAGTCCATTGAAGGACTTGACAAATTAGAAAAAATTGCCAGAACCGGATTTCAAGACGAGGATGGGGCAGACAATTTCAGCCCACAAAAAACGGACGGAAAAACTTTAAAAATAAACTGCCTGGAATCACTAAATCTCAGAATTACCGCCTTGAGTAATTTGTATGAGACGGCAATGTTCGATGCCGATAATATGAGATGGTTGGTTCCTAGAAATTTGAGAAAATTCACGATGTTCATTTTCGTGACAGAAATTAGAAATTTTTTCAAGAATTCTAGATTATCTGGATCTTCTACGGCTTTAGCTGCTTTGGATAATCTATCCAATACTTTAACAACGAATAGAAATCCTGGTACAAATATTCAAAATTTTCCAGCTGAGGACGGGGGGGGTTTTTCTGTAGATGGCTTTAACATGACTAGATCACTTGATAACATATCAGGAAATCCCGGAAACTCGTTCACTTCTTTTGTGTCAAATGTTTTCGGACAATCTGGGTTGCAAAGCGATGCCCAGGCTTTTCGAAACCAGCAGGACCAAACTGGCATAAAACCCGTTTTTATTTATGAATGTCACCAGTGTGAATTTGATTTTAGCGAAAGTACACCTTTGCCTTCATCGATAGACATGGGGAGCTCCTCTGCAGACTCCCTTATGGCAAAACAAAGCTTCAAAATCCATATAGGAAAGGTCAGAATGAAAAACCAATATCCCAACATTAGAACCGATAAAAAACCTTTGATTTTAGCGGATGGAGATCAACAAGATAGGACATCGGTTCAAACCCAATCTCTAACTTTTGATGCAATTGCCAGTCAGGCCAACGAATTGATTACAAATTTTACATCTGCCGCTGTCAATGATCTTGTAAATGAAGGCATTAATCAATTTGTTAATCCAGCACTCAGTGGATTAAACCAAACTTTGCTAGGAAACATTTATTCTTTCAATCCATCACAAATTGGCCGAATGGTCACTCCAAATGGATTCAATTTCAATGATGCCCAGAATTTTTTGAATGGAGCTGCTTCTACCGGGATTGATAATATCTTTAAGGGAAATTTACCCAATCCACAAAAGGTAGGACTTGGAGGTCCACCAGAAAGGGCATATCCTCCAATTTCTCCCCCCCAAGATGTTTACCCCAGAGTACCTGGTACAGATTTGGGAACTCCCTCCAGAGTTTATCCGCCACCAACAGGAGATGTATATGGAAATGTACCAGGTTCCGATTTAGGACCTCCTGATCGGGTTTACCCTGTGACGACTGGAGATGTCTATGACACATCACCTGGAACTGCTTTAGGTCCACCAGACAGGGTTTATCCAGCTCCTGGCGGAGACGTTTATACGGATGTTCCTGGTTCAGATCTTGGCGTACCAGATCGTGTCTACCCAAATCCGGTCGGAGACGTGTATGATCGTGTTCCCGGATCAGACCTAGGTGCCCCCGATCGGGTCTACCCGATCCCAGGGGGTGACGTGTATGATCGTGTTCCTGGATCAGACCTAGGTGCCCCCGATCGGGTGTACCCGATCCCGGGCGGAGACGCGTACGAGAATGTTCCGGGATCAGACCTAGGTGCCCCCGATCGGGTGTACCCGATCCCGGGCGGAGACGCGTACGAGAATGTTCCGGGGCGCGATTTGGGAGTACCTGATCGGGTTTACCCCTCCGATCCAATCGGAGACATTTATTCGGGGGTACCAGGACCAGATTTGGGTGTTCCTGATCGGGTCTATCCTATAACCCGTGGCGATGTGTACACCGAAGATTCTATTTTTGGAACACTACCCAGAGAACAAGTTTATACCCCAAGTACTCTGGCAAACGTGGCAGGAGAACTCAGGTCCAGAGAAAATTCATTCACAGAACCACCCAAATCTGTTTATGAACCGGTTGTATTTAAACCACCCCAGGGAGGTCTTGGTGATGTTTATCCTCCAACCGTTGGTGATTTCATTATAGAGCCTCCGCTAAATTTAGGTAACATGAAACCCCCTAGCAAATTCAATCCTAGTTTAGGAACATTCAATCCTACCGAAGAGATAGAAGACGAACAGTAATGGCAAATCCGCGTTTTTATTTAGGACAGGTCGTCGATATCAACGATCCAAACAAATCAGGCAGAGCCAGAATAAGGGTTTTTGGTCTCTTTGATGGACTAGAACAAGAAGATATTCCATGGGCTAGCCAATTAAGTGGTCTTTCTTTTGGAAAAGGTGGGGCTGGAACCATTTCTATTCCAAAAATGGGAGCAATCGTGGTGGTCCAGTTCGACGGACAGAATTACTACAAAATGAACTATTACGCGGAGAAGGACTATTCCGAGGACATGTTGGCCGAGATAGCAGATTCCTATGAGGGAGCACAGGTCATCATGTACGATACGGAAGCCGAGCCTGGTCCCTTGACTTTATTTTACACGAAAAAGAAAGGTGCTGTTTTCTCTTTGGGCAACGCCAAAATCCAATTTGATACACAGGATGGGGGTCAGCTCAGAGTGGTCATCGAAATGGGTCAAGATCAAATTAGAATGGAAAATAACAAGGTGATCATTAACTCCAATAACATCGAACTGGGCGAAGCTGCCATCGAGGCAGTGATCAAAGGTAATACTTTCCAAACCTACTTTAATTCACACACCCATATTGGTAATTTGGGTGCACCCACCTCTTCCCCAGTCGTACCTTCCACTCCTAATCATTTGTCTACGGTCAGCAAAACCAGATAATTATGTCAATTCCAAAATGTTTGAAAGATAATCAGATTGCGAATTTTGTTGAAAATGTTAATCAAACTGCAGACAAAATCTTAGGTGAAAGTAAATTCAAAATACCAAACCCGGCACTACCCGGTCTTGGTTTATTAATAAAGTTACAAATAAGAATATTTGAAAAATCAATTCTGTTTATTTTTCTACCAATTATACAAGGAAAGGAAGTAGTGACAAATGCTTTCAAAACTTTTCGAGTTTTAAAAAACATCAGGAAAGGTTTAAATCAAATTATAGATACAGTAAGAAATCCAATTCAAGAACTTCTTAATCAAGCTATTAATGACCCGTTGGCAGAGGAATTTCCATTTCCGGTATTTTTTCGGTATGGAATAAACCCCCGGGGTAACATACAGAGTTTAATCGATGAAATAGATAGGGCTGGTACCGATGTCAGCTCTGAAAATTTACTGTTGAATTACAAAATAGAATTCAATTCTATTTTAGATCCAACCCCTGGATTGATCACATCCCCAAATGATTCCCCAAACAATTTACGACAGATGAAAGTTAATTTCACGAGTGAAGCTGGGGAAACAGATTCCCCTTTGGTTTTTTTGAAACCTGGTGATTATTTTTCTCTTGATTTCCAAAACTCCACAAACACTTATCGTGTTTCCTCTATCGATTTACAAAACAATTTTGTTGAGCTTTTTTTTCAAATACAGGCAGCTTCTAATTCTGGTTCTGGGATAACAGAAGAAAAAGTTTTCTCTCCTGGATTTTCTTCGGCATCTCTTAGAATTTCAAGAAAAATTACGCTGAGACAATTTTTAACAGAAGGGGGTTTTTTATTAATTCCATTTTCTGCTTTAGGAATTGATCTTCCAATTTCTTTAGAATTAGGTAATTTCGATCGATTGAAAGAAAACAATCCAACTTACAAATTCGTGAAGGGATTGGAGGCTATATCCAATTTGAATTTTTCAAAAGTTTTAGGCGATATGATCGATGGGATTTTTCCGGTTATCGATTGGGAAGAAATTCAGAAAGATGTTAGATTTAGAAGTACAAAAGAGGTTGCAAAGTTAGAAATAGTAAATTTGGCTCGTTTCCTCCAAATTGGAATCGAAAATCCTTTCTTTTTAATCAAAATCATTTTAAATTATTTGAAGCTTCTTCTCCTGCCAATACAGGTAGTTGTTTCTATATTTGAAACAATACTTTCACAAATTCGTTCTCCGGTAGGTCTAATCAGAACTGTGTTTCGAATTATTGCCAGCCCATTGAGATTTTTATGCGACATTATTTCTGATGCTTTTTTAAAATTCCTGAGAGGATATTTAGAACCCCCCTTGGCCCCATTGATTCCTTGGAACGATCTAGTGCAAGATCCTGATGCTCAAGGTAGGGGGTTGAAACCCCTATTTTCCGATTTGATTTGTGGATCTTTCAAAAGAAAATTAGGAAATTATAAACCTAATTCTAATTTTTTTGTTCGGGAGTCATCCAAATTAAAAACACCGACGGGAGAAAATCCAATCGTTCAATTAAGTTATAATTTAACACAAAATCTCATTCCTGATCTAGGCGAGGTAAGTTTGTCATCTCCTATATTGATTCAAAATTCCTCAATGAGATTCAGCACAATTACAGACACTGTTGAAAATGGTCTTGCTTATTTGGCTTCTCTTCAATACGGAGACACCTTTTATCTCAGTTCTGGTAATCAATTTCAAAATTTTAGGGTAACCGGGAAGAGACTTCTTCAGGAAAAAAATGGAAATTATTTCGAATATTTAGTACAACCGGTAGATGTGGCCGAAGTGTATCCCACACAGGAAGATCAACAACTTCAATCTTCCTACAATGGGATAGTCTCCGAACAATTTAAAGCATCGATCAGTATAAACAATCCAAATAAAACTTTTTTGTTTATTTTGGAAAAATATTTGCCTCTGAAGGCCATAGCCGCATGGGAAAGCATCAAAGGAATTTTTGCTATTGTAGTTGCTATCGCTGCAGAAATTCCATCTATTCTTCCCATTTGTTTTTCATGTATATTTTCTGGCGGAAATAAAAGCAATCCTGAAACATCATCATCCCTAACACAAGGCGGGATTTCAGATTACATTGAAGGATTCATTAAATCTTTAGACATCGAATTAGATCCAACCAAATTTGACTGGGGAGAATATGATTCAGGAGAAGCAAGAGAAGTTTCACAGGAATTTTTCAGGGATATCCAAGAAAGAGAAATATATCCAGGGAGTGGAGGTGGATCTGAAAAAACACCAAACACGGAAGGTGGAATTCAAGAACTTTTTATAGAATTACAAAAAGCCAGGGCAGCAGAAGGTAAACCTACCGTAATAAGAAGACAAGATCTTCCTTCACAGGTCCAGAAAAATTTCAGATGGGATTCCTTGACGTTGAACCAAATTGGGGAGAATTTGAAAGTTTTGTCTAGAGTTGCCTTTGAGCTTTCCTTCAGAGCAACAGATAAAAGTCAAAGCGAATTGGTTTCAAAGTCAATACCAATCACAGTTTGGGCTTTAACAGAAGATGGAGAAGGAGAATTCAAAATAATTAACAATGGTCAACTTTTTCAATCGTTCGTAGATTACTCTTTTTTCAAATTATATTTTGATACACCTTCTAAAGAAGAAAAAAACCCGATCAGAACCACAGAATATAGATTTCGAGCTTCTGATGTTCGATATTACGTTCATCTGAATTTCAGATTTGCGAAAGAATATTTGTTACCTTCACTCAAAAGTTAAACCCTAATTTGAGTTTGGATGTTGGTTTTAAAAAGATATATAGATCGTCTTTTTAAACCAAAAAAAATGAAATCATCCAAAAAAATTTCCGTAGAGACTTCTAGTTTCAACTGGGACATTCCCAACAACTTCACGGTGAATACAAAATTCAAAACCGCCGAGAAGACCAAAGTTTACTGTCATGAAAGTTATGCTTTGGAATTGTATAATCTAATGACTGGCAATTTGAGCGGCATTAGAACTTCGAAGGATTTATCCGCCGGGGGATCTTATTCGTGTGTTATTTCTGCTTCTGATTCCACCCACGCCTTGGCTCAAACAGATTCTGGACAGACGATTTATATCGATCTAAAAAAAGAATCTAAAGATGCTGCCAGACTTGGTCTAATAGATGCCATCAACTTTGAAGTTGGCTCCGAAATTAAAGCAGCAGTTCGACAAATTTCTGGAACTTATTTTGGTTCTGTTGTAGATTGTTACATTCAAAATCTAAAGGCTGAATTTTTCGATCAAATCAAAAAGCAAAGCCTGGCCTACGAGGCAAGGGTAAAATCCATCAATAAAGGTGGATATCTTGTTGATGTTAATGGAATTGAGTGTTTTCTTCCTGGATCTTTGGCAGCGGCTAATAAGATTACCGATTTTGATTCCTACATCGGAAAGAAATTTTATGTCATGATCGATGGTTATGTTGCTGCCAAAGACATCTTTGTTGTTTCTTACAAGAAGTATTTACACAAAATCATGGATCACAAAATCCAGGAATTAGATTTAACCAAAAAATACAAAGGTCACGTAACTGGAACTTCTGCCTTTGGTGTATTTGTAGAATGGGAGGAAATTTTCACCGGGCTAATTCACAAAACAGAATTTGAAAATCAAGTCATCGAAGGATTCAATCCTGGTGATGAAATCGAATTTTACATCAAGGAAATTAAGGACGACAATCGTCTTACCTTAACTTTCGGTGAACCATTGGAGAAAAATAAGTGGATGTACGAATTGAAGAAGGCTGTGGAAGATGGAACTTCAGAACCTATGAATGCCACTGTCAAACACAAAAGGAAAAATGGTGCCCTAATCGAAATTGGGGATTCGGGTCAGATGGCTCTCGTGCCACAGGAAAAACTTGGAAAGAATTCCAAAAATCTTCAGGCGGGAGACACCATCCGGGTTCAGATTTATCAGGTAGATCCATTGGCCGGAAAAATATTCGCCAGTCAGGTATAATGAATTCACACTTCGACAAATACCAGGCCCTATCATCATCCGTTCTAGGATTTGAATTTGAATTCTTTTCCGAAATGGTGAGGGGCCGAATTGTCGAATCACTTTCTAAGATGCTTGGGAAAAAAGTGGTTTTGTCCGACAAATACCATTCCAAAATTCCGGTTTCCGCCGACAGCTTCAAGTTGGAACCGGACTATTCTGGTGGAAGCAAGATGAACGAATTGATCACTGGTCCTATGCCATATGGAGAAGCAATTCCAGTTTTAATCAAAGTTTTAAAATGGATTGAGGCAAACGGATGGACAACAGATCGGTGTGCTTTTCAATTTTCAATTTCTTTTGATCCTCACGACAGAAAATTGGAAAAAATGGAACGTTTGGATCGGATGAAATTCATTTTGGGAATCGATGAAGGAATCGTTTATTCGTCATTCGGAAATCGAACCAATAATGTTTATGCCAAATCTCTAAAGAAGATCGTACCGGTGAACAAATTTTCGATTTTAGAAAATATAACCACCATCGATCCGAGGCTATTTAAGCTACCTGGGGAAAAATACTACGGGGCAAACTTCACCAAGTTACAGGATGGATATGTTGAGATACGCTATTTAGGAGGAAAGGATTACCAAAAGAAAATCAATCCCATTTTAGAAGTTACAGATTATGTTACTTTGCTGTTACATGATATTCTTTCTGGAAAAAAAGTTTATGAAAAAGAGGATGTTCAAAAATTACAGGAGATGATGAGACAGCACACGAAGGTCGTGAGAAGTTTTTCGAATCCAGATTCATTCTTTATGAACTATCCAGATTTTCACGTGTTGGTTGATTTAAAGGGTTACGAGGAAAATATCAAAACTTATTGGTCACATATTCGGGAAAAGATTTTTGATCTAATTGTCGAAGGTGGAATACAGGCATGTTTTTTCAATTATGACACCTCCATTGGAAGATTTCAAATCAAGGATGCCAAAAGCAAAAATGGATTGATTTTAAAGGACGTAGACATTTTCGACAGTGTGGTGAAAAATGGAAAATTGGAGAACTGTAATTTATATGGAACACAGGTAAAAAATTCGGAGCTTTACGATTGTAAGTTAGTTTTCGGTAACAAGTTGTTCGACAGCAAATTTCAAAACTCAATAGCAGATTATGGGAATTTGCTAGAAAATTGTTATATTGATTGTCCACAACAGATGGTTGACTGTGAGGTCAAAGGCGGCGTATTGAGAAAGGCGGATCTAGGGAGAAACTCCCTCATTTCCGAACAGACCGAGAAAGTCAAAGATTTCAACGAAATTCGTACCACACGTTTTATAGCGGATTCTAGGTTGAAAAATTTGAACGATCCGATTACCAAGATCAAATTCAAAAATATCAATTACTAACATGACTTTAGAAGAATTGGTTCAGGAAATCAAAGATGATTTATCCGCCAGCTGCGCCCTTCCTTATAACCTAAACGATCAAGAAATCATCAGGATCATCACCAGGGCAAAGGCGTGGATGTACGATAACTACCAGTATGCTGTGGAAAAAAGGTACTTCGTTCTGGGTGGAGCTTTTTTCCAAACGCCACAATTCAGAAACACCCGTCAGGTTCAGCTTCCGGATAAAATCGTAACTGTGTTTGACGTCAGAGAAACTAACGGTAACGGTATTTCTGGGAATCCGGACAGAGACTTCGGTGATTCGAAATTGATCGGATCTGAACTTCTTCTTTCCCCGTTTACTGGAGATAATCTTGTGTACAGAACAGTTATGTATTCTTATTTTGACCTGGCCCAGGCATATATTTTACCAACATATGCCTTTAGCTGGAACAAAAACACGAAGAAGTTAACAATCCTAGGTAGGGATCCAGTGAGACCAGCAACTCAGTCAACTACCCAAAATGAAAACGGTTACAATTTGACCCAAGCGGTGGTTGTAAGTTGTTACGTAGCGATTGAAGACTATGAATTGTATAACGACGAATTATTTATTAGATATTGTTTTGCCAAAGCTAAACAATCTTTGGTTAAGGTTCTTAGCGCTTTTGATTATAACCTTCCGGGTGGGGTTAGAGTTAACACCTCGACTTTGAGTCAAGAGGCTTCAACAGAGCTACAAGAGGTAATGGCCATGATAAATGGGGAAAATACTCCATCTTATTTTTTACAGTGGAATTGAAAAATATACACCAAATTGTCATATATATGTCAATTAATTTTGTTGTATGGAAATTCTTCAAAAAATCGAATCTTGGAGGGGCAAGCCCGGACAAGCTTTTGGCTCTTATCTTTTTTCGATAAAGTCCAATTCCATTTATGTCTCCGATTTGGAATCGTTGACTAGCTTTTTAGATTCATATTATCCCAAGGAATCTATTTCTATCCAGCAGAGATTTTATCATGTTTGGTTCGATTTCTATGAAATAGAAACTTGTTTTCATTGTGGATCTCCTAGAAAATTTGCTTCTATACCTAAGTTTTCTATAGATCGTTATGGTGAAAAACCAACTAATCCCGTGAATTACTACAAAACATGTATGTCAGAAAATTGTTTAAAGGAACACAACAAAATTTCGACCTTTCAAAGTTTGTTAAAAAAATATGGGACTAGCAATCCTATGTTAGTACCTGGAGCGATGGATAAATTGAAAGAAAGCAACAGAAAAAAATATGGAACTGAATTTTTCACTTCTACGGAAGAATTCAAATCGAAAACTAAAAAAACTTTTCAAAAAAAATATGGTGGACATCCAACAAGTTTGAAAGAAACACAAGACAAAAAAAGAAAAACCAATTTGGAAAAATATGGATATCAGAATGCCTTGGATAATCCAGGGATTAAACAAAAATCGAAAGAAACCAACAAACAAAAATATGGAGGTAATTCGAGTATGTGTTCAAACGAGATAAAAGAAAAATCGAAAGAAACTAACCGTAAAAAACATGGTGTTGATTGGTACGTTCAAAGTGATGAATTTAAAATTAAATTCAAAGAGACCATGATGAAAAAATATGGAGTTGAACAGGTTATGCACTACACACCTTCTTTTGAAAAATCTTTGGATACATCTTTTAAGAAAAAATTATTTGTATTTCCTTCTGGTAGAATCGAGAAAATTCAAGGATATGAAGGTTTTGCCTTGAATGAATTGATCAGTTCGAATTATTCAGAGGGAGATATTACAGTCAACAATAAAGAAATTGAAATTTATACCGGAAAAATTTGGTACCTGGATTCTGAACAAAAAAAGAGAAAATACTACCCAGATATTTATTTGAGATCTGAAAATAAAATAATTGAAGTCAAAAAGACTGATTATACATACGATGCTGGATATACTATAAACATCAGAAAGAAAAAAGCCTGTATCGATCTTGGATTTTTATTCGAATTTTGGATTTATGACGAAAGAGGCAACAAAAAAATAAAGTAACAAATTTTTTTACCTTCTTGCTTCAGCCGGATATATAACGGGAAAGCAATTTCCCGATGATAGAAATTTACAACAGAGAACCCGGAGATCCCAACTACAAATCCGATGTTTTAGAAACTACGGACCCGATCGAAATTTGCATCGGTCAGCTCAAAATGTTGTTAATTACAATCAAGGGAGAGGTTCTTGGAGATCCATCATTTGGCCTTAGTTTAGAGGAGCTGGTTTTTAGCCAGGAACTTTCTCAGAAATCTTTGACGGACGAGATCAATTTGCAACTTAGAAATTACGTTCCTATGTTCTTCCAACTGAACGGGTATTTTGACGTTAAATTTTATGTTGGAACAGAAAGAGATGTAGTTCTTTTTGATTTTTACATCCCGAGCTATGGAGGCAAAAGTCCTCTTGTTACTCTTAAATTAACTTGAATATATGGCCACTAATATTTTTCAGAAAAATAATATTCTAATTCGCGGTCTTTTAAATGACACATATAATTTTCTTCAGCTTACCTACAATCAAACCCGAAATGTATTTACTGTAGCGTCCGCCTGGGGGCAAATACTTTTCGTGTTAGAAAACATCTCCCAATTGATTTTGTATTTCATAGAAGATTCTATTACCGAATTAAACATTCTCCAGGCAAGCAGAGATTACTCCATCAAAAGTTTGGCCAGAATAGCAGGATATGATCCAGCCAGAGGAATGGCAGCACAGGGAGAAGTTGCAGTCACATGGAACTCAAGACAATCGGATGTTGGTGGAGGAGCAGTAATTTTGTCAGAAAAACCTAAAATTCAATGTGAACAAAATGGAATGATTTACACATTGATTCTTAATGGGCCTTCGGTTAAGGTTCCTCTCAATAGGGGTGCAACATTCAATTTTAAGGTTGTACAGGGCTCTTTTCAAACATCAACTTTCACTGGAACGGGAGCTGCTTTGCAAAGCTATAATGTTGTTTCTAAATCTGGAACTTTGATTGACCAGTTTTATGTTGATATTTCTATCAATGATGTTCCTTGGAAAAAGTACTTCTCTCTTTATGATATTCCGTTGAACGGAAGGGGATATTTGGTTAAATCTGGAATTTCCGAAGGAATAGATATTTACTTCGGCAACGGAAACTTTGGCCAACCTCCTCTGAGAGGATCAATCATCAAAGTAGATTATCTTCAGACAAGCGGATTCAGCGGAAACATAGCCGCCAGAAAAGATGCACAATTGACCTATAGATTCATGGACACGGGCACTGATTTGTTTGGAAAAGAGGTTAACTTAAACGATTATCTTACCATAATTGGAGTTTTGGATCCTTCTTTCGGTGGTGATCCTGAGCCAATTCAGTTAACTAGACTTGTTGCACCTAAAACTTCTCGTGCTTATGTTTTTGCAAATTCTGAGAATTATGAGATTTATCTTCAGAGATTCAATATTTTTTCTCAAATACATGCTTTTACGACTTTTGGCGATGACATTTTGAATGACGATAACGTTATTTATCTTTTTCTTGTTCCTGATGTAACAATAAATATTCTCAGCGGACAGGATTACTTTGATGTACCAGCAGAAAATTTTGTTTTAACTACAGCACAAAAACTATCTATATATAATGTAATAGAGGATTCTGGACAAATGATAGCAACCACTGTTGTTAAAATTTTGGATCCAACAATTCAAAATTTTGTCGGAAATCTCGTTTTATCTGTATTTGAAGGATATGATCCTGAAATTATTAAAGATAAAGCGAGAAGTTCTATCTCCGAGTACTTTCTGAATTTGAAAAGAAGAGATAAAATACCAAAATCTGATATAATTGCAATTGTTGAGGCAATTGATGGGGTAGATTCCGTTTCTTTTTATTTTGTGGGGCAAGCCAACGAGGCATATCATAAAACTGTAGACAATTTACCAAACGCAAGTGCTGCACAGCTCAATAAGCAGATTGGATTGGATGAATTTGGAGATATACTTATCAATAATGGAGAATTGATTCTAATTAGGGGAGGATGGTCCGATAGATATGGAACCTATTATGAAGTTGGGATCGTTCCAGGAAAACCATCTGCTTTGAATATAACAATTTCTTCTTTTGTACCAAAAACTTTGAATAATCAATTGAATTCAGAGCAAAGAGCAAAAATTATAGCCCAAAACAAATAGAATTATGGCACAAGATTTCTCTCCTAATTTTCCACAAAACACGGTTAATTCCTACACAGTTGGTGGTGTGAAATTTAATTCAACAACACCTTCTTTCGAAACGAATATGGACTTATATCTAACTCCAGAACAAGCCCAGATAAGGTCTTACAATTTGGGATGTAGCGGTTATCGTTCAGCAATTACAAATTCCATAGGTCAATTCCAATATGCACCTTGTTCTTCTTTTTCTACATATCAAACAATTATGACACAGATGACTCCTTCTAATAATCCACGTAGATGGTATGCTTTCGACCCTACTGAAAATATAAAAGACGTTCAAAATTCAATTAATAATTTTGGGTATGAAGGATTTCAATATAAGAACCAAATTTTTGAAAGAACTATGTCCAATCTTATGTTCATAGATCCAACAAAAAATTTGATTTTGGAAAAATTTCAGAAGGTAGTTTTTGCCTTGATTGAAAGCGTGAAACAAATCCGAAATTACTTCAATTACACCGTTCCTTTCAACAACAGAAGAGTTTTTTAAATTATGAACGGACAAGACTTAAAATTTTTTAATAAAAGAGGAAAGCCACTGAATTTAGAATATGTGGAACCTTCTGCTTCTGGACCACTGACCGCAACTTTCAATTATTTGTCCGATCCAACAACGACTACACCTACGAATGGGTTCATGTCTTTGTTAAATTTGAGTTCTAATCTAATTTACCTTAATTCAACAGATCAAAGTGGATTTTCAATTGTACCTTGGTTTAATTCGATTGTCACTGCTTTAGCACAAGGAACGAAAGTGATTGTTACTTTCAAATACTATCCCGCACAAACATTAGTTTGTGTTATTTCTTCTGCTTCTATTTCGAGTGGGGTTATCACATTAACATCATCACAAACTTTGGGTTCTCCTTTTATTTCTGGTGGAACCCCGGTTTATTGTGAAACTAAATATGAAAATTTATCTGGTGGTTATTATCGAGGATTTCTATTATTTGACGAAGTTTCTGCGGGTCTTTATGAAAATGAACAGCTGTTTATTGTTCAACAATTCAAAGATACTTCTTCGGGACAGATTTTTCTCGGATTTCCTCATACTGGAGCAACCGGATCTTCGAATTCTCCTCTGTGGAGAACCAGATGGGAAAATTCAACCTATGGAAATGTGAACGTTGAAGAAATTATTTTCACCTACCAAATTGTTGAAAATGATCCCGATTTGAACGGATTTCCCTCCATATTGAATTTCCAAAATATAGCTTTACCGATTATTCAGAATTCATCTGACACCTATGTTAATGGTTATATTCAAACCCCAGAATCCCAAACTCCATCCCGTGCTTTGCAAATCAATGTTGGATTAAATTCTGGCGAAGTTGCATCGAATGTCTATGAGAGAAAGTTGATTTTAGAAGACATTACTTATGGTATAGATTCTCCTTATAAAATTGCAGAGATCTTATTTTATGGACAAATCATAGGTGAAGATTCAAGACTAGACGTTCTAACCCAAAATTTAGGAAGAGCTTTCTTTGGAACAGATTCTGTTATTCTAAGAAATCACGACCCAAATAATATCCTACCTAACTACGTTGAAATCAACGAAAAAAGAAAAGAGTTGATGGTTGCGGGGGAAGATATTTTCCCATATATTGGAAGCTATAAGGGACTCATAGGAGCCTTAAAATTCTTCGGGTATCAAGATCTTCGAATCAAAGAATACTGGCTCAATTTAAATTTTGAAAAGATAAAACTTCAGCCACTTCAGCAAAATAAAGATTTTTTAGATAATTATGGAAATACTCCATTTCCAAATCAGCAGTCCCTTATTGCAGATGTTTTTGACAATCAAAACAACGGAAAGTACAGATTGATCCAAACTTACGGACCTAACGAGGAGGGAGAGTATGTACTCGATATCTCCGGTGAAGAAACACTCGTTCCCAGCAGAACTTACAAGAAAACTGCTTTGTTTGGGCTGTATTACGACATAGTGAGAATGAATGGAGATGTAGATCCATATGGATATCCCATTACCCAAGAAACTTTTGCATTTACCCAAGAAGAAGTTCTTCTCAAACTTTTTGCCTTGATGCAAAGACTAAAAGAATCTTACCTTCCCTCCAATGCCAGAATTGTAGACATCACGGGAGAAGGAATTTATTTTAACATTTATAACACAAAGGAATGGACAGATTTTCTGGATCGAAGCGACGTTGATTCTGGAAATAATTTCGATTTTTTTCCAAATCCAGACTTTGGTTTTATAGAAGATCTTAGAGCATTCGGAATGAGACAAGATCCTTATGGAATACAAGCCCCAATGAACTATAACGATGTTATTGACATCGATGTGACGGTGGCAGGACCTTCTGGAAATGTTTTTAGATTTTCTGAATCAACCGGAATACAGACATCCACATTTCAGGCGCCAGGAGATAACCCCACACTAAATTTAAATTTAGGTAAAACCTACAATTTTAATTTATTGACCCCGGGTTATGATTTCATTTTAACAACACAATCCAATTTGACCCTTGGCAATCCTTTGGGTGTTGTAAATAACGGTGCATCTGGAGGAACGGTAACAATTGAGGTAAACCCGCAGGAACAAACCACCTTATTTTATTATTCTTCTGTCAATACCTCTTTATTGAATGGTCAAATCACTTTGAGTCCTTCTCCCATTTCAGATTTTGGAAATACAGTCCCACCCCTATTTAATAACCAAAATTACTCTAGTAGTCAAAATTCTTCGATGCAAACAGCAATTGCCAATTTTTACTACTTCAAAGAAAACGGCCAGCTTAAATTTCTAGGAGACTCTAACCAAGATCCAATACAATTTGTTGACCCTAGCGTGGGTGGTCCATATGTAAATCCAATTGGAATGCCTTTGATTTTAGAATTGGATGTTGATAAATGGCTGTGGGATGAGATGGGTCAAAGTTGGGATTCGATGAGACTTCCTAATTTCGAGGTTGGCCAGACGGTCAATGTTAAAACATATCAGGAGCCAGGAGCTTCTGGAGCAACGGGTGGGGGAAGCGCAGTTGTCGAATCGATTGATTATGTTTTACAAACCTGTGATCTTACTTTGCTTCCTTCTTTGGTTTTATTTCCGGACATGCCTTTTGCATATTTGACGTCTATCGAAGAAGAATACCAGCTGTTGACCTGGCAAAATATAGATTTTTCTGCATATACAGAGATCGAGTGGATCATCGAAAAATCTTCAACCCAGCCCGGATCTGGGTATTTTTATTCTTTTAGAGGAAACATTCTGGATTACAATAAATTGTCCCATTTTTTACCATTCACTGGGCAATATGATGTTACGTGTCTTATTTATGATTCATTTAATTTCGTAAACAGAAAAATCAAAAAGGCGGCGGTAACAGTTTCACCTAAAGAAATCTCATTAGACGCATGGACACGTTATCGGGAAAATGAAATTTACATTTGGGAACAAACCACTAGGGATTGGGATTCTTACCAGTCAATGTGGGTATATCCCGCCGAAGGAAAAACTCAAAATGAAGTTGAAAGAGAAATTCCGTCTGAAATTTTAAATTTTGCAGTTTACGGAAACAACGCCAACCAGGGGCAAAATTTACAGGTTCTGGCTGAAATTCCTCCGGTGGGTGCTTCTGGAAATTTCACGCTCAACCAAGAAATTCTGAATGTAACCGCTGCCTATTCTAATTTTATTTCCGGATCCCAGTTCGGATTTTTAAATATTTTTACTTCTTCTCCCCACAATTACACCAATGGATCTGGAGTGTATTTATCTGGATTCATGCCAGAAATTAATTACGAATGGAATATAATAATTCCTCCTGGTTCAACTGGTGTTTCTTTTCAAATACCATACGTTTTGGGTCCTACGGCAGGAGTTGGTCTTACCGGAGGCCCAGGATCAATCTCCGGAGCTACCGCATATTTTGTGGATCCTACATACTGGACGAACCAAACTGTTACTGGAAACGGATCGATAACGGTTTCTATTAATAATCGTGTAGTGGGGGCTACCGCATCCGGGTCCAATTTACAGGCAAGTGTTAATTCTATCGTTCAAGAAATAAACTCATTTATAACACAACCAGACTACTTTGCGCAAACTTTTTCACCGAATGCTATTCCCGCCACCGTTAATTTGGTGGCGGACACCAGCAGTGGAAATATTGGTAATGGTAATTCATTCGATGTGAGTGTGACCGGTTCTCTTCAATTAGTCTCCTCTGATTCTGTACTTTCCGGGGGAGTAACAGGTTATTCTTCCTTCGTCAACTGGAGTCCTCTGACAGGAGGATTTCCTGTCGAATCATTGAAATATTACGGAACCAAAAATTTTACCTGGGACACATTCAATTATTGCAACTGGGACGAAGCATATGCCCACGGGTGGTATGACTTCGAATACCAGAGTGGATGGTTAGGTGGATTCGAAATTCACTCCATAGGAATTGGTGATAATGTTAAGATCAGTACAGGAAATGAGACCTTCCCATTTCCGGTCGGGGTAACTTTTGATTCATCCGGAACTTTGACCCTAAATGATGTCGCAAATCAATTAAATTCATCCTCAGATCCCAACATCACCAATTTTTACTATCGGGTCATGCCCTCTTCTTTTGGAAACGATCAACCGACCATAGGTCCCACACAAACACAGTTTACGAGCACAAGTTTCCCGACATTCTCTATCACTTCTCTAATTCCACCCACAGTTTTAGCACCTTGTTAGTGAAAACATATATAAAATTAATGAATAAAAATAATCACAGATGGCACAAAGTATATCAGTTTGGTCAGTTATAGATCCCTTAACAGGTAGCGCTAAAGTTTATACTTCTTCACAAGCCGCATGTGATGAATTTACCCAATCTTTTTGGCCAGGTACATCTCTGGTAAGAACTGAGAATATAACAATATTAGGAGCTAATTCATGGAATCCAGATATAGAGGACCCCTGTGGTTTTTGTAATAATTTTACACAGACTGTAGAATGTTGTGATCAAAATTTAGTTGGATTTTATTTAGGAGGAACTTTAGATGGAACTCCTCTACCAGGAACAAATGCTGACTCACGTTATGTTGCAGTTGCCCAAACATATGGGTCTACCTATGCCAGAATTTTGCAAATAGCTCAATCTATTTCTTTTCCTTTCTGTGATCCTCCTGATCCAGGAATCTGCCCAAATGGAGTAAATGGGGCGATAGTAAAAATACAAGGTTGTGTAGGACCTACAAACACTCCAACTCCTACCCCAACACCAACCCCAACTCAAACCCCAACTCAAACACAAACCCCAACTCAAACCCCAACTCAAACCCCAAGTATTTCTTTAACTCCAACCGGAACTCCAACTGGAACTCCAACCGGAACCCCAACTGGAACCCCAACTGGAACCCCAACTGGAACCCCGACCAGCACTCCAACCCAAACACAAACACCTAGTGTAACTCCAACCCAAACACAAACACCTAGTGTAACTCCAACCCAAACACAAACACCAACACCAACCGTAACCTCGACCCAAACACAAACTCCATCGGTAACACCAACTTCTTCGATAACCCCTACAATGACTCCAACCCCTTCACCTACTCCTTTTGCAGATCCGACAGTTCTGCTAGCGGGTGCTTATACACCAGATGAATCTGTTTGGTGTGTGGGAAAAAATTTATCGGTTTTTAGCGATGGTAATTGGTCAATCTATGATTCCTCTAACTCCGCCGTTCCTTCCAATTCACCATGGTATCTTGATACGAGATCAATTTCAATAGATACAGATAATGTAAAATGGGTAGGATGCGCGGTTTCTTCTTCTACATCTCAAGTTCTAATTTTTTCTGTAGAAGGACCATATGCAGCCACTGGATCTTCATGGAATGTAGATGAATTCAATTTGGGATCTTCCGATTGGGAAGTACCCATAATTTATGCTAGCCCTTATGGGCAAGAAATTCTGGCGGTCATTTCACCTTTGAACGGTGGGGTTTCAGCAGGTGCCACATGTAATCCTGGTCCAACTGGCGGGTATTTGTGGAAATACAACACACTAACACAAAACTGGAGTGAGGTTTCTCCAGGATATGTTTGGCCAACGATTAATGAAATCAGAGCCAAAGGAGAACAAGGGAAGAATTGGCATTATTATTTAGCAACTAACGATGGGCTTCAAATAATTAATTCTGGAATTCAAACACCTAATTTTCTAGAAGATGATGAGATTTTTCTACCACAGGCAAAAAAATTCAACAAATTCAATTCATCTTTAAATTCCACGAAAGTTTATTCCATTGATTTCGATGAAAATGGTAATTATTGGTTGGGAACAGAAGAAGGTATCAGTTACTGGGATGGACAAAATTTTTATAATTGGCCATCTCCTAATCCTCCAATTCCGGTCACAAAAGTCGTAGTTAGACCTTACGGTCATGTTTTTTTACGTTGTGGAAATCCCCAATCCAATCCGCCGACAACAGATGGATTTTATCATTTCAATGGTTCTTCTTTTACTCACTTTAATTCTTCTAATTCAAATTTACCATCTGACATAATTGTAGACTTTGGTCTTGCTACCACAAAATCGATTGAAAATGGAATTACAACTTATCCATATGATCTTTGGATTATTTCCGGTAACAACATAGTTTTATTTGATTATGTTCTTCCTCATGTTTATGGTTCAAGTAACTTTGAAGGTACGACCGGATGGAATTTCTTGTATTATTCCCCATCTCCAACAGGAGCAACATCAAGTCGTGCACTCCTACCTAAAGTTCAAAAGTACAATTGGGTTTATCCATCGTGGCAGGGATATGACAATTCAGATTTAATTTTGAATCATCCAGGAATGGATCCCAGAAATTTATTTCTAAACACAAATTTCAAAGCCATAGCCAGCGGGGAAGCAGGAAATCAAAATTATTGGAATTGGGGACAATTACCCACCTATGAACAAGAAGTACAGGCTCAGGAAATTCCAAATTATTCGTGGATGATTGGGGTAACCTCTACGCCCCTATCTTCTGGAGATTCAATTGTCATCACATCCACAACCCGTTTTTCAAATTTGAATGTTGTTGGTGGCTATTCAAACGAGCAATTTATTAACTTTGGACCATCTAGCAACACTGCAGATTACATATTTGAAAATCTGAATTACTCTGGAACGACAGGAGAGATTGGATTTTTAACTTTTTATACTGACAAAGGACAGGTTCAAGGGGTGATACCTTTCCTGGGGGGAAGAACCAGAGTTCTTGACGTCAAACCTTCATTCGATGGAAACTCCCTGATTGTAGCAGGTAAATTTACGTCCTATTTGGAAGCTGGAAAATTTGTGTGGAACACAAGATTCCCAAATGCAGCAGATCTTACAATCACCGGTGTTACCGGACCAACTGGAGGCCCGATTGGTTTTTCTAATTTGTCAACCCCCGGGATCACTGGTAGTTTTCCGTATCCGTGGATTTTGAACGGACCAACATCTGGAACCGGTGTGTACATTCCAGATCCAGGATTGCTTTATAATGAACCTGCTTATTTTATTGCGGAAGTCGATTTTGAAATTGGGGATCAATGTAGTTATGGGGGGATTGATTTTTCAACAGAATCTTTACGTTCTAGATTTAATTTGAAAAGATTCAGGTATTTTCCATCAATCAATTCTTCGAATAATCCTATTCCCGGACCAACCGGTTTTTATCCTCCTGGTATAGGAGTAAGCGGAGGAACAGAATTATCAATCTCTAAATATTCGATACGGTTGATGTCGAATTTTATCGGTGGGTATTCTACCCTCAAAAATGAATATTCCAATGAAGGAGATTTACCATCGTCTCCTGAATTTATTTTCAGCCCAATTCAAAATAACGTTTATTTACCCAGCGCATTCGTGTTGGAAATGGATCCAGAATTTTCTTTGATTCGTGCTGGAGTAATTGGAATGACTGGCGTTGGTTCTTTTGCTGATTCATTAGTTAGTCTTCCCAATTCTCAAACTTTTTTAACAGCTGGAACTTCCACTGATGATGTTAATTTTGGAGGAATCACTATTTCACATCCCACTGGGGCAACTGGATTTTCTTATCCGTGGGTTCTACTTTCTAATTCGAATTTTGTGGGTTTAACTGGTTCATTTGTAAGCAACTATCAAAAAGACGATATTAATTATCACACCGGTTGGCACAAAACAATCAAAGCTTTCAACAACACGGAAACTTACTTCACAACTTTCTTATTCACTGGAGATGCTGTTGTACAAGGATCCGGAAATAACGGAACTATTCCTGGATCTTCTGGAGCTCTTCAAGGTGGAATATTATCTATTTCCCCTGGTGGAAAAATTCAAGCCGAATCTTATTACGAAATTTTGCCTTCATCCTACGAAGATGTCTATGTTACAAGAATCACTGAAGTTCAGGGGACAAGAGGAAATGGTGATTATTATTTTTCTGTAAATTATCCTTTGCAACCCGGGGTAACAGGAAGCGGAAATTTAATTCAAAAAAGAAACGTAACTGGAACTTTCATCGATTCTTTTTCCACCTTTGAACCTCCTGGACAAACTGGAACACAAAATGAATTATTTTTCACAGTTTCTCCCGATTTAAATATTTTCATAACAGGAACGAATCAAGGTTTGACCGGTCCTACGGGTTTACCATATCCTCCTTCGAATTTTTCACCCTTTGTTTCTTTTCTAGAAAGCTTCAAACCCCCATTGGGCATAGACGAAGGAAATATCATTTCCCGTGCGGGATCGGGTGCGTGGACATGGGTGGATGTCCATAATTCGGACAACAGGCTGTATGTTCCAATTTTATCCACAGTTTTCTTTTCCAATTATTCCTCTGAAATTTATGGAAAACAAAACAACCGATGGGTACTTTCAAATTCCAGAACTGGTCAGGTAATTTTAGACGTTAAATTCACGCCATATTTTATTTACACGTTCACAGAATCAGATTATTATACTATTCAAAATACTGTCGAGGATTCGGCGGGGAATGTGTACCAAATTTCAAAACCTGCCTTCGTAGCGGTGGTTAATCAATCCATCCCCACAGCCAATGATCCAAACCCTCTTCTTGTTAATTCTGCAGATTACGGTTATGTTGCTCCGGGTAGAGATTTTGAATCTCAATATGCAGATTTAGATAGACAAATTTTGGAAGATCAAATTGCAATCAGATCCCAGAATGTTCCGAATTATGGATCGGGATTGAGATTAGAAGATGATCCTAATTCTACCTTCAGGGGAAACTAATTACTTAGGTTTTCCGTTTCCGGTTCCGCCTACAAGTTTATATTTCCATTGCTCGTACCTTCTAACAATTTCTTTAAGAATTTTACTACGAACAATGTCTTCTTCGCCGAATCTGAATTCCCCAACCCCAGAAATTCCTTGAACTAACTCAACGAATATGGGGAGTGCCACTTTTTCATAGGCAATATCGTGCTGTGTTATATCTCCAGCTACCAAAACTTTAGATCCTTCTCCAACTCTAGAAATATACAACATGAGTTGCTTCATGTCACAATTTTGTGCCTCATCTAAAATCATCATGGACCTATCGAATGTTGCACCTCTCATGTAGGCCAAAGGTCTAAATTCAATTGTACGCTCAGAAATTAATTGGCCAAGTTTTTCTTTGGTAATTATTTTTTCCATGGTAATAAGAAAACTTTCCATGAAAGGACTAATTTTTTCACTTACATCTCCTGGCAAACTTCCAAGCTTTTCTCCTGATTCCTGAATTGGTTTTGTAAAAATTATTCGATCTATTTCTCCTTTCTGAACCATCTTTAAAGCCGCATAACATGCGGAGAATGTTTTAGAAGAACCTGCTGGACCCCAGCAAAATGTAATTGTATTTTTGAAAATTTTATCGCAATAACTTTTTTGTTTTTCTGTGAAATTTACTTCGTGGAAATCTCTTGAGGTAAGTTTACTTTTTGCTGCCGGCATATTTTAGTGTTGTGAATTGTTTTGATATATATTCAAAATTAAAATTTGAAACAATGTCAACTGTCAGTACAACCTCTATTTTAGGTTCAGATTCCATTTCAGCCTCAAGAATTACGATCAATTCCAATTTTCTTCTTTTGCAAAATTGGATCAATCAGTATGTTGATGTATTTAACATAGATTCTGTCAATGGAATTTTGGATTTATCTTCTGCCTCCACTGGAAGAATTTCAGCTAAAACTGGTTTATTCGATCAAATCATAGTTCCTGTAGGAGGAACAGCATTGGCACAAATAAATTCGGCTGGTGTTGGGCAATTTGTAAGTTTGGCCACAACCACTTTAACTGCAAGTGGGTTAAGCACTTTCAACGGACCTCTAACTGCAAATGGAACATCTACATTCAATTCAACCGCAAATTTGATCGGAACTACCAATGTAAGCGGAGCTTTTAATTTATTACTTGGCGGTCATTTCGTAGGTCAGAACACTATTTCTGGTGCAACTGCTGGGCAGCCTTTCCCTTCACCTTCTTCTGGGGGTGGGGGAAGATCTTCTTCTTCGTCTGTTCCTTATCAAATTACCGGGACTGAAGATTTAATTTATGCCCAGTGTGGGCCCGGATGGTACATGTCGGTAGGAACAACCGGTGCCTCTGGATCTGTTTTAGTTTCTGGAACAAGAATTACAATTGTTAACACTAGTGATACTGGTGGATTTTTAGCTACGGGGGTTCAAAATTCTGGAGCCTATTATACTGGATTTAATACTGAAGCTTCTTACGCTAACTTCCCTTCTGCCGGAATTACATGTGATTCAGGGAGGCCTTATCAATCTGCGATCACTTTGCAATGGGAGCCTAGAATTTCTCAGGGCACAGGAACTGAACAGGGATCTTGGATTGTACTTTCCTCCTCCAATATGACCTTCTAATAAAAATATGGCTAAAACTCCCTTTATACGTCCATTACAGGTTCAAGGTGGTACCTTTTACGCCTTCTCTTCGGCAGCAGAAGACCTTTCTTTTACTTTTAATAACTCAATTAATAGATTCAAGTTTTCCAAATTTGCCTTGTTGAATATTCCGGATATAGATTCTACGAATCCGCTCGGAAACACTTTGAAGTTAGAAGCACCAGACTCTGCTTTTTTAGATAAAGCTACGAATGCTCAAAAGATAATTACTAGTAACGCCAACATAAATTTTTCTCAAAGTTTCCAAAGTTATTGTTTGAATTTAGAAACAACAATTTTAAGCGGACTCAATTACGATCAATCTTTAAAACAAAACATTTCGGAAAGAGTTTTTTGGAAATGGATGAAAGAATTAGGAGGAATCAGATTTCAACCAGCTTCTTCATCACAGGTAGTTCCGACTTTGGACCAAAATACTGTTTTGACTGTTAATGGATTGCCGGTGACACAAAAAAGATATGTTGAAGGTGATCCGACCGGAGGAACTGGTTCTTACGGATTAACTGGAGCAACATACAACAGGGTAGTTCAGTATATTGGTAATTTAGATATTGTAAATTCAGTTAAGAATAATAACAACACTTACTCAGAGGTGTATGTAATGGTTCCAACAAAAGACGGAAATACACCAACAGTTTTGTTCAAAAATGTCGTGGATCAAAATTATCCATCTGATTTTTCATGGACCAACAACCCGCAAGATCCCTTGAATGATGAATATCTAACTGGCAGATCCTATGATGAATTGAATCCGAGTGGTTTGACAAATTTGGCAATTTTCGACTGCGATGTTTTAGGGTCTCCCCAAGTAGAGTTCGAAAACACTTCCAATGGATCAACAGGATCTGGAAACTGGTATTCTCCCAGAGCAATTGCAGATACTTATTTCACCGATGGAACTAATCAAGGAACTAATCCTCCATTTACAGATCCTACTGCCAAAATTTTGGAAAAATCACACAATTTATATTCCCTGGAATATGTAAGAACAAATTTGGATTCTATCGGCTTAGATTTCAATCCCAGCTCATATAAACAAATTGTGGATGACCCAGCGATTTCAACTTTGGAGGAATTCAACGCAACTTCTTTATCACAAGATTTTTCATTCAATGCTGTTTTAATTTATTATGATGTTTATGATCCTGCAATTCCTGCCGATTCTGCCACCAACTTATATGGTGTTCTTTTCCTGGACGATGTCCAGGATACAGGAATAGGCACCTATGAAATTCCTAGATTTAAAAAATTCAAGCCAAACCCCGTTACCAAATTGAATGGTAACTCATTTGGATTGAAGTTGAACATTAAATTCGACGTAGATATAGATCAAACCGGGGTAGAACAGGCAATAAATGACTACTCCCCCTTTTCTTTATCTATGTTCATGGATGCAATGAATGTATTGCAAGACGCTTCTGGAACTTTGAACAACACTGCTTCCATTTATGTCAATTTAGAAGATCGAGTTGATGCTTTAGAAAATTTAGTTTTATCCTCCGATACAGTTTTTACTTTGAATTCCAGAATTACCCAACTTGAAAATACATTGGCCGCAAATCAGGCATTGTTTAATAACACTCAAGCGGTTATGGGATTAATTAATCAAAATTACGAATTGATCCGAGCAGTTGTTAATAATGAAACTTCTGTTGAAATTTCATATAATTTGAATTTGATCAAACAGGGGCAGGGAATAATTGTTGATAGATCAATTCCTAATCAGCTGTTTATTTCTAATGACAATCAGAATTATCACGTTGGAAATAAAAATGGAACTGTAACGCTACAAAACAATTCTCCAAATACAATTCCCCTTCTCACCTTTGGCAACTACTATAAGCACGTGAACAATGGAATTCCAATCACATTGACTTCTGATCTGGTTATCCGAATTGATGATTCTGCTGTTAACTGGAAATTAGGACAGGTGTTGAGATTTTCTTTCGGGGATCAAATTATTCCAAGCAACTTTAACGTCAATTTTTTAACTAACGCAAAGGGGAAATATCCTCTACCTAATCCAACTTTAGTTCCTTATTCTACTTTGATCTTATCCATAACTAAAACAGATTTTATGTCACAAGATTACAGACCAGTTATAGAAATTATCTGTGTAGACCCGATTAATTTGGTTTTTCAGGTGGATCAAATAGGCAGAAGTCTCACCAATAATTCGTAAAATTCAAAAACATGTCAGGCACTCAAAACAGTATTAGTTCTCTAGTAGCTCAATTTCTAAGATTGCAAAAGAACGCATTGGAAATTATCAATGGGCTTAACGAGGTTGCGACCTCTACAAATCAGACAGTTCAAATTGAAATGTTGGACGAGGCAGGATTTCCAACTAATGTTAGCATTCCGGCCTATGGGTATTTAAGTTCACAAATTGAACGATTAGATAAAAACATTCAATCTTTATCCGGTTTAGGGGACAACTTTTCCACAATCAGGAATCCTGATGGAACATATTCCCAAATTTATAAAGCAGAGCCTCTTCGTGATCCTAAACCCTTTGTTAATCTTCCGGTTCCCTCCACATTTTTAGCTAGAGACAATTGGTTTTTTGAAAGTTTTCTTTCCCCCCTGTTGTACATCAGCATAGATGTAACGGGACAACTTCCAGATGATGCCGACAGAATTTTAGTAAAAAGAATTATTGCCAACACAGAGACCGATGCACAAAAAGCTTATTTCGATGCCAATCTTAATGGAAGAAACAACATAGGTGAACAAGAATTTATTAACTCCTTGACTGATAATGGAATTTTCTATTTTGTCGATGAAGAAATCATTCCATTACCTTTGAGAACAATTAGAAATAAAGGAAATTTCGGGGTTTTATCTTTCTACGATGATACGGTCAGTACCACAGACGCGAATGGACAGACTGTACAGGAAACAAGAAGAAATTACAAGCTAAGCTCTGTTCAGTACACCGACACGAGTACTGGGGTGACAAACGGAAGAACTTTAGAGGTTGGGAATGTTCTCCTAACTCCAGATGGAACTAGATATGAAATTATTTCGATTAACATCAATGAAACTTCGGTTCAATTAAAAAGAACATCTGGTTATCAACCGGTCACAATTGGCCCTAATACATTGACACTTTTATCTACCCAATTTAATCCAAGATTCGTAGACGTCAATATTGGTTATAACGAAAGACAAGGGGTATTTTTTAAAAAAATAGATGACAATTACAATATTGTTGCTTCTTCTTGGTCTCCTGGATTTGTTTTCTGGAGCAACCAATTGAGGATAAATACCACCGTAGGGATTCAAACCTTAGAACAATTTTATCTTGGATCAGTTGCCGATTTGGGTCAGCAACTTTTGGCGATGGCGAAAGAGAAAAAAATAGCGGCAATTTCTGGATTGACCCCAGATACCCCGAGCATAGTCCCAACAAATTTTAGAGTTGTTCAAATCAACACCCAGCTGACACAATCAACGTCTGTCAAAACATTGAATGAAAAAGTTGCTTTGAAGTCAACTCTTCAAAGTGAAATTTCACAATTAGACAATTCAATTAACACAAATAGGGCTCAAATAAATTCTGCCAGCAATACCTCAGTTGCTGCGCAGGCAAGATTTGGTGCTTCTGATTCTATTTCTTCTACCGTAGGAAGTTTAACAAATACAACACAGAACACTCAGTCTTTACAGGCGAATTTAAATTCTTTAACCCAACAGAGAGCACAAAAACAACTGTTGCTGGCATCTGTTGTTACTGATATTTCATCTTTAAGTTTAACAGATCCTGGATTGACGGCTCAGCCAAAATATAGAGTTAGGGGATTCTGGCCTATACCCCCACCTAAACAAAGCCCTGCTACAGGAAAACAAGAAGTAATTCAATTTATAATCGAATATCGTTATTTAAGCGATTCTGGTATTGCCCCTGCAGTTCAACAAATTGAATTTTTAGACAATAACGGTCAACAAAAGACTGGAGCTTTTAGCAACTGGAACAAATATATAACCGATATCAGATCGAAAGTGTATGACTTAAACACAGGAACATATGTTTGGGCACCAGAAGCTACTGATGATGCCGATGCAAATAATATAAATCAAGCAGATATCCCGATAACGGCTGGGGAACAAGTTGAAATTAGAATCAAAGCTGTTTCTGAAGCTGGATGGCCAGATAATCCAATCACTTCTGAATGGTCAGAGCCAATTACAGTTTCCTTCCCTGCCGATGCACAAACGGAAAGTGCAACGGTTAATTTATCCAGTAATCTTAAAGATCAAGCTCTCCTTGAAATACAGCAGGACTTATCTTCTAGAGGTATAGACTCATTACTAGCAAGACAGTTCACCAGCGGGAATAAAAATTTCCTGTTGGATGCTCCGGTAATTTCAACTGGATTCACAGATTCGGCGGGAAACCAATTGGACTTGTTTCAAGTCCTCACCGATATGCAAAATCAGATTGCTACTCTCAGAGCATTCGTTGAAAAATCTAATGGAGTTCTAGAAGTACAACTGGTTGATGAAGCTGGAAATACCGCTGTTATCACAAAAGGTCAAACACTTCTTGTAGATGGAGGATATTACAATCAAATTTTTAGCAATCCTACCACCAGTGACGCAGGAAAAATTGCAGCTAAAATACTACAATTAAAACTGGTTAATACTGCTGCTGGAGCTTTAGAACTAGCATCATCCCTTCCTGGTGGATTAAATACACTTGCAGGAACTTCTGTATCTTCTTCTTTTCCTGAAAATTATTCCACAAATTTGAAATATGGAGAGATAGGAATTTCAATTACGTCATTAACTCCTGCCGATATTATACCACCTGGATCTACTGGTAACGCAAATAACGAGTCATTCCAAGAGTTGGGACAGGCTCCTCCCTACGCTTCCGGTAATTCTAATTCGCAGTTCATTTATCCGAGATGGAAGAGTGTTGGGCTGAACCAAGATTTATATCAGCAACCACAATCTTATGCTAATAATTATGATTATCAAGGTAATTCAAATGGCCAACCACAAAATGGTTCCTCTTTAATTCCCTTTGATCCATCAGTTACCACCGTTCCTACTGCTTCCGGACTCAATGGTTCTGTTTGGAACGGTGGGTATACAGGGTCCACTGGAACATATGTTGCATTGGGAAATGGTACACTGAGTGAGTTTTGTATTCATAAAAATCATCCAGCTTTGCTGACGGGTCAAGGACAATCATTCACAAATTTGGTTAAACCCGATTTTTCATCTGCTGGAACAGTGGTTTACCCTGCTTTCAGACAGTCCGATTATTTCTATTACGATGTTAAAACCCCAAATTATTGGTGGCAATTAGGTTATATCCCAGTTACTGATAATTTTGTAACCGGAGCCACTGCCCAAAGAGAGGACTCTATGTATCCATTTAAACTAGGATTCGAATCTAACGATGAATGGCTCATTGGTAAATATTCTTGCGGGGCTTATCTTTTTCTGGGGCCTGCAACCTCTTCTTTATTACAGGTACAAGGATCAACTTCTTTGGCCAGTCAATTTGTAGAACAAGGAATAAATAACGCAATTATAATTCCTGTTATTTATCAATTTAGAGCAACTGACAAATTAGGATATATTGGGGGATATAATTCTGGGGGAAATCCAACGAATATTAGTTACACCAAAAAATTAGGAATAGACATTCAGGTGAGAAACGAAAGCCCATATTCTTTCGATTTAGTTGTTTTTTCAAGTTACAAAAATGAAACTTTATCTTCTCCTAATTTTACAACTGGTGGATCCCCTAATTTAGGGACTGGCCCCAGAAGGAGAAGAAGACCATAATTTTTGGATAAAATAAGAAATGAGCACTCCATCTCCAACACCGACATATGTTCCCCTTTGCGAACCTCCACCAAAACTTTTTGATTCCAATTCTTCATTTGGTGTTCTAAGAACAAACCCTAAGATTTCAGGTAACATCAAAATTACTTTGGATTCGGAGGGAAGAGTTTGGTTGAATTCTCTTGATGCTAATCCAACTCTGAGTGACCAAAAGTACAAAAAATTTGAGATAAGTGGGGCAAACTCCTACGCCAAAGATCTCCAAAGATTTTTTTCTGGTGGAAAATTTTCAGACACTTCCATAAATCCCGATTTAATTTTTCAGGTTGGAAATTTTACTGACGGCTCTACCAAACCTGTTGAAAAGTTTTCGAGTCAATATGATTTTTTTTATGGTGCCGGGGCTTCTACTTTAGTTGATCGAAATTATCCCGAAAATTTCAAATATTTTCAACCGCTTTGGATTAAAAGTGAATTGCCTGAATTTTTTGTCATCTTCAAGGTTCCAGAGCCTTTAAGTTATCCTTATTCTACCAACCAGACGTCAATCCAAAATGGGTCTCAATACAAAGTGGTTCAGGATGTTTCTTCCACACAAAATTTCAAAGTTTCTTATGGGAAGGACTCTTTGGGTAACGATTTGATTTATTCTGCCGGACAATTTTTTACCGGAAATTCAGTTTATTCTACTTATACGGTTTTATCTGGGAGTGGAAAGATCGTTTTAATGGACGAACTTTTATTTCAACCAGAAGTGGACGATGTTGAAAGTTATTTTAACACTAAAATTTTACCCTATTCAACAGTTATAGCAACTTTTGATTTGAGATCCAACACCAAAATTGGAAAATACATTCGATCAATTGTCAATGATCCTGGATTCAGTCCATCCCCTGTAGATTTTTCTTTCCAATTGAATGCCTACAGCTATTTCAATGGAATAGATTTTCAAAAAGGAATCATGACTAGAAAAGGAGAACTTTTGTTTGATTATCTCATCTCGAGCGACTCCACTCCACAGATAGATTTCGAAAATTATATCACCGATGGTTTTTCGAGGAATAAAATTATATCACCTAACATTTTGAATTTGGAATTCTTGTTTGACGACACGGATTCTGACCTTTATACGATTAATCGATATTTTGGGTGTTATGTTTCTAAAAATTGTTTGGGATCATTCAAGCTTAATGGAGATTTTTTCTTCAAGTACAAAGATTCCCCCGGAAACAATAATTTACCCAAACCAATTTTGAACGACGTTGGCTATTTTAACTCTACCGCTAATAATTTTCAAAGTTCGACCACAGGGGTAAGGTTGTTTTATCAGGAAGCTGAAGGCTGGATCCCGGGATCATATGACGTTAACGTTTCAGACCCGCAAAAACTTTTTTACATTACTGACAAATTTGATCAATTTTATTCCTTAAAAAGATTTGAAAATTACAATTCAAATACTTCAATTTGGGAAGATAACACACCACAAGCTGCTCAATTTGGGCCTTTCGAGAATCAAACTTTTGCCACCGGTTCGACTTTTGGAGCTTCTTCCGGAAATTTGGTTATACCAAATCGAAGTGTGAATCTTTTGAACTTTACTGGACCAGGAGAAAAAATTGGGGGTTACAGTGGAATCATCCCATCAACAATTGGGCATGCTAATTCTTTTGTCGAATTTTTAATCCCTTATGATGGACCAACGCAGGTGACTTTTATCATCCAATGGGCAGGAGGGTCTAAAGGAAATTTGAGACAAAAATATGATTTAATACAATCAAATAAACTAGGAGGTACTATCTTGGGATGGAAAGCGGGTTCATCTTACAACTCTGGAGATAATCATTATTTCAATTTAGCAGAAGGAACTACGCAACAAATTGCATCTTCTTTCTGTGAATGTGTTGAGAGTATTAGCTCGGTGGTTTGGGATTCTTCCCCTTCTCAGAATTTATCAATTATCCGCGTTAGAAAAGGGGGAAGCGATGGAAACACCCAATTCAAAATAGGCGTATTTTCGAATTACAATTATTTTGAATCAAAGTACCAGGGCGTTTGGTCAAACACAGAATCATATAATATCGACGACATCGTTCTTTTCGATGATATTTTCTTTGTGGCACAATCCATCATTCCGTCATCTCCAAATGGGTCGAATCCAAATCCTTTAAATAATACAGATTGGGATTTATTTCAAACTTTCACTCCTTCTGGAATTTTAAAGATCTATGGTATAGATGCTTCTGAGTTAAATGGACTTTTGAATTTTCGCGGTGGATCAAATTATTTGAAATCTCGTGTTATTTTTTCCATACAGGAAGAAAATAAAATCGTTCCTGGGACTTGGATTGAGGTTGAAAGCGGAAGGGGTGTCACTGGGTCTGTTTCTAGAATAAAAGAAGTAACTAGATTTGTGGATGATCCTATTTTTTCTGGAAATTCTCAAATAACCCCGAAAATAACGGGTTTCAGGGGATTCAATGAATTTCTTATTGCTAATTTAGAAGATGAAAATGCGATCATAGATTTAGGAACAGACGGGAATTTCAATCTTTTTGAAATTGTGAGTTTGGAAACTGGGGTTTTCTCTTTCTTTGATTTGAAAGACTTTGATTTCGATTTCTTTTCTTCTAACTACGGAATAACACCTACTCCAGAATTTCATAGATATTTTCAATTGGTTCCAAATCAATCGGGTCAAATTAAGCCAAATGTTAAATATCTAGTTCGTCAAGGACAAATTTCTTATGATTCTTCTACCTATATTGAGGGACAATCTTTTATTGGATCTTCTTCTTCAGATTTATTTGCCGATTCTGGATATTCGACATTAGGAATTTACGCCGTAGTTCTACCTGCTATTTTCAGTCAGGTTGGCTGGGTGGATCAAAATTACCCTTACACAATGTCGCAAATTGCGGCTGAACAAAATTTGAATTCTTTTATCGGATTTTACGGAATTCAGTCCATAATAGATCCAAACCCTGCACCAAATTCTTTGAACAAACAGGAAGTTTTCAATTATGGAAAATTAACAACGGAGTATCAATATCTTCAGGAGAATTTTACAGTTTCTAGATCTAACGTGTCCAGAATTGTTCCTTTCATAAATAAGTGGGGATATCTCGGGGGAACGGACGTTAGAGGAAACATATATCGTTTGAATTCTTCTCCCGCGTTTTCGCCAACTAATTTTTCTCCAAGTTTCCAAAAGGATAAGCCAAATCCTTCTTATTTTACCCACGAGTGGTTTATTTTAGAAGGAGTTCCCATGGAATTTCCTTTGTATGGTATTTCCGAGCAAAAAAACTATCTACCCGGTAAAATTGATTTGGGCCAGGTCAGAAATGCCAACCCTAGTGCTTCTTTGTATACAACATCCTTTTTAACTGTTGAACCTACAGATTATCCGTCCCCATATGTAGATCCTAAAAACACAACAAAAGAATTTTTTACCCCTTTCTTTTACAACCCTGCAACTGGATTTTATGATTCAGTTTTCAGAGGAGTTAAAATTTCTTTGAAAAGAAGAAGTAGTAACCCAAACCCAGCCTCAGATTTGGACAAATACATTTTGAATTATAGGGGGTTTGAAGGATATAATTTTTCCTCAATTTTAAGGGTTATTCAGGAGGACTCTACCACAATCCAATCCCCGGTAACATATGAAATCATAGAAAACACCCAACAAAAATTCGTTCTTTTTGTAACCACCGTGGTAATGAAAGATTATAGAGCTTTGCCCCTGGTAAATACCGGGGGAACTGGTGATCCTTATTTGGATTATCTTTTAATGTACAGTTTGGTGGATAAAAAGCAGAATTCGGGGATAGGATTGACCGGAGATCCTGGTCCTACTGGTTCCTTGCTTTACAAAATATCGGACACCAAATTGTCTTCGGCTTTAGATTTATCGATAACATCTTTATCTTCAGTAACAACTTTGAACAACAACAATAATGTTTACATCATATCCAATCCAAACTATGATACCGATTTGAGAGAAGAAATTAATCTTTTTTATCCAATAGGATCTACTGGAAGTGTAGGAGGAACTGGAGCAGGTAGTTTTGTTGTTCCTAGCCAAAGTTATCTTTACCCTTGGCCGATTGGAAGATCACAAAATCTGGTTAATTTTCAGGCCATCGATTCTCCAGATTATGTATTCCAAATTCCATTTTCGATTTCTAACCCAGTTACAATACCTGTTGGCCCGAGATCGGCATATGCCGGATATCCAGTTTTTCAGGTAGAGGGGGGAGGAAATTACTTCGATTTTATCATGAAGAGAATTTCCCTATCTCAAATTTTCGAAAGAGTAAACGTGGAGAGCCCTTACATCAAATACACGACTTACTCCTGGGATACTGCCACCAATTCAGAGATCGTTACTCAAAATGAGTTTCAAATTTCTTTGGTACAGCCAACAGCAATATTTAAATCTGAGGGGGTTTATCCAGAAAAAAGCTACGACGGTCCCCAAACTTTGAGTAGAAATAAACCTACCGGGTTTGAAATCGTAGAAGGAGGATCTCAATATGCATCCGATATTCTAAGATATAATGGGCCATATGAACCTCTCTTCAAAAAGATTTTCAAATTCAAGGGGGATAAAAACGACACATTAGCCAGAAATACTTATGTTGATCTGAGTTTTAGAAACTGTACTTTCGCTCCTGAACAATCTAATTTTGGAAAAATAATAAATTTGGGATTTTCGAAGGTTTCTTTGGGGCAAAATATTTTAGAAGCATCCCAAAATTTACCCCAGGGACCAAGATATCCGCTGGTTGGTCAGACGCCAATTTCTTACAAAGATTTTTCTGTTTTTTTATCCTCATGGGATCCTGGTTATTATAATGTTTTTTCTAACGCAAGAAATCAAAACCCTGTGGCTGGTACCAGATCAATGTTGGAATTAAAATCTTTTTTGGGATCAAAAATGATGCAAACCCCATATACAATAACAATTTACACATTTATTACATTAGAAATTTCTAGAGAAACCGGAACTACAATAGTTCCTAATATCAACGAGGCTGCTAACACGGCAGTACCTTTGATCCAAAATATAAACCCCGAAACTTCTAATACGGGTATTGGACAGCTTGGAACTTATTTAAGTACAGTTGATTTACCCGTGTTAAACCAAAACATTTTTCCACAAGTTGAAGTTTTCTGGCAGAAAAATCCAGTTACTAACACAGTAAGCGGAATAATCAGATTGGATAGAATCTTGAGGAGATATCTTCTTAACTCTGGAATTTCCACCGTCTTTGTAAATAATATGGTTTCTGATTTTGGAGTCGGTAATCCTAACAACATAAATGATGACATAGACACTTACATCGAAAATAACATTACCCCCATTTATGAGGGAATTTCTTTCAATCTTTTTGTAAAAAAAACCGGACAAAATTTGACATCTACCGAAATTCTGGTTAGAGGGGATTTAATTAATCCAGATAGAGTAAGGTACGCTTATTATGCCCAGACAAATTTTCAACTGACTAAACAAACGGATTTGATTTACTCCTTCGAATACGATTTGTCTAACTCTCAAAATTATTCCATGACTTTTTCATTTAGGATACAAAAAATTTGAGATTCTGAAATTTAGAATATATACAAAAAGAACTCAAGAACATGCCTTCTCTAAATATTTTGACTTTAAATCAGGGGGATACCCAGGAAAATATAAGAAACAAAATAAATTCCAATTTTGATTCTTTAGTTGCCAATGGTGGTGGGCCTCAGGGATTGCAGGGAGCCCAAGGTAAGCAGGGGCCAGTAGGTCCAGTCGGTCCAAAAGGAGATCCTGGTCAACAGGGGGTTAGAGGAACAAAATGGTTTGTTCAGGAAAATGCTCCAACCGGAGGAACTGGAGATCCAATTTTAGTGGGTGATTATTGGTTGGATTCAACAAGCGGAGATAATCTTATTTATGAATTTGGACCTTCTGGATGGTTTCAGGTTGGAGATACGTTGATAAATCAAGAAATTTTTTACACATTGACCGGGGTTTCTGGTCCGAATGGGTCTACTGCTCAGAATGCAATTCTCCTAAATTCCCCGATCCCGGAACTCCAAACCTTGGTAATTTCGGATGCAGTTCTTGACCCACCAACAGCAAATCCAACCTATTCCAAAGTTTTGATTGCTACTAATTCAACCACCAATGATGCTCCTCTTTTAGAATTTGCTAAAACAAACGCAAATGATATAGGTTTACCTGCAGATTATACAAGGCATCCCCAATTTAGATGGATGACTGCATTAGCGAATGATTACAATTTACTTTTTACAGTTCCGCAGGATACTCTAACTTTATCTTCCAAATTTTTGAATTTACAAAGTTCTGGAGTTGTCAGCATTAGTTCCAATGATGATTTGTTGATTTCTTCATCCGCATCTACTCAACTGATTTCTTCCAATTCTGTTTCCATAAATTCTACAAATAACATAGATATAAATTCCCAAAATCTCAATGTGGATTCGACTGCCTCTACTATAAATTTGACAGGAAGATTTTCAATAGAATCTAACACATCTACGGATTTTGCAGCAATTATAACAAATCAAAATCCAAATGGGAATGGAATTTCTGTAACTGTTGGAAATTCAACCTCTTCACAAACTGTCGCCGAATTTGGAGCAAACAATTTGTCTGTTTTCAAAGCAAGATCCGATGGTAAAGTGACTTTGTCTAAATTTGGAAATGCAGTTAGAGAAATAACTTACAATTCAAATAGATTTTCTTTTCCTGAAAATTATTGGGAAATATCAAGTTCGACAATTCCAACTGGAAATACAATATATTTCAATCCTTCTGGGGCTTACTCTGCTAATCTTGGATTTCAATTTCAAGGAGGAACCGGAGACACGGGATCGTGGGTTGATTTTCTTGAAGAGAATGAATCAATAGAATTCAGATTCATTTGTGTTCCTGGGATTCAATATCTGGTTCGAATAAATGGAAGTACCCCCGGAACAAAGGTGGATTTTACATCTTCTAACACAATCAAAAATTTTCAGGTTACAATTATAAGATTATCAGCTGTGACTAAAATGTATTACACCGCAAATGGAGTCTCTGGTGAAATCACTTAAGGAATTTATTTTTCAATAAACATGACATTCAACACTAAGTATATTTTACCTGGAGATGATGCACAAGAAATAATCTTCAAAACAAATTTTAACTTTGAACAAGTTTTTTTCTCGGGGGTTGGTTCAAATGGTCCGGTTGGTCTCATAGGACCCACAGGAATAATAGGGCAAGTTGGAAATGATGGAACTATTGGAGAATTGGGATTGTCCGCATCCAAATGGAATTTTTCCTTTTTACCACCAGTTACTGGGAATTCAAAGCCTGGAGATTACTGGGTTAATACTGGGCCAACATCTGGTTTTTCTATTTTCGAATTCCAAAATTCTTCCCCATTCTGGGTGGATTCTGGATTTGATTTGTTACAAAATTCAGTTTGGAATTATGTTATAGGAGTTTCTGGTCCTGGTGGGATCGAAGATAAAACAGCTATTGGATTTGCAACAGGACCATCGGGGAATACTTTTGTTTTCTCCGATTATAATTTTAGCAATATTTCCTTACAACTCCAGAAACAGAGGGCCAATCCCACTGGTTCTAAATTTTTGATCGGAACAGATGGAACCAGACCTTTGTTGTCTTTTGGAAAAACATCTTCACTATCCAATTCTTTGCCCCAATTTTCTTGGGAAGACAATTCACCAACGAACTACAATTTGAAATTTGAATCCCCACAGAATCTACAAATTTCTTCAAAAGGATTAGGTTTGACAGCAGGAGCATCCGGTGGATCTGTTAGTTCGAATCGAATAACTCTAAGTACAGCAAACAACATTCAAATTACAAATGGGAGTCTTGAAATAAATTCACCATTATTTCAAATTAATTCGCCCAACTTGAAATGGGACGGTTCTAAATTTTCTGGTTTTTATAAAACGACAATCGGTGGAACTGGGTCAGGCTTTTCTTGTAATAATTCATCTGGACCTGGATTCAAAGTACAGATTGACGGAACTGGTGCTACTTCTGGAACTAAAATTGCTTCACTTATCTCTGAAGAAACTATCACTTGTTATGAGTTCTTACTTGATAATACGGGTATAGGTTCCACAATATACGGATATACTGATTGTGATAATACACCACAAACCATTTTTGTTGGTGCTAATACTTACGTTGTAGTCTGTTCTATAACAACACCATATAGAATTTCAGGAGCTGTAGGTATTGCACCCGTACAATTGAATTCTTGCGGGTTGGCTTCTATCCCATTGAAAATATTTGAATCAAGAGGTGTTGGATTCAATGTGGCAGGCGGGGTAATGAAAGGACAAGGAACCTCAGGATCCGGATTCCAAGGTAAAGGTTTATGGGTAAATAAGGTTGGTTTTATAAGTAATGTACCATGGAACACAACTTTTTCTAACACTTATCCTCTTGGTAATCAATTACAAAACAACAACTACATGTTACTTGATTTGAATTCCTCTTCCCCCGATACGATTTGTATAGATGGATCACCAAGTGTGGCTTATAATAGTTCTAATCGTAATACTTGGACTCCCATCGCGGATTCTAGAAGAAAAAGGGTATATCTACGTTTGACTGATTTTTCTGGAATTTGGGAACCTTCTTCTACCCGGACTTTTACGGTTTTACTTTTAAACGAAGATTTCAGTTTTGGTGGAATACAAACTGTATATGCTGGGGGAATATCTACTGTTCCAATTTGGGATTCGGGAGATCAGGCTAAAGCAGAAGGAGTCAAAGGATGTAGAAAATTAAGGCTGACTTTTATCAACGATAGTCAAATTTTTTGGGAGGCATTCAACCAAGTTTGTATTTGCTGGAATGTTTATAATCCAGGACCCGGTAACCTTAATTTTTCTTATGAAAATTGTTCAGGGGGTACAGGAGCAGTAAGTCTTCAAGCTTATCAAACTTCTTCAAATATTCTTTCTTATCAAAGATTAGGTGCAACTGGTGGCCAATTTTCACAAACTGGATTAAATGTTTGGAAAGGAGATTTCATTCCTCAAACTGGCTGTGTCTCTTCTGCAACAACATCTGGATTTATACCATATAGACAAACACAACTGGTGGTAAGAAACAGCAACCCAGTTTTAGGAGGTGGCGGAATTGGTAGTTAATTTTTTGTTGTGGAAAATTTTTTCTATGAAGAAGGAAAGGAATTCAGATATCAGATAGGGGAGGTAAGCACCACGCGGCCCTGGCCCATGCTAACTTACGCGTCCGTCAAAGAATTTTTATTGGATCCTGATTGTCAGCAAATTTTTTCTAAATATCAAAACGTCTATATTTACGGACATTTTCTGTGGAAAAATTTTCAGACGTGGGATCTTGATTTGGGTTTGGCCTGTGATTTTGATATCGCGGATTGGTCACGAATTTCTTCAGATCTCCACAAGCTTTACAATCTGGCTCTAAATAGACACTGTCTTCTCGTGGATATCACTGTTTCACATCTCAATGTTGCCTGTCTTTTACCAACCAAATCCGATCTAGTTGAAAATAATCAAAACACCCCAGCTTCTGAATGGAAATTTCCCAGAATTAGTCCGCCCCTGCAGGGAAAATATTCCCATAAATATGTAAAAATAAGCAGAATGGAAAAAAAGATAGGAGACACGATTCAAGTTTTTGATTATAGGGATTCCCCACGAACTGCACAAAAAACTTCCCTCTTATTTGGTGAGCATTTGGTTATGATCGATTTTTCTGAAGTTGATTTACATGATAAAATCATTAAAAGGATAGCAAATTCTGAAAAAAATCCTTTGATCAATTTTCTGACAGTTTCTGATTTTTTAAGTCAGACCGAACTAGAATTTATTCAGATCCAGAATTACTAATCCCGTAGTTCGTTTTTTTCTGGAGTGAATATATACATAGGATTTAAATTTTTTTATGCAAACCCCGCCTGTTACCCAAGATGAAATGATCTCGACAAAAGATCTAAAAATAAAATTCTTTAGAGTGTTAGAAGACATGTCTATTGTGAATGGTAAAACCAAGAATCTTGAAACGGAGGCTGAACATCTCCTGACCAAACTTGAAAATTTAAGAAATTCAGAAAAAGATTTTACAAATTATAATCCCAGAAGTGGATTCATTAATTATTATTTGACGAAAGATTTAAACACTGTACCTGTCTTTATTTTATAAAAAACCAAATCATGTTAAACGAAAACGAAATCCAAGAAGCAAAAAAATTAATACAAGAATTTGGCCAAATCAAAGACCAAATCCATCTTGCGGAAGAACAAATGTCAAGTTTAAACCAAAAAGCAGAATCGTTGATTAATCATCTGGAAGATCTTAGATCTCAAGAACAAAATTTTGTAGAGAGTCTTAAAAAAAAATATGGACCAGGAAAATTAAACCCACTCACCCTCAATTATGAAAAATATTGATTACAAATTGCGAATAATTGTTGGTTTATCCGCCACAATTTTGATTTTTATTTTAGCATTAATTTGGAATCTAAAGGAATTAAAAGAATCCAAAGAAGAGGCAGATAGACACAAAAGAAATTACGCCGCTATTCAAGATTCTGTGGTGATAATTTCCTCCGAAAATGAAACTTTGTTGGCACAAAGACTTTCTTTGGAATTTTACTATGAAGAGTTAAGATCGGAAAATTTGGATTTAATTCAAAAATTGGATGTTGAAAAAAGAAAAAAAACCAAAGTGGTCATCCAAACTGTTGTTGAATATCGGGATTCTTCAATCTACGTCCCGGTGATATCCAGGTTCAACCAAAAAACCCCCGAATTGTATTTTTCGTATAAACCTACTTTGAAGGGAAAAAATTATTTGTCCATAGAAGGAATTTTACCTTATTCTATTACATACGACACCTCGAAGATTTTGATGGATTCTCTTCGATTGGGCTGGAGAATAATTCCCAAAATTAACACAGAATCTGCACATCTGAAAATAAATCAAAAAATTGACCTCATAACAGGATTGGTTAGAGATCCTAAATCTGGTAAACTTTATGTTAGAGCCTCTACTGATTTCCCGGGGATTTCTTTTGCGGAATTAAATTCGATTAATTTATTAGACGACGGGGAATCCAAGAGGGCTTTGAGGAATTCAAGAAAACCTTTCGGGATAGGGTTTGGCCTTGGATTAGGTTTGACATCTGGACCTGGGGGTTTTGTAGGAATGGGTCCTAATGTTGTGATTGGGGTCACTTATTCCCCTAAATTTCTTCAATTCGGCAAATAAAATTACAAAATGGCATACACCACAACTTCTAAATACATACAGCTAACTCCTTATCTGGTGTTGGAATACATGTATGCTGCTCAACCAAATCCACAAACTTACAATGTTAACACCGGGGGAGGAAATCCGACAGTGGGATTCAACAAGTTGATTAATGGGATTTTAGAATACAAAGGATCACCGACCAACGAAGTTCAAATTTTCAATTTGAACCAAAATTATGTCACAACACAAAACACCGCCCTGAACAATGTGGTAAAAACTTCGGAAAATTCTTTTATACCTCTAAATCCTAATTTGATTGTTCCTTACAACGATTTTAATCCCAAGCTGACACCTACCGCCAACCTGGAAATTTCTTTTCCAGATAATATTTCAGTTGTATACGACACGGTGAGATATCACATTTTGCAAGGATATAATTTGGAAAACATAGATGGTCTAATCATATCCATATCCTATTTGGATCAGGATTTATCCTATGTTACTTTCTCGCAAATTGAGATAAGCTCGGGTACAGCACAAAATTACACCTTAGATCCCAACCCTTTAACAATAGGTTCAAATATTTACGACAAATATTTTCAAATTTTAGTTCCATCTTTGGTTGACATGAACAACCAATATGCAGCAGCCTCTTATCCAAATAAACCGAACACACTAGCTGGAAAAACATCGAGAAGTGGAAGGGGCTATGTTACCGGTTCACCCATGAGAATTTCGGTGTGGCAAATAGATGATACAACACAAGTCAATGGATATGATCAATATGGATCCACTTTATATGCAACTTTATCTTTGGAATCGGAGGATCCATTTTTCAACGTTGGGGCTTACATAGGTTCTGCCCGGAACGGCGATTATTTCGAATACTTCGCCACTGATTCGGGTGGATTCATCGAAAATTTCATTCTTTTTCAAAATTCTATCGGTAACCAATATTATATCGATCATAAAGTTGAAACTTTGGAACAAATTGGTGCATCTTTTATTGTTACCAACAATTTTTCAACCATACAAACTACTGCATTTGATGTTCCCCTTCTGTATAGACCCATTGTTAGATACCCATCCGTTGCATCAGGATTTACCTTGAGTTACACAATGACCTTGGTTAATTCGGTTGATCAGTCACGACTGGTAAGAAATGCCTCTTTCACTTCTTTGGATACTGGTAGATATGGACCAGAAATTGCACCACTTCAACTTTCAGTTTTTCCTCAAACCCAAAAAATTTACAATAAACTAGCAAATCAGTCCTCAATTTCGGTTCCCGCCAACACTCTTGTTCCAAGAGAAACTATCAAATATCAAAATGTTTTTGTTGAAAATAACACGGTGAATTTGACTATGTCCAATTTATCCGTGAAAGGATTCACAATCGACCAGGCAGACGGGGGGGTTACTCAAACAATATCCTATGGGCTAGGACAGGCTTACATTCGTATTTCTCCGTTTGATAATTTCTACAAGTTCACTTTTTACAAAAGAAATGCAAACGGAACTATGGATTTGTTAGATCTCACTTCCTCTGGAACCTTCAAGTTGGTTTTCATCGACAACAAGAACAATAAATTATTTGCCCCTTCAATAGTTGGAAATAATTTGGCAAATGCTGCAAAGGGTGAACTAGCATTCAAGGTAGATGAAAGTTTGGCAAATCAAATTTTAACCTTCACCAACCGAAGATTTTATGTTTCTAACCAGCCAGTGGTTGCCCAAAGTAGTAAAGAAAGTCAAACTCCTCTTTTTTCTAAACTGTCATCTGTGAAGGAAAGATTTGCCAAGAAATCCCTTTCTGCCTCTGATTCTATACAAGACATTCAATTGGCTGGTCGAGGTTCAACAAAAGATAACTCGCAAGGAACAGCAAGAATTTCCGGGTCTTCCTCTTCTGTTCTATATTATGGAAATTGGTTGAAGGATAACGAGCCTATCCCTGCTTTATTTTCTTCCTTTGATACTTCAGGGTCTTCTACTCCTATCGTACCATCTCCATCTTCTTTCCAAACCTCAGGAAGTAAATTGACACCAATACAAAGTTATTGGCAACAGTTTCAAAGTTCTCAGGCGGGAGCGACCGGAATCTCTGGTATTTCATCTGGCGGGGTACAGCCTGCAAGAGCCCTGGATATTATGGGTATAGCAGCATTCAAAGCGGCTATAGCTTCCGATGTTCAGGGAAAGGTTGATTCTGGATGGGCATCTTCCCAAATTATCGATTATTTTCTAAATCCTTCTTCCGTAGGATTTAAATTGTATTCCGGAATTACGAAACAAATATTTACAGATGCCGTATCTGGACTTTTTGGATCTTACGGAGTATCTGGTCAGCTATTCATGGATGAATTAGCTGCATATGGAAACACCCAAGGCGGTTTGGACACCGGAGGTCCTGCCGCTCAAGGAGGAAGCAATGCAAATCAAAGCGGATCTGATTCGGGAAGTCCAAATCGTCCAACTTTTCCTTCTGGTGGAGGTAGCACAAACACAAGACCACCTTCTGGTGGATATAGACCAAGAGGAAATTGATAAAAATGATTTTGATTGAATGGCAATTTTAAACGCAAGATCCAATTCTTTTTATTTCAATTTTCCGAAGGGTTTTTTTCCACTTTCCGTGGAAAATAGATGGATAGATTATTTGAAAAAACAACCAACTCCTTACGACACAATCACTTCTTACATGAACAGCAGCATACAATCGGTGGGATTTCCTACTTTGACTGCCGGACTAGTTTCACAAACAAAAAATCTAGGAAAGGAAATCAATTATCAAAGTGCCACTCCCGTTCAGGATCTTTTCTCTAGGGATTTTGATGTCACATTTAGAATTGGTGAGGGATTTTCGAATTATTTTATCATGTTGGAAACAGTTCTCGATAAATTAGCATTTCAAAATGATAACATTTTCACCCCTGTTTTACCATTAAGAATTTTAAATAATGAGGGGGGAATTGTTGTTTCTGTTCTTTTCAAAGAGGTTACTCTAACCGGGGTTGGAACAATAAACCTAAATTACACGAATAACTCCCCTTCTGTTAACACTTTTACGGTTGGATTTAAATGTAATTATTTGAGTTTTGATTACGAGGTTTCTAGAACCTAGATAGATATATAGAAAAAAAACATCGAATGTCAACATCGAGACCATTTGCCTATAATGCCGGTGGAACAGGAAATAGGATTCCAGGAACTTTACAAATAGGAACTTTGTCCGTTGGTGGTACGGCAGACGCATACACTTATCAATCCCCAGGTGGTTTGAAATGGTGGAACGGGCCGGACGAGGAATTAGGTTGGATATTAGCCAACCCTGTTCCTTCAGAAACTCAGCCTACCATTGTGGTGTTGGGCCCTAAAATAAATCCTAAAGGTTGGTCTATCGATACAGACAATACTACTTATCCCGAGGGAATAACAGGAGAGATTACGGGTCCAGGTCAGACTGCGGATGGATTTATTTATTATGACGTGCGAATTACGGGATCTTCGGCTGGAGATGGGCAGGCAAAAATTGTTCTTGCCACCAATCCTTCTCCGGTTTCTGCTTCTTCTGGACAGAAATGGACCCTTACGGCCACTTTATCTTTGCAATCCGGAACTCTTCCTTTGAATAATAGTGTTTTTGTTGAGCTCCAAGAGATGAGCAATGCTACAGAAGGACCATCCTCCCAATCACTTGCGAACAAAGTTTCAAATTCAAACCTACAACAACCTGTAGAATATTATGTTATTAGGCAGCTCACCGGAGTTTCAACAAATGCAATCAGAGGGGAAATTTCGATTTCCTTGCCTGCATTCGACGAATGCGATTTCACAATTAGAATTGCAGCACCAACATTTGGCTTATCTGTGTTAGCGGGGGTTGGATTCAACCAGGCATCCACTTATTCTGAATTCATATCCCTGCTCGAGAGATCAACCGGTCAAGTTTTCGGAGACAATGGTGACGCAGCCGTTCTGTACATGAATTCCAACAATTTGTGGTCCACATATAATCCAGCACAACAAGAAAATTTAATTGTTTCATTGGATGCTGCCAATTACTCTTCTTATCCCCAAGCCGGTTCAACCTGGTTTAATTTGGTTGCTGACCAACAGGGGATTCCTTCGGCAAGTTTAGTTAATTCTCCATCTTGGTCTTCTGAAAATGGAGGGCAATTTAGATTCACTGATTCATCTAATCAAAAAGCCTTTTTAAATTCCACAATTGAATCTACTGAGGGATGGAGTTTGGAATCTTGGTTTTATCTGGAAACCGATTTGCAAGGAAAGAATACTTCATTAATAACATCATGGGAACTTGGTGATGATGTGCCTTTCCAGCTGGGAACTTGTGTAAATCACCCTGGTGAACATACTGGAACGTTAGATGTAGGTATAAGAGTGGAAAATGTGTGGTATACCTCCGCGTCCAATTTTACTCCCGAAACTGGAAGGTGGTATCATGTGGTTGGAACATTTGATGGATTCACTCTCAGACTTTTTGTAGATGGAGTTCAACAGAATGTTAATGTTGTTCCAAATGAAACGGAATTTTCCCTGTTTGAAACTAAAGTTAATATAGGTTCTGACGCTTCCCAATCATCTGCAGACCCTGCAAATTATTTGAATGGAAAAATCGCTTTGACTAGAATTTATGGTAGGGCTTTGACGCCAGAAGCTGTTTTGGAAAACTTCAATGCCAACACAATTCGTTTTTCTAATTTGGTTCTTTCCTCGTATGTTGATTCTGGGTCTATAATTTTCACCTATACTTTGCAGGATATTGTTCCGCAGAAAGCCAACATAGAGGTAAACTTCAAACACCAAATGACTTTAAGTGGAAATCCTCTCGAGATTACATCCACTTTGATTTTGTATGCCGGACAAACTAGTGCATCGATCAGATATGAAGCCAACTGGGATGGGGCTACCGCTGGGAATTTATCAAATGCCGGTACTTTATCCGTTCTATCTATAACTTCCAACGAGCAAATTGTGTACACGGTTGATGCATTAAACGCAACCACAGATGCAGCTCCAACACCTCCCGCGGGTCTTCCTTATGCTTCTCCTATTTTAGTTTCACAGACACCCACTCCCTATGCAACTCCTACACCAACACCAACAACTTGTTCTAATCCAACCACCTGTTTTGCCTGGACTTACTCTAACGTGAGTAATGCAACTGTAAGTGTTGTTGGATGTGATTGTTCGCAAACGATCGAAAATATTGAAATAGACGAGGCCGACACGGTTACTTTTTATTCTCCTTTTCAGCCAACTTTTTCGTCGGGAACTTATGGAGAAAATACCAGCACAACCCCAGCTAATAATTTTGGATATTTTCCAGAAAATGCTGATAACAGATTATGTGCGTGGATTTGGACTAGACCAGATCAGGGAAGACAGGGAAGACTTTACTATACCTCCGGAACCGGGGTTCAAACTTTTAATATTAATATACAGCCGGGACAAGTACGTCAAATTTGTTATTCTTATCTCGTTTATTCCAGTGACCTTTATATTTATCCCGGAAATTCCGCAACTCCTTCTTGGTCGCAGGGAAATATTCTTCGATGCTCAAACTTTGCAACGACACAATGTGGTCTGAATTGTAATTGTTATAAGTGGGATACCACATCAACAGGACCAGTGATGGGAGCATCTGCCCCCTTCATAGTCTATTATACGTCATGTAACAACGAAGACACCACATTGTATTCTCAGGTAATCGATAAAGATACTCAAGGATCAATTTGTTCCTATGCCTTGCTTCGGATGGAACAACCAGATGGGGGAGGAGCACCAGTCCCATTCGAATATGCTTTCACCAATGCAGTTAATACCAATCCCACTTTCCCCGCAGGTGGAAGTGGAGCCCAGGGATTCAACATAAATGCTTCACCGTGTAATGAAGAGTATTATGCCTCATATCCAGTTTCCCCGTCGAACATTTACAGTATTTCTGCTTCAACCCTGGCTGCAACTGGAGGGATGATCGACTTCCAAATTAGATTCAGCGTAAATGGTTCTTTCCCAACAACAGTTAGTTCGAACACAAATCGAATTGAGATACAATTCTCAACAGCAACTCCTGGAACTTTGGGAGGTTTTTGTACAGGCCAAACTGTTGGGAATGCAATTTGGGTTCTTATTGGAACAGGAAATGATTACCAAGGTCTAGATGTTTGGTATAATTTCAAGGTTACATCAATATCGTCAGACTCAGTAGGAGGTGTATCTACCAAATACACGTTTGGGGTTGATTTTATGTCTTCATCTGAAGCCCAACAATCATCAAGAAATGTTGCGGGAATAACAATAACATCTGGATTAACCACAAACCTTGGAAATTTAACTGGATGGGATTTTTTAACTTGGGATGAACCAAATTCAAACGTTGATCCAGGATATATTACTTCTTTTTCAGGAGGATCATGGAACGTTTTTGACAGATTGACACCGCAAATTTGGATTAACCCCCAAACTACAGACGAAGGAGATGCCATACAAAGTCAATTTCAACTTAGAGATTATATCTGGCTAAGATGGGAAAGTGGAGGAGATTATAATTACCAATTATTGAGAATCTGGCAGCCAACTCCTATTCTAAATCCTTCTACTCAAGTCACCGAATATTTTACTCAGTATCAGTTTGGCCCAGTAGCAGGAATTGTCCCGGAAACTACTGTTACTCTTCTTCCTGCAGGAGTTCCCTACTGGGATACAGTTTGTCAATCAAGCTTTGAGCCTTCTCCAACTCCTATAAGAGTAACGCCTACACCAACTCTTACCCCGCTTGATAGAACTTGTAATTGTTGGAAGGTTGATGTTACTCCTGGTACAGATGTTAGAATACAATACATGGATTGTATAACTGGTCAAACCATAAATTTGAATGCCCGAAGATATCCGACGATGATCTGCGCTAATGGATCTTGGACACCTCCCACAATAACCGGTGTTAGTTTTAGTCAAACCTGTTCCAATTGTTGTTTAAACAATGGAGACTGTAGACCTCCAGCTCCAACCCCATCTAACACCCCCACAATTTCTTTAACCCCGACAAATACACCAACATGTACCCCGACCAGCACCGAATTTGTGCCACAATCATCAACACCTACAGAAACACCCACACCAACTCCTACGCCTACTCAAACCAGTACTAATACGCCGACTCCTACCCAAACCCCGACAGTAACTCCTACCCAAACTCCAACTGGAACTCCAACTGGAACTCCAACTGGAACTCCAACTGGAACTCCAACTGGAACTCCAACCCCAACACCATCTCAATCTTTCGTGTTCACCTGTGGTACTTCTACTGTTTCTGATATAGATGGCAATGTGTACCAAACCGTTCTTCTAGGGTCTGCTTGTTGGATGAAATCAAATCTTAGAACTTCTAGATACAATAACGGAACACCTATCGCATATGTTGCTCCAGCATCCTGGAATATAACCACCATTACCCCTCAGTACACATCAGCGAGCGGTACTGGTGGAACAGAGAGAGAAGGGAATTTTTACAATTGGTATGCTCTTACCGGGCCTTCTGGGCAAACCCCCGGTCAAAGTATATGTCCATCCGGTTGGAGAGTTGCTACACTGTCAGATTTCAACACCATGTTTGCTTATTTCGGGAATGGCGGAACCGGTAGTGCAAGTATCCCTCAGGCTGAGAGATATGCTTATACAAATGCTCCCGGTGTCACGTTTACGACTAACAACCCCCTTATACAAGCTACGTTTGGATATCAAAATTTTAGGCCTAGTCCCCAGTCGACTTGTGCTGGGCTATGGGATTATGTTGATGGGTACGGAACCGCGCAACAATCAGGTAACATATTCACCTGTGGAAATACAGATTTTTCTTCTCAGGTTACAGGAGCTATCACCCAAAACGGTACAATATTCGGGCCTTTTTGGAGTGATTACCATTGGACCTTCGACGGGGAATATCCAAACAACAATCAAGATAGAGCTGTTTTTGCGGGATGGCATGACGACAACAACATCTATTATTTTGCCGCTGGTCCAGGTTACGGAGGCACTTGTAGATGTGTTAAAATATAAAAAAAATATCATGAAAAAATTCTCAGAACTGACAAAGATAAACGAAATGAAGTATGGACAGCCCATGTACGGTGAAAACGACTTCAAACAACATCGTAAAAATTTGCTGGTTGCTGCCTCTGGCAACGATCAGCGGGTTTTAAATGATATTGTCGATTGTTTAACAGACGAACAGATGGAAAAGTGCTACTCCAAACTTCTCAAGGTTTATAATTACACGGGAAAAGTTGGAGAGGCAGTACCTCCTACTGTCTAATTTTTGTCGAAGGATGTTGGGTTTGATTGATATCCAATATGGATTTGATCCCTCCGGCAATCCCTTGTCTTTTGCTTTAAATCCAAAACATGTGGGATCGGTTTATACGGGTCCTACTGGATTTTACATTTTTCTGAACGCGGTGAATACCAATATTTCACTAAATGATAAAAATTATTCCACCAAAATTTTTTTTAATTCCCCCAATTCGAATGTCGCACAGTCGATGGAGAACGAGTGGATTTCTGCAACAAATTCTTTGATTGTAGAACCTCAGATTGTGAAATTAAATTTTTCCTCTCAGGGGTGTACATTCGAACAAACAATTGTTTTTTCTCCGTGAAAAAAATTATTATTTGTTACACGGCGGCACAAACCGCCCGAAAGTTAATTTTTTCTTCGAACGATTTAACCCAATGTTTTGCTGCCCGGGATAATTGTATTTTGTATTTTAATACGATTTTCTCGTTGGAAGTATTGGACCCAGATTTTAAATATTACGGTACATACGTACAATTCACGAAAATGAATCAAGGTTACAATTTATATTTTCAAATTTTACAATCTTTGTCGGGGATTTTCACGGACCCAAAAAAACCGGAAGCAATTTTAGATTTTACTTCCGATGATGAGGTTGGATTATCGATCGGAAATATGGTTTCATTTTAAATTCGAATATATAAATTCTAAAAATTCAAATTTATGACTTATCTTGGGATAGATTTTTCCCTAAATTCTCCATCTTGTTGTGTTTTGAATCAAAATAAATTTTTTTGGGTTAGCGTTACCCGATCTGATAAAAATTTAAAATCCTTGTCAAAATCTGCAGATAAACCCTATGCAGTTTTATCGAAATTTGAAAATTTCGAATTAGATGTTTTGGAAAAAAGGGTAATGCCAGATGATTATTCCGAAAAGGAAAGAGTTAAAATTGATTATTTTTTAGAACTTGTTGATTTTTTCTGGGAAAAAATAAAAAATCACGTTGAATCCGGCCAAACAAAAATTGCAATGGAGGGATTAAGTTTCGCGTCCAATGGTAATGCCTTGATTGATATTTCAATGGCAACCTCCTTGATGAGAGAAAGAATTGTGAAAAATATTGGAAGTGATAATTTCCACGTTTTTTCTCCAACTGCTGTTAAAAAATTTGCATTCAAAGGAAACGCCAAGAAGGATGAACTTTATCTTTCATTGTGTGGGCATGAACTTCCAGAAACAAATTTGAACGAATTCACTAAAACCCTTCGAATGTATCAATCCCAATGGATAACCCCGGCTAAAAGTGTAAATAAACCAGTGGATGATCTGGTTGACGCCACCTGGATTTGTCTGAAGTTATTTCAGGACATGAAATCAGTAAAATCAAACGATGAAATTTAAATTCATTTCTCATCGGGGAAATTTGGCAGGACCGATGCCAGAATTCGAAAATAGACCAGATTATATTGACAATGCTTTGGATCTTGGATTTGATGTCGAGGTAGATCTATGGTCCTATGATAATAAATTTTTCTTGGGCCATGATGAGGGAAAACATTCGGTTGATTTGGGCTGGCTGATTCAAAGAGAAAAAGGATTGTGGATTCACGTTAAAAACGAGGACGCCTTGATTCAAATGATGAAAACGGACTTGCACTATTTCTGTCACGAATCCGATCTGGCAACCTTGACCAGCCGTGGGTTTGTTTGGGTTTATCCAGGAAGACAGCCCATCCCCGGCTCAATCGCAGTTTTGCCGGAGGTTCATCACGATCCAATCGATTCATGTCATGGAATATGTTCGGATCTTATAGCCGAATACAAATTAAAAAAAGAAAAAAATAAGGATATATAAGAAAATTAAAGGAAACTTTTCATTTTGAACGCAATTAAACACACAAATAAAAAAAAACTTAAAAAATTATGAGCAACTTGGACATCTTCAATTTAGATTTGGAAAATTTTGTAACAAAAACAAATGAGAAAGGAGGTAAGGAATCTGAATTCTACAAGCCCTACCCCGAAAATGGAAAAGATGGAGTTTACAAGGCACTGGTGAGATTCGTTCCGAATATCTCGGATCCTGCTAAATCCAAAATCCACAAGTACTACGTGTATCTGACCGATCCCTCCACAGGTGATGGATTTTCGGTCGACTGCCCATCAACGGTGGGAAAAAAATCAATTTTAAAAGACATCTTTTGGAAATTGAAGAATTCTCATTCGGCAGCAGATCAAGAATTGGCAAAAGGATTCGGCCGCAAGGAAGATTACTATGCCTTGATTCAAATTGTACAGGACAAAAACAATCCTGACTTGGAAGGCAAAATTATGATTTTCAAATTTGGTAAGAAGCTCAACGAAATGTTGGAAGCCCAGTTAAAACCAGAATATGGAGATCCTTGTAATCCATTCGATCTTTTTAGCGGAAAACTTTTTTCTATCCAATCCCGTAAAGTTGGCGAATGGAACAACTACGATCTCTGTTCTTTCGTCGGAGATAAATGTGCCATTGAAATTGACGGAAAGAAAATGAAGAAAAATCAGGAAGACATGGGGGCAATCACCGCCTATTTGGAATCTGGACCTTCGAATCTCACAGCCTTCGAGTACAAAGATTGGGACGATGATTTGACCGAAAAAGTAATGGCGGTTGTTCGAAACACAGTTCCAGACGGAAGATTGGTTAATGAAATTTTAGGAGGAGTTAATAAATCTACTCATTCCCCCTCTAGGTCAGAGATCCCTGCCCAATCATCTTCTTTGTACGAAGAAGCAACTTCAACCAGAGTAGGTTCAGTTCCGGACGAAGAACCGGCAGCAAAGGCATCAAAGGCAGGTCTGAAAAGACCAGCAGCACCGACAAATGCTTCTTCTTTGGATGACCTATACGCAGATCTTTAATTCGCATGCTTAAATTAAAACCACAAGGGGAGGGAAACCTCCCCTTTTTTGTCAAACTATGGAACTCGCCAAAATAGAAAATCTAGTCGAAACTGTTCTCAGAAAATCCTTTCCTGGAGATTCTGCCAGACAAAAAATTTACCTGGCCGGCAACAGAATCAATTTTTCTTGTCCTTACTGTGGAGACAGTTCAACGGGAAGGAAAAAGAGAGGAAACTTTTATCTGACCACTTTGTGTTATAAGTGTTATAATGGGGGATGTGGTATTTTTAAAGATGGCTATGCTTTCTTTACAGATTTTGAAGTTCTGTCTGAGCTGAATCCTGAAGATAGAAGAGAAATCCTTAAGATCGTCAAGGAAAGTAAAGAAAAAAGAAAAACACATTATGGGGATGTTGATATTTCAATGTTGTTTGAAATCGACTTCAAAAAATGTGTTATCCCCAGAAATGTTTTAATACAACGTTTGAATTTGGAAAATGTTGAGGGTTCTTCAATCGCCGGATATTTAAAAAGAAGAAATCAAGTTCTTGACCACAGGTTCGCATGGGATCCGGCGGAGGAAAGACTTTTCCTTTTCAATTTGACCAAAGATGAAGAAATTTTAGGTCTTCAGGTCAGATCCATGTCCAAATCAACCAGGGCTTCTAAATATTACACCTACAAGTTGAGCGGGATCTGGGAGAAAATGATGGGCGAGACCAACCCTGAATTTTTAATGGAATGTGGTAAGATAGATCCTATCTCCCATGTTTTTGGAATAGGTCGAATTTCATTCGATCGTACGATCACAATTTTTGAGGGCCCAATGGATTCTTGGTTCTGGGAAAATTCGGTTGGTCTTTGTTCGATAGAAAACAAATTTCCATTTGAATTTGAAGACATCAGATTTTGGTACGATTGGGATAAAGCAGGAAGAACAAAATCTTTGGAAATGCTCACCAAAGGAAATTTGGTTTTCAACTGGAGAAAATTTTTAGAAGATCACAACCTACCCCTGGACAAAAAGTGGGATTTAAACGATCTGGTGAATTATCTTCGTTTGAAGAAATTGAAGATCAGAAGATTTGAAGATTATTTCACAAAAGAAACTTTAGATCTAACATACTTCATGGAGGTTTAAACATGTTCTTACACGATTATAATCCTGAGAAGCCACCAAAAAAACAAAATGGGCTGAAATTTCCTATCACCCTCCATGAGGTCGATGAACTACATTCTTTGAATGTGATCGAAGATCTAGCATCTTACGAAGAACCTAAATTGAAACAAAAGAAGTCGATCCCAGTAGATTTAAATAGAAAGAAAAAAAATAACAGAAATCAATTATTCTAAAAGTGGCAGATACAGATTTTCACAAAGTTTTCGAATCGGAAAGAGCCGAATGGAGAGAAAAAATCCAGGTTATTTCTTTAAGTTTGAAGAACATCAGAACTGTGGCAGAGGCACAAATCGAACTTTTTAGCACCAGACAAATTTTGATCGAGTACAGCTTCAAACTGGCATCGATCATTTCCAAGCTTTCATCAAGAGAAAGACAAGAAAGGGCAAAAAAGTTGAAGGAATACCAGGAAAACAAAGATATCAGGTATGGTAGCAATGAAACCAAAACTCTAATCGAAGGAGATCTTGCCGAGATAACACAAAAAATAGAACTCGTAGAAGGACACCGTAAATTCATGGATCAGACTGTTCAAACTGTTGACCACATGCTATATGGGATAAAACAAAGAGTTTCTTTGGAAGAATATCTGAGAGGAAGCACAATAAAATAATTTCACCTGAGCATGTTGAAGTTTACAGTTTCCGAAGATCGCCAGTGGCTCATCATGAGCAATCTTGTCACGGAAGTAGAAAAAAGACAAATTGAGATTTCTCTAACAAGAAAAGTTCACAATTGGTTTTTCCATCCTCTGGTCAAGAAAAAAATCTGGGATGGAAACATTTGTTTTGTAGAAAAAAAAGGTTTGGTTTGGAGAGTTCCGATAGGTCTATGGATGGAGATCTTTAACATAGGAAAAGAATTCGGATATGAAGTTCAGATAGAAGGCCTGGATTCATTGCTACTTTCAGATCTGACTTTGGAGGAATTCCAAAATTGGGTGAACGAATTTTTTGAAAACAAAGAAATAAAACCAAGGGACTATCAGATTGAGGCCGCCTGGAAGATCGTCAAATATCGTTATTCGGTTTCTGAGATAGCAACTTCATCTGGTAAAACACTCATTGCCTTCATGATTTTGACTTTTCTAAAATCTAGGAATTTGATTCGAAAATTCCTGATGGTGGTTCCCAGCACCAATCTTGTTTTTCAAGGAAACGACGACTTTTTGGATTATGGGATCGGGGAACTTGGAGTAAAGATACAACAGATAGGTGGGGGTAGCAAGATAAGAGAAGGCTGTGACATTATCATCGGAACATTTCAGTCTTTGGTGAAACAAGAACAAGATTTCTTTGAGGGCATAGACGCCGTTTTTGTGGATGAGGCCCATCACACTAATTCTATGTCCATCAAGAAAATCATGTCGAAATGTATGGGGACCGGGTGGCGTTTTGGACTAACCGGGACTCTTACCAAGAGGGGAACGGCAGACCATCTTACGATCCAGCAATTTTTAGGTCCGGTCATTGTGGAGATATCCCCCGACTTTTTGTTCCAAAACAAACACGCTACTCCGGTGGCAATCAAAGTTGTGATGCTCGACTGGTTAGATTCTGAAATCAAGGACAAACTAGCCCAGCTTAAATTCACCTCCCAAAATTTAGAAGGAACAGAAATTTACAACATTGAAAGAAAGATGGTGGTGGAAAGCGAAAAGAGACTTGCCTACATCGTGGATTTTGTGGCCAAAACTTCTAAAAATTCTTTGGTTCTTTTTCAATCCGTTAAGGACGAATATGGAAAACAAATTTGGAATCGTCTGAGAGAACTAGATTCCTCGAAAGAGGTTTTCTATGTGGACGGCGACACGGATGAAAAATTGAGGGAAGAGTACAAATCCAGAATGGGGGATGGAGAAAATAAAATCCTTGTTGCCACTTTCGGAACCTTTGCCACCGGTATTTCCATCAATAACCTTCACAACATTTTTCTGGTAGAATCCTACAAGAGCGAGATTCTGATCAAGCAAAGTCTCGGCAGAGGTATGAGGTTGATGGAGGGAAAGGAGAAGGTGAATGTCATCGATTTTGTGGATGATTTTTCCTCCCCAAAATACACAAATTATTTAATGAAACACGGGCAGGCAAGAATTGAAATTTACAAAAACGAAAAATTCAAGTACCAAATTTTCAAGGTAAAGCTGTAATCGAAAGAAGATATATAGGTAAAATTAAATTTGGTATGCCTCCATTACTTAAATTCGATGAATTCAATTTCATAAACGAAAATTCAACCCGGAAAAAATGGGAAGATTTGGAAGCTAGAATTAGAGCCAAAGTTCCCGAAATAGGTGGGGAAACTTGGAGAGGATCCTCGAGCTGGACGGATGCCAGTATAGACAACCCGGAAGGAGCTCTAGGAAGAATTTTGGGTGGTATTGGAATTGGTCTCTCAAAGGCTGGCAAAGCAATTTTTGGTGCCATTGGAGATAAATTTAATTCGGGTTCAAAAGGCGAAGAGGAAGCTTTCAGCCGGTGGGGTGAAAATATCCAGTCCAGCGGTAAGAACAAACAAAAAGATTATGAAGATTTTTACACCAAATCCATTTACTCCGGCAAAGAAACTTTCGGTCCTGATTTTGATGTTGAAAAACCCAGAACCAGAGAACAGAGAAAATACCGAGATTATCTTAGAAGATCAAGATCATATTTTGACATAGACTAAATGATTGCTAATTTTAACCAATTTATGAGATTAAACGAAGGCGGATCTGCCATCAAATCCTCACGTAGAATTCGAGAGGACGAAGCACAGTCCACACTGGACCACATCGAATCAACTTTATTTCCCCTTTTAGGTGGTGGTAATTTCGATGAAGATTTTTTGCTCATCGGAAGTATTGGAAAAAAGAAAAATCCGGAAGATGACTCGGGAGACGTTGATTTAGGTATTTCAAAGGAATTTCTTGTGGATCAAATGGGTTCTACACCCGAAAATGTTCTGGTAGATTTGGAACAATATTTGAAATCAGAATTACCAGAATTTCTTGGATTTGAACCCGAAATGAAGTTAATGAAGGGATTGGGTGTACTTTCTATCGGATGGCCTATTGGAGGAGAGCCTGAAAGAGGTATTGTTCAGCTCGACCTTATTCCTCTATCCGATATGGATTGGGCAAGGTTTATTTATTACTCTCCAGACTATCGTCTGGACGAATCTGTTTACAAATCTGCCCATAGAAATTGGCTATTTCAGGCCATTCTTTCCTCTTTGAAAGAGGTAGAAAGTGTGGACGATGATGGAAATATCATGGATTACGAAGGTTATGTTTTGAGATTAAGCGAAGGAATTTTCAAATCAAAAAAATCATATCGTGGAATCAAAAAACCCAGACTTTCCCGGCCACAAACCATAGAAGGAACAGCCCAATTTATTACCAACGATCCAAAAGAGGCAGTAGAACTTATGTTTGGGCCAGGAATTAGACCCGATCAAGTAAAAACATTCGAAGATGCCTGGTCCCAAGTTACTTCTCTCAATTATGTTTATAACGATAGATTTCCAGAAATCATGGAAGACTTTGTCAGATATCTAGAAAATGCTAAATTACCAATTCCCTCCGAGGTACAGGCAAAACAAAATTTGGTGCCAGATGATGTTTGATCCTTTGTACACGGCCTTGGATTTTTTCCTTGATGGCGATTCCCCCCAGGCGGTCGTCAGAGATGGAAAGTTGGTGCTGTTCAAAACAGAAAACGGTTCTTCTGGTTTAATTATCAAAACAAAACACGGGGACAGAAAAATCGTGTTGAACAACGAGGTAATTTACACTTTGGAAAAAAAGGTCTTCGAATTGATTGATTTCGAAAATTTTGATCCTCCAGGAATTCAGATTTACCTTCCTAAACTTATTTTGGCTTGGAATTCTCCTTTACAGTTAAAATCAAAGATCTTTGTTAGAAAAATTATCGAAGGAATTAGTCAGGTTATTCATTTGGATCTGGTTGAAGATTTAAACAAAGAAATGGAAAAGGCGTTTGGGATATTTACATTTGTAAAGGATCTCCCATTAAATAAATAAATTATGGCAGGAATTAATCACCTATATGATATGTACAATAAGAAAGGAGCGGAGTTTACTCAATCTCTCTTTTCTCAATTTGTTACCATCAACGAAAAGATGGATGGGTCTGCCTTTTGTTTTGAAAGAGATCTGGACACTGGAAAATTTAATTTTTATCGTAGAGATCAAAGAAATCCCATAACATTGGTCGACAGGACGTTGATGAAGTATTATGAAAAACCAATCCAGTACATCGAATCCTTGCCTCCTGATATTTTAGAGAAAATTCCAAGAGGATGGAGATTCGGTTTTGAATATTTTGCCAACACAAGTCCGGTTGAAATTGTTTACGATAGAATTCCCAAGAATCACCTCATTCTTTCTTTTGTCCACAAAATGGATTTACACGGAAAGATTGCCAAAACAATTCAACAAAAAGACAAGTTGGATACCTGGGCAGATCTTCTCGGAGTGGAAAGAAGTCCAATCATTTTCCAAGGATATCTGAATGAAACACAAAAAGAGCAGCTGACCGAATTTTTGGCAACCCCATTTCCACAGTTGGTTTCCCGTTTTCAAACACAGAGTTTTGTTAGATTCATCATTTCTGTTTTGAATCCAAAATTGAAATCATCCGCCCTGAACGATGATTTAGATAAAGACGTCGAAGGAGTGGTATTCAGATTTGGAGAACCAAACTCGGAGAACGAAACTGTGCTGGCCAAAATGGTAGATCCACTGTTCACCGATTTAGCCAAAACTAAATATCAAGAAAAGAAGGATAAAAAGCCTTCTGATTTTCTTGGGATCACACTTTTGGACGTCATGAATTTTATCCTTCAACAAGGTGTAGATTCTTTCGAGGTTGAAGGTCAGGGGGAAGACGAAAGATATATTTCTTTCATTTCTGATGTTTTTGCTAAATTTTTGGATGAAAATTCCGATAAATATAAAGGGACAGACTTTGAAGAACCTGATTATTTGAAGAAGCCCGAGTTCAGGTTGAATCGGGATTTAATCAGGGATCGTAGGGTTGCTAAATTTGTCGAAGAAGACGAGGCATACGAGTCACTGTACAAGCTGATGTTAAATTCATTCAGAAAACTTAAAACCCGTGCTTCTGGCATTGTTACCTCTGGAACTCTGGCCCAGCTAAATTTGCTAATTCAAGAAATTAAAGATCATATCGAACGTCCTAAAAAAGCAGTCAACGAATCAGAATTTGTTAGTTTTTTGGATTTTCAAAAGGATTCAAAGCCCAATGTCCAATATGTGTTGGAAGAAAGCGAGGATTCAGAGAAGAACGAGAATCCTTTACTTTCATTCGATGATTTCATTTCAAAATTAGAAAGCATCGACCAACACTCAAATAAAGGAGAAGAGCCGTTGGTTGAGAAGGAAGAAGACAAAAAGATCAACGTTATTGTGGGTCGTTTTCAGCCTTTCCATTTGGGTCATCTGAATATGGCTAAAAAATTACACGAGAAAAATAAATTACCTTCTTTTGTGATCGTTGTTTATCCGGGACACAATAAGAGCGGAAAATCCCCATTTGGCGAGCAAACAATAAATCAGTACATGGATGCTGTGGTGAAAGAACATGGTGATGTGTTAAAAGACTACATGATTGTTCCAAGGGGTTTGTTGGGATCTGCGGTGAATAAATTGGTTGAGATGGGATTTGAACCTCATCTTGTTGGTGCAGGTGAAGATCGACAGGACGATTATGCCAAACAGATGGAATACATCAAAAAAACAGAGTTGTTTGATAAATTACCGGAAGGATTCAAATTGGTTGAAACACCAAGAAGCACATCTGCCACAGAGGTGAGATCTAAATTGGAAGAAGAAGATTATTCCTCATTGAAAAAGATGCTTCCAAAATCGGTTCTCAATTTATATTCGGGTTTGGTCTCAGAGCTGAAAAAAAAATAGATATATACACAAAAAAGATCCACTGTGAAAAATTTATTCAATTATACAGATTTTCTATCCAAAAATTTGAACGAGGCCGATGGCTTTGGAACTATGCCCTTCTTGCTTAAAAAAGAAGGTGATGTTTATTACTATTTTTTCCAATTGGAAAGAGAAAAAGAAGACCCAGAGGGATTTTGTCTTATGATTGGTAAGTATTCACAATACGAGTCGATGGATGGACCTAAAAATTCATATGCTGTTTTGAATATCAACAAAATTGGAACAGAAGTTATTGAAGACATAGCCATCAACAAGGGAAGCTTGCCAGAAAAAAACAAAGTTTCTTTCAAATTATCCGGGGGTGAACTCTCAAGATTATTCGAACAAATTGGAAAGTGTATTTCCAGCTACCTGGAGAAAAATCCAAAAATCATCAGAATGGTTGACGAAATGAATTTTAACTTGGATATCAAGAACTATGGAGCATATTCTAAATCTCTGCTTTCTTTTGCTTTAGGAGAAGATTGGCACATGCAAGATGGATCGTCAAAAAAGATTTACCTTTGGAATCGATAAAAAAATCGAACTTATGCATCCAAAAATGGGAACTTTTTAGAATTTTTGATCTAAAATAAAACAAAAAACCAATTATCATGCAAACATTTGAAGCAATCAAATCTTTGGTAGAAACAGTTGAAACTGATTATGTGAAATTTTCAGTTAAAGGCAATATGTCTGCTGGCACCCGTGTTAGACAGTCTTTGCAAGAACTGAAAAAACTGGCTCAGCAACTTAGGCTTGAAATCCAAGAGGAAAAAAACAAAGCGTAATTTCTTTCTACTAATCAGAAAGGCAACTTTAAGAGTTGCCTTTTTTTGTGCTTTGTGATTTTATAAAAGATATATAGATCGAAAGATTTGTATTTCTTGGAGAAACAAAAATTAGAAGAAAAGTAAAAAAAACATCTAAATAAATTTTTATGCCATACTACATCGCAAGAGTACAATTCGAATCTGGTGAAACCAAGAAAAATGGAGATCCTGTCATGTCCAAAGGAGAATTTTTGGTCGAGGCAGAATCCGTTCTGGAAGTTGAACACAAAGTTGCCCAACACCTCGAGGGTGTTTCCGGATTTTTTGAAACAATCCAAATTTCAAAATCCAAAGTCGAAGCAGTGATTTCGTGAAATAATTCAATGGAATGAAAAGAAAGAACCCGTCTCTTACCTCAAGCTACAAACCACCAAAATCTGCCAAGAAAATTCCTTCGGGAGATACGGGTTTCAAGATTGTGGATAAGGCTTTCAAACAAAGCAATGAGGCGGAGACGAGTTCTTATATGCCACCACAATCCCCAATTGCTATCCAGCCCGGAGACAAGGGATTCGAAATTGTGGGAAAGGCATACAACAAGTGGCTTTGGACTTTTCCCGAGTGGAAAAAGAAATCTTCTAAAATCATCAATCCGAATGCCAATTGGGGATTGAATGCAAAGCCTATGACCCCGGCGGAGATGAAGAAGAAAATGAAAAACCTTTATCTAAAAGAGGAGGATACATCTAGAGAGATTCTCAAAGGTGGTCTTGGGGATAATCTCACAATTTTAGATTTAGCAAAAAAACACACCGGATCTCTTGACCACGATTTATCTGGTGTTGTAGATTACCTAACCAGACAATTGGTCGATGGAGTTTTTGTTGAGATGGAACACACGGATTCCCCACAAAAAGCAAGAGAGATAGCAATGGATCACCTATTTGAAGATCCGAACTATTACATTAAATTAAAAAAAATCGAATAATAAAATGCCAGCAGTTTCAAAAGCACAACAAGCAATAATGGGCCAGGCCTGGGCCTTAAGATCTGGATCTCTCAAATTGAAAGATATAGATTCAAGATATAGGAAGATAGTTAAGGATATAGCCGATGGAGAAATGTCGGATAGGGAACTTGAAAAGTTCGCCTCTACAAAAACAAAAAGACTTCCGCATTACGTGAAAGAAACTTTTGAATATGATGACTATGAAGCAGTGGATGAGGATTCAATCAAATCCAAAACTCAATATTACAAACCAGGTGAAAAAATTCGTGTTTTGAATGTTACTTACCCAGAATGGTATTCACCTGCCAAGGGGTTCGAGAACGTTAAAGTAGGAGATGTTCTTACCATTACAGACGTTGGACAAAATGTAGTTGGTCACGTTTATTTCACCGATTTTAACGATGACTATGGATTGAGTATCGAGGATATTGAAATGCTTACTGGTAAAGTTCAAGAATCTGAATCTTTATACGAAAAGGGAATCCCGGTAGCTGGGGCAACATCTCCTTTAATTGGTTCAAAGAAAATACCAACTTTCACACCCGGTCTCAATGTTGGTGGTGGGATCAAACCAATTACCCCACATTTGAACCCCGACGTGACCAAACCAAAGGGGAAAAAGAAAATGTCACATCTGGCAGACTATCGAGATTATATTGCCACCAAAAAATCTTAATTGATGCTCCATCACCTTTTGGAATTCAAAAAATACGATCCTAGGTTAGAATACAAAACCGATACCAGGAGAGATATTTCTTTGGATGACATCAGAAAATCCGGAGCATATAGAAATATTATTGATTTAGGATTTGAAGAGGAACACTCTCACCAACAGGAATTGAATAACACCTTGAAATTTGTTAGGATAAAACACAAACAAAGAGAAAGGGGACACGGCGATGTTTTTTATACGGTTCATCCAAGTGGAATTGTCAGAAGGTACAATCCAGAAAAATCACACGAAATTCCAGAAGGAGGGGGAAATGACATCCGAAGATTTCCTAGACCCTTTAAAACTTTGAAGGATTATAACAGGGCTTTACAATATCTTTTTAATTATCTCAGAAGAAAAGAATTGAGAAACGATTACAGATAGAATACTTCAAAATATATAATCAATCGTTCATACCTATAAAATTAAAAAATATAGCCAGTGAAACATATCAAAAATTTTACAATTTTTCTTTTCGAATCTGAAGAATTCACTAAAGAGGACTATTTGAACTTTAAACAATATACAAATAATAGCAAGAAAGGGATTCCGTCAACAAAGGAACAAATGGAAGCAATGAGAAAATATCATAGAATGAAGCGTAAAGGTTTGGATCCAATTGACCCTTTCCGAGAAAAGAAGGGGGAAAAAGAAGAATTCACGGAAGAAGATCGCCGAAACTTTCAGGAATATATTAAGAAGATTTATGCTAAACCAAGATTAGAACCAACGCAAAAAGAAAGAGAAGCATATAATAAATATAGTAGGCAAAAAAGAATATTGGGTCATTCTCCTTTTAAAAGACAAGAAGAAGAATTCACGGAAGAAGATTACCGAAACTTTAAGGAATATAATAGGAAGATTTATGCTAAACCAAAATTAGAACCAACGCAAAAAGAAAGAGAAGCATATAATAAATATAATAGGATCAGAACGAAAGGATTGGATCCAATTGCTCCTTTTCGAAGAAAAGAAGAAGAATTTACGGAAGAAGATTACCGAAACTATCGGGAATATAGTAGGAAGTATCAATCTAACCGAATCAACACTAAACCAAGATTAGAACCAACTCAAAAAGAAAGAGAAGCATATAATAAATATCAAAGGCAACGAAAAATATCGAATCCAATTGCTCCTCTTAAAAAACAAGAAGAAGAATTCACGGAAGAAGATTACCGAAACTTTAAGGAATATAATAAGAAGATTAATGCTAAACCAAGATTAGAACCAACGCAAAAAGAAAAAGAAGCATATAATAAATATAATAGGATCAGAACGAAAGGATTGGATCCAATTGCTCCTTTTCGAAGAAAAGAAGAAGAATTTACGGAAGAAGATTACCGAAACTATCAGGAATATAATAGGAAGATTAACGCTAAACCAAAATTAGAACCAACGCAAAAAGAAAGAGAAGCATATAATAAATATTATAGGATACGGAGATTATCGGGTCTTCCTTCTATTAAAGGACAAGAAGAAGAATTCACGGAAGAGGAATACCGAAACTATCAGGAATATAATAAGAAGGTTAATGCTAAACCAAGATTAGAACCAACTCAAAAAGAAAAAGAAGCATATAATAAATATCAAAGAATGCTCACGAGAGGATTGGATCCAACTGCTGCTTTCACAGGAAAAATTAGAATTATAACAGCAACCGGGGATTGGTCAAAATTAACGCTAGATGGAAGCCCTTTGTTTTTGTCCCATGCTAACACTTATTTTGTAACATTCTACAAAAATCCCACAAAAGAAATGATAAAGAGACTCCTTGGGGATAGTGACCAGCCGTTTACTTGTGACCCAAAGGAAGCAAGTCAGGAAATTTTTGGTGGGGATTTTCCGTACATCAATAAAAAAGAGGGATTGATATTTGCTGCAGATCCTAAATATTCTCCAGCAGATTATGAAAATGAATTGGTTCGAACAGCGAAAACCATATGTGAAAACCCAGACGAAAACGAAAATATGGATGGGGAATATGCTTTAAATATTTTAGAGAATGGCTGGGAAAACTTCACACCTGAACACATTAACCACTTGATTTTGCTTGCTAGTGAAAGTGCAAAAAAACCATCCGCGTATAATATCTTTTCTAAGGATGATATAAAAAGAATTGATCTTTTTTTGAAATTTGCTAAATATAATTTAAAAGGTCAACCATTAAAATTAATGGATCCTAGAATAGAAATTAAATTCAAAGTAGTTTAAATTAAAAAATATGAGTTGCGGCTGCGATCAAAACCAATCATTCGAGAGACAACCAGTTCACAATCCTTTATTGGATTATGATAATCCTAATTCTTTGAACGGGAGAAGAATTTTACATAGTAATGGTACAGCATTGGAAATCATATCTCCAATTTTGAATCAAAATGATAAAAGATTGATAGGGTTCACAACCAGAAATTCATCGGGGAAATTACTTAGAATTTTTGCCGAAGATGTAGTTAGAATTTAATTTGAAATTTTATTTTGAGTGAACGATATATAGATAAATTTTAAACAAACATAATATGGGCTGCGGCTGTAATCAAATGAATCACGAACAAGGAGCACAAATGGTTTCTTCGAACCATGAAATAATTCATGATGAATTAACCGGAAAAAATATCAGACATTCTACCGGAAAGATTTTAACCATCTCTTCGCCGATTAGAGACATAAATGGTGATATTATAGGATATATAACCAATAACCAAGAAGGAAAGGTTATTCGCATTTTCGCAAAAGATGTGTCAGAAGTTCTTTAAAAAAAATTGAAATTATGTTTTTTCCAACCGGCAAAACCACACAAGGACACACAGTAGTTTGTTTATGTTGCTGTGACGACCTTCCTTATCATGAATCTAAAAACAATTCTCCGGAAGAAATTTTAGAATCTCTCTGTGAGTGGATGGTTGAAAATTCATATTGTACCGAAAATTGGCAGGTAGAAAATTACGTTCGTGAATGTGGTTATCCGAAATACAAGATGGAGGAGAGCGAAGGGGGAATGGCTAGTTTGAACTCAACCCCGGGGATGGGACCGGTGACACCACCAACAGGTCCAGGAACAAATGTAAATTTTTACGATGCCTCCAAGCAAGGATCTGGAGATAAATTTGACACTTTAACGGTAGGAACAAATTCTTCAACAATAAAATCTAAAGGAAAAAAACCAAGAAAAAGAATTATTCAATCATTTTCTGACTTTTTGGAAACAACTAAGAAATTTCAAAATTAAAAAAGATATATATAAAAAAACCCACAGATGAAAAACAAAATTTTAAACTTCGACCAATTTTCTTCGATATATGAATCTGAATTTTATATTAAAGAATCTGAATCTTCTGGAAGTAAAATAGACATAGGGCTTGATGATCTAGCGGTTAGTTCTGAACAAATAGCTGATGTAATGGCAGAGCTCGATCCTAAAGCAATTAAAGAAAGTGGGACAGGTATTAGTGCATACGGTTCAATTAAACCGGGAGAAAAAGGAGACAGGGTTAAATGGCTTCAAGGAATACTTGGATTTGAAGGTAAAGATGTAGATGGGGATTTTGGGCCAAAAACAATAAAAGCCGTTAAAGATTTTCAAAAAAATAATAAACTCACTGTAGATGGAAAAGTTGGTGTCCAAACTTTGCAAAAAATGGTTGATGTTTTGAAAGTTCCCACTGAAAAACAAAGTGAAATAAATAAATTGTTAGAAGATTTAAGGGCAAAAATGCCTCCGGAATTGTTAGCTCTTTACGAAGTTTACATCGTTAATACGGATAAATCCGGAAATAATAAAAAAATAATTTTAATACCAAAAAAAGGTGCTCAAGAAAAAGTACAAGCAGCAAGAGAAAGTGGTATGGCAGAAGGATTAAAATTGTTACTTGAGGGGGTTAAATATGCTGGCAAGGCAATTATTTGGACTGGAGCCGCTATTGTTCTAGTTACTTTAGAAACAGCTAATGCTATGATATCCGGAATCACTGCTATTTCTAAAATGGTATTGGGTGGAGCTGCTTATGTTGCAGGTGTAGCAGTTCAGGGACTTATGGAATTCGGAAAATGGATTGCTAGCGTGGGAGAAAAAGCTTGGGAGGGCCTCAAAGATGCATCTACAGAAATTTGGAAAGGTGTATGTGATGCTGTTACACTTCTTGGTAAAGCATCTCTCAAAATTGTATATGGCTTTATACAAGGAGCCCAAGCCGTTGCTTATACACTCGCTGGTGTTGCATTAACAATTTTCCAAGCAGCAGCTAACACGTTTGATGCAGCCGTCAAAGGTGTAATCTCAGCTGCAAAAGAAGTAAAAACTTTTGTAGTAAACGCAGTTAAAGCAATTGGTGATGGAATCACAAAGGTGAAGGAGACACTAAAAGCAGGTTTTCAATATGCTGTTGATGTTACAAAGAAAGCTTTGCAAGGGGCTATTCAAGGGGTTAAGAATTTTGGAAAAAGCGTTGTTGCAGCAACAGAAAGAGCTTACAGCGGGGCTGTTAGCTGGCTATCATCTATGTATGAAAAAGGAAAGAAATTCTTTGAATCTACTATGTATGAAGTCTATGGTTCAGAATTCTTAAACGAAAATCGTCATTTAATAGAATTTGGAGAACTTGAGTTTTCTTTATTATCTGATGACTTGGATTGGAGATTGTAAAAATCAAACTTTCACTTATTTCAAAAACCAGATCGTTAGGTCTGGTTTTTTTTGTTGGTACTAAGACTTCGACAAAATTGTTGAATTTATCTGTCCTGCATAGAATTCCCTTTTATTAATGTCTTGACAAATTGTCACCTTTTTTTTAAAAAATAAGACAAATTGTCGAAAATTAATGTGGAATAAATTTTGGAACAAAATTCGATTATTAAATGTTAAAAAATAACATTTATGAACAAATACCGTTTTTATCACCCTCTTGAGATGATGGATAGAATCTTATCCAACGATCTCGGTTTAGTTGATTCTGTAGATTACCAGGTCAACGAACAAGAAAATTCTTTGGAAGCCGAATTTAAAGTTCCAGGATTCGCCCAAAAAGAAATCTCATTGGAAGTAACTGATAACGTACTTCTGGTGGAGGCGAAATCCGAAACCAATAAATGGTCCAACGGATTTTCTAAAAAATACAAATTGCCGGAGAATGTGGATGGGTCTAAAATGGAGGCCAAATTAGAAAACGGCATTCTTTCTCTAAGAATCCCGAAGAAAAAGCAGGCTATCTCAAAGAAAATCGCGGTCCTCTAACCCTAAATATTCGGCAATTTCACAAAAGCTCGTTCGAATTTGAACGGGCTTTTTTATTTTTAGGCAAATGGAAAGACTGATCCAAGAAGATTATCTTTATAATCCGTGGAAAATGATGGTTTGTTGTATTCTTCTAAATCAAACAACCAACCAGCAGGTAAGAAAAATTTTAGATCCTTTATTTATTTTAATACCCGATCCCATTTCTGCTTCACAAATGGAGCCAGAGAAAATCTCAGAAATTATTCTAAGCACCGGATTTTCTTCTGTTAAAAGTCAGAGGATCGTGAACATGAGTAAAAAATGGGTGGAAGGATTTGATTCGGTTTTGGAACTTCCTGGTGTTGGCAGATATGCGTCAGATTCTTGGAAAATTTTTGTTGATAAAAATCTCAGCATCCAGGTGACAGACAAAAAGCTTCAGGCCTATTTGGATTCCGTTTTGGCGTTCCCTGAAAGTGTCTCGTGAATTCTCTGTTTGACGTACTTTAAAATTTTCTTCGAATTCTTGTGATCTTTGGCGAGTACCTTTTGGAATTCTTCTTCCTCCGCCAATTCATCAAGGTAAGAGTATAAATCAGTGGTGTTGTAAAGATCGTCTACAACCCTGGGCATTTGTGTGTAGGCGGGGCGGTAATTTCTAGAATTTACATTGTCTTTGTACCATTCCCCGGGTACTGCCACGCTACCTGGAGCGAAGGCGCTCCAGTTTTCTGAAACGAAATTTCCGAAACTTTTAAGATTGTCCAACATAAGTGTATATATCCATTCAGGATTTCATTTATGATAGTAGATATTGAAAATAAAGGTGAAGAACTTAAAATTTCGACCTTTACAGAAGAAGGTGGAATCAAATTCATTAACGTTCCAATTCCACCAGAGGAAAGATTTGTATGGCAAATTTGTTCGCACAGTGATAGGGACCGGGATAAAACTTGGAAAAATTGGGAAGGATCCTCAATCAAAAAGCACAAAAATACGAAGTACGACAAATATCGAATTTTACAATTGCTCGAAGAGGCAGATCCAGAACTAACCAAGCCTCTCTGGGAATTCCAAACACCCAAAAAATTCTTTGTGGATATTGAGGTCGAAATGACCGACGAGATGAAAGATTCTTTGGATACAGAGAAGGCAAAAAATAAAATTTTGTCCATCGGGATAGCCACAGATAAATGCAAATTGATTGTCCTGGGGCTGGATGATTTGGACGCCGAACAACAAGGATTGATCTACCAACAGGTCAACGAGTATTTACAACAAACAGGAGACACCTGGGACTTTAAGTACAAAAAGTTTGAGTCTGAATACGACATGCTTTACACCTTCTTCAAGGATATAGCATCCAAAATGTCAGTCATCACAGGTTGGAACTGGTTTGGTTATGACTGGCCTTATCTTATCAATCGGGCGAAGAGGCTTGGGATAGATCCTAAGATCATTTCTCCGAGTGGTTATTTGATTGGTCAAAATCAACTTCCAGCCCACATTCTCATGGTTGACTATCTTGAAATTTACAAGAAGTGGGATAGGGTAATAAAAATCAAAGAAAGCAATCGTTTGGATTATGTTGCAGAAAAAGCAACCGGATTGAAAAAAATCCATTATGAGGGAACACTCCGAACCCTTTACCAATCGGATTTCACCAAATTCATTTTTTACAACGCAATTGACTGTGCACTGGTTCATTACATCGACAAGAAATTAAAGACGATGTTGACCTTCTTTAAAATAGCGAATTTAAACGGGGTTGAGATCAATAGGGCTTTGTCCCCAGTTTGGTCTACCGAGGTGATGATGATGAGAAAATTTCTTGATCGAAAACAGGTTTTTGTGCAAACAAGAAAGGATGAAAATCACGTCAAATTTGCTGGTGCATATGTCAAAGATCCAATTGTTGGATTGCACGAATGGGTAGCATGTTATGACTTCGCTTCTCTGTACCCCAACACGATCGTGCAGTGGGGAATCTCGCCCGAGGTTTATAAAGGTAAAAATTTATTGGACACAAAAGAAAGTTGGATCAAAACTTCCTCCGGAGCTGTGTTTGGAGGAGACGATGAAGATCCGATTTTGAAGTCGATCATTAAGGACCTGTATGCCAAAAGAAGACAGGCCAAGGATAAGATGTTAAAACTTCAAATAGAAATCGACCAGTTGGAGAAACAATTAAAAAAATTAACGTAAGAATTCCACATCAGACCCCAAGTTTCTAGGTCGGGCTTGATATATAAAATCCAATGGGAAAAAGAATGATTTATTTGATTGCAAACCTGTCTAGTGGGAAAGATGTACTATCAAATTAGAAGTAATTATAACACCGAATACAGAAAAATTTAAAAGAAAAATGGAGAATAAGAATTTTCAACAATGTGCACAGATTGATGTCAATAACGACTATCAAGATTTAAGAGAAAAAGGAAATGATGCTTTAGAACTAATCTATAACATGCAGAAATCGATCCAAGAAGAAGTATATGGATACAACTTTGAAGAGATCCGGTCTTCAATTGGAAAGTTAAAAGAATTTATTGATTGGAACGAGGAAGCAATCCGAGACGAGGACAGGGAAATGCAAAATGCTCTTACCGGAATCCACACTTATCCTTCCTGTTGGAAGCCTTGGAAATCAAAACACAAAGAAGCAATGGCAAGATCCCTTTCGGATTTAACTGAAGAGGAATTGAAAGAACTTAGATATGAATGGATAGACAAGTTACATTTCATAATGAATGAAGCCATTGCAATTGGATTAACCCCTGAAATGATTACTAACTACTATGTTGCTAAGAATAAGCATAACGTAGAGAGACAAAATAGACCAGGCGGATATTAATTTACTAAATCTTACTCAAAACATAAAAATAAATAGAAACCCTATGATGGAAGAATATTCGTTACCAGAACCGATCCTACAAGAAAATCCAGATCGATTTGTCATTTTCCCAATTCAACACGATGAACTTTGGTCTCAGTATAAGAATCAAATGGCATGCATTTGGACTGCCGAAGAAATTGATCTTTCTTCAGATCTGGATCATTGGAGAAACGAATTGAACGAGGATGAAAAACATTTCATCAAACACGTTTTGGCCTTCTTCGCAGCTTCGGATGGAATCGTGAATGAAAATTTGGCAGAGAACTTTGTCAGAGAAGTTCAATACACGGAAGCAAAATTTTTCTACGGGTTTCAAATCATGATGGAAAACATTCACTCTGAAACCTATTCTTTGTTGATTGATACCTATATTTCTGACCCCCAGGAAAAGCACCGTCTATTTCACGCCATTGAAACTATTCCTGCCGTGAAGAAAAAAGCAGATTGGGCGCTGAAATGGATTAACTCGCCGCATTTTCAAGAGAGATTGATTGCTTTTGCTGCAGTAGAAGGAATTTTCTTTTCTGGATCTTTCTGTTCAATCTTTTGGTTGAAGAAAAGAGGTCTGATGCCAGGTCTTTCTTTTTCCAATGAACTAATTTCACGGGACGAGGGACTGCACTGTGACTTCGCTGTTCTTCTTCACAATAAATATCTTTCAAACAAAGTTTCGGAAGAGAGAATCAAGGAAATTATTGTCAGCGCCTTGGCCATCGAAAAAGAATTTATTTTAGAATCTCTTCCGGTGAGACTGATTGGAATGAACTCTGATCTTATGAGTCAATACCTGGAATTTGTAACAGATAGACTTTTGGTTTCTTTGGGATGTTCGAAGGTATATGGGTCGGAAAATCCATTTGACTTCATGACCAACATTTCTTTACAGGGTAAAACCAACTTCTTTGAAAAAAGAGTGGCTGAATATCAGAAGGCGGGAGTTCTCAATGCATCATCCGATGCTTTTGATTTGGATGTAGATTTCTAAAAAAAATTCATAAAAATGTTTGTAAAAAAGAGAGATGGTTCGAAAGAAGCAGTCAGATTTGATAAAATCTCAAATCGGATTCGAAAGGTAACCTATGGATTAAATTCTGACTTCGTAGATGCTATGGAGATAGCACAAAAAGTTATTGCCGGTATTTATGATGGAATTTCAACTTGGGAACTGGATAATTTAGCAGCAGAAACAGCTGCTTCTTTGATTCCACGACATCCAGACTACTCCATCTTGGCTTCTAGAATAGCGGTTTCAAGATTGCACAAATCTACAAAGAAAAAATTCTCGGAAACTATCCAGGATTTGTTTTCCTACATCGATCCCGAAACCGGATTGGAATCTGGTTTGATCTCCGAAGAAACCTATCGGGTGGTGATGGAACATAAAGACACTTTGGATTCAGCCATTATTCACGATCGGGATTTTAATTTCGAATATTTTGGTTTTAAAACACTCGAGAAAAGTTACCTTCTCAAGATGCTCGGCAAACCGGCAGAAACCCCTCAACACATGTACATGAGAGTAGCGGTTGGAATTTGGGGGGATGACATCAAAAACACGATTAAGACCTACGAGTTGCTTTCAAATCACATGATGACTCACGCAACTCCGACACTTTTTAACGCCGGAACGAAAAAGCCTCAATTGTCTTCCTGTTTCTTGTTAACCATGTCGGAAGATTCTATCCCCGGAATTTACAAAACTCTTTCCGACGTTGCCTTGATTTCTCAGCATGCCGGGGGAATTGGTTTGGCAATTCACAATGTTAGAGCAACAGATTCTTACATCAGAGGAACAAATGGTAAATCAAATGGGATTATACCTATGCTTAGAGTTTATAATGAAACCGCTAGGTATGTTGACCAATGTTTTGTTGGTGAAACTTTGATTAAAATGGAAGGCGGATTCTCTAGAATTGATGAAATACATCCTGGGGATTTTGTTATCTCTTCAGATGGTAATAAACACGAGGTAATTCAAAATTTGGATTACCCCATTGGAGATAAAAATTTAATATCAGTTCAAACGGAAGATGGAGAAAACATAGTAACAGAAGATCATCTTTTTTTAGTTGTTAGAAACGGATCATCTATTGACAATTTAGAAGAAAAGTTATCTATGGGAATTGTAGAAGCAGAGTGGATTGAGGCAAAAAAATTAACGGATAGCGATATTTTACTAAAAATGTAAAATTATTTCAAAGTAAAAATAAAATTCATAAAATGGCAAACATCTTTTTACATCACCCTCTACAGGATGGAGAGCTCCATGAGGAATCATCTGTACTTTCTGTCTCTAAATTGAAATTCAATAAGGTAACAAAAGTAGAAAAAATATCAGGTAGGGAAGGAAAAGTTTACGATCTGCGAATTTCTGAGATTCCTAATTACTCTACGAATGTATCAATTGTTCACAATGGGGGTGGAAAGAGAAAGGGAAGCTTCGCCATTTATCTAGAACCTTGGCATGCTGATGTTGAAGATTTTCTGGACTTAAGAAAAAATACAGGTAAAGAAGAAAGAAGAGCCAGAGATTTGTTTTTGGCTTTGTGGATTCCCGATTTATTTATGGAGAGGGTTCACGAGGATTCTACCTGGTCTTTGTTTTCTCCATCCGAAGTTCCCAATTTACATGAAAAATTTGGAAAGGAATTCAATGCCGCTTATTTGGAAGCAGAAGAGGCTGGGAAGGCCAGAAAAACAATTAAGGCCCGGGATTTGTGGGGCAAGATTTTGGATTCACAAATTGAAACCGGAACCCCATATATTTTGTATAAGGATGCGGCCAACAGGAAATCCAACCAACAAAATTTAGGTACAATCAAATCTTCTAATTTGTGCACAGAAATTATAGAATATGCCAGTAAAGACGAAACTGCAGTTTGTAACTTGGCTTCGATCGCGGTGAATAAGTTTCTGAAATCTACAGACGCAAGAACCTCCAAGATTGCCAGAAAAAAATGCGAGGTAGATCACGAATTGCTTTACAATGTTGCCTACCAAACAACATTAAATTTGAACAAGGTAATTGATGTTAATTTTTATCCAACCCCAGAAACTAAAAATTCGAATTTCAGACACCGCCCAATTGGCATTGGAATTCAGGGTTTAGCTGATCTTTTTGCCATTATGGGATTGCCATTTACATCTCCAGAGGCAAGAAAAATCAACTCTGAAATTTTTGAAACCATTTACTTCGCTTCTATGTCTGCTTCTGTGGATTTGGCTAAGAAAGAAGGTCATTATGAGAGTTTTCCTGGATCTCCTCTTTGCCAAGGCAAATTCCAATTTAACCTCTGGGACGTTACAGATTCCGAACTTTCTGGTAGATGGGACTGGGATAAATTGAGAAAATCTGTGATGAAACACGGATCCAGAAATTCTTTGCTTCTGGCACCCATGCCAACCGCGAGCACAGCTCAAATTATGGGAAACAATGAAGCATTTGAACCTTTTACCTCCAATATTTATACAAGAAGAACCCTGTCGGGAGAATTTATCATCATCAACAAATATCTTGTGAAAGATCTAATCAATTTGGGTCTTTGGAATGAAGATGTTAAAAATTTGATTATCATCCACAAAGGATCTGTTCAAAACATTCCAAACATCCCCGATGACATCAAGGAGGTTTACAAAACGGTTTGGGAAATCAAACAGAAAGATCTTATTGAGATGTCTGCAGAAAGAGGTAGATTCATTTGTCAATCCCAATCTCTCAACCTTTTCATTGAAGGTGTTAACGCTGCCAAATTAACTGCCGCCCATTTCCATTCTTGGAAATTGGGTTTGAAAACTGGCATGTATTATCTTCGCACTAAGTCCGCTGTAGACGCCATGACTGGACTTGGGATAGACGTTTCTAAATATCAGACAATACCAAAAAAAGAAGAGCCCAAAGTTTTCAAAAAGACTTTGGAAACCCCAAATGAAGAATTACAAGTTCTGGCCAACCAAACTTTAGAAGATTTAAGTTGTAGTTTGGACAACCCAGATGATTGTATCGCCTGTGGATCTTAATTTTACATTTTAATAAAAACCATGACAAATATTTTAATCTTTAACACCAAAAAACACACCCTCCAGGTAGAATCTGAATCACGACATCTAAGAGGAGTGTACTCTGAAATCATGACCATTCAACTTTCTCAAGCCCATTACAATTTTTATGAGGTTTATCAAGAAAGCCAAGATTCAAGAAGAGTTCCCCTTTTCAGATTCCCAATTCAAAATACGATTATTAAATATGAGCACAGTTAAAAAATTCGACGAATTTGTCCACCTTCACGAAAGAGAGCTTCCTGATTTTCAGGGCAAGATCTTAGTAATCATGGGCCCTCCTGGATCCGGGAAAGGGACCTTCTCAAAAAGACTTTCTGAAAAAGAAGGTTACAATCATATTTCTACTGGGGATTTGATTCGAAAATCGAAGGACCCAGAATTAAAAGCGAAGATTGCAAAGGGCGAGTATATTGACGATGGAACGATGGTATCAATGCTCAGAAAAGAACTTAAAAAGTTAGATCCTGGAATGGGAATCATTCTCGACGGATTTCCTAGAACGGTTAAACAGGCTGGAATGTTGGACTCTTTGCTCGGTAAAATGGGATTAGGTCTAAGCCACACAATCTATTTGGATTTGGACGAAAAAACCGCTACGGATAGGATTTTATCCAGAGCCGAAAAAGAAAATCGTGAGGATGACAAAGATCCAGAGGTAATTAAAAAAAGATTCCAAACCTACACGGAAAAAACTGCTCCTCTGATCGATCTGTACACCAAAAGCAGAAAATTGAAAAAATTCGACTCCGGTGTAGGAATAGATCGTTTATACAAAAAAATTGTGAACCAACTGAATCTCAAAAAAACCGATTCTAAAACAAATTAAAAGAAACAGGTCAACCTGAATCACATTTAATTTATGTCAAAATACAAGGTAGATTTACTGACGGGATTTGTAGAAAACTTCGAAGAAGAAATTCATCTGAAGAATAAAATCGAAATGTCACATTTTAGCCAGGTTGGTAAAATAGGAATACAGCTCGAAAATTATTTGTTTAAAATTGGGATGGATCTCAAGCCAACAAAATTGGCGGCAGGACCCAATCCAACTTTACATGTCAAATTTCGAAGAAAGCTTTCTGATTCATTCCTGGCGGAAACCCTAATTGGATTCTTCGTTGAAAGTGGAATAAAATTCAAACAGCACCTTCATTCTGGATCCTTTCCTTTATTCACTGTAAAGAATGATACGGTCCCAGAACTTTTGGAAGGGATTGGATATTCTTTATTTTCCATTTATTCGCCGAGTTCTAATGGATTTCTCGGAATAAAGTTGGAAATATTAACAACAAATCAAATTGTGAAAATTTTGGATTCGAAATTGGCAAATTTAACTTTGTTGATTTGGACTGGACGAACTTTAAAAAAATCATCCTTTGCAAATACTCAAAACATACCAGAGGAAAATAGTTCGGATTTCTTGGACCTTGAACTGGTTTCCGAATCAAAATCAAATCCCATCCGTATAAAGGCGAACTTTACCAAATCTAGTCTTCTGGGTTACACGTTGGAGAAAATTTTAGAAATTCAGAAAATCTGAAATTTTTTCAAAAAATTAGATATAAAAAGAAAGTTTTTTTATGTCTAAATCCACAAAGAATAAACCAAAATCCAAAAAATCTCCATCTAAATCACTAACTTCTTTAACGGGTTTACCCCACAAACAAAAGTTCACCTTTTGTTTGGTCATGATCGTCAAAGACGAAGGTGACACAATTCGCAAATGTCTTGAAAGAGTTGCACCTTATATTTCCTATTGGGTAATCTGTGATACTGGTTCTCGGGACAATACCATTTCTGAGATCAGGAGTACCATGGAAGAATTAAATATCCCGGGCGAACTCCATGAAAGACCTTGGGTTAATTTCGAAGTCAATCGAACAGAAAGTTTGGAATTATCCTATGGAAAGTGTGATTATCGATGGATTATTGATGCCGATGATTTATTTGAAAATTTAAATCCAGGAACAAATCCCTTTTCAGATTTACCAGACGGAGTAGACTGCTTTCAAATTCAATACAAGTTGAATTCTTTGCAGTACTACCGGGCTCAAATTGTGAAGTCTGACCAAAATTGGGTTTACAAAGGGGTTCTTCACGAATATTTAGATTTGCCTGGAAAACAACCTTTATATCAGGCACAAATCCCCAACGACAGATGTTTGGTGAACGCCAATATCTCCCCGTTAAAAAGAGCTTCTTCTTTGGAAGAAAAGTACTCTAAAGACGCTGAAATTTTGGAGAAAGCTTTAAAGGAGGATCCCACCAATACCAGATACATGTTTTATCTCGCCCAAAGTTATCGGGATTCAAACCAAAACCTAAAGTCTCTACAAGCCTATGAAAAAAGAGCCAACGCTGGGGGATGGCCAGAAGAGATCTACTACTCTTTGTACATGATTGGAAGGTTGAAAGAAAAACTCGGGAGACATCCGGACGAGGTCATTCAGGCCTATTCTAAAGCTTGGGAATTCAGACCAGAAAGACTTGAGGCGGTATTTCACTGTATGAGAAAATTGAGGGAGCAAAATCGGTTTGTGTTGTCTTTCACCTATGGTACGATGGCCATGAAGAATCCAGGAACCGGAGACATCCTATTTATCGAACCAGAAATTTGGCAATGGAGGTTGTTGGACGAATTTTCTTTGGCTGCCTATCACACTGGAAATCCGGAAATTTCCTACGAAAAAATGAAACAAGTTACCGAAATGCCTTTTTTCGGATCATTTCATCCAGGGGAAAAAGAAAGAATCCTCAGAAATTTAGAAAACTTCAAAAAGGCAGCAGCCATGAAGCTAAATTCACAAAATCAACCGGCTTCAGCATAAAAGAAAAAAGATGGAAGTGCTCTCGATGTATCCTGTTAAAAAGTCAGATCTTGGCTTCCATGGAAATTTGTTCGGCGGTCAGTTGCTGAAATGGATTGATGCTGCTGCTGCTGGATATGCCATGCAGCTGTGTGATTCTCCAAGAATGGTAACTGTGTCCATAGATAAATGCTTTTTCGAAAGGCCTGCAAAAGAAGGTCAACTTTTAAAAATTTATGGAAATCCGGCTGAAATCGGCACAACGTCGGTTACAATTTATATCGAGGCAAGAGCACACAACGTGTACACTGGAGATCAGAAAGTAATTCTTAGAACAAACATCAAATTTGTGAGGATTGACGAGGAAGGAAACCCAATCCCTATCTCGGAACGATCAAAAACCCGTATTTCGGAAAAAATAAAATAATTTTCACAAATCTAAAAATAAAAAATTAAAATGAAACAATTACTTATAATCCTGCTTGTTCTACTTAGCTCAATGTCATTCGCCCAAAAACCTATGGTTGGTTTTACCCAAGAAGAAATCAAACATCGAAATAGACTTGAATTTAAAATAACCGAATGGGATGTGATTAGACAGGATGAATATTGGGTAATGTACACTGCTAGCCCTTACCTTGATATGACCACATTTTATTTCTTTAGATATGGTGGGACAAAAAACTTTTTAGCCAGCCACTCAACAAAAGATGACGATGTTGCGGTTAGGTTGTACCAAAGTATTATGAAATCTCATCACGATTTGGGGGATAATAAATTTTTAAGTAAAGAAAATAATTTAATATGTGAGTATAATTTTTATAAAGAAACAAGTACACATAATTTCATTTATTTCACATCTGAGGGTAAAAATATTTTTAAGAATTAAACAAAACACTTATTTGAAATTTTTTTGTTGAAAAGAAGAATATATAAGTTATGCAAATACCCGATCCAGAATTGTGGTCAAAGATCCACAACCAAAAAGTTTTCGAGATTGTTAATTTCGAAAGATTCAATTATCACATAGATAACAATCTTTCACTTTCTGAGAGCGTCTTCAGAATTGGTTCAGAATCATGGTTTCAGATGATCAATGAGGCCAGAGAACTTTGGGAAAACAACGTTTTGAATTTTAATGAGGATGAACTATTTTTTCTGGAGTCAGATCTAGGTAAAAGAGATTTTTTCGAAGGTGTTGAAGTTTGGCTTGACGTTCCATTTCTAGAAGAAGACCTACACGAGGCGGAATATAGAGGGAGAAAAGTAAATCTCAATAGACCTTTCAGAACTTCCGGAGGTCCTAGAAAATTTGGGGTCTACACAAAAAATGAATCCGGAAAAGTTGTTTTAGTTAGATTTGGACAGCCAGGAATGAGGGTGAGAAACGACGACCCTAAAAGGGCAAAGTCGTTCAGAGCCAGACACGGATGCGATAACCCTGGACCAAAATGGAAACCTAGATATTGGTCCTGTAATGTTGCCAGATATCGCAAACTTCTTGGCATTAAATCCAGTAGTCCCTGGTGAAATCCCTTCCGTTCACAGAAGATAAAATTTCTGACGGGATATACAAAAGAACATTTGATCCCTCAACTGAAAGTGAGGAACTGAAGTGGCATCAAGACTCCGAAGATAGGATTGTGATTTTTTTGGGTAACA
>Ga0194117_10000130_pt1 | contig 104871 bp, 75 predicted proteins | sample TA2MahsurfametaG_FD_160579 | JGI IMG/M metagenome (GOLD analysis project Ga0194117, IMG submission 160579) | Freshwater microbial communities from Lake Tanganyika, Tanzania - TA2015009 Mahale N1 surface | ecosystem: Environmental > Aquatic > Freshwater > Lake | place: Tanzania: Lake Tanganyika... | reverse complement strand
AAGGCGGAAATCCCCATCGCGCTTGGTAAGGACGTCTCCGGCGCGCCGCTCGTCTCGGATCTCGCCAAGATGCCCCACCTGCTCATCGCGGGCGCGACCGGCTCCGGCAAATCGGTCTGCATCAACTCCATCGTCGCCTCGATCCTCTATTCCAAGAGCCCGAAGGACCTGCGGATGATCATGGTGGATCCGAAGGTGGTGGAGCTGAAGATCTTCAATGCGCTGCCGCACATGCTGATCCCGGTGGTGACGGAACCGAAGAAGGTGCCCGCAGCCCTGAAGTGGCTGCTGAAGGAGATGGAGCAGCGCTACCAGATTTTCGCCAAGGTCAACGTGCGCAACATCGTGGGCTTCAACCAGCGCAGGCGCGGGGGCGAGGAGCCGCCGCCGGCGCCCGAGGCTCAGGGTGTCCTCGAGGGCGTGGACCCGCTCGCTGGCGTGGAGATCCCGGACCGCCTCCCGTACATCGTGGCAATCATCGACGAGCTCGCGGACCTGATGGCCGTGGCGCCGGCGGACATCGAGACCAACATCGCGCGCCTCGCCCAGCTGGCCCGCGCCGCCGGCATCCACCTCATCATCGCCACGCAGCGGCCCTCCGTGAACGTCATCACTGGCGTCATCAAGGCCAACCTTCCTTCCCGCATCGCGTTCCAGGTGGCCTCGCAAGTCGATTCGCGGACCATCCTCGACACCAAGGGCGCGGACACCCTGATCGGCCGCGGCGATATGCTGTTCTCCCCGCCGGGATCCTCGCGCCTCGTGCGGGCGCAGGGCGCGTTCGTCTCGGACGAGGAGGTGCAAGCGATGGTCGAGCACCTCAAGCGCAATGGTCCGCCCCAATACGCGCAATCGGTGCAGCAGCAGATCGACCGGGCAGCGCGCGAGGACGAAGACGGCGAGGGTGAGGACGGCGACCTCGGGGACGATGATGAGTTGTACCGCGAGGCAATGGAGGTGCTGAAGGCCACGCGCCGCGCGAGCACCTCGATGCTGCAGCGCAAGCTGAAGATCGGCTACAATCGCGCCGCCCGCATCATGGAAATCATGGAGGAGAAGGGCATCGTCGGGCCGGAGAACGGATCGAGCCCGCGCGAGATCCTTGTGGACCTCGACAGCCTTTGAGCGGCCTGCCCCGGGCCAACCGCACCCCCCGGCGTGTTTCGAGGTGACTTGCCCCGGGCCATCCCCTAAGTCCCCCGCATGCAGACCATCGGCGAACGACTCGAGGAAGCGCGCAAGAAAAAGGGGATTTCGCTGCGCGAGGCGGCCGAGGTGACGAAGATTCGCGGCGATTATCTGCAGAAATTCGAGAGCAACCACTTCGACATCGGGCTGACCGAGATCTACGTCCGTGGTTTCCTACGGACCTACGCTCACCTCCTGAAGGTGCCCGCCGACCGGGTCCTCGCCGATTATGCGGCGCTGGGGCGCGGGGAGGCGCGGCCGCGGCCCTCGGCGCGCGAGATCTACGGCCGGCTGGACGTGTCGACGCCACCGTTCGAGTCGCCCGCCGCGCGAACCACCGCGGAGGAGGGCGAGGCCGAGGAGCAGGTGCCTGCGCCCCCGCGGGCGCGTCCCGGCAGCTCTTTGCCCACGGGTCCGGATCCGGCGAAGGTCTTCCTCTACGTCAAATGGGGCGCGATCGCCGTCGCCGCGCTCATCGTCCTCTTCCTCGTCAAGGGCATCTTCTTCAGCGGCTCGCCCGCGCCGGTGAAGCGTCCCGCGCCCGCGCCGGCCGCGCCCAAGGGCCCGCAGCTGGGCCTCGTGGCGACCGGGGCGGTGCAGGTGACCCTGCGGCGCAAGAACGCGGACGACTCCGAGGGTGAGATCGTCTTCACCGGATTTCTCGCCGCCGGCGAATCGCGTTCCGTGCCGCGGGCCGGCGCGCTTTTCGTGGAGGCGAGCCTAGCGGAGAACCTCGCGCTCGAGATCAACGGCAAGCGCTACAATCTGGGCCAAATGCTCGGCACTGGGCCGCGTCGGGGCCAGCTGCCGGCGCCCTGAGCCCTTCCGCCGGCCCGGACCGGCCGGTCCTCCGATGACCGTCCTGCTCACCGTATTCTGGTCGGCGCGAGCCGCGGGGCACTCGTCGGCCTAGCGATCAGCAGGGCGCGGAGCCGCCCCCAGCCCACTTCGGGCGTGACCCGGGCGCGGCACGCGCTGTGCTGGACGCGCGATGACCCCGCCCCGCGTCCTCCTGCCCTTCGTGCTGCTGCTCCCGGCCGCGCTCGCCGCGGCCGCGACGCCGGCCGCCCGCCTGCCCCCGGCGGGCATCGAGATCCCCGCCGCCGCCCGCGCGGACCTCACCGCCGCCTCCGCCGCCTTGGCCGCGGACCTCGCCCAGCTGCGGGCCGAGCTGGTTGAACCGAGCCGGAAGGAGCTCCTCGAACTCACCCCCGACGCCGAGATCTTCCACAAGGCGGTGGACTGGGCGCTGCGGCACGATGAGTTCTTCGACCTGAAGCAGGTCGCCGCGGCCCACCGTGCCCTCGCCACCGGCCGCGAACGCGTCGCCGCCCTCCGCCGCGGCGAGGCCCCCTGGCGGAATGCCACCGGCCTAGTCGTCCGCGGCTATCGCTCCCGCATCGATGGCTCCGTGCAGCCCTACGGGCTCGTCATTCCGCCCGACCTCACCCCCGGCCGGCCGCGGCGGCTGATGGTCTGGCTCCTCGGCCGCGGCGAGAAGCGCACCGAACTCACCTTCATCGGCGAACGCGAATCCGGCCCCCCCCAGCTCACGCCCTGCGACACGGTCACGCTCATCCCCTACGGCCGCTTCTGCAACGCGACCAAGTTCGCGGGCGAGACCGATGTCTTCGAGGCGCTCGTCGCCGTCCGGGCGGAACAGCCGATCGATCCGGACCGGATCCTTGTGGCCGGATTCTCGATGGGCGGCGCCAGCACCTGGCACCTCGCCACCCACCACGCCGGCCTCTGGGCCGCCGCCGCCCCGGGCGCGGGCTTCGCGGAGACCGCCGCCTACGCCAAGGTCTTCGCCCCCGGCAAGGAACCGCCAACCGCCTGGGAACAGAAACTCTGGGGCTGGTACGACGCCACCGCCTACGCGCGGAACCTGTCCCATTGCCCCACCATCGCCTACAGCGGAGAAATCGACCCGCAGAAGCAGGCCGCCGACGTGATGGCCGCCGCGCTCGCGCAGGAGGGCCTCACCCTCCCCCACCTCATCGGCCCCGGCACCGCCCATAAATACCACCCGGAAGTCCGCCAGGACCTCACCGCCCGCCTCGAAGCCCTGCTCGACCGCGGCCGCGACCCCCGTCCGGCCCTCCTGCGGGTCACCACCCGCACCCTGCGCTACCCCGGCGCCTCGTGGCTGCGCTTTGAGGGCCTCGCGGAACACTGGAGCCGCGCCGACCTCGAAGGCCGCCTCCGCGGCGACACCGCCGAGGTCACCACCCGCGGTACCACCGCCGTGCGCCTGGTGCTCACCGGGCTGCGCACGGTCAAGATCGACGGCCAGGACGTCCCCCTGCCCGCCCTGGCGCCCGAGAGGCTCCTGCACCGGCAGGATGGCGTCTGGCGGGCAGGGCCCCCGCCGACCGGACCACGCAAGCGCCCGGGCCTGACCGGGCCGGTCAACGACGCCTTCCTCGACCGTTTCCTGTTCGTCCGCCCCACGGGCAAGGCTTGGCACCCGGCGGTAGGCTCCTGGGCCACGGCAGAAATGGAGCGCGCCCGCGGGCTCTGGCGCGCCCTGTTCCGGGGAGACGCCCCCGTCAAGGGCGACACCGCGGTCACCGCCGAGGACCTCGCGCAGAGCCATATCGTGCTTTGGGGCGACCCGGGGGCCAACCGGCTCCTCGCGCGGCTGTTGCCCGGCCTGCCGCTGCAATGGGACGCGCGGACGCTGACCTTCCGGGGCGAGCAGCACGACGCGGCCCACCACGCCCCGATCCTGATTTTCCCCAACCCGCTGAACCCGGAAAAGTATGTGGTCTTGAACTCGGGCATCGATTTCCGGGACCACGGCTACGGCTCCAATTCCCTGCAGACCCCGAAGCTGCCGGACCACGCCGTGATCGACCTGCGGGAGCCGCCGGGACCGCGCTGGCCGGGGCGGATCGTCGCGGCCGGGTTCTTTAACGAGGCTTGGCGCTGACTCCGCCGGAGGGCGCGGGCCTGAATTTAAGGCAAAACCGCCTTGCGGTTTGCCCGGAGCCGGCCTGCCTTCACGGGCGCGCGCGGAACCCCGCGGGCAGTGCCCTCGTCCTCCCGGTCACACCTTCCTCACCGTATGATCCGCCTCCTGCCCCTTCTCCTCGCGGTCGCCGCCCTTGCGGGGGTCCCCAGCACCTCCCTTGCCGCCAGCGGCTGGCTCAACTGGCGCGGGCCGGACCAGAACGGCGTCTCCACCGCCAGAACCACGCTGCCGGATACCTTGGAGATCGGGGGTCAGAATCACCGCTGGTCCCTGAAGGTGCGCGGCGCCGGCACCCCGGTCATCGCCGACGGCCGAGTGTACGCCTTCGGGTTTTACGGCGAGACCACGGACGTCGAGGAGACCCTCCTCTGCCTCGACGCGAAGACCGGGTCCAAACTCTGGGAGTACCGCTTCCGGGATTACCTTAGCGACACCACCTACAACCGCTACGCCATCGGGGCGCCGGTCGTGGACGCCGAGACTGGCAACGTGTACCTTGAGTCGACGTGGGGCCAGCTGTTCGCCTTCACCCGGGACGGCAAGGTCCTCTGGGAGCATTCGATGATGGAGGAGTATGGTCGCCTCACCTTCCCCAACGGTCGCACCGGCTCCCTCGCGATCGACGGCCCGCTCATCATCACCGACGGCATCACCGCCAACTGGGGCGCCGATGGCCCGGCCCGCAACCGTTTCTACGCCTTCGACAAGCGCACCGGGGAACTCGTCTGGTTCTGCACCCCGGGCATCGAGCCGCTCGACAGCACCTTCGCCACGCCGGTCTTCGGCAACCTTGGTGACCAGCGGGTGATGTACGCCGGCACCGGCTGCGGCCACATCGTCTGCATCAACGTCCGCACCGGCGAGCCGGTCTGGCGCTTCCGCCTCTCCCAGTCGGGCGTCAACGCGGACGTGCTCCTCGCCGGCCCGGGCAAGCTCATCGGGGTCCACGGCAAGGAGAACGTCGACGCCACCCACCACGGGCGCCTCGTCGCCCTGAGGATCCCCACCGAGTATCCCACGGGTCCGAAGCCGGTCGTCCTGACCAAGGAGGCCGAGCTCTGGCGCAATGATGAATTTATGGCTTTCAGCAGCTCCCCGCTGCTCGTCAACGGACGGGTCTACTCGACCATCGCCACCGGCAGCCTGCTCTGCGCCGACGCCGCCACCGGCAAGCTGCTCTGGAGCGAGAAGCTCGCCCCCGACCAACTGCACGCCTCGCCCGCCTATGCCGACGGCAAGTTCTACGTGCCGATGCACAACGGCACCGTCTACGTTCTGCGCGATGCCGGCGACAAGGCGCAGATTGTCTCCGTCAACAAGCTCGACTCGCTGGTGCTCGGCGCCCCGGCCTTTTACGGGGATGCGGTCCTGATCTTTACCCGCGAGTCGCTGCACTGCTTCGGCCCCAAGGCCTCCGCCGCCAGTATGCCGCCGTCGGTGGCGTTCCAGCCGGAGCCAGCGGCTACCGGGCCCGTGACCCAAATCCAGGTCGTGCCGGCAGAGTTCGCTCTGATTGCGGGGCAATCTCAGTCCTTCAAGGTCTGGGGCCTCGACGCCGCCGGCCGCCGCGTGCGGGAGGTCACGGCTGAGGCCACCTGGACCAAGTTCATCCCGCCCACTGCTTTGGTGAAGGCCGAGGTGGACGGTGAGCTTGCCGGCGCGACCCTGCGCACCATGCCCACGGCGCGGCTCTCCGCCGGGCAGCTGCAGGCCAAGTGGAACACCCTCACCTCCGTCACCCGCGGCCGCGTCGTGGCCGGTCCGGGCCACCGGGAGACCTTCGAGGCGCTGCCCTTGGGCCAGAAGAACCAGGCCGGCGAGGACGTCGGTTTCCCGCCGCTCCCTTGGCTCGGCGCCCGGGTGAAGTGGCACGCCATGGAGAAGGGCGGCTCCAAGGTCGTGACTAACCGCCTGGATAACATCCTGTTCCAGCGGACGATGAACTTCATCGGGCCCTCGAGCCTGCGCAACTACACGCTGGAAGCCGACGTTATGACGGACGGCGACCGCCGCGTGATGTCCTCGGTGGGGCTGGTCAACCAGCGCTACCTGATCGCGATGGTGGCCAATAGCCGGATTCTGGAGGTTTCGAGCAACCACGAGCGGGTGAAGGAGTCCGTGCCCTTCGCCGCCCAAGCCAACACCTGGTACCGCCTGAAGACTCGGGTCGACAGCGACGGCAAGGGGGGTGGTTGGGTACGGGCCAAGCTTTGGCCCAAGGCGCAGCCGGAACCCGACCAGTGGACCATCGAGGTCCGTCAGGAGAAGCTCCACGACCGCGGCGCCCCCGGTGTCTTCGCGTTCTCCCCCCAGGCCCTCAAGCGCGTGTACCTCGATAACCTCGCCCTCTCCGCCAATGAATAAGCCCGCCCCCCTCTCCCGGCCCGCCACCCTGCTCGCCCTGCTGGCGCTCTCGGCCGCCCCGGGCGCCGCCCACGACTGGCCGATGTGGGGCGGAAACGCCTCCCGCAACATGGTGCAGCGGGCCACCGGGCTCCCGGATGACGTTGTGACCGGCAAGCTGATCCCGAAGACCGAGACCATTGACCCCAAATCGACCAAGAACGTACGTTGGGTGACCAAGCTCGGGTCCCAGACGTACGGCACGCCCGTCGTGGCCGGGGGCCGGGTCTTCGTCGGCACCAACAACGAGTCCCCCCGTGACGCGGCCCAGCAGGGTGACCGCGGGGTGCTCATGTGCTTCGATGAGAAGACCGGCGCCTTCCTGTGGCAGCTGGTGGTCCCGAAAGTCGGCGCCGGCAAGGTGAGCGACTGGGAATTCGTCGGCCTCTGCTCCTCGGCGGCCATTGAAGGCGACCGTGGCTACGTGGTCTCCAATCGCGGGGAACTCATCTGCTTCGACGTTAAGGGCATGGCCGACGGAAACCAGGGTAGTTTCCAGGACGAGGCCAAGCTCTCGTCCGTCGACGGCAAGCCCGTCACCGTAGGCCCGCAGAGCGCGGACATCCTCTGGGTAACCGACATCCGCACCGAGCTGGGCATCTTCCCGCATAACGTCTCGAGCTGCTCCCCGTTGGTGCTGGGCGACCACATCGTGATCGCGACATCGAACGGCGTGGACTGGTCCCACCTGAACATCCCGGCTCCGATGGCGCCGGCGCTGGTGGTCGTAGACAAGAACACGGGCAAGGTGGTGGCGGAGGAGGCCTCGGGCGTCTCGACTCGGGCGCTGCACGCCAGCTGGGGCTCGGCGGCCTTCGCGACGGTGAAGGGCGTGCCGACGATCGTCTGGGGCGGTGGCGACGGCTGGTGCTACGGCTTCGATCGCACCCCGTACACCCACGCCGAGGGTTTCCCGGCGCTGAAGGAGTTTTTCCGCTATGACGCCAATGCCCCGGAATACCGGACCAAGAACGGCCAGCCCGTGAAATATGCGACCCACGACGGCCCCAGCGAGATCATCGCCACGGTCATCGTCGATGGTGACCGCGCCTATCTGACGATTGGTCAGGACCCCGAGCACGGGGACGGCGTCGGGATGGTGAGCTGCATCGACCTCTCGGCCCGCGGGGACATCACCGGCAAGGCCCTCTGGGTGAATAAATCCGTCGGCCGCTCCATCTCCACCCCGAGCCTGCAGGACGGCCTGCTGTTCCAAGCGGAGTACGACGGCGACATCCATTGTCTCGATGCCGCCACCGGCAAGATCCTCTGGACCCACGCGACCAACAGCCGCATCTGGTCCTCGACCCTCGTCGCGGACGGCAAGCTCTATTGCGGCACGGAGGATGGCGAGCTGGTGGTGCTGAAGGCTGGCCGCGAGAAGCAGCTGATCGCGAAGATCGAGTTCTACACCCCGATCTACTGCTCCCCCGTGGCAGCCAACAATACTCTCTACATTGCGACGATGACCCACCTCTTCGCGGTCGGAAAGTGATCCGTCCGCCCCGGCCGACCGTACCTTCATCTCCTCCTTAACGCTTCCGACCCAGATGAGCAGCACCCTTACCGTCCCCCAAGCCCAGGCCGCGCTCGACGCTTGGACCCGCGAAATGATCGCCTGGCACTTCTCGCCCGCCACCGGTTGCGACTATTGGCTGAGCTGGGCCAAGCAGGCCGGCTGGGATCCGCTCAAGGAGATCAGCTGTTTCGCCGACCTGATGCGATTCGACCACTTTGATGACGAGGTTCTGCGCAAGGAGCAGCCGGAGCGCTTCGTCCCGAAGGCCTACGCCAACCGTCCTTACAACATCTTCGAGACCGGTGGTACCACCGGCATGCCCAAGCAGCGCGTTGGCTGGGACGACTACAAGGTGGATTACGAGGAGTTCAGCGACCACTACGGCCCGGACTTCTTCCCCAAGGGCACGAACTGGCTGATGGTTGGCCCGACCGGCCCCCGCCGCCTGCGGCTCGCGATCGAGCATCTGGCCAACCATCGTGGTGGCTCGTGCTACTTCGTCGATCTCGACCCGCGCTGGGTGAAGCGCCTGATCGCGATGGGCGAGGGCGCGATGGCCCGCAAGTACCAGGAGCACGTGATCGACCAGGCGGCGACCATCATCCGCCACCGTAACATCCAATGCATCTTCACCACCCCGCGCCTGCTGGAGAACCTGGCGGAGCGGATGTCCCTCGTGCAGGCCGGCCTCAAGGCCGTCTTCGCCGGCGGCACCACGATGACGCCACAATACGTCCGTTTCGTCGTTGAGGAAGTCCTCGAGGGGAAGATCAACTTCGCCCCGACCTACGGGAACACCCTGATGGGCCTTGCGATCAGCCGGAAGCTGAAGCCCGAGGATAAGTACAGCCTCACCTATTACGCGCCCCAGCCGCGCGCCACCCTCCGCATCGTCGACCCCGACCGCCCGGACGAACTGATGCGCTACGGCGAGTACGGCCGGGTGGAGCTGACCACGATGACCCGCGAATTCTTCGTCCCCCGCTTCCTCGAGCGCGACGAGGCTATCCGCCGGCCGCCGTGCGACGAGTTCCCGTGGGACGGCGTGGGCGACGTGCGCCCGTTCCAGTCCCTCACCAAGACCATCATCGAAGGCGTTTACTGAGGTCCCTTTATGAACGAGCCCATCCACCTGCCCGTCCTGCGCTTCGGCCGACCCTACGAGAGCCTCGACCGCCTGCGCTTCAACGTTGATGACCAGGCCATCGAGGTGAGCCTCGCCAACTCGGGCCTCATCCGCCGCGACCTGAAGCGGATTCCGGAGGCCATGCGCCGCCTGCAGGCCATCCCTTCCGCCAAGCTGGCGGACGCGATGGAGCAGGCCGCCGACCTGTTTCTCACCGGTAACCTCCCTTGGGGCCTCGGCGAGCGCCTGCAGAGCCCGGAGGACTATGTGGCAGCCCTGTCGCAGCTGACCGGCATGCCGCTCAGCCTCGGGCGCCTCAATATGGGGAAGGTCCACGCCGCGATGGCCAACATTCGCGCGGTGGTGGGCGGTCTGACCCGCGGGATGTCATTCGACCTCTTTGACAAGGGCTTCATCCGGCAGGACGGCCTGGACGTGAACTTCTTCCCGCAGACGGACAGCCTGGGCGTGCTCCTGCCGAGCAATTCCCCTGGCGTGAACTCCCTCTGGCTGCCGGCCCTCGTGATGAAGATTCCCGTGGTGCTGAAGCCAGGCCGCGAGGACCCCATCACGCCGTACCGCCTCGTACAGGCGATGATCGCCGCTGGTTTTCCGGCGGAAGCTTTTGGCTTCTACCCGACCTCCCACGACGGCGGCGATGCGCTGCTGTTCGGCACCGGCCGGGCGATCGCCTTTGGCAGCGACGCCACCGTGCGCAAGTACGCCCCCTTCCGGCACATCCAGGTCCACGGCTCCGGCCGCAGCAAGGTCCTCCTCGGCGACGACTTCGCGGACGACTGGCGCAAGCACCTCGGGGTCATCGTGCAGTCGATCGCCTCCAATGGCGGCCGCAGCTGCATCAACGCCTCCGCCGTGCTCATCAGCCGCCACGGGGCCGAGCTGGCCGACGCCTTGGCCCGCGAACTGGCCGCCATCGTCCCGCGCGCGCGCACCGACCCGCAGGCCGTGCTCTGCGGCTTTGCCAACCCGGCGGTCGCCCGCGGCATCAATGACCGGATCGAGGAACTGCTGCAGACCCCGGGCGCGGAGGACGTCACCGCCCGTTACCGCCAGGGGCCGCGGATGATCGAGGCCCACGGCCAGACCTTCCTGCAGCCGACGCTCATCGCCTGCTCCGACCCGACGCACCCGCTCGCCAACACCGAATATATGTTCCCCTTCGCCAGCGTGCTGCAGGTGCCGCAGGCAGAGATGATCGGGACCATCGGGGAATCGCTGGTCGTGTCGGCCATCACTCACGACCGAGCCTGGACCATCGACCTGATGACCAGCACCAACATCGAGCGGCTGAACATCGGGCCCTATCCGACCAACCGGGTCCAATGGGAGCAGCCGCACGAGGGCAACCTCTTCGAGTTCCTGTACCGGCGCCGCGCCCTCCAGGGCGATCTGGTGGCGGCCGGCTGAGCCCGGTCGCCCGCGGCGCCGCGCCCCGCCCCGTCCGCATGCTTCCCGGCTTTGCCCCCACCCGCCTCCGCCGCACCTTGCCCCTGCTGGGGGCGTTGCTGCTTCTGGCCGGCTGCGGGCCCCGGCCCGAGCCGGCGAAGCCTCCCGGCCCGCCCCCGCCGCCGCCCCGCACCGCGTGGCCGATGACGCGCGGCGGAGCGACCCTGTCCGGCGTTGTCGCCCGGCCCGCGCCCGCCCGCCCCACGGTGCACTGGACCTTCACCAGCCCCGCCCCGTTCAGCGCCGAGGCCGCCATCGCCCACGGCCGGATCTACGTGGGCAACGACAAGGGGCGGCTGCATTGCTTGGACGCCGAGACCGGCCGGGAGGTCTGGCATTTCGACACCGGCGACACCGTCGCGGCGGCGCCCGCGGTCACCGCCACCCGCGTGTTTGTGAGTTCCCACGACGGCCGCCTGTACGCCCTTGACGCGGCCAACGGCCAGGAAGCCTGGAAGTTCGCCACCGACCAGAAGGTCAGTTCCGGCGCGACCCTCGTCCGGGCGCCCCAAGGAAACGAGGACTGGGTCCTGCTCAACGGCTACGACGGCACGACGCGGGTGCTGCGGGCGGCCGACGGCAGCACCGTCTGGACCTACGCGACAGAGGACCACGTCAACGGCGCCCCCGCGGTGGTGGATGGGCGATTCATCGTCTTTGGGGGCTGCGATTCCCAGTTGCACGTGGTGCAGCTGGCGGACGGCAAGCTGGCACATCGCATCCCGGCGGAGGCCTACATCCCGGCCTCCATCGGCACCCACGGCACCATGGCCTTCTGCGGCAACCACGCGAACCAGGTGGTCGCCTTCGAGGTCGCCGCGGGCAAGGTCGCCTGGACCTACCAGGACCGGGCGATGCCTTTCTACAGTTCCCCGGCGGTGACGGCGGACCTCGTCCTGATCGGATCGCGAGACAAGCACCTGCACGCGATCCGGCGGGCGACCGGGGAGGCGGCCTGGAAGTTCCGCACTGGCGGGCGCGTCGAAGCCTCTCCGGTCGCCTTTATTGATGCCGTCGTCTTTGCCTCGACCGATGGCCGGATGTATGCGGCGGCCTTGGCGGACGGCGCGGAGCGCTGGCAACTGGAGCTGGGCGAGGCGTTGATCGCGTCCCCCGCCTTTGGCGAGGATCTCCTGGTGGTTGGGGGGGAAAAGGGAACCCTGTTCGCCCTGCGGGGCCCACCATGAAGATCGTTTTGCTGACCCCTGGCACCGGCAGCTACCACTGCGGCGCGTGCATGCGTGATAACGCGCTGGCGCAGGAGCTGCACCGGGCGGGCGAGGATGTGACTCTCGCGCCCCTCTACCTGCCGCATATCTTGGACGAGGCGGCACTGCCGGGCGCGGGCGCGGTGCCGGTATTCTTCGGGGGCATCAACGTCTTCCTCCAGCAGAAGATTCCGCTGTTCCGCCACACCCCGGCCGCGCTCGACCGCCTGCTGGACTCTGCCGGCCTCCTGCGCTGGGCGGCGCGCCACAGCCATATGACCTCGGCGCGGACCCACGGGGAGATGACCCGCGAGATGTTCCACATCGATTCCAGCCGCCTGACCAAGGAGCTGGAGAAACTGCTCGGCTGGCTGCAGCACTCCGGGCGACCGGACGTCATCTGCCTGTCGACCGCCCTCCTCGCTGGGTTCGCGCGGCAACTCCGGGCGCGGCTGGGGGCGCCGGTCGTGACCTTCTTCCAAGGCGAGGATCCCTTTTTGGACGGACTGCCGGAGCCCTATCGCTCCGACTGTTGGCGGTCGATGGGGGAACGGCTGGCGGATTCGAACCTCCTGCTCGCCCCGAGCCGCTTCTATGCGGGCTATATGAGCGAACGCATCGGCCTGCCGCCCGGGCGGGTTCAGGTGCTCTGGAACGGGATCCAGCTGGACGGGTACGCGCCCGCGGAGCCGCCGGTCGGGGCGGCCGTGATCGGTTACCTAGGGCGCCTGAGCCGGGAGAAGGGCCTGGAGCAGTTCGTGGAAGCTTTCCTGCACCTTGCCGGTCCCTTGGGCGATCGGACGACCAAGGTTCGGATTGGCGGGGCGGCGACGGCGGGCGATGCGCCGCTACTGCGGCTCCTGCGGGCGCGGCTGGAGGCGGCGGGCGTGGCGGAACGCGTCGAGTGGGCGCCCAACCTGACCCGCGAGGCCAAGGTAGCGCTCCTGCGCGGCCTGACCCTGTTCTCGGTGCCGGTGACCTACCCGGAGGCCTTCGGCCTGTACGTGATCGAGGCGATGGCCTGCGGCGTGCCCTTGGTGCAACCGCGGGCGGCGGCGTTCCCGGAACTGGTCGAGGAAACCGGCGCGGGCGTCTGCGTGCCGCCCGGCGATCCGGCGGCTCTGGCCCGGAGCTGGCACGACCTCCTCGCCGATCCGGCGCGCCGCGCGGAGCTGGGCCGGCGGGGCCGGGCAGCCGCGACGAACCGCTTTCCCGCCCGGGCGATGGCCGCGGGCTTCCGCCAGATCGTGGCCAGCCTATCGCGCTCCCCTTGATGGACCTTCCCGCCCATTTCCACTTCTGCTCGCGCCGGACGGTCGAGTTCGCGGACGCCGATATGGCGGGAATCGTGTACTTCACCCATTTCCTGCGCTACGCGGCCACGGCCGAGCAGGAATGGTTGCACGCCCTCGGGGTGCGGTTCCTGACGGCGGATGGCTTCCTCGCCGGGGGCTGGCCGCGGGTCGAGGCCAGTTGCCGTTACCGGGCGCCGGCACGCTGGCAGGACGAACTGCGCGTGGCGCTGCGGGTGCGGGAGGTGCGGACCTGCGGTTTTTCCTACGACTTCTGGATCTTCGGCCCCTGCACGCCGGCCGGCGAGGCGTTGGCGGAAGGCTTCTGCGCGGTCGCGCACGTCGCGCTCGACCCGGCCACCGGACAACGCCAGAAGACCCCGTTGCCGGAGGAACTCCGCCGCCGCCTCGTGGCGCCGCCGGACCAGCCGTTGCCCGTCGCCTGAACCTTTTCCCACCACCAAAATTCTATGCACTGGCTCGCCTACGTTTTCCTGACCATTGCCTCCTGGGGCCTCTACGGGGTCTTCCTGCACAGCGGACAGATCGCGATGAAGGATCCGGTCTTCGGCCGCTACAAGGCCTTCCTGTTCGTGGGCGTAGCCTACTTCATTTTCGCGGTGCTGGCGCCCCTCGCGCTGCTGAAGCTGCAGGGCTCCGACTTTAACTTCCCGAGCAAGGGCCTGTGGATCTCGCTGTTTGCGGGCATCCTCGGAGCCGTGGGCGCCTTCGGCATTTTGCTGGCCTTCGGGGCCAAGGGCGTGCCGCAGGTCGTGATGTCCCTCGTCTTCGCCGGCGCGCCGGTCGTGAACGCGGTCGTGGCCACCTGGATGCACCCGCCCAAGGACGGCCTCGCCGGCGTGCCGTGGCAGTTCTACGCCGGGATCGTGCTGGCCGCGCTCGGCGGTTGCATGGTGAGCCTGTACCGCCCCTCCCCCGCCCCCGCGACGACCGCCCGCGCCACGCCCGCCACCCCGGGCAACCCCGTCCGCTGACGCCGCGCCCATCCGCCGCCGGATGATCACCGCCACCCGCGTCATTAAGACCTACGCCAGCCCAGCCGGGCCGGTCACCGTCCTGCAGGAACTCGACCTCGCGGTGGCCGCGGGGGAATCGGTCGCGATCGTCGGTCCCTCGGGCAGCGGCAAGACCACCCTGCTCAACCTGCTCGGCGCCCTCGACCGTCCCACCTCCGGCACCCTGCAGGTGGCCGGCGAGGACCTGGGGGCGCTCGACGCGGCCGGGGCGGCCCGGTTCCGCAACCGGCACCTGGGATTCGTCTTCCAGCTGCACCACCTGCTGCCGCAATGCACCGTGCTCGAGAACGTTCTCGTGCCGCGCTTGGCCGGGGGCTGGACCGAGGATGCCGCCGCCACGCGGGCGCGGGCCGAGGCGTTGCTGGGCGAGGTAGGATTGCAGGACCGCCTGGAACACCGGCCCTACCAGCTTTCGGGCGGGGAGCAGCTGCGCGTGGCGATCGCGCGGGCCCTGATCAATCAACCCGCGGTGATTCTGGCCGATGAGCCCACGGGCTCCCTGGATCCCGCGACCGGCGAGCGCATCGCGGAACTGCTGCTGCGCCAGACGGCGGGCAAGGCGGCCCTCGTGGTCGTGACCCACAACCCGGGGCTGGCCCGGCGCCTCCACCGGACCTGCCGGTTGGAGCAGGGCCGGCTGGTGGGCTGAAGCCGCGATGTCCCCCGCGCGCTACCTCGCCCGCAGCCTCGTCCACCACCGTCACGCGACCCTTGGGGTCTTCGCCGGCGCGGTGCTGGGAGCCACCGTGCTCCTCGGGGCGCTGTTTGCCGGCGCCTCCGTGCGGGCCTCCCTCGCGCGCGCGGCGGAGCAGCGGACCGGCCAGGCGACGCAAGTCGTGACCGCGGGCGACCGGTTTTTCCGCGCGGAACTGGCTCCCGAGCTCGCGGCCGCCGCGGGGGGCCGCAGTGCGCCGCTGCTGCTCACCCAAGGTTCGGCGGTCAACGCAGGCAGCCAGGCGCGTGCCGGTCAGGTGCAGATCCTCGGGGTCACGCCGGACTTCTGGACCTTTGCCCCCCGGCCGGCCCCGCCCCCCGAGGCCGGGGTGGAGGCGGTGGCGGTTAACCTGACCCTCGTCACGCGCCTCGGTTTGAAGGTAGGCGATACTCTGGTGGTACGCTTTCCCAAGCCCGGCGTGATCGCGGGCAACGCGCCCATTGCCGGGGCCGAGACCGCGCTGGAGAGCCTGCGCGGCAAGGTTGCGGCGGTGATCGGGGATGACGCATACGGCCGCTTCGGGCTGGAGGCGACCCAACTGCCGCCGGCCACCGTGTACCTTCCCCTCGCGCGCCTGCAGGAGGCCCTGGAGCAGCCCGGCCGGGCCAATCTGGTCCTGTATGCGGGTCCGGCCGGCCCGGCGGAACTCGCGGCCGCCCTCGGGCGCACCACCCGGCTCGCGGACCACGGCCTGTCCCTCGTGCGGCGCGAGGCCGCGGGTGCCTTTGAACTGATCTCGACGCGGATTTTCATCGATCCCGAGGTGGTGGCGGCCGCCCGCCGCGCGTGGCCGGAGGCGGAGCCCGTGACGACTTACCTCGTGAACGAGTTCCGGAAAGGCGAGCAGGCGACGCCCTACTCGATGGCCACCGCCACGACCGCGGCGGCCGCGCCCTTCCTGCCGGCGGATCTGGGGCCGCGGGAGCTGGTGCTTAACGCGTGGCTCGCGCAGGACCTGGGCGCGGCGCCGGGGGACGAGGTGCAGGTGACTTACTTCCGCAATTCCGCCGGGGGTGGTTTGGCGGAGGCGCAGGCCAAGTTCCGGGTGCGAGCGATCGTGCCGTTGAGCGGGTTGGCCGCGGACCGCGCGTGGATGCCGGACTTCCCCGGCATCACCGCGACCGAGAGCCCCCGCGAATGGAACCCGAGCCTGCCCTTGGACCTGCGCCGGATCCGCGACCGCGACGAGAAGTATTGGGAGGAGCACCGCGGCGCCCCGAAGGCCTTCCTGTCGGCCGCCGCGGCGGAGGAGCTGTGGGCGACCCGCTGGGGCAGCCTGACCGGCCTGCGGGTGGCGGCGCCGGCGACCGCCGCGGAGGCGTTGACCGCGCGCCTGACCGCGGAACTGCGGCCGGAGATGAGCCAATTGCTGGTGCGGCCGTTTGTGGCGGCGGCGACGCCGACGGTGGACTTCGCGGGACTGTTTTTGGGGCTGAGCCTGTTCCTCATTGTGGCGGCGCTCGGGCTGGTGGCGTTGCTATTCCAATTCGCCCTGCTGCAGCGCAACCGGGAGGACGCGCTGCTGGGGGCGGTGGGCGTGGGCCCGGGGCGGCTCCTGCGGTGGCGGTTGGCGGAAGGGGCCGCGTTGCTGGCGCTGGGGGGACTGTTGGGCCTGCCGCTGGCCAGCCTCTACACGCAGGGCATCCTGAGGTTCCTGGAGGGCATCTGGGCGGGGGGGACCACCTTTGCCTTTGCCGCGCCGCCGCTGACCATCGGGGTGGGCCTGGCGGCGTTTCTGCTGCTTTCCCTGCTGGCGCTCTGGCTGGCGATCCGGCGGTTGGCGCGGCGGGCGTTGTCGATCCGGCTGGCGGCGCAGGCGGAGGAGGTGGTGGGGACGCCGGGACGCCCGCGGGGCGCCGTGGCGCTGGCCGTGGGGCTGGCGTTGGTGGCCGCGGGGGCCCTGGCGGGGTCCGGGCGGGTGCTGCCGGCGCAGGGGGCGTTCTTTCTGGCGGGCTTCGCGCTTCTGGGGGCGGGGTTGGCCGTCATCCGGATCCTCTTGGGCGCGCACCGTACCACCGTCCTGCCGGGAGCGGCGGAATTGGGCCGGTTGAACCTCCGCACCCGCCCGGCGCGCAGCCTGACCGTCACGGGCCTCATTGCGACGGCCGTGTTTATGGTCCTGTCGGTGGCGGCCTTCCGCAAGCAGGTGGGCGACAACTGGCGGGAGCGGGGCGCCGGGACGGGCGGGTTCGTCTTTTGGGTGGAGACCACCGCGCCGCAGAATCCCGCGCGCGACGCCTTGGGGGAGCGCTTCGAACTCTTTGCGGGTGCGGCCAAGGACCTCGGGGCGATCGTGCCCCTGCGGGCGGGGGCCGGGGACAACGCCAATTGCTTCAACCTGAACGCCGTGGCCCGGCCGCGGCTTCTGGCCGTGGATCCGGCACGCTTGCCGGCGGGCGGCGTGTTTTCGCCGCGGGGGCCGGGGGGCGGGGGTTGGGAGGTGCTGCAGGCGGGCGCGGGCGGGGCGGAGCCGCTGCCGGCGTTCGTGGATGAGAACACCCTGCTTTGGGCCCTGCAGCGGCGGGTGGGCGATGTAATTGATTATACCGACGAGAATGGCCGGAGCTTCGGCGTGCGCATCGCGGGCGTGCTGCGGGATTCGATCTTCCAGGGTTATCTGATCGTGGATGAGGCGGCGTTTCTGGCGCGGTTCCCATCCCATCCGGGGCCGACCGTGTTTCTGGTGGATGCCCCGGCGACGGCGGACTTGGCGGCGGTGCAGGGGCGGCTGCGCTCGGCGGCGGCGGATGCCGGTGGCCGCGTGGAGACCACCCGGGACCTGTTGGTGGCGTTCCACCGGATCGAGAACACCTATCTGGCGATCTTCAATGTGCTCGGGACCCTGGGCGTGATTTTGGGCAGCCTGGGCTTGGCGATCGTCGTGGCGCGCAACCTGCGGGAGCGGCGAGGGGAGTTCGCGGTGCTCGCGGCGATCGGCCTGCCGCCGGACGTGCTGGGGCGGATGGTGCGGGCGGAGTTTGGTTGGCTCGTGACGCGGGGCGTGGTCCTCGGGGCGGCGGCGAGCGCCTTGGCGACGGCGCCCGTCTTGCCGGACCTGCCGGCGGGGCCGACGGTGGCGTTGGTTGTGGGCCTGCTGGGGGGGATTTTGGGCCTCAATTACCTGAGTGGCTGGCTGGTCTTCCGCGCGGCCCTGAGGGATCTCCGCCCGGGGATGGGCGAGGGCTGAGGCGCCACCCTCGCGGCGGGGGGGGTCGGCCTGACGCAGGTTGCCCGAGCGAGCGCGACGCGCGGCCCACGCACGACAAAGAAGACTGCAACGTGCAACAGGCTGACCCCAGTCCCTTGCGCCCCGACGTCTAGGGACGCCACGCACAGCTGGTCCGCGCCCTTGACGCTTTTGCATCTTTTGTGGCTATCCCGGCCTTACCGGGCTCAAGCCGATGGCCACAAAAGAATCAAGGGGCTCTGGGGCGCGGCGCACGTTGCCCGAGGTGTCCATGGACGCCGCGCCAATGTTGGAGGGAGCGCTCGGAGGAGTGGGATTCATGCGGAGGCACTTTGGATCGAATTTGGCCCCATCTTGGCGCGAGCGGCGTGGCTTGAGCCCTCGCCTTAACTCGCCGCACGGGGCAATCCCGCGGCTGCAGGCACCCCGCACGCAACCGCCCCTCCCCCCACAGGAAACCCCGGGCGCCGATTGACGGCCCGTGGGGCTTGGCCCCACGCTCCCGGACTCCTCGCCCCACCCGTCCCGCCCGCCCCGATGTCCCGCCGCTCCCTCGCCGGCCTCGCGTTTACGCTCCTCACGCTGCCCAGCGCCGGCAAGGAGGCGGACCTCGCCGCCGCCCGCGCCCTCCTCGCCGCCCGGCAACCCGCCGAGGCCCAGGCCGCCTTCGAACGGCTCCATGCCGCCGACCCCACGCAGGCCGAGGTCAACCACGCGCTCGGGCAACTCGCCAACCGCCGCGGCGACCCCGCCCAGGCCATCCGGTACTTCACCGCCGCCGCCACCGCCGAACCGCTCGCCGGACGCCACCAGCAGGGGCTCGGGGACGCCTATGGCCGCCAGGCCGAACGCGCCGGCATTTTTGGCGGGCTCGGGCTCGCCCGCCAATGCGTGGCCGCCTACGAGCGCGCGGTCGCCCTCGAGCCGGGCAACGTGGAGTTCCGGCTCAGCCTCCTCGAATTCTACCGGCTCGCCCCCGCGATCGTCGGGGGCGGCGCCACTAGGGCCCGGGCGCAGGTGGAGGCGATCCGTCAGCTCGACCCGAACCGTGGCCGCATCGCCGCCGCCACCCTGCTCGCGGGGGAGAAACGCACCGCAGAGGCGTTCGCCGAATTGGCCTCCGCGCTCGAGGCCCAACCGGATGATGTGGTGGCGCTGTACCAGGTCGGCCGGCTGGCAGCGCTGACCGGGCAGGAACTGGAGCGCGGCGCCGCGGCCCTGCGGCGCTACCTCGAATTGCCGGAGGGGATGCTGCCGCAGGCGCCCGGACACGCCTCCGGGCACTGGCGCCTCGGGCAGGTGCGGGAGCGCCAGAGCGACCGCGAGAGCGCCCGTGCAGCATTCGAGGCGGCCCTGCGGCTGGATCCCGGCTTCAAGCCGGCCGCGGAGGCGCTGCGCCGTCTGCGCTGAAGGATTGAAACGGACGCCCCCCGACCCGGCTCACCCCAGGTTGAGCACCAGGCGGGTGAAGTAGGAGGTGTCCATCTTCTGCACGCCGAGGCCCGGCTAGCCGCTGTAATCGTTGGCCAGGCCCAGACGCAACTTCCAGTTCGGATTCTCCAGCGGCAGCTCGTAGAAACTCTCGAGCATCGCCCGGTAGTTCGAGAAGTCCTCAAGGGTCGGCACCACCGTCAGGCGGTTGACGAGGACCGAGTTCGCCAGCTCCAAGCGGTGCGAGAAGCCGAAATCGAGACCGGCCCTCTTCACGTCGATCGTCGCGGGATTGCGGTAGCCCTCGTAGCGGAAGGAAAGACCGAATCGGCCCGTGAGCGTGTGCTTCGGCGCCTTGATCACATCATACCCCATGCCCGACGCGGCCACATTGTAGAGGTTGATGTCCTTGATCCGGTCGAACCCGCCCTCGTCGCGGACGTACCAGGAGAAGTTGCCCTTGAAGTTCACCTGGTAATCCACCCCCGCCTTGAACTGATCCGCCGACTTCTCGTCGTCCGTCACCTGGCGGTCATACGCGGTGAAGAACTGGAGCGTGTCGGCGGCGCCCTTGAGGGTCGCGCGCAAACTGGCGGAGCTGCCGACCTGGTCCCGGTTGCCGCTTTTGCCGTTAATGTCGGTGCTAGCCTCGTAGGTCCAGCCGCGCTCCAAGGCGGCGGCGGGGTCCTTACCGCCCGCGGCCCACGAAGCGACGACCTTGGCGACGTCGGAGGTGAACTCCCCTTCGGTGCCGGCCACGCGGACGCGGCCGGCACCGGGGCTGGAGACGACGCCGTCGACCCGGGTGCCGTTGGCGAAGCGCACCGCCACCGGGGCGTCGGTGGTGATCGAGATCACCTCGGCCTGCTGGAGCGTAACCGTACCGGCGAAGTCGGTGGCCAGGACCACGCTCCCGCCGTCGATGCGGGTGATCTTGCCCACGAGGCGGGAGCCGCCGCGGAGCTCGACCACATCGGCTGAGAGCAGGGCGGGCCAGAGGAGAAACGCCGCCACGAGGGCGGCCGGAAGAGAGCGGAAAAAGGAGGGCTTCACAGAGAAGGTCGGGTTTGCCGACCAGCGCCGGCCAACGTGGCTGCGGGGCAGGCAGGGTCTACGGATACCCCGAATTTGCGGGTGACCGCGCGGCAACGGCGGCTCGACAGCGGGAGACGCGGGCGGTTGCCTTGCCGCCTACGAGCCGATGCCTGCCGCCACTCCCGCCCGCCCCGCCCTGCTGGTCTCCGACCAGTGGCGGGACTACGCGTTGCTGGACTGCGGAGACGGCCTGAAGCAGGAGCGGTGGGGCGAGTACACCCTCGTGCGCCCGGACCCGCAGATCCTGTGGCCGCGGCACGGGCGGGAGCGGGGTGCGCCGTGGGAGGAGTGGGACGGCTTTTACCACCGGAGCGAACAGGGCGGCGGGCGCTGGGAGTTCCGGCGGCCGCTGCCGGACGCGTGGCGCCTGCGCTACGAGCCTTTGGACCTGACCTTCCGTATCCACCCAACCTCGTTTAAGCACACGGGGTTGTTCCCGGAGCAGGCGGTGAACTGGGAGTGGTGCGCGGCACGCATCCGGGAGCGGCGCGCGGCGCAGGCAGAGCCGGTGCAGGTGCTGAACCTGTTCGGCTACACCGGGGCGGCGACCGTCGCGGCGGCGCGGGCGGGGGCGACCGTGTGCCACGTCGATGCCGCGGAGGGGATGGTGAAATGGTGCCGCGAAAACGCCGCCCTAAGCGGCCTCGGTGAGGCGCCGATCCGTTACCTGGTGGACGATTGCCTGAAGTTTGTGCGGCGCGAGGTCCGGCGCGGGCGCACCTACGACGCGATCATTATGGACCCGCCGGCCTACGGGCGCGGGCAGGCCGGGGAGATGTGGCGCTTGGAGGACCACCTGTGGGAGCTGATCACCGAATGCGGGCGACTGCTGGGGCCGCGGCCGCTCTTTGTCTTGATCAACGCCTACACCGCGCGCCTTTCCCCCACCGTGGTTGCAAACCTCCTCGCCGAGCTCCTGTCCGGCCGGGGCGGGGCGATCACCGCCGGCGAGGTCGGTCTGCCCATCCAGCGGGACGGCAAGATCCTGCCCTGCGGCATCTACGGGCGCTGGCAGGCCTGAAGCCACTTTCTTCTATGTCCACCCCCACCGTTTACCGGTTCTCGTTCGGTCCCTGGAACATCAGCGAGGGCGCCGATCCCTTCGGGCCCGACGTCCGCGCGCCATACCCGCACGACCGCAAGTTCGCGCTCTACCGCCAACTGGGCTTCGAGGGCGTGCAGTTCCACGATGACGACGTGGTCCCGGAGCTCGACGCGAAGACGGACCCGCAGATTGCGGCGCGGTCGGCCGAGGTGGCGCGGATGCTGCGGGACGAGGGCCTGACCCCCGAGTTCGTGGCCCCCCGGCTCTGGTTCGCAAGCCAGACCGTGGATGGCGCCTACACCGCGAACCGGTCGGAGGACCGGGCTTACGCGTGGGAGCGGACGCGCAAGTGCATCGACATCGCGCGGGCCATCGGTTGCCGGGCGATCGTGCTCTGGCTGGCCCGCGAGGGCACCTACGCGCGCGAGGCGAAAGACGCGCGTCTGGCCTACCAGCGGCTGCTGGAGACCGTGAACCAAATTCTCGGCTACGACCGCGAAGTGGAGGTGTGGATCGAGCCGAAGCCGAATGAGCCGACCGACCAGGCCTACGTGCCGACCACGGGGCACGCGGTGGCGCTGGCGTACGCTTCGGCGGACCCGCGGCGGGTGAAGACCGTGATCGAGAGCGCGCACGCGCTACTGGCGAACCTCGATCCGAGCGACGAGATGGCGTTCGCCCTTGCGCACGACAAGCTGGGAAGCGTTCACCTCAATGACCAGAACGGCCTCAAGTACGATCAGGACAAGAATTTCGGGGCGGCGAACCTGCGCGCGGCCTTCAACCAAGTGCGGGTGCTGGAGGAGGGCGGCTACGGGCGGCGCGGGGAGTTCGTGGGCCTTGACGTGAAAGCGATGCGCACGCAGGCGGGCAGCCCAGTGACCGACCACCTGCGGACCAGCCGGGAGCTGTTCCTGCATCTGGTCGACAAGGTTCGCACCTACAACCGGACGCTGGTGGAGCAGTACCGGGCCGCGCGGGACTACGAGGCGCTGGAGCGCTACACCTTGCAGCACCTTCTGGGCGTGGGTTCCCGATGAGCGAGCGCGTGCCGATCCCGGTGGTCGCGGCGCTGCTGGAGGACGCCGACGGCTACATTTTGCTTGGCCGGCGACCGCCGACCAAGCCGCTGCCGATGCGGTGGGAGTTCCCCGGGGGCAAGGTGGAGCCCGGAGAGACCCCTTTGGAGGCCCTAGCGCGGGAGCTGAACGAGGAGCTGAGCATCCAGGTGATCCCCGGTAAGGCCTGGCCGGTGTACCTGCACCATTACGAGAGGGTGACCGTCGAGATGCACGCGTTCACCTGCCGCCTGGCGCCCGGGAGCCCAGCGCCCTACGCGCACGAGCATATGGGCCTCGTGTGGGTGCGGCCAGAACAGTTGGGCGAGTACGACCTGGCCCCGGCGGACGTGCCCCTGATCGCACCATTACAGGAGGCCGCCCGCGCCCGCCCGTGAGCCTGCCGCTGACCACCGTCTCCCGCCTGCCTGCGCTGGGCGACAACGTCGCGATCGCCATCCGGCGGTTGGAGGCGGGGGAGGTGCTGGCGTTCGCGGAGGGGGACCGGGCGCTGCCGCACACCGTGCTGGAAGGGCACCGGTTGGCGATCGCGCCGATCGCGGCGGGGGCGCCGCTGCTCTCGTGGGAATATCCGTTCGGCCGCGCCCTCGTACCGATCGCGCCCGGGGACTATGTCGCCAACGCCTCGATGCTGGAGGCTATACGAGTGCGGCAGGTGGAAGGCGCGCGGCTGCCGGAGCGGGCGAACTTCGCTGATCTGCTGGAGCCGTACCAGTTTGAGGCGGCGGGGTTCCGTCCAGGGGCGCCGGTGCCGCCGGCAGAGGCGCCCCGGACCTTTGCCGGTTACCGGCGGCCGGGGCGCCGCGGCATCGGCACGCGGAATGTGATCGCGATCGTCGGCACCTCCTCGCGAGCCGCGAGCTACGTGCGCCTGCTAGCGGAACGCCTGCGTCCCCTGGCGCGCGTGCACCCGGAGCTCGATGGCATCGTGCCGATCGCTCACACCGAGGGCGGGGACCGAGAGGAGCCCAATAACGCGCCCGAGATCCTGCGGGCGCTCGCCGGATTTTTGGTGCACCCCAACGTGGGAGCGGTGCTGGCGGTCGACCTCGGGGTGGAGCCGGTGAACAACGGCCGGCTGGAGCGTTTCATGCGGGTGGAGGGTTACCCGCTGGAGTCGGTCCGCCACGGGTTTCTGACCTTGGGACGGGGCCTGATGGCGGATCTGGCGGAGGGGGAGCGTTGGATCCGGGAATGGTTGCCCGCCGTGGCGGCGGAACAGCGGACCCCAGAGCCCCTAAGCGGCCTTCGCATCGCCCTGCAGTGCGGCGGGTCGGACGCGTTTTCCGGGGTGTCGGGCAACCCCTTGGCGGGGGCCTTGGTGCACGAGGCGATCCGCCACGGGGCGACGGGCGTGTTGACCGAGACCGACGAGACGATGGGCGGGGAGGAGCACCTCCTGCGCAACGTGCGGGACGAGGCGACGGCGCGGGCGTTTCTCGCGATGCTGGACCGGTTCCGCGACAAGATGGCGTGGCACGGGCTGACCGCGGAGAGCAATCCCTCGGCGGGCAACCGCTTCCGCGGGTTGTACAATATCGCGCTCAAATCGCTGGGGGCGGTGCACAAGAAGGATCCGCGCAGCCGGCTCGATACCGTGATCGAGTACGCCCAGCCGCTTCGGGATCTGGAGGCGCCGGGCTTCACCTTCATGAACGGCCCGGGCAACGACCTTGAGGGGATCGCCGGGCAGGTGGGGGCGGGCTGCAACCTGATCCTGTTCGTGACCGGGAACGGCTCGATCACCAATTTCCCGTTCGTCCCGACCCTCAAGATCACCACCACGAGTCGGCGCCACGAACTGCTGCGGAACGAGATGGACCTGAATGCCGGGCGCTACCTCGACGGAGAGCCGATGGCGGCAGTGGTTGCGGATGGATTTGAGCTGCTCCTGGCGACGGCGGGCGGGGCGCGGACCCAGGGGGAGCGGGCGGGGCACGCCCAGGTTTCTCTGTGGCGTAATTGGCGGCAGACCGACACCTCGCGCTTGGCGGCGTTGCGGGCCCGGACCGCGCCGGACGGGCGCCCGCTGGCCGTGGTTCCGGCGATGGCGCCGCGGCCCGCGCCGCCGGCCTTGGCGGTGTTCCGGCGGGCGGATGGCCGGCACGCGACCGAGCGGGTGGGCCTCGTGCTGCCCACGAGCCTGTGTTCCACCCAGATCGCGCGGATGGCGGCGGAGCGCCTCAATGCCCGCGGAGCGGGGCGGGCGGCAGGGTTGAGCCGCTTTCTTGGCTTCACCCACACGGAGGGGTGCGGCTTCGGCGGGGAGACCATGTACGAGCTCCTGCAGCGCACCTATCGAGGTTACTTGACGCACCCGAACGTGGCGGTGGCGCTGCTGCTGGAGCACGGCTGCGAAAAGGTCCCGAACGACGTGATGCGCCACCGCCTGGCGGCGGCGGGCGTCGATCCGGCGGGCTTTGGCTGGGCCAGCGTGCAGTTGGACGGGGGCATCGAGCGGGTGCTGGGCCGGATTGACGCGTGGTTCGACGAGCGGCTCGCGACCCTGCCGCCGGCAGCACCGGTGACGGGCGGCCCGGGTTGCCTGCGTCTGGCCCTGCAGGCGGCGGGCCCGGTTGATCCGGCAGCAGCACAGGCGCTGGCGGCGGTGGCGGCGACGGTGCTGGCGGCCGGGGGATCCGTGCTGCTGGCGGCGGCGGACCCGTTGCTGGCGCCGGGCATTTTCCGGGCAAAGGTGCTCGGAGAGGTCGAGCCGCGTCCCACCCTGGCTTACGGCGAGCCTTTAGTGGTGGAGGGGTTGCACGTGGTCGCGACCGAATCGAGTCATTGGATCGAGAACCTGACCGGCCTGAGCGGCTGCGGGGCGCATCTGGCGTTGACCGTGGTGGAGGCGCACGCGCGGCAGGGGCATCCCCTGATGCCGGTGCTGCAGGTGGCGGCGCCGGGGGTGCTGCCGGCGGCGGCGCGGGCGGAGATCGACGCGGAGCTGACGGGCGAACCGGCGGGGGACGCGGACGCGTTGCTGGCGCTGGTGGCGCGGGTGGCGGGGCGCAAGCTGGCGCCAGCGGCCAACGCGCAGGGCAACATCGATTTCCAGCTCACCCGCGGCGAGCTGGGGCTGACGACTTAGGGCCGGGACGATTCAATTGATCGGGTCGCATTGAGCTGACCTGCCGGCACCTTTCAGTAGCTCTCTCCCGTCGCCATACCCTCCGGGCCTTCCTCGATCTCTCGCCCCTAAAATGCACTCGCCATCCCACCCGCTGCTCCGCCTCCAATTGAAACGTGCCGACCTAGGCCGGTTTAGCGGCCGACCTTGCGGAGGGCCTTGTTGATCGCCTCGGCGCGGAAGGCGGCGGGGTCGTACTCGGGACCGAGCCACTCAAGCCACTCGCGTCCGAGCTCGGTGTGCGGCTCCTGGATGCAGGCCAGCATATCGTGGAAGGCGTCCAGGCCGCCGCAGTCCTCGGGCGGGCCGGCGCGTTCGCCGCCCACGCAGACCGGGTAGATCTTGCCCTTGGCGAGGGGCTGGATCCCCTCCAGCCGCAGCTCCACCTGCCAGCCGGGGCCGAAGTGGTACTGGTACACCCCGCGCTGCCGGTGCTCGAGGTCTACGGTGGCGATGGTGACATCCCGGTCATCCTCCACCACGAGGTCGTCCCGCTGGAGCGGGTTGCCGTAGCGGAGGTCATCGAACTGGAAGGAGTGCGTCTGGTAATCGAACCAGTCGAAGGCGACCTGGATGGCCTCGTGGAAGCGGGAGAGCCACATCGACTCGCGCACGAGGAGCTGGCGCCAGACGCGGGGTTGGGCGCCCGTCAGCTCGAGGTGCAGCAGGAGCGCGCGGTCGCGGGACCGCTTCGTCCGGGCACCCTTGCCTTCGTGGAGCGAGATCATCGCGGCGACCAAAGCGCCCGGGCGCCGGGCCGGCAAGCGGAAGCCGGGCCGGCGGCGCGGGGGCGGTCAGAAGGAACGGCTCAGCGTGACGCCGGCCTGCCGGGGATCGGCGCGGGAGGTGTAGCGGCGGGGCTCGTAGTCCGGGTCCTCGTTACCGAAGAAGAACACCCGTTTGTCGTAGGCCGTGTCCGCGAGGTTGCGGGCCCAGAGGGTGAGGGTCCAGGCGGGGGTGGCGTAGCCGAGGGTGGCGTTCCAGACCCCGAAGGCGCGGCGGGCCTCGTCGTGGTTGTTCGAGTCGAACTGGGCGGCGCGGCCGGTGTGCTCGAGGCGCCCGAACCAGCCGGGGCCGGCGCCGTGGCGCAGGGCGAGGGTGTGGCCGTGGCGGGGGGTGTTGGCGAGGCGGCGGCCCCCGGCGGGCAGGCCGCTGGCGAGGCGGAAACGGGCGAGGTCGGAGTCCTGGAGGAAGCCGGAGGCCTGGACGGACCAGGCGCGGGCGAGGGTCCAGGTGGCGGAGGCCTCGAGGCCGGCGACACGGGCGGTGTCGCCGTTGGCGGTGAAGAACCGGTAGTTGCCGCCGAAGCCGGCGGAGTCGCGGACCTGGACCTGGCGGCGATCGAGGAGGAAGGCGGTCGCCTCGCCGCGCAGGCGGCCCCCGAGGGCGTGGCCGCGGAGGCCGGCCTCCCAGTTCCAGAGGTCCTCGGTGCCGTAGGTGAGCGGGTCGGTGGGCGGGGAGATGCGGGCGTCCACGTTGATCCCGCCGCCCTTGTAGCCGCGGGTGAGCGAGGCCCAGGCCAGCCGGCCCGCGCCCAGGTCGTGCTCGAGGACCAGGCGGCCCCCGGCGAGCGTGTCGGCGAAGGCGGGGGTGAAGGTGACGACCGGGTCGTTGGTGCCGCGGGCCTTGCGGAAGCGGGTGCGGACGCCGCGGCCGGAGGTCTCGAGGCCTTCGGCGCGGAGGCCGGCGGTTAGGCGCGTGCCCGGGGCGAGGGCCCAGCCGGCCTGACCGAAGAGCGCGCCGTTGTCGCCGCGGTAGGTGGTGCGGAGCCCGCGGAGGTTGCCCGGGTCCTCGTTCGTGTAGGCGGAGGACTCGTCGGTGCGGCCGGCCCAGGCGCCGAGGGTCCAGCGGGCCGTGCCGGGGGCGGCGGGGGTGTCGAGCCGCAGTTCCTGGCTGAAGGCGGTGCGGCGGCGACCGAGGTCGCTGAAGCCTGCGTAGGAGGCGGCGGTCCAGTCGTCGTCGTAACTGTAGCGGGAGGTGGTGCGCGTGACCTGCGTGACCGCGGTGAGCCGGAGGCCGGGGCCGGGGGAGATGGCGCGGAGGCTGGCGCCGCGGGAGTCCTGGTCATCGCGGCCAGGCTGGTCGCTGAAGGTCCGCTCGCCGTTGTTGTCCAAGGCAAACTCGTCGAAGCCGTTGCGGAGGCGGGCGCGGACGAGGCCGCCCTCGAGGCGCCAGCCGGAGGGGAGGGTGGTGGCGAGGCGGAGGCGACCGGTGGTTTCGGCGCGGGCGTTGGTGGCGCGGCCGAGCGTGACGTTGCGGCGGAAGCCGTCGTCCGTGTGGCGCTGGAGGCTGAGGCGGAAGGCGGGGCGGCCCGGGTCGTTGCCCGGGACGAGGGCGCCCCCGAAGGCGAGTCCGGCGGCGCGCAGCCCATCGCCGCCCGCAGTGGCTTCCAGGCGGCCGGACCAGCGGGCGGAGGGGGCGGTGGTCACGAGCCGGACAAGGCCGCCGGCGGCGTTGGCCCCGAAGGCTCCGGCCTGGGGGCCGCGGAGCACCTCCACCTGATCCACGTCGAAGGTGCCAGCGAGCCCGCCGAGGCCGGTGAAGTCGAAATCATCCACCAGGAAGCGCACGGCGGAGTCGGGCGTTTCCCCCTCGTACTGGGAGTTTTCGCCGACGCCCCGAAGTTGGAGGTGGCGGGGGCGGGAGGTGCCGCCGGTCCAGGTCAGCCCGGGGATCTGGTCGACCAAGTCGCCGAAGTGGCGGGTGGCGCCGGTGGTGAGGGCGGGGGCGTCGAGGACCGTGACGCTGGCGGGGATGCGGTCGAGGTCGCTGCCCCAGAGGTCGGCGGTAACGCGGACCGGGGCGAGCGCGACGGCGGGCGTCGGGGACTCGGCGGCCTGGGTGGCAGCGAGGAGTGAAGGGAGCAGGAGCAGGGCGGGCAGGCGTGGCATGGGGAGGGGGCCTGGAACCCGGGGCCACGTCGCTGAAGGGGGCGCCTCCGGCGCACTTGGGTGGCGCAACGGGCAGCGCCTGCTGTTTCCTTCGTCGGCATGATCCGGCAGGTTCAAAGGGTCGAGCGGCCGGTCGCGCCGCAATCTCAGTCTTCCGCGGAAGACACCCCTACAGGCAGGAAAGAGGTAACGGGGCGGGCGGGGGCGCGGCAAGCGCGAATTGCGGGCGGGGCGGGGCCGGCGACGCGGGGCTTCCCCTGTGGCCGGGAATGCCCCAGCATCCTCGCTGCCCATGCAGACCCGCGTCCTCGGCCGCACCGGCCTCCGCCTTCCCGTCCTTAGCTTTGGCGCCTCCTCCCTCGGGGCCGAATTTCGTAAGGTCACCCTCGACGAGGCCCTGACCAGCGTGCGCACGGCCCTTGATTGCGGGCTGAACCTGATCGACACCTCGCCGTTTTACGGCCGGGGAATGAGCGAGGTCCTGCTCGGGATCGCGCTGCAGGGCGTGCCGCGGGATTCCTACCGATTGTGCACCAAGCTGGGTCGCTACGATCTGGGCCACTTTGATTTCTCGGCGCGGCGGGTGGCGGAGAGCATCGACGTGAGCCTGCACCGGCTGGGCACCGACTATCTCGACATCGTGCTCTGCCACGACATCGAATTCGTGCCGCTGCCGCAGATCGTCGAGGAGACCCTGCCGGCGCTGCGGCGGGCGCGGGACGCGGGCAAGGTGCGCTGGATCGGCTTCAGCGGTTACCCGATGAGGATATTCCGCGCGATCCTGGACCAGACGGACGTAGACTGCGTGCTCAGCTACAACCAATGCACCCTGCAGAACACGCGTTTGCTGGAGGAAGTCGTGCCGTACCTGGAGGCGCGGGGTATCGGGGCGATGAACGCGGGGCCGTTCTCGGCCCGCCTGCTGACCAACGCGCCGCTGCCGGCGTGGCTGAAGGAGCCGGAGCCCGTGAAGGCAGCCGCGCGCCGGGCGGCCGCGGCGTGTGCGGCCCGCGGGGTTGACCTAGCCCAGTTGGCGCTCCAATTCTCCTGCGCGCAGCCTGGGATCGTCACCACCGTGGCGGGGAGCGCGAATCCAGCCAACATCCGCCGCTGGGCGGAGTGGTTGGCGCAGCCCATCGATGCGGAGCTATTGCGAGAAGTGCAGGCGATCTTCGCGCCAGTGAAGAACATCGGCCACCGCGAAGGCTTGCCCGAGAACAACTGAGACAGCAGCGGGGGGCGGGTGCCATCCGGCGAGCGACCAGAGGACGGCGGCGAGGGCGAGGCGGTACCTGGCGGAGGGGGTGAGCCCTTCGCGCATCAGGCAGATTACGAGCAGGCGGCGGCAGCAGGCGGCGGTGAAGGCAGCCACGGCGGCCTCGACCAGCGCGTCCGACCAGTCCAAGAGATCGATCATCGCGGCGCCGACCTTGAGCGATTTAAGGAGGGAGGCGGCGGAAAGCGTCCCAAGCCCGGGAATGAAGCTGAACTCCCTCGCGCGGCGCGGGTCGTGGCCCGCAAAGTAGCCGGCGACGGTCGTCATCATCGGCCGGCTGGTGCCCGGGAAGAGGGCGGCGCATTGAAGCAGGCCGACCCACATTACCCCGTCTAGGTTGCGTTCCTCCCGCTCGACGCGGGCGCCGGCAAGCAGTTGCCGGCCGTGCCAGTACTAGGCGTAGAAAATCAGGAGGGCCCCGAGGACCAGCATCACGATCACCGTGTCGATCGAGTAGAGGCATTCGTCGATCCAGTCGTAGAGCTCGTAGCCGAGGGCGGCGGAGGGCCCGAAGGTGATCTCGCCGCAGACGAGCAGGCGGAGCCGGTGAGGTGCCGGGCGTCGCCCAAGCCGCCGCCGCCCAAGCGTCCGGCAGGGCTGTTCACCGCGGACCTCCGCTTCCCCCGCCGCCGCTGCGGGCAGCTCGATCCGCGCTTCAGCGAACGGGTGGGGGGCTGAGTGGCCCTCCTTGGGGGGCGGCCGTGGCTGCGGGCCGGTTCAGGCCTCCGGTAGCGGCTGCCCGCGCGTTTCCGGGAGAAACCAGACCACCGTGATCCCGGCCAGGAACAGAGTCGCGAGCAGAGAGACGGCGAGGCGCAGGTCCATTCCCGGGAGCGATTTGAGCCAGCCCGAGAAGAGGAGCACCCCGGCGGCGAGGATGCGGCCCGCGTTGAAGCAGAAGCCGGTGCCGGAGGAGCGGAGGTGGTGCGGGAAGAGTTCCGGGAAGTAGACTGCGTACCCCGCGTGGATGCCGACCACGAAGAACCCCATCAGCGGGAGCAGCGCGAGGAGCGTGGGGTAGTCGCGGGGTAGGAAACAGACGAGCGGCACGAGGAGGAAGGCGGCGAGGTGGAAGAGGATGAACGCGCGCCGCCGGCCCAGCCGCAGGCACAGCGGCCCAAAGCTGAGCATCCCCAATCCAGCGCCGGCAGTCTGGAGCATGCCGTAGGCGAACTTGGCCTTTTCCGCCGCGACTGCGGGCTCGGTCCCGGAGCGCAGCAGCATCTCGCGCGCGAGGTCCTGGCCCGCGACGGCGACGCCCCAGAACGTCCCGAGCCCGACTGCGGCGAGAAGCATCCCAAGGAAGGCCCGGCCGGCCCAGCGAGGGTTGAGCAGAAGGTCGCGAAAGCTGCCGAGCGAGCGACCCTGGCCTGTGGCCGCCGCGGCGCGTGCCTGGCGCCAGGATTCGGGCTCGTGGACCGCGGCGCGCACCCAGAGGACGAGCAGGGCCGGCAACACCCCGAGCACGTAGGCCCAGCGCCATTCCGCACCGACCGCGAGGCCCGCGAGGGCGGCGAGCCAGGTCCCGAGCACGCTGGTGGAGTGGAAGATCCCACCCGCGTGCGCCCGAGCCCGCGCGGGAAATACCTCAGCGACGAGCGCGGCCGCCACCGCCCATTCGCCGCCCACGCCCATCGCGACCAAAAACCGCAGCACCCCGACCTGCCAGAGTTCGGTCACGAAGTACGTCAGCCCGCTGAAGACCGAGTACATCAGGATCGTCACGATCATCGCAGGCCGCCGGCCCCAGACGTCGCCGAGCCAGCCAAAGAGGATGCCGCCGAGGGTTCCCCCGGCCAGGAAGATGCCGAGGAAGATGTCCCCCCACTGGTTGATGGCCGCCGACGTGGCGCCCGCGCCGAGGATCTCCTCGAGCATCTGGCGCCGGGTGAGGTTGAAGATCTGCCCCTCAAAGGTGTCGAACACCCAGCCCGCCGAGGCGATGGCGAGGACCAGCCATTGGTAGCGGGTAACCCCGCTCCACCACGGCGCGGACGGATGCTCGGCGGGGGTGCTCATCCGGGTGCCGGAGCCTGCGCGAGCCGGGCGCAGCCCTTCAAACCAAACCGGCGTCGAACCCCAGCGATACGTGGCGCGACTCCAGAAAGGCGTCGAGGCCCTCGCAGCCGAGTTCCCTCCCCCACCCACTCTGCTTAACCCCACCGAAGGGAGCGTTGCTGGCCGTGGGGAGGCCGTGGCTGACCGCGAGCATCCCAGCCTCGAGGGGCTCACCTAGCCGCAGCGCGCGGCCGAGGTCGCGGGTGAAGGCGTAGGCGGCGAGCCCGTAGGGTGCGGCATTGGCAGCGGCGACAGCCTCCTCCTCGGTGTCGAACGGATTGAGGTACGCGACTGGTCCGAAGGTCTCCTCGCACACTCCAAGCGCGCCCGGCGGCACCCCGGTGAGCATGCAGCGCCCCATCTGGGAGCGCTTCCTCGACGAGTTCACGATCGCCGGCGAGTTCCTCGCCGATCCGTGCTGCCGCAAAGTGACGTTCACCGGCTCCACCGCGGTCGGCCGGCGGCTGGTCGCCGGGGCCGCGGCTAGGCTCAAGCACGGAACAGGAGCTTCCTGACACGACGAAGCGGCTGTTGAGGTAGAGCGGGTGCGGGGTCACGGGATCAGGGGATGAGCGCGTGCTTGAGGCCGAGCGCCAGCAGGAAGACGGCGACGCCGCGGCGCAGCGGGGCGAGCGGCACGCGCAGGAGCAGGCGGGTGCCAACGAAAATCGCGCCCGCCATCGGCACGAGGGTGAGGAGCAGCAGCGGCACCATCGGGGGCGTGTAGAGCCCGCCCGCGCCAATCAGGACTACGCGCAGCAGGGCGCTGACCCCGAAGACCAGCTGGAGCGTGGCAACGATCTCCTCCTTTGACCAGGGCTGGGCGTAGGCGTAGGCGATCACGGGCGGGCCGCCCATATTGAGGGCGCCCCCGATGCTGCCGCCGAGGAACCCGGCGGGCAGCCCGAGCCAGCCCGGCACGCGGGGCGGGGCGTGGGGATCGGAGCGCAGCTCCGCGGCGGCGAACGCCACCAGCACGATGCCCATCGCGCGGAGCAACGGGGCGGGCTCAAGGTACGCGAGCAGGTAGACCCCGAAGGGCACTCCCACGGCCGAGCCGATAATCAGGCTGCGCCCGCGGCGCCAGCAAAGGTGGCGGCGCACCGCCGAAAGCGTGAAGACGCAGGTGGCGAAATTCAGCACCGCGACCACCACCGCGGCCTCCTTGACCGGCAGGAGCAGCGGCAGCAGGGCCATCGAGATCAGGCCGAAGCCGAAGCCGGTGAGCCCCTGCGCGAACCCCGCGACGGTGAGGATCGCGAGGGAAAGCAGCAGCGTGGTCAGCGACACGACCACGTCCTCCCGGCAAGGTGCTCCCTGAGGCCGCGGGCGGGCAGCGGGCAGGGGCAAAGGAGGACGCGCATCCCCGAAGTTCCCTGTCCTCGGCGCGGGCAGGCAAGCGTGTTCTCCCTCGGGAGGTCTGGCGTGAGCCGGCGCTCAGGACTTGGCGCGCGCGGCCGCGGCGAGGGCCGGGGCCGCGGCCTGGAGTTTCGCGAATGCCTCGACCACCTGATCGAGCGCGGGGCGGCCGGTGAGGAGCACGGTCTGCGGCAGGGCGACGACGCTGGCGCAGGTCTCCCGGTTGCCCCGGAGCTCGCGGAAGCTCTCGCGGTAGGCCTTGAGCCGCTCCGCGGGAAACAAGCGCTGGAATCCGCGCGTGGCAATCGCCTCGTCGAGCAGACCGTCGAAATACTGCTCCTTGTAGACCGCGCTGCCCGGCACGCCTTCGGCGACCAGCGCACGCAGGAAGGCATCGCGGCTGAGGCCGGCGAACGCGCGCGCGTCGTAACGGACCGGGTAGAGGTGGTACACGCCGCGGCTTTCCGCCGGCACGCGCACTGGGGTGATGCCCGGGATCGCGCCGAGGCGCGCGTTCAGGTAATCCGCCGCCTCGCGCCGCCGCGCGGTCTCAGCGACGAGCTTCTCCATCTGCCGGAGGAGGAGCACGCCCTGGAACTGGGTGAGCCGGAAGTTGCTCCCCCGGGTGAAGAAACCGCTGCCCTGGAAGCGGCCGACCGGGCGCCCGCAGTTGTGGAAGGAGTTGCAGCGATCGACGAGGTCCTCGTCCATCCCGGTGATCGCGCCACCCTCTCCGGCGGGGATGTGCTTGGATTGCTGAAAGCTGAAGCAGCCGAGGTCGCCGAGGGTGCCGCACTTGCGGCCGCGGTACTCGGCCAGCCACGCCTGGCAGGCGTCCTCCAGCACCCGGAGGCCCCGGGCGCGGGCGAGCGCGGTGATCGAGTCCATCTCGCAGGGCAGGCCGAAGATGTGCACCGGGACGATCGCGCGCGTGCGGTCGGTGATGCGGGAGGCGATCGAGGCGGGATCGAGGTTGAGAGTGGCCGGATCGGTATCGGCCAGGACCGGCAGGGCCTTGTGGGCGAGGATCGCGTTGTAGCTCGCGATGAAGGTGTACGGAGAGACGATGACCTCGTCGCCTGCGTCGATGCCGAGGACGTGGAGGGCGGTGATGAGGGCGGTGGTGCCGCTCGAGGTAGCGAGGCAGCGGCGGGCGCCGAGCAGCTCGGCCCAGCGGCGTTCGAAGTCCGCAAGGGGCCCGCCACCCGCGGCGTTCCAACGGCCGCTGCGGCAGACGCGCAGGAAGTCCTCCTCCCACGCGGGATCCCAGACCGGCCACGAGGGCCAGGGGCCGGTATGGACGGGCGTGCCGCCGAGCAACGCGGGCCGTCGCGCGTCGGCCGCGGAAACCACGGCGGGGCCAGCGAGGGCGGCGGCAGCGAGGGAGGTCGAGGAAGCGAGGAAACGGCGGCGTGAGGTTGGCATTGGCATTGGGGGAGGGACCCGGGGGACGCTGGGCCGCGCGCCGCGCAAAGGCAATTCGCCGGTGGGCGGGCGAGGCCGCCCGCTTACTTCGCCAAGTCGGCGCGGCCGAGGGAACCCGCGGCGCCAAGGGGGGCCTCCGGCGCGGGCCGGGCGCCTCCAACGCGGGCGGCGCGCCAGACACGCGCGGCGTGCTCCCGCAGGTCGTCGAGCAGAGTGTAGAGGAGCGGGACAACGACGAGCGTGAGCGCGGCGGAGACAAGCAGCCCGCCCACCATCGTGCGGCCGAGCGGCGCGTAGGGCACCCCGAGGATCTTAGAGTTCCCGACGGCCATCGGGATCATCCCGCAGACCGTGGTGAGGGTGGTCATCAGGATAGGCCGGAAGCGCTGGCGCCCCGCCTCGAGCAGCGCGGCGAACCGCTCCATCCCCTCCGTCCGCAGCCGATTCGCGAGGTCGATCAGGACAATGGCGTTGTTCACCACCACACCGACAAGGATGACAATCCCGATTGTCGCCATCAGGTCGAGCGGGGTCTTCGTGAGGTGGAGCGTCCAGTAGACCCCAACCAGAGAGAACGGCACCGCGATCAGGACGGCGAGCGGCAAAATGAAGGACTCGAAGAGGAGCCCCATCAGCAGGAAGACGAAGATGACGGCCAGGGTGAGGGCAAAGCCGAGGGCAGCCTCGGAGCGGCCGCCCGAGGACAAGTAGCTGCCGCGGTCGAAACGGTAGCCGCGCGGAAGGTCGAAGCCAGCCATCGCCTTGTCGATGGCGGCGTTGAGCGTGCGGAAGTCCTGGCGCGGGACGCGGGCGGTGATGCGCATCACGGTCTGACGCGACTCGCGGTAGATGGTGCTCATCGCCTTGCCGATCGAGAGGTCGGCGAGGCTCTCCAGCGGGATCTCGACCCCGGCATCCGAGGGGAAGGCCATCGTCTTCACATCGTCGATGCGGGTGCGTTCGACCTCGCCGAGCTGCGCGTAGATGCGGACCTCGCGACCGTCGGGCACGGGCATCCGGCCCACCTCGAGGCCGCGGATGGTGTTGCTGATGGCGCTGGAGACCTCCTGCGGGTTGATGCCGAGGCGGCGTGAGCGGTCGCGGTCGAGCGTGACGCGGAGTTCCTGTCCGCCGCGTTCCATATCCGTGTCGACCGAGAGCATCCCGGGAATGGTGCCGAGCCGGCGCGCGGCCTCCTCAGCTAGGGCGATGAGCGTGGTGGTATCCTCGCCGAAGATGCTGAAGCTGATCACGCTGTCCTGCGGCGCGCCAGAGTTGCGGGCGATCGAGCGGCAAATGATGCCCGGGGGCAGCGCGAAGTTGTCGCGCAGGTGGACCTCGATCGCGTTGCGGTCCATCCCTGAGGGGCTGACGTCGAGCGAGAGGAGGAGGTTCTCCCAAGCGGCCACGTACCAGGCGTCGTTCACCTTCTGGCGGAGCTTGAGCTGGATGCGGCCGTTATTGTTGCGGAAGCGCGTCTCGACGCGTTCGACGCCGTAGAGGTCCTGGTGCTGCCGGATGAACGCCTCCACGCGGGCGAAGAAGGCGTCGGTCCGCTCCAGGGTGTTCCCGCTCGGCAGGTCGTAATAGAGGTGCATCGAGCGCCCGGCGCCGCGGCCGAGGAGGCCACTGGTTGAGCGCGGGACCGCCTGGTAGGGGATCCAGAGCGAGACGAGGACCGCGAGAGCGACGAGCGCGGCGTCGACCCGGTGGGTGAGCGTCCAGCACAGCGCGCGCGCGTAGCGCTCGCGGAGCCAGACGACGGCGGCGAGGTCTCGGTGGCGCTGGCCGCGGGACATCCGCTGCGCCGCGAGGGGGACGAAGACCAGCGCGATGAACAGGGAGGCGACGAGCGAGACGATCACAGGCACGCCGATGCGCAGCATCCAGAACGAGAACTCGTGGTCGCGGCCCATCAAGATCAGCGGCAGGAACACCACCACGCTGGTGCAGGTGGACATCACCACGGCGAGTCCGACCTCGCCCGTCCCTTGGATGGAGGCCTGGCGTCCGTCCATCCCCTCCTGCCGCAGCCGGTAGATGTTCTCGACGATGACGATGGCGTTATCCACGACCATCCCCACCGCGAGGAGCAGGCCCATCATCGTCGCTAGGTTGAGCGACCAGCCCATAAAGAAGAGCACGATGATCGTGCAGAGCAGGGAGAGGGGAATCGAGAGTGTGAGGATCGCCGTCATCCGCGGGGCGCGGAGGAAGAGGTACAGGATCAGGGCCGCGAAGATCCCGCCCCAGAGGCCCGCGTCCTCAAGGTGGGCGATGGCGTCACGGACGTCGCGGCCTTGGTCGCTGAAGACCTCGAAGTGGACGCCCTCGAGCTGGGGCAGGCGCTGCAGTTCCGGCAGCGCGGCGCGGACCTCGCGGCTGATGCGGTCGATGTTGCCAGTCGAGTCGCGGGTGATCTGGAGGCCGATGGCGGGCTGGCCGTCCACCCGGTACACCCAGTCCCGGCGGGGCTGCCGGAACGAGACGGTCGCGACATCGCCGAGCCGCAGGCGCCGGACCGGGTCGATCATCACCTCCCGGATCTCGTCGAGGGAAGTGAAGCGGCCGAGGGAGCGGACGTAGACCTTGCGCCCGGCCTCGATCACGTGGCCCCCGCCAAGGGCGACGTTCTGGCCGCGCAGCGCGCCCAGCATCGCGGTCACGTTGATCCGGTGGCTGCGGATGCGCTCGTCGATCAGGTCGATGCCGATCTCCCGCGACTGCGCGCCCCAGATGTCGACGTTGCCTACCCCGTCGATGCGCTGGAGCACGGGTTTGACGAAGTGCTCCATCCGGTAGGCAGCGTCGTCCATCCCGCGCGGCGCCTGCGCGACGAGGTTCATCATCGGCTCGCTGGAGGGGTCGTAGCGGCGGACGAAAATGCGGTCGACGTCGTCGGGCAGCAGCGGCTTCACCCGGTCCATCCGGTCACTGACCGCCGCGTAGACCTCGCGCAGGCGGGTGCCGGTGCGGAACTCCACGCGGGTGTAGGAGTAGCCAGGGCTGGCGTAGCTGCTCACGCGGCTGACGTCGGGGACTGTCCCGATGATGTCCTCAATCTTGCGGGTGATCTTCTCCTCGATGTCGCGGGGCGAGGCGTTGGGGTAGGCGACGCTGACGTGGAGCTGGTTACCCTCAAGGTCCTCGGGGAAGAGGGAGAGGCGGATCCGCGCGTAGGCGATGTACCCGACGACGAGGATAGTCGCGAGCAGCATCACGACCGTCACCGGCCGGGACACCGAGAAGCGGGGAATCGCGGTGGTGAGGGGCTCGCGGCTCATCGGTCGGCCGGGGCGGCCTCGCCGGCCCCGCCGCCGGCGGCCGCGGCGCGGGGCGCGCGGTCGGGGGTGAACTGGGCGTAAAGGATCGGGATGACAACAAGGGTGAGGACGGTGGCGCTGGAGAGGCCGACGATGACGGTGATGGCCATCGGGGCGCGGATCTCGGCCCCTTCGCCAAGGCCGAGGGCCATCGGGATCAGGCCGACGACGGTGGTGAGGGCGGTCATCAGGATGGGCCGCAGGCGGGCGCGGCCGGCCTCGACGATCGCCTCGCCCTTGGGCACGCCGCGTTCCCGCAGGACATTGATGTAGTCGATGAGGACGATGGCGTTGTTGACCACGATGCCCACGAGCAGGATCAGACCGAGGAACACCATGATGGTGACCGGGATGGCGGCCAGCCAGAGCACCACCACGACGCCGACCATCGCGAGGGGCACGGTGGCCATAATGAGCAGCGGCTGCAGCAGGGACTCGAACTGGCTGGCCATCACGATGTAGACGAGGAACACGGCGAGGCCGAGGGCAAGGAGCAGGCTGTTGAGGGAGGTCTTCATCTCCTTGTTCTGGCCGGCCAGCCCGTAGGCAAAGCCGGGCGGGAGCTGCATCCCCTCAAGGGCGTTGACGATGTCCTGGGAGACCACCGAGAGGCTGGCGCCGCGGAGGTTGCCGGTGATCACGGCGCAGCGCTGCTGGTCCACCCGCCGGATCTCGCTCGGGCCTTCGGTGACGGTGAGCGTCGCGACGGCGGAGAGCGGGAGGGGCACGGCGCCGTTGGGGTTGACCACGAGCCGGCGCAGTTCCTCGAGGCCCAGCCGGTCCTGCTCACGCAGGCGCACGACGATGTCGATCAGTTGGTCCTCCTGCCGGAAGGCGGTGGCGGTACGCCCCTGAACCTTGTTGCGCACAAGGTCGGCGACGGAGCGGAGGTTAAGCCCGAGCTCCGCGAGGCGGTCGCGGTGATAGACGACTTGGATTTCCGGATGGCCGGCCTGGAGGCTGGAGCGCACATCGACCAGATCGGGCACCCGCGCGGCGAGGACGGCCTCCACCTCCCGGCAAGTCCGCTTGAGCAGGGCGAGGTCGTGGCCGCGAATCTCGATCTCGACGGGGCTCTTGAAGCTGAAGAGCGACGGGTAGCGGACCTCGAGCTTGAGATCGGGCAGGTCGTGGAACGCGACGCGGATGCGCTCGATCAGGGCAACCTCAGTCTCCGGCGAGGAGCCGGGCAACAGCCGCACGGTCAGGCGAGCGGTGTGCTCGCCGCCGTCGATCGCGGTGTTGGCCCCCTCCTCCACGCCGACGCTCAACGAGGTGCGGGCGACGACCTGCTCGGCGCGGACGACCTCGTCAATGCGTTCCGCGAGTGCGGCGGTGCGGTCGATCGGCGTGCCGATGGGGAGGGTCACGTCGAGGTAGAACTCACCCTGGTGAACGACCGGGATGAGGTCGCTGCCGACGCGAGGCAGCACGAGCACGCCGCTGGCGACGATAGCGGCGACGGAGCCGCCGAGAATCGCGAGGCGGTGGCCGAGGGCGGCCTGCAGGAATGGCGGGTAGCGGCGCTGAAGCCAGCCATTGGCGCGCTCGAACGCGCGGAGGCCGGAGCGGGTGCCGGGGCCGAGGGTGAAACCGGCCAAGCGCCCGAGGCCGAGCAGCACGACGGCGAGCGAAAGCAAAGTGGACTGCAGGGCGGTTCCGGCGACGCGGAGGACGAATTCCGCGGCGGCCCGTGCGACCTGGAACGCGGCGCCCACCAAAGCGGGGGCGAGGCGCACGGGGATCCAACCGCGGGGAGGGGCGACCAGCCAAAGCGCGATGCGCGTGAGGCTGGCGCCGAGCCGCCCGGGGGCGCCGAACGCAAGCATCCCGGGCCAGACCGCATCCCCGGCGCACGGACCGAGTCGGTCCGCGGTGGCCCAAGTGGCGAACGCCGTCCACGCACGGCCGGCCGCGACGGGGCCGCCTCGGAAGAGAAGGACTAAACCCGCCAGTGCGGCGGGCACAATTGCGGCGGCGGTGAGGAGGCCCTTGAGGGCCGCGGCGAGGAGGACGGTGCCCGCCAGGGCCGCGCGCAGCGCGACGTGGCCGAGGAGCCGGCTCGGGTAGCCCAGCCCGCCAGCGCCCGCCGCGGGCGCGGGGGGGAAGCGAAAGAACGTCCCGCGCGCCAGCTCGGCCCCCGAGGCGGCGAACCCGGAGGAGCCGCCGGCCACTACCGTGGCCAGCATCGGGATCAGGTAGAGCGCGGCGGTCAGCGAGGCGATCTGCGAGAACACCACCGCCAGAGCGAGGTCGCCGAACATCTGCCCGGCCACGCCCTCGACGAAAACGATCGGGAAGAACACCGCCACGGTCGTGAGGGTCGAGGCCACCACCGGCATCGCGACCTCGCTGGTGCCACGGATGATCGACCGCACCGGGTCGTCACCCTCCTCCCGGCACCGGAACACGCTCTCGAGCACCACGATCGCGTTGTCGACCAGGTTGCCCACCCCGAGCGCGAGCCCGCCCAGCGAGATGAGGTTGAGCGTGATGCCCGAGAGGTGCATCGGCGCGAACGTCGCGAGAATCGAGATCGGGATCGTGAGGCCGATAATCAGCGTCTGCGGGAGGTTCCGGAGGAATAGGTACAGCACGATCACCGCGATCAGGCCGCCCTGGATCGCGTTGTTCCGCACCTCATCGATCGAGTTTTTGATGAAGACCGACTGGTCAGAGAGCACCTGCAGCGAGACGCCTCCAGGCAGCTGGAAGGAGAGGAAGTCGGTCAGCCGCCGGTGGTCCAGCAGCCGCTGCGCGCGCGACCGCTCCGCGGCGCTCCCGGGCTCGGCCGAGCGCTTTTTCGAGGGCGGGCCCCTGGCGCTCACCCGGGCCTTCCCGAGGTCCGGCCCAGCCGGCCCCGCCTCGCCGTCCTTCAGCGACGCCACGTACGCCTGCTGCTCCGGCGAGCCCAGCAGGGCCTCGCGGACCGTCTCCGCCACGACCAGCACGTTCGCGTCCGCCTCCTTGTAGATCTCGATCTCGACGCTTTCCTGGCCGTTGACGCGGGTGATGACCTGCCGGTCCTCGTGGAAGCGGGTGATGGACGCGACGTCCCGCAAGCGCACGTCCACGCCGTTCTGCCGGCCGACGATCAGCTGGCCGATCTCCTCGAGGGAGCGGAACTCGTTGAGCGTGCGGATCAGGTACTCGACCTGGCCCTCGTTGAGGCGGCCGCCCGAAAGGTTGACGTTCCCTTGCTGCAGGCGCTGGGCGATCTGGCTGATGTCGAGCTTGAGGGCCGAGAGCTTGCCCTCCTCGAGCGCCACGAGGAACTGCTCCTCGAGGCCGCCCTTGATCTGCAGCGCGGCCACGCCGGGCAGCGCCTCGATGCGCCGCTTCACGTCGTGTTCCGCGAGGTAGCGCAACTCGTAGAGGGACTGCGGCCCGGAGAGCCCGACGCGGAGGATCGGGTCGAGCGAGGGATCGAAGTGCAGCAGCAGCGGCCGCTGCGCGCCGTCGGGCAGGCGCAAGCGATCGATCTTCTCGCGGACCTCCTGCGCGACAAGGTCCATATCCGTCTTCCACTGGAACTCGAGGATGACGTCGGACTGCCCGGCCTTGGAGACGGAGCTGATCGAGACCAGCTTGGGCACGACACCAAGCTGCTGCTCGAGAGGCCGGGCGACAACGTTCTCCATATCCTCCGGTGCGGCGCCAGGGTAGAGCGTACGCACAGTGAGCGTCGGGTAGCTCATCTCGGGCATCAGCGTCAGGGCGAGACGCTGGTAGGAGACGAAGCCGAAGACCCCGACGGCCAGGGTAACCATCATGATGGCGACGGGACGCCGCACCACGACGGCGAAGTGGGAGGCCTCGGGCGCGGGGCCGGCCGGCGGGTTCATCGGGGGCGGCGGCGAGCGGACGGGCGGGTCACGGTCTCAGGGGCGGGTGGCGGCGCCGCCACTGCCGCCACTGCCGGTGGTGGTGGCCGGCGCGATGGGCGCGCCCGGAGCGGTGAGGACGGGCTGGTTGACCGAGCGCGCGAGGGATCCATCCTTCAGGCCGCTCTGGCCGAGGACCACGACGGGCGTGCCGACCTCGAAGCCGGAGAGCGCCTCGACGTGCTCCGGGTCCTCGTAGCCCGCGGCCAGCTTGCGCTTGACCGCGCGGTCGTTCACGAGGGCGAACACGTACCGCTCGCCGCCCTCGTACACCACCGCGCGCTTGGCGATGAGCACCGCCTCGGGCCGCGTGTCGGTGATGATGCGCACGTTGACGAAGAGTCCCGGCGGCAGGTCGCCGGGCCGTTCTCCGCGAACACCCACCGTGACCTTGAAGGTGCCGCTCTTTGGGTCGATCACCGGGCTGATGCGCTTCACCCAGCTGCGGAAGGTGCGGTCGGGAAGAAACTCGGAGGTGACGACGGCGGGCTGGTTCTCAGCGACCACCGGCAGGTAGCGGCCAGGGACGAACACCTTGGCGACAGTCTCATCGAGCTTCACCAGCGAGAAGAGGCGGCTGTTGGCGGAGACGCGGGCCCCGACCTGCGCCTCGCGCGAGGCGACGACGCCAGCGAAGGGCGCCCGCACCGTGGTGTAGGCGTGGCGCAGCCGGGCCCGCTCGTACCGGAGGCGGGCCAATTCGAGGGCGTTCTTCTGCGTCTCGAAGTCCTGGGCGTTGATGAGCTTCCGCGCGAACAGGTCCTGCGTGCGGGCGAAGTTGCGCTCCAGCTGCTCGAAATTCGCGCGGCTCTCCTCCATGTCCACCCGCAGTTCCCGATCCTCGATCTTCAGCAGGGCCTCGCCCTCCTGCACCAGCTTACCCTCCTCAACGAGGAGCGCCTCCACCTGACCGGTGGTCTGCGGGTAGACGTCCACCATCGCCTCGGTCTCGAGCGTGGTATTAAAAGTGAGGAAGGCGGAGATGGGGCCGCGGCGGACGAGCGCGGTCTCAACCGGGACCATCTCCGCGGCGGTCTGGCGCTGCCGCTCACGCTCCGCCTCGCTGGCACGCCGGCCGGACGAGCCGGAACCGGAACCGGGCGGGCGCGGGACGTCCTTCGCCCCGGGCGCGGTTGAGGCCGAGTTCGCTGCCGAAGCGGCCGCGCGGGCGGGGGCGGCGGATGCAGCAGACGCCTTGGGAGCCGCGGGAGCAGGCGGGGGCGGCGGCCGACTGCACGCCGACAGCCCCAGCGCGAGCAGCGGCGCGGTCAGGCGGAGGCAGGGACGAACGACGAAGGAGCGGGACACGGAGGGAGGGAGCGAACCGGCTCGGGAGCCGGGCGCTCCGGCAGAGAATTGGAGCTTACGCCACGGCCCGGCCGCGCGCAAGATTTCGTCGTGACGAAATCGGCAGGTCGAACCCAAGGACGGGAGACGGCAGCGGTTGGAAGGACGGAAGAACGGAACAAGCATCGCGCCGGGCGAGCCGATCCCGGCGCGCCGGTGCTACCGCGCCGCCACCGCGGCGTCAAAAAGTCAACCGGTACGAGGCGCCGAACTCGCGCTGAGCGCCGAGCCGGTCGTGCGACGCGAGCAGGTCGCGGTCGAGGGCGTTGCGGACGGTGAGGATGAAGGAGTGGGTGCGGTTGGCAGCGCGGAGGCTGTAGCCGGCGCCGAGGTGGACGAGCCCGTAGCCGGGATATTCGAGCGCAAACCGCTGCCGGTCGGCGTAATACGCGGTGAAGTCCGAGAGGTAGGCCCAGCTGCCGCTGAGGCTGAGCCCGCGCCAGCGACCTTCGGGAAACGCGTACGAGGCGGAGAGGGCAGCGTTGTACGGCGGGAAGCGCGACAGCCGGCGGCCGACCTCCTCCGGCAAGTCGGGCGAGGCGGTGGTCACCGCGCGCACGTGGGAGCCGACGAGGGACAGCGACACCGCCGGGGTGACCCGCCAACGGCCCTCGAGCTTGCCGCCGGCGAAACGCTCCTCCCCCGCCGCGACGAGCTGCGGCTGGGTGTGGTTCGCGTCCTGGAGGGGATCGCCGTAGAGCGGGTTGCGGCGCGAGATGTCGCGGTTGATGAAGGTGAAGACCGCCGCGGTCGCGTCGAGCCGGCCCTCGGCCAGCCGCGCCTTGCCGCCCGCCTCGTAGCCGAAGGTGGTCTCGTTCCCTTGGATGTGCCCAGTGCGGGCGTCGACGCGGGTCGACGGGTTGAACGCGGTGCTCACGGTGGCGAACAACAGGAGGCGGCTGGGCACCGCCTGGTGGTTGACGCCGAGGTGCCAGGTGAGCTCGTCGACGCCGTCCCGCACCCGCGCGAGGTTGGCGGCGACCCCGGGGCGGCGGTCCGTGACGCGGAGGCCGACGAGATCCTGACGGAGGCCGCCGGTGAGGACGGTGCGGCCGCGGGCGAGGCTCATCCGGTCGCTGAGCTCGAGGGCGGTGAAGCGGGTGCGCTCCCCGCGGTCGGCGAGCACGCGGCCGAAGCCGACACGGTCGTAGGGTACGGACGGGTAATCCGGGGCGAAGGGGTTGAAGGCGCGGAAGCTGGCGGGCAGGGCGTTGCGGGCGGCGACCGGCAGCGCGCGCTCGGCCCGATGGTTGTCGGCCGCGGTGTGGCTGAGCGCGAGGAGCAGCTTATGCTCCGTGCCCGCGAAGGAGAAGCGCACCGTGGCGTCCGCGCGGGCGACGCGGGCCCGCTGGGGCTGCTCGCTGTGGATCGGTTCCCGGATCCCCTCGAAGCGACCGGTCGCGAGGTTGAGCAGACCGGTGGTGAAACGGTCCTGCTCGATCCGCCGCCACCAAGCCTCGGCGCCGGCGCGCAGGATCACCTGTGGGTGGACCCGCGCCTCGAGAATCGCCCCTGCCACCACGCTCCGGCGGCGCACGCCCGCGTAGGGACCCTGCGCGTTGAAGCCGGCCAGCGGCCGGTAGGGTCCGACGATCCGCGCGCCCGGCGCCAGGCGGTACTCGGGGATGCCCGCGCCGGGCGTCGCATGGAGCTGCGAGAAATCCACCGCCACCAGCGTGCTCGCGTCCGGCCCGTGCCGCCACGAAACGGCCCCGCTGACCGCCCGCGTCTCGGACGACGCGTGCTGCTCGGGTCCGCCCTTGCGGCTCCAGTCGGCCGCGACGCGGTGCCACGCCTTCTGCGGGGCGGTCAACCCGTGCCATTCCAAGGAAGCCGACTGCCGGTCGAGCGAGCCAAGGGCGACGGAGAACGTGCGGCTCGGTGTGGTCCGCGGGCGGTTGGTCCAGTAGTCCTGGATGCCACCCGGCGCGCCACGGCCAAGGACGGGGACGAGCGCGCCCTGGATGACGAACGTGCGACTGGTGTTGAGGAGGTCGATGCCGCCCTGGCGCACGAAGCCGTTGCTGAGCAGCGGGGTCGGAAATCCGCGCAGGCCCACGCGGCGGTCCCCAGTCGCGAGCTCCACCGGCGAGGGGTTGGCGATCAGGCCCATTTCGGCGAGCAACTCCGCGCCGGCGGGGTCATCCTCGAGCGTCTCCGGCGAGAGCAGGTCGCTCGCGAACAGCGGATCGCGTAACTGGGACTCGGGCGAGCCGAGGGCGGCGGGTTCCACCCCGCGCTCCGGCAGGCGCTCCTGGACGCCCACCGGGGCCAGGATCACGGGCGGTTCCGCGGCCGCGACGACCGCCTTGCCCGCCGCGGTCGCCGGGCGCGCGGGAGCCACCTGCGCGCGGCCGAGGGCGGCGCCGGCGCACGCAAGAACGATCCCGGCAGCGGGGATGAGGCGGGGGGCGCTCAGGCGGCGCGGCGACATCGGCGAAGGGTTTCCGTCCGGGCGGCTCAGTTGTCGCGACTGAACTGGGTATTGGGCCGTGGCAGATCCAGTTCCTTGATCCAAATGTTCCGGTAGCGGACGTCGTGGCCCTCGCATTGCAGCTTCAGGCCGCCGGGCGTGTCGGTGATCCCCCTGCCGCCGTCGTTGCCGCCATCAATTCCCGAATTCGCGCCGCCCCAGACCTGATTGATCTCCTGGTTAGCGTGAACCTTCACCCCGTTGAAGTAGACCGTGACCCGCGCCTTCTCAACCAGCTTGCCGTCACGGAAACGGGCCGCGCGGAACTGGATGTCGTACGCGTTCCACTGGCGCAGGCCGCGGTAGAGGAAATAGGGGGACTCGGTCTCATTGATCACCGAGCCCATCCCGTGCTTGGTCGCGTCACCGTCCTGGATCTGGATCTCGTAGCGGTTCTGGAGGTAAACACCGCTGTTGCCGCCTTCGTTCATCACGCAGAACTCCACGTGGAGGCGGAAGTCGCGGTAGGCCTTCCTCGTCACGATGTCCGCCGCGCCGAAACGGCCGCGCGGAACGTTCGGGTCGTCCGTCTGCACCACGGAGCCGCGGTCCACCGGATCGGGCACGACCTTCCACTTGATCGGCAGCGCGGAGGCGAAGCGGGGCCCCTCCCAGTAGGTCCACTTCGCGTCCAGCATCTCGCGGCTGCCGTCGAGGATGACCTCGGCGTCCGGGAGGGGCTTGGCGCCGACGCCGACCGCACCGTGCGCCGTGGCCACGAGGAAAAAGGGCAGCAGGCGGAGGAGGTCGGAAGGGGCGGGGATTTTCACGCGCACAGCGAATCGCGGCGCGCGGGACCTCCGCAAGGGCGAAGTCACTGACCCGCGATCTCACGCCACATGCCGCCGAGGTCGATCCGCCGCTCGCGGGAGCGGTTGATCCACTCGACCTCGGCGGGCGCCCCGGGCGGCGTGTAACGGATGCCCCAGATCGGATCGAACGCCTCCGCGGAGAGGGAGTAGCGCATATCCGCCAGTACAGTCGGGTCCGCGGGGCTGCGCGCCACCCATTGCTCTGAAAACCAGGCGAACCGCGCGAACGAGCCCCGTGTGTCGCGCGCGCGCTCGGCGGCCGTCAGGTCGCCCGGCCCCGCGAGCGGCAGCGACCAGCCCTCGCGGAGTGTGACCGCGCCGCCCCAGCCCACGCGCACCCGGTCACTGTGGATCCGGCCGCCGTGCTCGTAGAGGGTCCGCCAGACCAGCTGGTTGGCGAGAGTGGGCATCACCTCGAGGCGCACCGGGGCGTGCCCGCGGCGTGCGGCAAGGTCGCGCAACGCCGCCTCGGCGCGGCCGTGCTGGACGGCGCCAAGCCCGAGGTAGGCGAACGCTAGGGCCAGCCCCGCGATCGCCGGCGCGGCGGACCGCCGCCCGAGCGCCCAAGCAAGACCCGCGGCGAGCGGCAGGGTGAAGGCGGGATCCACCACCGCGATCCAGTCCCATCCAGCGCGGTGGTCGGAGAACGGCCAGAGCAGTTGCGTGCCGTAGCTGGTGGCGGCGTCGAGCAGAAGGTGGCTGAGGTAGGCGAGGGCGGCAACGAGCCACAAGGTCCAGCCGCGGCCGCCGGAGCGGGCGGCGGGCCGGAGCAGCCAGGGCAGGACGGCAACCAGCGCGCCCACCGGGATGAAGGCGAACGCGTGGGTGAAGCCGCGGTGCGCCGCCACGGCGACGAGCGGATCCACCGCGCTGCGGATGAACACGTCGGCATCCGGCAGCACCCCCGCGACGAGGCCGGCAATCGCGGCCGTGCCGCCGAGGCGCCGCCCGCCGGCGACATGGGCGATGCTGGCACCAAGCACGGCGTGAGAGACGGGATCCATTGGCGGGGAGGAAACGCGGGGGCGGCCGCTTGGCAACCCGCCCCGCCCCCGGCCTTGCGCCGGGCCGGGAAGCGGGTTCCTTGCCTTCGATGTCGTCCTGCCCGTTCCACGCCGCCGCGCCGGCCCCCGCCCCCGCGGCTGCCCCGGCGGATCCGGACGCCGAGCTCGCCTTCCTCGCGGAGGCCCATCCGGCCGGCGTGAAACCGGAGTGGCGCGCCCGCCTCGCCGCCGCGCTCGCCGCGGGCGAGCCCGCGCCCCTCACGGCTGCGGAGCTGACTTGGGCCGGCCGCATTGCTTGGCGCAACCACGCGCGCTGCATCGGTCGCCTCTATTGGCGGCAGCTGGAGGTGCGCGACCGCCGCGGGCTCGAGCACCCCGACGACCTCGCCACCAGCCTGCGCGAGCACCTTGAGTTGGCACAGGGGGCCGGCACGGTGCGGTCCTACCTGACCGTGTTCGCGCCCCCGGATGGTCCGGGCGGGCCCGCGCCGCGGATTTGGAACGCCCAGCTGTGCGGTTACGCGGGCCACCCGCGTCCCGGCGGCGGCATCCTCGGCGATCCCGCGAACGCCGCCTTCACCCGCCTCGCCGGGCGTCTCGGCTGGGCGCCGCCCGGCGAGCCCACCGCGTTCGACCTGCTGCCGTGGATCCTCTCCGGGCGCGACGGGAAACCGCGGCTCTACCCGCTCCCCGCCGGCCTGATCCGCGAGGTCCCGCTCGCCCACCCCGAATTCCCGGGCTTCGCCCGCCTCGGCCTCCGCTGGTACGCCGTGCCGGTGGTCAGCGGGATGCGCTTCCACGCCGCCGGGACGGACTTCCCCGCCGCCCCATTCAACGGCTGGTACATGGGCACCGAAATCGGCGCGCGGAATCTGGCCGATACCGGCCGTTACAACCTACTGCCGGCCGTGGCCGACCTCCTCGGCCTCGACCGCCGCCATCCCCGCACCCTCTGGCAGGACCGCGCCCTGCTAGAGCTGAACGCCGCCGTGCTGCACTCCTATGCCGCGGCCGGGGTCACGCTCGTCGACCACCACAGCGCATCCGAGGAATTCCTGCGCTTCTGCAGCCGCGAGGAGGCGGCCGGGCGGGCGGTGTCGGCGCGTTGGGACTGGATCGTGCCCCCGATCTCGGCGAGCGCGACGCGCGTCTTCCACACGCCGATGCGCGAATTCCCCACCACGCCGGATTTCCATTCCCAGCCACCGCCCGAGGGGCTCGCGTGACGGTTTTCCGCTCGCCCCGCCCTCGCGCCGGGCAAAATGTCTGCGCACCCCTGATGCCCCCAACGTCGCCTTCCCTCCCCCGCAAGGAATTCCTCGGTCTCGCCGCCCTCGGCGCCCTCGGTTTTGCCGCCGGCTGCGCCACCACTGGACGCCGCCCGGTGCCGCGCGACGGCGTCCTCCGCCACGCCGCAATCGGCGCCGGCGGGATAGGCAGTACCGACCTCGACCAGCTCCGCACCCACCCGCGCCTGCGCGTCACCGCGCTGTGCGACACCGACGCGACCCTGCTGGCCGCCGCCCAGCGCAAGTTTCCGGACGCGCGCGCCTACACCGACTGGCGCGAGCTCTTCGCGAGGGAGGGCGAAGCCCTCGAGACCTGCAATGTCTCAATCCCGGACCATATGCACGCCGTGGTCGCGCTGGCCGCGATCCGCCGCGGGATCTCCGTCTACTGCCAGAAGCCGATGGCGCACGACGTCACCGAGTGCCGCGCGCTCACCCTCGCCGCGGCCGCCACGGGCGTCACCACCCAGCTGGGCACGCAGCACGCGGCAGGGCCGGGCGACCGGCTCGCCGTCCACCTCCTTCGCAGCGGGGTGATCGGCAAGGCGCGTCGCGCCTACCTGTGCTCCAATCGCTCGACCGCCGCCCGCTACCGCCTCGCGGGGCCACGCCCGGCGGGGGGCGTCCCGCCCCCGGAGTCGCTCGCTTGGGACCTCTGGCTCGGCAACGCGCCCGCCCGGCCCTACGCGCCCGGCCTCTACCACAGCACCACCTGGCGCTCGTGGCAGGACTTCGGCACCGGCTGGTCAGGGGACATCGGCTGCCACATCTTCGACGCGGTCTGGAAGGGCCTTGGCCTCACCGCCCCGCGCACCGTCACCGCCGAGGTGCAGGCCTCCTGGCGCACCACCCCGGCCCGCCGCGGCGACACCTGGCCGCAGGGCAATCACCTCACGTGGAAATTCCCTGGCAACGCCGCCACCGAGGGACCGGACTTCACCGCGGAGTGGTTCGACGGCGAGTTCTTCCCGCCGGCGGAGGCACAGGCGATCGCCCGCGATCTCGGCTTCGTCAAGTACCCCGAGGAGGCCTCCCTTGTGATCGGCACCGAGGGCGCGCTACTCCTCCCGCACACCTCGGGCCCGCGCCTCCACCCCGCCCCGAAGTTCGCGGACCTCACCCGCCCGAACCTCACCGGCCCCAGCCATTACCACGGCTTCATCGACGCGTGCCTCAACCGCACGCCGGCCGACTCCGACTTCGCCCGCTCCGGCCCGATGGCCGAGGCCGTCATCCTCGGCACCGTCGCGATCCGCCAGCCCGGCGACGTCCTCCAGTGGGACTCCGGCCGCCTCCGGGTCCTCAACTCCGCCGCCGCCAACCGCCTCCTCCGCCGCACCTACCGGTCCGGCTGGGAACTCGATCTCAAGGTCTGACCCTTACCCCCGATGCGCCTCCCCGCCCTGCTCACCCTCCTCGCCCTCGCGCTACCGCTGCCCGCCGCCGCGCCCATGAAGGGCGGCCCCGGTGGCCCGCTGCTGAAGATCCGGGTGCAGCAGCTCCACGTGGACAACAACGAGGGCTGCGCCATCGCGGACTTCAACCGCGACGGCCGCCCGGACATCAGCGCCGGCGAGTACTGGTACGAGGGCCCCGCCTTCACCGCCAAACGCAAACTCCGCCAGCTCGAACCCTTCGGGAAGGACTACGTCACCAACTGCGGCGAGCACGCGCACGACGTGAACGGCGACGGCTACCCGGACATCGTCACGGGCGCCTTTATGGACTCGAAGGTGTACTGGTACGAGAACCCCGGTCCGGCCGGGCTCACCGGCACCGCGCCGTGGCGCCAGCACGTGCTGGTTGAGACCAAGCTGATGCAGAACGAGTGGACCGCCCTGAGCGACCTCGACGGCGATGGCGTGCCCGAGTACGTGGTCAACTCCTACGGCCACGCCAACGCGCTGATGGCGTACCGCTTCGCCAAGGGCCCAGCGGGCGAGCCCATCCTCGCCCCCTGGGTGATCCAGCCCGGCGCGCCGTTCGTCAACGGCCACGGGATCGGCTTCGGGGACCTCAATGGCGACGGCCGCGAGGACATCCTCTACGGCAACGGCTGGTACGAGCGCCCCGCCGGGAGCATCACCGCCGGCCCGTGGCGCCGCCACGCCGACTGGACCTGGCCGCACGCCAGCACCCCGATGATCGTGGTCGACCTCACTGGCGATGGGCGCGCGGACATCATTCGCGGCCACGGCCATAACTACGGCCTCTACTGGGAGGAGCAGCGCGACCCCAACCGGGACGGCAGCACCAACTGGCGCCACTTCGTCATCGACGACAAAATTTCGCAGACCCACTGCCTCGTCTGGGAGGACCTCGACCGCGACGGCAAGCCGGACCTCATCACCGGGCGCCGCGTGCGCGCCCACAGCGGCAACGATCCGGGCGACAACGAGCCGGGCTGCGTGGCCCTCTACAAGTGGAACGCCGCTGAGCGCCGCTTCGCCAAGCATATGCTGGCCGACGGCGGACCCGGCACCGGCCTCCAGATCCGCGTGGCGGACCTCGACGGCAACGCCTGGAAGGACATCGTCGTTGCCGGCAAGAGCGGTACCCACATCCTCTGGAACGACGGCCGCTGAGCTGCACCTCCCAGCTCCGGGCGTGGCCCGGTGTGGGTGCCGCCCGCGCGCGTGGCCGGAGCCGGGCGGGGAACCTTCCAGCCGAGGTCGCCCTCGGGGCTTGCGCCGCCGCTCCGCCTCGCGCGTCATCTCGCGCCGCCCCCTTTTTCCCCGATGCGCCTCCGCCTCCCGCTGCTGTCCCTGTTCCTGCTCCCGCTCGCCGCCGCCGAGGCCAGCCCCGAGCCCTTCGCGCTGCGAGAGGGCGACCGCGTCGCCTTCCTCAACGACGGCCTGATCGAGGGCGAGCAACACCACGGGTGGATCGAGCTGATGCTCACGACGCGGGCGGCCGACCGGAACCTCACCTTCCTCAACCTCGGGTGGAACGGCGACACGCCGGCGGGCGACTCCCGCTTCGGCCTGAGCCTGCTGCAGGCGGGCCGCGCTCCGGCTCGCCGTGCCCGAGGTGGCCTTCCGCGTCGAATGAACGATCGCGATCCCGCCCTCATGAGGCGGGAACTAAGCAGTAAGAGACGTTTTTTACTTAAATCTTTTCCCACCCACGAACTGGGATTATCTGAAGGGCGACTTGCAGTCATCGAACCGCAGTGAAACTGCGCCTCCTCGCCCTCCTCCTTACTGCGGCCGCGCTCGGTCGCGCCGCGGCACCGGCGCCCGCCGCCCCCGGGGCACCCGCGGCGGAGTTGAGCGCCCGCGACGCGATCATTCTGGGGGTGATCGAGGGGGTGACCGAGTTCCTGCCCATTTCGTCGACCGGCCATCTGATCATCGGGACGCGCCTCCTGGGGCTCGATGACACCAAGCCCCTGACCGGACCGGACGGCCAGCCGCGCTGGCACCGGAAGCCGAAGGAGGGCAAGCCGGGCGAGCCGCTCACGGTGAAGAACGCGGCGGACACGTTCATCGTGGTGATCCAGTTCGGGGCGATCGCGGCGGTGGCGTTGCTGTACTGGGGTCCCCTGATGTCGATGGCGCGGGGCCTGGTCGGCCAGAATCCAGCCGGCCGCCGGCTGCTGATCAACGTGCTCATCGCCTTTGTCCCGGCCGCCGGGATCGGCTTCCTCGCCAGCAAATGGATCGAGGAGAACCTGTTCTCGATCGGCGCAGTGATCATCGCCCTAGTCGCCGGCGCCCTGCTGATGTTCGCGGCCGAGGCCTGGCACCGCCGCCGCGTCGCGTCGGGCACGTGGGTCGGACGGGACGAGTTGACCCCGCGGGGCGCCGCCACCGTGGGCCTGCTGCAGTGCCTCGCGATGTGGCCGGGCACGAGCCGGTCGATGATGACCATCGTGGGCGGCTACTTCGCGGGCCTCGATCCGCGGCGCGCGGCCGAGTTCAGCTTCATCCTCGGCTTCGTCACGCTCACCGCCGCCTCGATCTACAAGAGCCTCCGCGGCGGCGCGGTGATGATCGAGGTCTTCGGCTGGCCCAAGGTGATCCTCGGCGGCGTGGTCGCGGCGGTCACCGCGGCGATCTGCGTGCGCTTCCTCGTCAACTGGCTGACTCGCCACGGGCTCGCCGTGTTCGCCTGGTACCGGATCGCCCTCGCGGCGGTCCTCGCGCTCTACTTCTACCGCTGACCAAGGCGGGCGGTAACTCCCGCCGGGCGGCCCGCGTCTTCCCGCCACCCGTTATGCGCCACTCGCCGCCTCCTCCCCTCGCCCGCCGGGCCTTCGCCCCCGTCCTGGCCTTGTTGGTCGCGGGAGTGTCCGCCCAGGAGAAGACTCCCAAGCCTGGCAAACCCGAGCGCGAGGACAAGGCGGAGCTCCGCGAAATGAAAGGGACGGGGGGCGACAAGCCCGGCCGCGATGCGGGGGCGGAGTCCGCCCGGGGGTTGACGCGCCTCCGGGAGACAATGCGGGTCGCAGACGACGCTGAATGGGCGGTGATCGCCGAGCGGATCGTAGCGGTGCAGGCGGCCGGCGGCGTGGCGGGGGCCAAAGACAAGGATAGGACTAGGCCGGCGGAGGCGGAGCGGAGGGCGCAGGAGGCCCTGCGGTCCGCGGTGCGGGGGGGGCTGCCGGAAGCGGAGTTGCGCCTGCGCTTGGCACGCGCGCACGAGTTGCATCGGGAACGAGAGGCGCGGCTGGCGCGGGCGCGGGCCGAATTGCGCGCCGTGCTCACCGTGCGCCAAGAGGCCGTGGCCGTCCTTGCCGGCCTCCTGGACCCCTTACCTTAAAGTTACCTGAGCGCAGATCCGGGCCTGCCGAGGTTCCGAACCCAAGTCCAACCCCGGCAGGAGCCCGAACCTACATAGTTGCCGCGCGGCGCACCGGCGTGACCTCGCCGCGGGCCACCCGCAGCAGTTCGCGCCGGAGCCAGTCGAGGGCGGCATTCACGGCGCGCGCCTTGATCGTGCCGCGCGGCCCCGGGTAGCTGAGTTTTTTCGCCCAGACGCCGCCGGGGGTGAGGAGGCCGACGTAGATCGTGCCCACCGGGCTGCCGCCGCGGCCGGTCTCCGCCGCGCCGGCAAAGCCCGTGATGGCAAGGGCGTAGTCCGCACCCAGCGTGTCGGAGGCGCCGGTAGCCATCGCGACCGCGGCCTCCTCGCTGGCCGCGCCGTGCTGGAGGAGCAGGCACTCGGGGATGTCGAGCAGCTGGGATTGCGTGTCGTTCGTGCAGGCGACGACGCCGCCGGCGAAGAACTTGCAGGCGCCGCAGGACTCGGTGAACGCCTGGGCAAGGAGACCGCCGGTGGCGGTCTCCGCCACGGCGAGGCGCTTCTCCTGGGCGCGGAGCAGGTCGGCGCAGACCTTGGCGAGCGTGTCATGGCCGCGGGAGACCACGTCGTCGCCGAGCAGGCCGGCGCACTCCGCCGCCACGGCCTCGACCGCCGCCTCGTCGAGGGAGCCGACCGGCGAGCTGAGGCGAAGGTCGACGGCGCCCTGGTGGGCGCAGAAGGCGACACTAAGGCCGGGGCCGGCGCGGTCAAAAATGGGCTGGAGGCGGGTCTCGAGGGCGGACTCGCCGATGCCGGCGGTGCGCAGCTGGACGTAGGCCTCGCGGTCGCGGAGGAGTCCGCGCGCGGCGAGGCGGGGCACGACCTGGCCGAGGAACATCGGCTGCAGTTCGTTGGGCGGGCCGGGGAGCATCACCAGCACGCGGCCGCCCTGCTCCACCCAGAGGCCCGGGGCGGTGCCGTTGGCGTTGGCGAGGACCTCGCCCCCCTCAAAGACCTGGGCCTGCTTAAGGTTATTGGGCGTCATCTTCCGGCCAATCCGGGAAAAGCGCTCCTCGATGGCGGCCTCCACCGCGGGATCGTGCACCAGCCGGCGGCCGAGGACGGCCGCGACGGCGTCGCGGGTACGGTCATCGCAGGTCGGCCCGAGGCCGCCTGTGGTGATCACGACATCCGCCCGCGCCCAGCTTTCCCGGAACTGCGCCGCGATGGCGTCGGCCTCGTCGGTGAGGGTGACGTTGCGCTGGAGGAGCGCGCCGCGCCGGCCGAGCTGGGAGCCGATGAAGGTGAGGTGCCCGTTCGCCGTGAGCCCGAGGAGGAGCTCGTCGCCCAGCGTGAGCAATTCGTAGCGCACCGCGGCGACGGCGCGGGGGGCGGGGGGGACGGCGGACGGGGAAGGTTGCATTTTGCGCGTCCGGATCCTAGGCGAATTCTCCCGAAATGCCAGCGGCCGTTCCGTCCGGGCCGCGCAGGGAACGATGCGTGAACACAAGCCGACGACTTTGAAGGAGAAGGTGCGCCGCCTACCGGAGCGCCCCGGCGTGTACCTGATGAAGGACCGTCTGGGGAGGATCCTCTATGTGGGGAAGGCCCGCAGCCTCCGGCACCGCGTCTCCTCGTATTTCCAGCGCAGCCGCGCATTCCGCACCTCGCAGCCCAAGATCCGCGCGCTGCTCGAGCTGATCGCCGACTTCGAGGTGATCGAGGTGCGCTCCGAGCCCGAGGCGCTGCTGCTGGAGGGTCGCCTGATCAAGCAGTGGCGACCACGGTACAACACCGACTTCACCGACGACAAGCGCTTCCTGCTCGTGCGGGTGGACCTTGGCGAGGCGCTGCCGCGCTTCCGGCTCACCCGCCTGCGGAAGGAGGACCGCGCGCGTTACTTCGGGCCCTTCGCCCACAGCGGCCTGCTCCGGCGCACGCTCGCCCAGATGCGGCGCCAATTCGGCGTGCTGCTCGCCGACGGCACCCCCACGCGGCTGGAGGACGGCAGCTGGCGCCTGTATGACGACGTCCGGGCCGAGCTCTACGGGGGCGACCACGTGGTGACCACGGCCGCCTACCGCGAGCGCATCGAGGCCGCGTGCGCCTTCCTCGAGGGGAAATCCCGCGAGTGGGTCGACTCGCTGCGGACGGAGATGGCGGCGGCCGCGGAGCGACGCGACTTCGAGCGAGCGGCGGAATTGCGGGACATCGTCTTCGCGCTCGAGCAGACGCTGCGCCGGACCCGCCGCTTCGAGCGAGCCGATCCAGTGCGGCCCGCCGGGGGCGCGGCCGCGCTGGAGGCCCTGCGGGAGGTCCTCGCCCTACCCGCACCGCCCGCGGCGATGGAGTGCTTCGACATCTCGCACATCTCGGGCACGTTCGTCGTCGCCGCGATGGTGCGCTTCACCGACGGCAAGCCCGACAAGGACCAGTACCGCCGTTTCCAAATCCGCAGCTTCGTGGGCAACGACGACTACCGCGCGATGGAGGAGGTGGTGGGCCGCCGCTACCGGCGCCTCGCCGCCGAGGGGAAGCCGCTGCCGGACCTCGTGGTGATCGATGGCGGCCGGGGCCAGATCGGCGCCGCACTGCGCGCCTTCGTTGCGCTGGACCTCGAGCCGCCGGCCGTCATCGGCCTCGCCAAGCGCCACGAGACGATCCTCTTCGCTGACGGCCGCGCGCCGCTCAACCTGTCCCTCAACCACCCCGGCCTGAACCTGCTGCAGCGCCTGCGCGACGAGGCCCACCGGTTCGCGAACACCTACAACGCGGACCTCCGCTCGCAACGCCTGCGCGAGAGCGTGCTGGACGAGTTCCCCGGCCTTGGCCCCGTCCGGCGCGCCGCCCTGCTTGCCGCCTTCGGCGACATCCAGCGCCTCCGCGCCGCCCCGGTGGAGGCGATCGCGGAGGTGGACGGCTTCGGCCCGCGCCTCGCCGCCGAGCTGCATGCCTTCCTGCAGCCCCCTGCCGCCCCCGAATCCGCGCCGCCCGACCTGGATCCCTGAGGGCCGGCCCTTCAGTACTTGGCACGCTGAGCCACGCGGCTTTGCTCGGGGAACCCCGATGAAACCGCTTCGCCGCCCCGCCCCCGCCCGCCTGCCCTTCGCGGCGGCCTTTGCCGCGCTCCTCCCGCTCCTGCCCGCCGCGCCGGCGCCCGCCGCTGGTCCGGCGGACCCCATGCGACCCAATATCATCTTCCTGATGGCCGATGACCTCGGCTGGGGCGACGTTGGCGCCTACGGCCAGCGGCACATCCGCACGCCGCACGCGGACCAGCTCGCGCGCGAAGGCCTGCGCTTCACCGACGTCTACGCGGGCGGATCCGTTTGCGCCCCGTCGCGCAGCGTGCTGATGACCGGCCAGCACCTTGGCCATACGCGCGTGCGCGGCAACAGCGGGATGACCGGCGGCGTAGGCGAGCAGCGACGCGTGCCGCTGGAGCCGGGCGACGTCACCGTTGCGATGCTCCTGCGCCAGGCCGGCTACGCCACCGGCATCACCGGCAAGTGGGGCCTCGGCGAGCCGGGCACCACGGGCATCCCCAACCGCAAGGGCTTCGACGAGTGGTACGGTTACCTGAACCAGGCCCACGCCCACACCTACTACACGGACCACCTGTGGCGGAACGAGGAGCGCGTCACCCTGCAGGGCAACCTCAACGGTCAGACGAAGGAGTACTCCCACGACCTGTTCGCGGAGTTTACCCTCGACTACGTGCGCCGCCACCGGGACCGCCGCTTCTTCCTCTACCTCGCTTGGACCCTCCCGCACGGCAAGTACGTCGTCCCCAGCCTCGAGACCTACGGCGACCGGGACTGGCCGCAGGACTACAAGGTGCACGCCGCGATGGTGACCCGCCTCGACCGCGACCTCGGCCGCCTGATGGCGCTGCTGCGCGAGCTGGGCCTCGACGACCGCACCATTGTATTCTTCTGCTCCGACAACGGCGGCGTGGACCGGCGTGAGAACGTCCTCGACAGCGTCGGCCCGTTCCGCGGCAAGAAGGGCGTACAATACGAGGGCGGACTACGAGTGCCGATGATCGTGCGCTGGCCCGGCCGCGTGCGGGGGGGCGCCGTGAGCTCCGCGCCGTGGTACTACGCTGACGTGCTGCCCACGCTGGCGGAACTGGGTGGCGCCCAGGTGCCTGGGGGCGTGGACGGGGTGAGCGTGGTGCCGACCCTCCTCGGCCGCGAGCAGCCTGAGCTGCGGACCCGGAAGCTTTACTGGGAACAGTACAGCGGCGGCGGCTTCCAGCAGTCCGCGCGCTGGGGCCGCTGGAAGGGCCACCTCCAAGCGGGCCGAGACCAATTCGAGCTCTACGACCTAGAGCAGGACCAGTTGGAGGCGCGCAACGTCGCCGCCGCCCATCCTGAGGTGGTGCGCGAACTGCGGGCCTTCTTCACGCAGGCCCACGTCCCCTCCGCGAACTGGCACGTGCGCCCGCCGGCGGAGAAGCACTGAACGCCACCGCGCTCAGCCCAGGAGCAGGACCTTGCCGGTGGTCGCCCGGGCCTCGAGCGCGCGGTGGGCGTCGGCCGTGCAGGCGAGCGGGAAGGTCGCGCCGATCCGCACCCGCAGCGAGCCGTCGGCCAGCCACGCGAAAAGGTCGGTCGCCCGCGCGCGCAACTCGGCCGGGGTCGCGACGTAGTGCGCGAGAGTCGGCCGGGTCAGGAAGAGGGAACCGCGCTGCGACAGCACGAGCGGCGCGACGGGCGGCACGGGACCGCTCGCATTGCCAAAGGAGGCCAGCAGGCCGCGCGGGCGCAGGCTCGCGAGCGAGCCCTCCCAAGTCGCCTGCCCGACCCCATCGTACACCACGTCGACGCCACGCCCCTCCGTGAACGCCCGCGCCGCCGCCGCAAAATCCTCCCGCGCGTACACGCACACAGCGTCCGCGCCCGCCTCCCGCGCCAGCATCGCCTTCGCGTCGTCCCCCACGGTCGCGAGCACCCGCGCGCCGCGCCGCTTCGCCAGTTGCACCAGCAGCAGCCCCACCCCGCCCGCCGCCGCGTGCACCAGCGCCGTCTCGCCGGCCCGCAACGGCCAGGTGTCCGTCGTGAGGTAATGCGCCGTCAACCCCTGCAGCATCACGGCGGCCGCCTGCGCGGCGGTCACGTCCGCGGGCACGGGCACGACCTGCGCCACCGGCACGAGGGCCTCGTCCGCGCAAGCCCCCGCCACGGCCGCGCTCGCCACCCGGTCACCCGGCTGGAAACCGGTCACCCCGGGCCCGACCGCGGTCACCACGCCCGCGGCCTCCTGGCCCAGCGTGTGCGGCAGAGGGACCGCGTAGAAACCGGAGCGCTTGTAGGTGTCGATGAAGTTGAGTCCGGCCGCCCCGACGCGGAGGCGCAGCTCGCCGGCGCCCGGGACCGGGAGCGGAAGCTCGTCGAGGACCAGTTTCTCCGGGCCACCGTGCTCGTGGATGCGGATCGCGCGCATCCCCGCACCCCAGCCGCGCCCGCCGCGGGCCGCCAGCCCAAACCCACGCGCGCGCTCGACTCGCCCCCGCGACTCCGCCAGCCTTACTCGCAGCCCGCCGCGGATGTCCCCTCGCCCCTCCAGTCCCGCTCTGCCCGCCGCCGCCCTCGCCGCGCTGCTGGCCGCCGCCCCCGCCGCTTCCGGTGCGCCGGTGGACTACGACCGCGACATCCGGCCGATCCTCTCCAGCCACTGCTTCCATTGCCACGGGCCCGATGACGCCTCGCGCAAGGGTGGTCTCCGCCTCGACCTCGCGGAGGGGGCCCGCGGCCCCACCAAGAGCGGCGCCCTCGCGGTCGTCCCCGGTGATCCCGCCCGCAGCGAGCTGCTGCAGCGCATCGTGTCCCCGCACGCCGACGAGGTGATGCCGCCGCCGGAGGCCAAGAAGCCGCTCGCTCCCGCCCAAGCGGACCTGCTCCGCCGCTGGATCGCCGAGGGCGCGCCGCAACCCACGCACTGGTCCTTCCAGGCGCCCGTCCGCCCCGCCCTGCCGGAGGTCGCGGGCGCCACCCACCCCGTGGACCGCCTGGTCCGCGCCCGCCTCGCGCGCGAAGGCCTCGCGCCGGCGCCCGCGGCCGACGCGCGCACGCTCGTCCGCCGCCTCCACCTCGATCTGCTCGGTCTGCCGCCCGCGCCCGCGGACGTGGAGGCGTTCGCCGCGGACCGCGCCCCCGGCGCCCTCGAGCGGCTCGTCGACCGGCTCCTCGCCTCGCCGCACTTTGGGGAACGCTGGGGCCGCCACTGGCTGGACCAAGCGCGCTTCGCCGACAGCGCGGGTTACCTCAACGACACCCTGCGGCCGAACGCCTACCTGTTCCGTGACTGGGTGATCGACGCGGTCAACCGCGACCTGCCATTCGACCGGTTCACGGTGGAGCAACTGGCCGGCGACCTCCTGCCGGAGCCGACCCTCGAGCAGCGGATCGCGACCGGCTTCCACCGCAATTCGCTCAAAAACGACGAGGCCGGGGCGGACCTCGAGCTCGACCGGGTGAAGAACGCCGTCGACCGCGCGGCGACCACCGGCGCGGTGTGGCTCGGGCTCACCGTCGGCTGCGCCGAGTGCCACACGCACAAGTACGATCCGGTCTCGATTCGCGAGTTCTACCAGCTTTACGCGTTCTTCAACCGCACCGCCGAACGCGACCTCCCCGCGCCGCGCCCGGATGAGCTCGCGGCCTACGAACGGAAGCTGACCGAGTGGGAGGCCGGGCGGGCGCGCCTCGAGGCGCCCGTCGCGGCGCACGTGGCCACGCTCGCTGCCACCCGGGTGCCAGCCTGGGAGCGCGCCCTCACCCTGCCCGCCGCCCGCTGGACCGTGCTCCGCCCGGAGGAGATCCACTTCATCACCGAGGACGAGGAACGCCTCCTCGCGTCCAACCCCGACCACTCGGTCACCACCGGGGAGCGCGACCCCGTCCGCACACGCTACGTGGTGCGCGCGCCGTTCGCGCGGCGGGGCGTCACCGGCTTCCGCCTCGAGGCGCTCGCGGGCCTCGGCGAGAAGCCGGGCCGCAGTCGCGGTGGCGACTTCCACCTCGCGGAAGTCTCGGTCACCGCCCGCGTGCCCGGGGGCGCCCAGGAACGGCTGGCGTTCGCCGCCGCCCGCGCGGACTTCGCCGCCACGGCCACCCCGGCGGCCCACGCCCTCGACGGTGACAACACCACGGGCTGGGGCGTGGCCGGCCAGACCGACCGCGCGCACGCCATTATCTTCGAGTTGAAGGAGCCGCGGGACTTCGCGCCCGGCACGGAGCTCTTCATCGAGCTCGAGCACCGCATCACGGGCGTCCTGACGCGGTTCCGCCTCGCCGCCACCACCGCCCCCGGACCCCTCGAGCCCAGCCCGCTCCCCGACGAGATCCTGGCCGTGCTCGACACCCCGGAGGACCGGCGCACGCTGGACGACCGCCTTGCTCTGGCGCGCCACCTGGCCCGCTTCGACGACGAGCGCGGCCGGGAACTGCACCGGCCCCTCGCGGCGCACTTCGCCAAGCGGCCCGAGTTCCCGCGGACCGCAGCGGCGGTGCTGGTGGCGCACGAGCGGAAGACGCGCGTGCACCTGCGCGGCGATTACCAGCGACCGGGCGAGGAGGTCCTGCCGGGCACGCCGGTCGTCCTCCCGCCGTTACGGAGCCGCGGCGCCGTCGCGGACCGACTCGACCTCGCGCGTTGGGTCACCGACCCCGCCCACCCGCTGACCGCGCGCGTGGCGGTCAACCAGGTCTGGCTCCAACTCTTCGGCCGCGGGCTCGTCGCGACGCCAGACAACTTTGGCGCACTCGGCGAGCGGCCGTCGCATCCGGAGCTGCTGGACTGGCTGGCGACCGAGTTCGTGCGCTTGGGCTGGAGTCGGAAGGCGCTGATCCGCCTGCTCGTGACCTCGGAGACCTACCGGCAGGCTTCGCGGCGCCGCGCGGACTTGGAGGAGCGGGACCCGTTGAACGTGCTGCTGGCGCGCCAGAGCCGGCACCGGCTCGAGGCGGAAATCGTGCGCGATGTGGCGCTGGCGAGCAGCGGCCTGCTGAACCCGCGGATCGGCGGTCCGAGCATCCACCCGCCGCTGCCGGAGTTCGTGCTGGCGTTCGGCCGCAACCGCGCGTGGCCCGAGACGAAGGGGCTGGAGGCGAATCGGCGCGGGATGTACATCCACCTCCGGCGCAACGTCCCCTACCCGATGCTCACGGCCTTCAACGCGCCCGACGCGAGCGTGGCCTGCCTGCAGCGGGAGCGCTCCAATTCGCCCCTGCAGGCGCTCACCCTCCTGAACGACCCCGTGTTCGTGGCCGCGGCGGAGGCCCTTGCGGGCCGATTGGCGGGGGCATCCGGTGACCTCGACGCACGGCTGCGCCACGGGTTCGCGCTCTGCCTTGGCCGCCCACCCGCCGCGGTGGAGCTCGCCGCGCTGCGGCGCCACCACGACGACCAGCTCGCCCTCGGCGACGCGCGCTCCGCCCTCCTCGCCACCGCCCGCCTGCTCCTCAACCTCGACGAGTTCATCACCCGCGAATGATCCCGCCCGCGCTCGACCGGAGACAGTTCCTCACCCGGGCCGGCGGCGGCCTCGGCGCCCTCGCCCTCTCCCACCTCCTCGGTGCCGACGGCCTGCTCGCGAACACCGCAACGGGCCCCGGCCGCGTGCCCACCCACCACGCACCGCGGGCGAAGAACTGCATCTACATCTACCTCGAGGGCGGGCCCAGCCAGATGGACCTGTACGACCCGAAGCCGAAGCTTAACGCGCTGGACGGCCAGCCGCTGCCGGAGTCGATGCTGGCCAATATGCGCTTCGCCTTCCTCGCAAAGGAGTCTGCGCGCCTGATGGGCTCGCCGCGGAAGTTCCGGCCGCACGGCCAGTGCGGGATGGAACTCTCGGACCTGCTGCCCCACATCGGCTCGATCGCGGACGACATCTGCCTGATCCGGTCGATGCACACCGACCAGTTCAACCACGTTCCCGGCCAGCTGCTGATGAACACGGGCTCGGCCATCTCCGGGCGGCCCAGCCTCGGCTCGTGGCTCTCGTACGGCCTCGGCAGCGTCAACCGCAACCTGCCCGAGTTCGTCGTGCTCGTGTGCGTCGGCCGCGGCGTGCCCGGCGGCTCCGCCAGCTGGTCCAGCGGCTTCCTCCCTTCGCACCACTCGGGGGTGATGTTCCGCAACGAGGGCACCCCCGTGCTCAACCTCGACCTCCCCGCCGGCGTGACCCCCGGGATGCAGCGCCGCACAATCAGCGGCGTCAACGAGCTCAACGCCCTCCGCCAGGCCGAGGCGGCCGACCCGGAGATCGAGAGCCGCATCGCCGCCTACGAGCTCGCCTTCCGGATGCAGACCGCCTCGCCCGAGCTGATGGACCTGTCCGGCGAGAGCCAGGAGACACTCGACCTCTACGGGGTGAACCGATCCGAGCCCAAAGCCCCCGGCGGCAACCCGCTCGGCGGGACCGGGCTCTTCGGCACCTTCGCCCGCAACTGCCTGATGGCCCGCCGCCTCGTGGAGCGGGGCGTCCGCGTAGTGCAGGTGATCCATGCCTCGTGGGACCACCACAGCAACCTCGACCGCGACCTCCCGCACAACTGCCTGATGGCCGACCAGCCGATCGCCGCGCTGGTCACAGACCTCAAGCGCCGCGGGCTCCTCAAGGACACGCTGGTGGTGTGCGGCTCCGAGTTCGGCCGCACCGCCCTCGGCGAGAACCGCCCCGGCTCCCGCTCCATTACCGGCCGCGACCACCACCCCAACGCCTTCAGCCTCTGGCTCGCCGGCGGCGGGGTGAGAGGCGGGCAGGTGATTGGTGAAACGGACGACATCGCGTGGAACGTCGCCCGCGACCCGGTGCACGTCCACGACCTTCACGCCACCCTGCTTCACCTCTTCGGCTACGACCACGCACGCCTCACCTACCGGTTCCAAGGGCGCGACTACCGGCTGACGGACGTCCACGGCCACCTCGTCCCGCGGATCCTCAGCTGAGCGGGCCCGCGGCGGCGCGCGGTCAGCGGCGCAGGACGCGGTCGGCGTGCTCGAGGTACCGCGCCCAGTCGCGCGGCGTGATGTCGTGCTTGCCCGTGCGCAGGTGGTACGTCAGCCCATCGCCGAGCACCGCCTCGTCGGGTCCGGGCATCGCCGCGCCCCGCAGACCGGCGCGGCCGAACAGGGCATACCCGGGGGTCGCGTGTACGACGGAGAGATACTCGCCCTTGGGGTCCGCCCACGCGTCCTCGGTGGCGCTGGCGACGTGCACCGGCCGCGGGGCCACCAACGCCACCAGCTGGTGCTGGTCCACCGGGAGCGCCGCCTCGCGGCCGTTGTACGCCCGGAAGTTGCGCGCGAACCAGAAGGGGAAGGACGTGTTGATCCGCGCCACGTTCTCGCCGAAGTCGCGCTTGCTCAGCGCCGCCCCGCCCGCGCCCGAGTTGTTGGCGATCACGAGCGCAAACCGCTCATCCTGCGCGCCCGCCCACAGCGCCGCCTTGCCCAGCCGCGAGTGGCCGTGCACCGCCACGCGGCGCGCGTCGACGTCCGCGTCGGCCTCGAGGTAGTCGAGCGCGCGGCTCAGGCCCCACGCCCACATCCCGATCGCCCCCCACTCGTCGGGCCGGCGCGCCTCCATCGCGGAGGTGCCGAACACCGCCCCCGCCCCGCCGGTCAGGCCCTCCGGCCGGTCCTCGCACACGTCCCCGTAGTAGGCCGTAACGGTTCCGTAGCCGCGGGCGACGACGGTCTCGACGTCCCAGCGCGCCGCGTGGACGCCGCGGGTGCGCTCGGTCGCCCGGCCGGCCACGATGCCGAAGTCCGCGTTCGCGCGCATCCACGCGGTGGAAAGGGAGATGCCCGGGTCCGGGTGCACGCAGGCGTTGCCGTAGTAATTGTAGCCGAGGAAGGCCGGCACTGGACCGCGCGCGCCAGCGGGGAGGTACATCAGCAGGTGCATCCGCGGGCCGTCGCGCCGGTCTGTGAACCAGAGTGTGATCTCCTTGCGCACCGCCTTGCCGCTGAGCGCCGCGCGGCCGACGCAGGTTACCTCCCAGTGCATCCCAGCCGGCCGGCCCCCGGGGGTACGACCGTAGACCTCGCGAGCGAAGAGCTCGAGCAGCTCTGGCCGCCGGCGCGCGCGCCAGTCGGCGCCGTCGCGGACGGCCGTGCCGTCGGCGGCCAAGAGCGGGTCGGGCAGAGTGTAGGGCGGGACCTTGGCCTCGTCGTAATTGATGGGGATGGCGGGCGCGGCGGCGTGGAGGCCGGGGGCGAACAGGAGGCAGGCGAGCCGGGAGAGGCGGGGCATCCCCGAGCGTTGCCCGCCCGCGGGCGCGGGGGCAAGCGGGACGCCACGCTGGGAATGCCCTTGCGGGCGCCGTGGTTCGGGTCTTCCGTCCGGATCAAACGCCCACCCTATGAGCGAACGGAAGCAAACCGCCACCGACGCGGGTCAGGCCGCCTTGAGCGCCGACCGCAAATCCAATTTCGGCAGCACGCCCGACCCCTGGGAGGCCTGCACCCGACTCGAGCACGGCGGCGACCGCAGCTTCGCCTGGAGCGTGCGCGAGCAGGTGATCGACGCCCTCCCCGAGGACCGCGAACGCATCGAGGGCCGCCTGCTCGACGCCCTCCGCCGTGCCGGCCTCTCCGAGGCCGGCCGCGCCTTCGTCTGCCAGATGCTCGCCCTCGTCGCCGGCCCGCGCAGCGTCCCCGTACTCGCCGCCCTCCTCAAGGACCCCAAGTCCGCCGACGACGCGCGCTACGCGCTCCAGCCGGTCCCCGGCCCCGAGGCGGACGCCGCCCTGCGCGACGCGCTCGGCTCCCTCTCCGGCCCGGCCAAGGCCGGCCTGATCGGGACGATCGCGCTGCGTGGGGACACCACCGTGCGCGCCGTCCTCGCCGGCATCCGCGCCAACCCCTCCGAGGCCCCCGTGGTCCGCGACGCCGCGGCCCGCGCCCTCGACCACCTCAAAGCCTGACCCGTATGACGCCCCCGCTTCCCCTAGCCCGCCGCGCGTTCCTCAAGCAGTCCGGACTCGCCGCCGCGACCGCCGCCGCGACCCTCATCCTCCCCTCCGGCCTCCGCGGGGCCAACGCCCCGAGCCGCAAGATCACCGTCGGCATCGTCGGCTCCGGCAACATCGCCCACAGCCACTACGGCAAACTTCTGGGGGAGCAGGAGAGCGTGCGCATTCTGGCCGTGTGCGACGTGGACCGCGAGCGCCGGGACGAGGGCGCCGCGCGCGTGAACCGCTCGTACGGCACCGCTGACTGCAAGGCGTACGCCGACTTCCGGGAGCTGAATCGCAGGTCGGACATCGACGCGGTCTTCATCTGCACGCCCGACCACTGGCACGCGCTGGTCGCGATCGACGCGATGCGCAACGGCAAGGACGTGTACATCGAGAAGCCGATGACCCTCACCATCGAGGAGGGCCGGGCCGTGGTCGCCGCTGCGCGCAAGCATCACCGCGTCGCCCAGCACGGCACCCAACACCGCTCGATGAAGCGGTTCCACGACGTCGCTGAGTACGTGCGCAACCAAGGCCTCGGGAAACTCGAGCGCATCGAGTGCTTCATCCCGCCCAACAACCGTCACGTCGGCGCCACTTGGAAAGCCGAGCCGGTGCCCGCGGGCCTCGACTGGGAGATGTGGCTCGGGCCCAGCCCGTGGCGCCCGTACTCGTCGCTGGGCTGCCACTACAACTTCCGCTTCATCTCCGACAGCGCCTACGGCCAGGTCACCAACTGGGGCGCGCACTACCTCGACATTGGCCAGTGGGCGATGGACGCGGACGCCGGCGGCCCGGTCGCGGTGGAGGGGCACGGGGAGTTCCCGAGCAGCGGCCTGTTCTCGAATGCGACCAAGGTGAACTTCACCGTGCGCTACGCCAACGGCGTGCCGATGACCTGCCGCACCCGCCACGAGGGCGGCGGCACCTCGCGGTTCATCGGCGAGCGCGGCTGGCTGGACATCTCGCGCAACCGGATGACCGCCTCGAACCCGGACCTGCTCCGCGAGATGCAGGCCTCCGGGAAGAAGATCCAGCTGGAGCTGAGCAACGACCACCACGAGAACTTCCTTGCCTGCGTGCGCTCGCGGAAGAAGCCGATCGCGGACGTCGAGATCGGCCACCGCACGACCACCGTTTGCAACCTCGGCCAGATCGCGATGGTGCTCGGCCGCTCCCTGAAGTGGGACCCGGCGAAGGAGGAGTTCGTCGGCGACGCGATGGCCAACCGCCTGCGCGGTCGCGCGATGCGCTCCCCCTGGTCGCTCGTCTGAACCCGGCTGGGCCCGCGGCCCCGCTCAGGCGGGGACCGGGGCCCAGCCGCCGACGGCGACGACTTTTTCTACCTCGGCCTTCTCGTCCGGCAGCTCGTTGAGCGGCGCGAAGCGCTCCGAGCTGAAGCCGAGCTCCTGCTCGCCCTGGTGGAAAGGATCCTTGGGATTCACCAGCTCCTCGAGGAGCAGGCCGACCGTCGCGCTGTCGCCGCCCTTGACGATCTTCTCCCGCCCGAGAAACACCTCGCGCACGGTGTAGATCGTGTCTTTCACGGGGAGCTGCTTGTAGAGGGAGCGCACTGTGGGGGAGAACACGTCGTTTACGCAGATGACCCTCTGACCTTTGACCATTTGCGCACGCTATGCCCGCCGCCCGCGCCGGCAACGGCAGAATCACGCCCGCCCTGCACCCGAACTCCGCGCTGGCGACGGCGGGCCCGGCCCGGTACACCCCCCCTATGCCGTCGTCCCGCGCTCTCGCCTTGCTGCTCGCGCTCTCCCCGCTGGCCGCCGCCGCCAACCCGGCCGCCCGCTTCCAGCAGCTAGAGCAGCTGCTCCCTACCCCCAACGCCCAGCGGAACGCCGCCGGCGCCCCCGGGCCCGCCTACTGGCAGAACCGGGCCGACCACGTGATCGAGGCCACCCTCGACGAGGCCACCCACCGCCTCACCGGCCAGGCCCGCATCACCTACCACAACGCCTCCCCCGACGCGCTTGACTACCTCTGGCTCCAGCTCGACCCGAACTTTTTCGCCCGCGGCGCCGCCGCCCGCGAGTTGCCCCGCACTCCTTTGGAAAGCGGCCGGATGTCCTACCGCACCCTCCAAGAGCTGCTGGTCGCCGAGACGTACCACAGCGACCTGCGCCTGCGCGACTTGCGCGGCGGCGAGGGGCGACCCCTCGCGCATGTCATCCACGGCACGATGCTGCGCGTCGACCTCCCGGCCCCGCTCCCGCCGGGCGGCCGATTCACCCTCACCATCGGCTGGGACTACCAGCTCAACCCCGCGACCGGCTCCGCCTCCCGCACCTGCTACGAGGTATTCCCCGACGGCAACGCGCTCTACGCCGTCGCCCAGTGGTTCCCCCGGCTCGCGGCCTACACCGACTACGCCGGCTGGCAGCACCAGCAGTACCTCGGCGGCGGGGAATTCACCCTCGAGTTCGGCGACTACGACGTGCGCCTCACCGTGCCCGCCGATCACGTCGTCACCGCCACCGGCGAGCTGCGGAACCCCGCGGCCGTCCTCTCGCCTGCGCAACGCGAGCGGCTGCGCGCCGCCGAGACCGCCTCGCGGCCCGTGTTCATCGTCACCCCGGAGGAGGCGGAGGCCGCCGCCGCCGGCCGCGCCGTCGGCACCCGCACCTGGCACTACACCGCGCGCAACGTGCGCGACTTCGCCTTCGCCAGCTCCCGCCGCTTCGTCTGGGACGCCCAGGGCGCACCCGGCCACCGCCACGAGGGCCGCCCCGTGCTCGCGATGTCTCTCTACCCGCGGGAGGCGATGCCCCTCTGGGATCGCTACTCGACCGCCGCGATCGTCCACACCCTCGACGTCTACGGGCGCCTCGCCTTCCCCTACCCCTACCCGGTCGCCATCTCCGTGAACGCCCCCGTCGGCGGCGGGATGGAGTACCCGATGATTTGCTTCAACCGCCCCCGCCCGGAGGCCGACGGCACCTACCCCAAACGCACCAAGTACGCCCTGATTGGCGTCGTGATCCACGAGGTGGGCCACAACTGGTTCCCGATGATCGTCAATTCCGACGAGCGCCAGTGGACCTGGATGGACGAGGGTCTGAACTCGTTCCTCCAGCTGGTCGCGCAGGAGGAATGGGCGCCGGACTACCCCCAGCGGCGCGACGCCCGGCTGCTGCGCGACTACCTGCGCCGCCCGGGCCGCGTGCCGGTGATGACCCAGTCCGACTCCATCGCGGACCTCAGCAACAACGCCTACCACCAGCCCGCCGTGGCCCTGAACGTCCTCCGCGACGTCGTGCTCGGTCGCGAGCGCTTCGACCACGCGTTCCGCACCTTCAGCCGGCGCTGGCAGTTCAAGCGCCCCACCCCGGCCGACTTCTTCCGCACGATGGAGGACGCGAGCGGCACGGACCTCGACTGGTTCTGGCGTGGCTGGTTCTACAGCACCGACCACGTGGACCTCGCGATCGAGCAGGTGCGCTGGCTGCAGCTCGACAGCCGCGACCCGGCGGTCGAGAAGCCGCGGGCGGAGGCGGAGCGCCGCGCGCGTCCCGTCACCACCACGCGCGAGCTCAACGCGAGCCTGCCGAAGCGGGTCGACCGCCACCCGGAGCTGCGGGACTTCTACGACGGCCACGACGACGCCACCGTGCTGCCGAGCGAGCGCGCGAGGCACGAGGCGCTGGTGAAGGAGCTCGCGGCGGAGAGGATCGACCCGGCGCTGCTCCGCACCCCGCGCAACTTCTACCTGCTGGAGTTCACCAACCGCGGCGGGATCGTAATGCCGCTGCCGCTGCGTCTCGAATACACCGACAGCACGGTCGAGGAGCGCCTGCTCGGCGCGGAGATCTGGCGCCACGACACCACCCGCTGCAGCAAGCTGATCCTCACGACCAAGGAGCTGCGCGCGGTAACCCTCGACCCGCGGGACGAGCTGGCGGACGGCGACCTGGAGAACAACTTCTGGCCGCGCCGGCTGGTGCGGACGCCCTTCCAGCTCTTCAAGGAGGACGCGGAGCGGAACCCGATGCGCGAGCTCCGGGCGCCTCCCGCCCCGACCACCGTGCCGTGATCCTCTGGCTGCGCGCGACGTTGCTCGCGGGGTTCCTGGCGGTGGCCCCGCGGCTCGCCGCCCACGCGATCCACACCTCCGTGGCAGAGGCCGACTTCAATGCCGCCACCCGCCGCCTCGAGGTCTCCCTGCGCGTCTTCATCGACGATTTTGAGGCCGCCCTCAGCGTCCCCGCGCGCCGCCGCCTCGCCCTCGCCACCACCCCGCCGGCCGAGTTCGACGCGGCCGCCCGCGCCTACCTCGCGGCGACCTTCACCGTGCGCACCCCCGACGGCCAGCTCGCCCCCCTCGTCTGGGTCGGGCGGGAGGTGCGCGACGCCGAGAACGAGCTCTGGTTCCACTTCGAGGTCTCGCTCCCCGGCGGGATCGAGGGCTGCCGCCTGCACCACCGGGCCCTAGGCGAGCAGTTCCCGACCCAGATCAACTCCGTGCGCGTGCGCGACGGCGAGCGGCGCGTGACCCTGGTTTTCCTCGCTCGCCAAACCGAGAAGACCGTGCGCTTCCGCCCCTAGCAAAAGTGGTCTTCCCCTCCGCTTCGCCGCTCCGCCGGGGAAATTTGAGTTTGCCAGCGTCGGACGGCACGGGCTTGCTGTTCCTTTGATCGGCTTCGCAACCTCCTCCCTCCACCTTCGTCATGGCTGAACTCGTAGGAAATGTCTTGGTAGGCCAGTCCGGCGGCCCCACCTCCGTCATCAACGCCAGCGTCGCCGGCATCGTCAACGAGGCCCTCAACCACGAGTGCATCGAGGAGATTTACGGCGCCCTCAACGGCGTTCTCGGCATCCTGCAGGAGGATCTGATCGACCTTGCCTCCGAGTCCCAGCAGCAAATCCGGGCCCTCCGCCACACGCCCGGCGCCGCGCTCGGCACCTGCCGCTACAAGCTCAAGTCTCAGGCCGACTTCGACCGCGTGCTCGAGGTTTTTAAGGTCCACAACATCCGCTACTTCTTCTACATCGGCGGCAACGACTCCCAAGACACCGCGGACAAAATCTCCAAGCTCGCTCAGCAGCAGGGCTACGAGCTCCGCGTGATTGGCGTGCCCAAGACGATCGACAACGACCTGCCGATCACCGACCACACCCCGGGCTACGCCAGCGCCGCGAAGTACATCGCCACCAGTGTCCGCGAGGTCGCCTGTGACAACGAGGCGATGGGCCAGGGCGATCTGGTCTCGATCATCGAGGTAATGGGCCGCAGCGCCGGCTGGCTCGCCGCCGGGGCCGCTCTCGCCAAGCGCAAGGACCACCCGCACGACCCACCCCACCTCATCCTCCTCCCCGAGATCGCCTTCAACCAAGAGAAGGTCCTCGAGGACGTCCGCCGCGTGCTTAAGCGCGAGCGGTACTGCCTGATCGTCGTCGCCGAGGGCCTCATCGACCAAGATGGCAACTACCTCGCCGCCAACGCCCAGACGGACGCCTTCGGCCACGCCCAGCTCGGCGGCGCCGGTGACGCCCTCGCCGAGATCCTTGGCCAGAACCTCCCCGGCGTGAAGGTCCGCGTGGCCAAACCCGGCATCCTCCAGCGCTGCGCCGCCCACGCCGGCTCCAAGACTGACGCCGACGAGGCCTTTCTCGCCGGCGAGGCCGCGGTCGAAGCCGCCGTCCGTGGCGAGACCGACAAGATGGTCACGCTCCTCCGCGGCGACGGCGAGCAGTACACCACCGAGACCGGGCTGGCCCCGCTCTCCGAGGTCGCGAACTCGGTCAAGAAGCTCCCCCGTGAGTGGATCAACGACGACGGCGTCTCGATGAACTTCCAGTTCCTACGGTACGCCCAGCCCCTCATCCAAGGCGAGACCGTGGTGCCGCACGACAGCGGCGTGCCGGTCTTCGCCCGCCTCGAGAAGGTCCGCGTCGAGAAGCTGCTCCCTGCCCGCGAGGGCTGAGCCCCGCCGGACCTCCCGGTCCCCCCGAAGGCGCCGCCCCCCGCGGCGCCTTTTTCACGCCCCGCAGGCGGCCAGCAGGCGCGGATGGACCTCCGTCGCCGCCAGCGGCGGATCGCCCGCGCCGCCCCCGGTGCCGATAAGCACCGGCCAGTCGGCGGAATCCGCCGGGCAAGCCCCGTGCGAGCCGCCCACCAGCGACGCGTCCAACGAGATCACGTCCAACAGGCCGCGGAAACCAAGCTTCCGCCGCAGGAGCTTGGCCGCCACGGTTAGGCGCGGCGCGCGCAGCGCAGGATCGAGGAACAGCTCGACGGGGTCATAACCGTACTTGCGGTGGATATCGACGCAGCGCGCAAAATCCGGAGCGCGGCGGTCATCCTCCCAGTAGTAATAAGAGAACCACGCCTCCTCGTCCGAGAACGCCACGAGGTCGCCGGAGCGGGGATGGTCGAGGCCCGCCGCCCGCAATTCCTCGCCGCCGAGCACCCGCGCCACGCCGGACGTCGCCTCCAGCCGCGCGCGCACCGCAGGGCGCAGGGCGGGCTCGCGGACGTACACGTGGGCCACCTGGTGGTCGGTGAGCGCGAAGGCGCGGCTCGCCCCACAATCGAGCAGTTCCCGGCCCAGCTCGTCCTTGAGCGTCAGCCACCCCTCGCCGCGCAGCACCCGGTTCAACGGGATGGCGCGCCGCACGCGGGTGATGCCGTACTCCGAGAGCAACAGCACCCGGACGCCGCGGGCGGCAAAGAAGTCGAGCAGCCTCCCGACCACGGCGTCGATCTGCCCGGCAGCGGCCGCCGCGCGCGAGTCATCCGGGCCGAAGCGCTGGAGGTCGTAGTCGAGGTGCGGCAGGTAGACCAGCGACAGGTCGGGCCGGTGGCGCTCCTCGATCCACTCGGCGCTGCGCGCGATCCACACCGAGGAGGCGATGCCAGCGGCGGGCCCCCAGAAGGCGGGGAACGGGAAGGGCCCGAGGTCGCCGCGGATGGCGTCGCGGATCGAAAGGGGGTGGCTGGTGACGTCGAAGACCTTCCCCCCGTCCGCCAAGTACATCGGGCGCGGCGTGATCGACCGGTCCGCCGACGAGTACATATTGTACCACCAGAAGAGCTTCGCGCAGGTAAACCCAGGGCGGGCGCGCCGCGCGGTCTCCCAGAGCTTCTCCCCGCCCACGAGGTGGTTGGACTGCCTCCAGAAGTGGTGCTCGGCGAGGGTGCGGTCGAACCAGCCGTTGGCCACCGCGCCGTGGCCCGCGGGGGGCAGCCCGGTGAGGTAGGTGGACTGCACGGTGCAAGTGACCGCGGGCAGGACCGGGCGCACGCGGCGCAACCCACCCTCCACGGCGGCGCGCGCGAGGCGGGGGGTGGCGTCCCCGAGGAGCCGTGGGGTGAGGCCGACGACGTTGAGAATCGCGAGGCGGTCAGCCATAACGCGCCCGCAGTTCGTCGAAGGCCGCCTTCACCACGGCGCCGTCCATCGCGTGGATCTCAAGGCGCTCGCCCGGGGCGCGGATCATCGGAATAGTGAGCCGGCCGCCGAGGTGTTCCCGGAATTCCTCGAGGCCCGCGAGGAAGTCCTGCCGGCCGTGATCGCCGCGGATCTCCCGCACGGGCGCGAAGAGCTCGAACCCGAGGCCCTGGATCACGGCGAGGATCTGCTCGGCCGTCGCCTCCGGGAGCAGCCCGGAGCGGCGCGCGTAGATCAGGTCCATCGCCATCCCGACGGCGACCGCCTCGCCGTGGCTGACGCGGAACTCGGACAGCTGCTCAAGCTTGTGCGCGGCCCAGTGTCCGAAATCGAGCGGGCGGGCGGAGCCCGCCTCAAACGGGTCGCCAGCGGTGGCGATGTGCCGGAGGTGCTGGCGCGCGCTCTCACAGATCACGGCCTCGAACGGTGCCGGCTCGAGCGCGCGGAGCGCCGCGACCTGCCCGGCGATGACGCGGAAGAATCCGGCATCCCGGATGAGGGCGACCTTCACCGCCTCGATCAGCCCGCAGCGACGCTCGCGCGGCGGCAGCCCCGCAAGGAAATCGAGGTCATTGACGATCGCGTGCGGCACGCTGAACGCGCCCAGCCAGTTCTTCTTCCCGAAGAAGTTGATCCCGTTTTTGACCCCGACGCCGCCGTCGCCCTGGCTCAGGCTGGTGGTGGGCAGGCGGACCAGCGGGATCCCGCGGTGCGCGGTGGAAGCGGCGAACCCGACGAGGTCCAACACCGCCCCGCCGCCGACCGCAACCACGTAAGAATGCCGGCACAGCCCGGCCTGATTGATCGCCGCCCAGACCGTCTCGAGGTGGCGCCGGTCGTTCTTCGCGGCCTCGCCCCCGGGCAGCCGGACCGGCGGGGTGGCGAGGCGTACCCGGTCCGCGTGCGCGGCGAACCACGCCTCGATCCGTCCCGCGAAACCGGGGAACGCGTTCTCCAGCCCGGCGTCCCAGCAGACCAGCGCGCGAGGCGTGAGGCCGGGATCGCGGGGGGCGAGGGCAGAGGCAAGCAGCGGATTGCCCGGCGCGAAGACCCTGCGGGTGAAGCACAGCCGGTGCTCGTGCTGCAGCTCGAGCGAGTGGGAGACGGCTTCGGGGAGTTCGGCCATAACCACGACGATGTCGGGCGGGGCGGCGGCCGCCGGCGAGCCTAAATCGGGCTCACTTCGACTCGTCGATCGCGAGGTAACGCGTCCGGCCGTTGCGGTAGACCAGCACAAGCACCTTGGGGCCCTTGATCTCCTCGCTGAGCTTCACGGCCTCGTCGGCGTTGGAGCAGGGGCGACGGTCAAGCTCCAGAATGAGGTCGCCCTCGCGCAGGCCCTGCCGGGCGCCGGGGCTCTCGGGGTCGATGCTGGTGATCAGGGCGCCCTTGATGCGGGCGGGGATCTGCAGGCGGCTGCGGGTCTCAGGGGTTATGTCTCCCACCCCGACGCCATTGAGCACCCCCTCGTCCTTCTTGCCGGGGCTCCCGCCCTCGCGCTCCGGGGCATCGTCCTCCCGGCGGGTGAGCTTCGCGCGGAGCGTCTCGCGCGCGTTGCCGCGGAGAATCTGTACCTCCACCTCGGTACCGGGCGCGATCTTGCTGATCGTCAGCAGCAAGTGACGGGCGTCACGGATCTCCGTGCGCTCGATGCGGAGGATGACGTCCCCGGACTTGATCCCGGCCTTTTCCGCCGGGCTGCCCTCGGTGACCTCGCTGATCAGAGCGCCCTTCTCGGTGCCGAAGGAGGCAGTGAGCTCGTCGGTGAGCTCTTGCGGGCGAACGCCGAGGAAGCCGCGCTCAACCTTGCCGTTGTTGTTGACCAACTGCTCCACCACGAAGCGGGTGAGGTTGGCGGGGATGGCGAAGCCGATACCCGCCGAGCTGCCGCTACGGGTCAGGATCGCGCTGTTGATGCCCACCACGCGGCCGTCGGTGTCGATCAGGGCACCGCCGGAGTTGCCAGGGTTGATTGCAGCATCGGTCTGGATGAAGTCCTCGAAGACCCCCATCCCCATCCCGCGGCTCAGGGCGCTGACGATGCCACGGCTGACTGACTGGCCGACCCCGAAGGGATTACCGATGGCGAGCACCATATCGCCCACCTCGACCAAGTCGCTCTCGGCGAAGGTCGCAGGGGAGAGGTTCTCCGCCTCGATCTTCAGCACCGCGAGATCGGTGCCCGGGTCGCGCCCGACGACCTTCGCGGCGTAGCGGCGATTGGACTCGCCGAGGGAGACACTGACACCGTCCGCCCCGTCGACCACATGATGGTTGGTGACGATGTAGCCATCCGCGGTGATGACGACCCCGGACCCGAGGCCCTGCTGGGTCTGGTCGGAGCCGCGGTTGCGGGGCGATCGATTATTGTTGCGGGGGGCGCGGTTGCCGGGCGCATCGTCCTCATCGCCGCCGCGGGGCTGCATCTCCTCGAAGAAGCGGCGCAGGCGCGGATCGTTCAGATAGGGGGGTAACTCAGGGGTGCGGGTGACCTTGCTGGAATAGACGTAGACCACGCTGCCGGCGGTGCGGCGAACCACCGCGGAGTAGCTGACCCGCTCCGTCGCGTCGCGGTTGATGGGCTTCGCGTCCACCTTGAGGCTCAGCTTGCCGGAGGCGGGCGCGGGTGCCACCGGCTGGGCCTTCGCCTTGGGGGCGGACTTCTCGGCCTTGCGGCCCGACTTGCCCTCGGCGGCCCAGAGGGTGAGGCCCGAGGTGCCGGCGAGGCCGAGGGCGAAGGCGAGCAGCGGGGCGAGCACGAGGCGGGAGCAGAGGGCGGAGGGCATGCGGGAGAGGTTTCGGGCGGGAATAAACCGCTGCTAAACTTGGGAGAGTCTCGCCGCCGCCGCAAGCGACCGCACGCAAAAGCGACGCCGGCGGGGGCCAAGGCCCGCCGCCGGCGAAAGGGTGGACCCCGGCCGCGGCCGAGACCGGCGGATACGGCTTAGAAGCCGGCTTGGATCGCGAAGGCGGCCCGGCTGGCGAGGCGCTCGCCGGGGCGAATGTCGCCGTTAAAGCTGAGTGAGGCGCTCCAGCGCTGGCTCAGGGCGAGGGTAGCCGCGGCGCCGAACTCCAGCCCGCCTCCGTCGCCGGCGGTGGTGTAGACCGTTGCCGGACGGGCGAAGTTGTCTGCCAGGCGGCCTGTGACTGAGCGCTTGCCGGGGCTGATCTCCTCGTGCCAGGCCCCGCGGAGGTCGAAGCGGAAGCCGCGGCCTTCAAGCTTGGTGGACCAGCTGGCGTCGAGGCCGACGGAGCCGGCGGTGCTGTTCGCCTCCTGGGCCTCGTAGGCCATCGGGAGGGCGGGAAGGTCCTTCTCCTGGTGGGCCTCAAGCGTCACGCGCTGCGCGCGCAGCCCGAGCCAGGGGCGGAGTTCGGTGCCGCTGGCCGCGAGGGCCAAGGAACCGCGGAGCCCAGCGCCCCAGCGGTCCCCGGCGGTGCGGGCGCGAGTGGCGAGGCCGCCGAAGGCGGTGGTGCGGCGGATGTCCTCCACCGCGAGCACCCCGTAATCGACGTCCGCCGTGAGCGTGACGCCGGCGAGCAGCCAGGCGCCGTAGGCGCGGGCGCTAGTGTCCTCGACCCGGTAGTTGCCACCGGCGTCATCCACGCGGGCGGAGAGGCGACCGGCAGAGAGAGCGCCGCCGAGGGTCAGGCCGGGGTTGAGGCGCTTGTCGGCGCCCGCGAGCACGACCTGACCGCGGTAGCCGAAGCCGGGGCGCCAGGCGTCGCGCGCGCGCTCGCCAGCGGCGTACTGGACCGCGGCGTAGGCTCCGCCGTTACTTTGCGGGCGGGCGAGGTGGGCGGTGCGGGCCTCGAAGGCGGCGCTGCCAAGGCCGGCGAGCGCGAGGGCCGCGCTGCCCTCGGTGGCGGTGAACCCGAGCGCCCGCTCGGGGTTCAGCTGCTCGTTGACCATCCCGGCAAGGATGGCGTGGGTGCGGGCGGTGGGGTGGATGTCATCCCAGAAGACGTAGCCGTTCGGATTGCCCTGCCCGCCTCCCTGGGCGGCCGGCGCGAGGAAGAACGAGGTCGTGTTGGTGAAGCCGAAGGCGGCGCCGGACTCGGCAATGCGGTCGACGATCCCCTGCAGGTCGACGAAGACCAAATTCAGGTCGGGGGCGGACGCGGCGACGAGGGAGAGGCGGGCGCGGAGTTCCTGATTGAAGGCGGTGGTGGCGCGGTTGCCGAAGGTGAACCCGGCGCCGGCCACCCCGCCGGCGGCAAGGGCGCGCGGAGTGCGGCCGAGGTTGGGCAGGCCGCCGACCACGAGGTTGCGGGCGCCCTGGGCGACGAGCGCCTGGACCTGCCCGGCGACCGCTCGGGCGGTCGCGATCCCAGCGGTGTCGAGCGAAGCCGGGTTGGTCGCGGTGGCCGGGGAGCCAAGGGCCGGGATCAGGTCATTCGCCCCGGCGAGGACGGTGAAAAGGTCCGTCGGGGCGGGCGTGATGCCGCGCTGGACGAACTGGGCAACCTGCACGCCGAGCGAGGGCGGCAACTGGGAGGAGCCGGCGGCGGTGGCGCCCCCGACCGCGAAGTTCAGGCTCGTGCGCGCGGAAGGCGGCGCGGTGGCCGCGAGCGCGGGCGCCGCGCCGAGGAGTTCCGTCCACACCGGCCCGTTGGCGAAACGGCCCTGAAAGTAAGGCGCGGGCGGATTCGGCGCGCCGAGGGCGCTGGTCGCGGCGAAGAGGTTGCCGGTGTCGCTGAGGCTATCACCGAACGAGTACTGGGCGGTGAAGGTCCGGTTGGCGGTCTGGGACCAGAGCACGGGAGCGGCCAAGAGGGTGAGCGCGGCCGCACGGAGCAGGGTAATGTTCATACAGGGAGGGGGAAGATGCTCCCGAAGAACGCGCCAGCGTCAAACCCAACCGCGAGGGATGGGCTTGCCGGCGACGGGCCCCGCGGGGAGAAACCCCCAGGCCCCCACCCCGAATGCCCCGATTCCTCGGCGCCCGTGCGGCCACCCTCTTGCCCTGCTTACCCTCGTATCGGCCTTGGCCGCCGCCGCGGATCCCGCCGGCAGCCTGGCCGGCAACGTGAGCAACGCCGCCACCGGCGACCGGCTGGAGGGCGTGCGCGTGACCCTCCCCGCCCTCGGCCGCGCGACCCTCACCGACCAGGCGGGGCGCTACGAGTTCACCGGCCTGCCCGCGGGCAGCCTCGAGGTCGCCGCGGCCTACACCGGCCTCGACGCCCAGCGGCGCACGCTCACCGTGCCGGCCGGCGGCCGCGCCACCCTCGACTTCGCGCTCACCTCGGGCGCCTACCGGCTCGACGCCTTCACCGTGGCGGGCGAGCGCGAGGGCGGCGCGGCGGCCATCACCGCCCAGCGGAATGCCGCCAACGTCAAGAACGTGGTCGCGATGGATTCCTACGGAAACCTGCCGAATGTGAGCGCGAGCGAGCTGGCGATCCTCCTCCCCGGCGTCACCGGCGCCCTCAACCTCGAGAACGGCATCGACGGCTTCACCGTGCGCGGGATGGGCGCGAACCTGAACAACATCACCCTCGACGGCGGGATGCTCTCGACCCAGGGCGCGATGGCGCGCCAGGGCCGCATCAACAACCTCACCGGCGCGATGTTCGAGGGCCTCGAGCTGATCAAGGGCCACACCCCGGACCGCGGCGCCGACTCCCTCGGCGGCACGATCAACCTCCGCAGCCGCTCCGCGCTCGCGATGCAGGAACGGCGGCGCGTGACGTACAACTTCGCCGTCCGCTGGGCCCCGCCCTTCACCGACCAGATCCCGCTCCGCGAGGGCCACCGCTCGCACCCCCTGCTCAACGTCGGCTGGTGGGAGGTCCTCGATGTCGGCGGCGGCACGCGCAACCTCGGCCTCACGCTGAACACGTTCTACAGCGAGAACGTCGGCGCCTCCCACAGCACCACCCGCGATTTCCAGAATACCCTCACGGGGCCCGCCTTCCTCTGGGACTACAACACCTTCGACCAGTACAACAACCGCAAGCAGGCCAGCGTGAACCTCAAGACCGAGTACCGGCCGTCGCCCCGCACCAAGCTCACGTTCAACGCGATCTACAACGACGCGATCGAGATGGGGAAACTCCGCTTCACCACCCGCGCCTTCACCAACCAGGTCGTCGGCACCACCGGCACCGCCGGCATCCTCCCGGGCTACACCGACCGCATCACCCAGGTCCGCCCCTCCACCGCCTCCAACTTCGACGTCCTCACGCAGGGCCCCAACAATTTCTTCCTGCGCACGCGCACCGGCGACCTCGGCTGGGAGCACCGCGCCGGCCCCCTGCAGCTCGAGGCCGGGGTGATGTTCAGCGCCACCCACATCAACAACGGCTTCGGCAACGACGGCGGCCAGTTCACGATGCGCGTCAACGGCGCCGGCTGGATCCTCGACCGCACCCGCTCCGACCTCTACCCGCAGTTCCTCCAGAACGCCGGGCCCGACCTCACCCGGCCGGAGAACTACCGCCTCAACGGCTTCTTCCAGAACAACAACGTCGACAACGACCACGAGGTCCGCGAGGCCCGCGCCCACGCCCGCTACGAGCTGCCGACGCTCCGCACCTTCCTCAAGGCCGGCGTCCACTGGCGCGAGCAGTTCGTTCACGACTTCAACCGCCACCGGCGCTGGAGCTACCTCGGCACCACCCTGCCCGCCGACCCCTCGATCCGCACCGTCAACCGCCGCGAGACCGGCTTCGCCGTCCCCTTCTGGTACACGTCCCAGTTCTTCCGCGACCGCCAGCCGATCGAGCCCGCCCTCTGGCGCGAGGACCTCTACTGGGGCCAGATGCAGCGCTTCACCGGCACGCGGCGCGTCACCGAGACCGTCACCGCCGGCTACGGGATGGCCCAGGGTCGCGTGGGTAACACCGGGTTCCTCGCCGGCGTGCGCGTCGAGGAGACGGCGACCAACAGCTGGGGCTGGGTGCGCGCCCGCGTCCCGAGCACCGCGGCGCAGCAGGCGGCCGATCCGGTGGGCTCCGCGCTGCGGGACTACGCCGGGACGCGGCGCGAGCTCCGCGGCGGGTACACGCAGGCGTTCCCGAGCATCCACCTCACCCGCGACCTCGCCCCGAGCTGGAAGGCGCGCCTGAGCTGGTCGACCAGCTTCGGCCGGCCGCCGCTCAGCAGCCTCCTGCCCAACGAGACCATCAACGAGGCCGCCCAGACCCTCACGGTGAACAACCCCTCGCTGCTGCCCCAGACCGCGCGCAACTGGGACGCCACCCTCGAGTACTACTTCGAGCCGGTGGGCAACCTGACGATCGGCTGGTTCCACAAGACGATCCGCGACTTCATCGTCAGCGGCATCGCCTCCGGCACGATCGGCACGGGCACCGACAACGGGTACGCGGGGGAATTCGGGGGCTTCACGCGGCTCAGCAGCGCCAACGCCGGCACCGCCTACGTGCAGGGCTGGGAGCTGAGCTACCAGCAGCAGTTCACCTTTCTGCCCGGCCTCCTGCGCGGGCTCGGCGCCTCGCTCAACCTCACCGCGCTCGCCGCCCACGGCGACTACGGCGGCCGCGGGCGCCGCGAGGGCCGGGACGTCGAGGGCTTCGTCCCCCGCACCGGCAACGCCAGCCTGTTCTGGCGCCACCGCGGCTTCACCTCCCGCCTGATCGTGAACCACACCGGCGAGGCGATCACCGACTTCACCGAGGGCCAGCCCGGCCGCAGCCGCTACCTCGCCGCGCGCACCGTGCTCAGCGCCGGCGTCGGCTACCAGGTGCGCCCGTCGCTCAGTCTCTCCCTGGACGTCAACAACCTGACCAACGCCCCCCAATCGGCGTACCGCGGCCTCCCGGACCGGATGCAGTTCAAGCTCTTCGCCGGCACGTCCGTAACCGCCGGCCTCAACGGCCGGTTCTAGGCCGCGAGGGGCTTCCTCGCCCGACGGCTGCTCGCGGACGAGGAGGCCCCCGCCCGCTGAATCCCGCGGTTTACGCCAACAAACTTGTCGCCCATCTTCCCGCCGTGGTCCGCCAACTGAAACTCCGAAGGATCGGTCGCTCCCTGGGGGTAGTCCTGCCCCAAGCAGCGCTAGCCCGCCTCGTCGCGACGGAGGGAGACTTCCTCACCCTGACCGTGGCTCCGGACGGCGTCCGCCTGACCCGCGCGAACCGGGAATTCACCCCGTCGATGGCGACTTTCGCCGCCTTGGACCGCCGCTATCGCAACGCCTTGCGGGCCTTGGACCAGAAAACCCGGCAAGCCCGCGCCTGCCTCCCCGCCCGCCCCGACCCTTGACCCGCCTCGTGGCCGGCGGCTTACTGCCCCCTTTATGTCCGCCGCTCCCGCCTCCCCCGCCGTCTCGATGGACGCCATCGCCGCCCTCGCCAAACGGCGCGGCTTCATCTTCCAGTCGTCCGAGATCTACGGCGGCCTCAACGGCTTCTTCGACTACGGCCCCCTCGGCGTTGAACTGAAGAAAAACATCCGCGACTGCTGGTGGGCCGATATGGTCCGCCGCCGCGACGACGTCGTGGGCGTCGAGACGTCCATCATCATGCACCCCAAGGTCTGGGAGGCCTCCGGCCACGTCGCCGGCTTCACCGACCCGCTGGTCGACTGCAAGGTGAGCAAGCAGCGCTACCGCGCCGACCAGCTGTTCTTCTCCCCCGTGATCGTCGAGGGCGCGGTGATCGGGTACGTGAGCGCGCTGGAGAGCGAGCGCACCACCGAGGACCTGCAGGCGGCGGCCGAGACCCTCAAGCGCAAGAAGGCCGTGCAGGGCAAGCTGGAGCCGGTGGCGCCCCGCGACTTCACCGAGGCCAAGCCCGAGGAGGTCCCGCTCGTCCCCTCCCCCGCGACCGGCGAACCCGGCAGCCTGACGCCCCCGCGCGCGTTCAATATGATGTTCGAGACCTACGTCGGGGCGCTGCGCGACGCCTCCGCCGTGGCCTACCTGCGGCCCGAGACGGCGCAGGGGATGTTCGTCGACTTCCGCAACGTGGTCGACACCGGCCGCGTGAAGCTCCCCTTCGGCATCGCCCAGATCGGCAGGTCGTTCCGCAACGAGATCACCCCGCGCAACTTCATCTTCCGCTCCCGCGAGTTCGAGCAGATGGAGATGGAATACTTCATCCACCCCGACGCCGATTGGCTCGCCTGCCACGAGGGATGGCTCCGCTGGTGCCAGGACTGGCTCCAGAGCATCGGGCTCCCCGCCTCCCACCTCTCGCTCCACGAGCACCCCAAGGAGAAGCTCGCGTTCTACTCCCGCCGCACCGTCGACATCATGTTCCGCTACCCGTTCGGGGTGCAGGAACTCTGGGGCATCGCCGCCCGCAGCGACTACGACCTCAAGCAGCACCAGCAGCACAGCGGCGTCCCGCAGGTCTACTTCGACGAGGCCACCAAGCAGAAGGTCGTCCCGCACGTCATCGAGCCCGCCGTGGGCGTCGACCGCATTTTGCTCGCCGTGCTCTGCGCCGGTTACGCCGAGGAGGACGTCACCGACGACAAGGGCAACGTCGAGAAGCGCACCGTCCTCCGGCTCTCGCCCCGCATCGCGCCAGTGAAGGTCGCCGTGCTCCCGCTGCTCAAGAACAAGGAGGCCCTCGTCGCCCGCGCCCGTGAGCTGCACGCCAAGCTCAAGCGCAACTACGCGGTGTTCTACGACGAGGGCGGCGCCATCGGCCGCCGCTACCGCCGGCAGGACGAAATCGGCACGCCCTGGTGCGTGACCATCGACTTCGAGACGATCGAGAAGGACGGCACCTTCACGCTGCGCGAGCGCGACTCGATGCAGCAGCGGCGCATCACCGAGGCGGAGCTGTTCCAGCTGCTCGCCGAGCAGGTGTACTGATACCCGCCGCGCCCCGCCCCCGCTGCCGGGGACCGGGGAGACAGCCGTCCGCTTAGTAGCGGACCTCGTAGACCTCGAGCAGCGCGGGGCCGCCGCCGGCCGCGCTGACCTGCACCGTGTACACCCCGGCGGGGAGCGTCGCTAGGACGGCGGCGTCGCGGCTGCCCGGGACCAGCGCGAAGGCGCCTGACCGCACGGCCGCTTCGGCGACCTCCGGCACGCTCGCCACCCAATTGTCATTCGCGCCCAGCGCCACGCCGGCGCCGTCGTAGAGCGCGAGCGCGGGATCCTCCGCGGCCACGAGGCCACCGAGGCGCGTCAAGCCCGGGCCGACACCGCGCAGGAGCAGGCGCGCCGCCGCGCCACCCTCGAGCACGAAGCCGCTGATCAGAGCATCGAAACCGGTGCCGGCCCGCCCAAGGCTGGAGACGTTGACCAATCGGGAGCGCTCGCCCGCACCCGCGTCGTAGATTTCCGCGAGCGCGACCCCGCCCGCGCCGCGCGCGTCGGAGATCTGGATCGTGTAGGTGCCCGGCGCGAGCAAGACGACCGCGGCGCTGTCCGCGCTACCCGCCCGGAACGGGAAGGCGCCGGTCTCACCGGCCACGCGGGCGATGTCCGCCGCGGAGCCCCAGCCCTCGTTGCCCGTCACCCGCTGGCCGTCGGTGCGTTGCAGTTCGAGGCGAGGCGCCTGCAGGGCGCCGTTGACGCCGAAAGCCTCCAGCGCGGGACCGGCCCCGCGCACCAGTACGCGGCGGGGCTCGTCGCCGGCGATGGCGAAGCCGAGCACCAGCGGGAACCCGGGTTCCACGCGTCCGCGGGTCGAAAGGTTCGCCAGCCGGGCCGGACCTGCGCCGGCGGCGGCGGTGTCACCCTGGACGCGGATCTCCACGGTGCCCTCACCGGGCACCAGGCTGACCACGGAACGGGGGAGGATGCCCGTGGCGCCGTCGATCACGGCCTGCGCCGCCGCGGAGGAAGGCGCGGTGGTGATGCTGCCGGGGATGGCGAGGCCCGGGACCGGGCTGGCATAGTTGAATTCGCGGACACTTTCCTGGATGCCACCCGAGATGCCGGCCGAACCGGCCACGATCGCGCGGGCCCGCACGTAGAAGCTGCCGTTCGCGGGCAGGTTCAGCCCGGCAAGTTGCCAAGCGGCCGCACCCGCGGCGCGCACGCCGCTGCCTAGCACCGACCAGGTGACCAGGTCCACGGACTGCTCGAACACCACCGCCGAGGCCTCGCCGACCGGGCCGGTGCGGCTGAGCGTGACAGAGCCGCGGTTCGCGGCGACCCCGAGGGTCTGGCCGCCGACGCCGATGCTGGAGAGCCGGGCGAGCGCCGGACGGCCCACGCCGCCGATCACCCGGAAGCGGCCCGCGGCCATCAGGCGGCCATCGGCCTGTGCCGCGAGGGCGGTGACGGCGGCGTCGGGCGCCGGGTTGAACGCGGTCACGAGCTCCCCGCCAGGGGCGAGGAGGAGCAGGTGGGAGCGGGCGGCGCCGGTGGCGGGGGTGATCGCGCCGGCGCCGGCCACCACGATGCCGCCGTCAGCGAGGAGCGTGAAGGCGCGGAGGTCGCCAGTCGCGAGCGTGGCGCCGGCGGAGGCCCCAGCCGCGGTCAGGCGGACCAGCGTGCGACCCTGCAGCGCGAGGATGCGGCCGTCCGGCTGCACCGCGAGGCCCGTCACCGGGCCGGTCACCGCGGCGGAGAACGAGGCGTCGGCGGAGCCGTTGGCGTTGAGGCGCAGGAGCCCGGAGGCGTGGCCGGCGAGGATCCGGCCGTCGGGCTGGAGCGCGAGGGCGAAGACGGCCTGCGGAACCGCGGGGTCGAAGGCGGCGTCGAGGCCGCCGTCCGCGTTGAGGCGCACCAGGTTGGCGCGCGCGGCGCCGCCAATACTAGTGAAGGCGCCGCCCGCGAGGACGCGGCCGTCCGGGAGCGCGAGGAGCGCGCGCACCGGCGCATTGGGCCGGGGCTGGAACGAGGTGGCGACCGAGCCGTTGTCGTTGAGCATCGCGAGGTGGCGTGCGCCGACGCCGCCGATCACCGAGAAGTCGCCCCCGACGATCACGGATCCGCTGAGCTGCAGGTCGCTGAAGTTGCCGCCGACCAGGAGCGTGCCGTCGACGAGGGCCGAGACCACGTTGATCGAGCCGCGGATGTCGGGATTGAAATCGAGGTCCAGCGAGCCGTCGCGGGCGACGCGGGCGAGCCGGTTGCGGGTGACCGAGGCGCCGCCGCCCGGGCGCAGGGCGCTGAAGCTCCCGCCGAGGACGACCGCCCCGTCTGCCTGCACCGCGACCGCACGCACGCCTCCATTGGGCGAGGGGTTGAAGGCGCCGTCGACCGTGCCGTCGGCGTTCAGCCGCGCCAGGCCGGAGCGCTCGACCGTCGCACCGGCCGCGCCGGGCTGGAGGGACGAGAAGGCCCCGCCGACCACCAACTGGCTGCCGGCGGCGCCGAGGGCGTCGACCTGCGCGTTCGGGTTCGGGTTGTAGCCGGTGTCGAGCGAGCCGTCCGCGTTGAACCGGGCGAGGTGGTTGCGGGTGACCGGCGTGCCGGTCGCGTTGGGGATGACGCTCGTGAAGAGGCCGCCGGCCACGACCTTGCCGTCGGCCTGGAGGACGAGGGCGTTGACGTTAGAGTTGGGCGACGGGTTGTAGTTCGTGTCGATCGTCCCGTTCTCGTTCACGCGGGCCAGGTAGCTGCGGGGCACCGCGGTCGAGGTGAGGTTGGGCGTGAAGCTGGTGAACGCGCCGCCGACCACGGCCTTGCCGTCCGGCTGGAGCACGAGGGACGAGATCGCGGCGTTGGCGCTCGGGTCGTAGGTGACGTCGAGGGAGCCGTTGTCGTCGATGCGGGCGATGCGGTTGCGCGCGGTGTCGGACACCGTGGTGAAGCTGCCGACCACGAGGATACGGGTGTCGGGCTGGACGACGATGGCGGCGACGGCGCCGTTGGGGCGCGGGTTGAAGGAGGCATCGATCGTGCCGTTGGGCAGGAAGCGGACGAGGTTGCCGCCGGTGGTGCCGGAGAGGTTGGCGAACGTGCCGCCGAGGAGCAGGCGGCCGCGGGCGTCGACGGCGACGGCGGTGATCTCGCCGGAGAGACGAGTGGCGGTGGCGGCGGCGGCGAAGGCGGAGCGCAGCGTGCCATTGGCGGCGAGCCAGGCGAAGCCGCCGAGCTGGGTCGGGACCGGGGCGCCGGTGGTGCGCACGGCGACCGCGTGGACGGGGCCGTCGGTGGCGAGGGCGGGCGAGAAGTCGGGGTCGGGCGTGCCCTCGGCGCGGAAGCGGGCGAGGTTCGTGCCGCGCGAGCCGCCGAGATCGGAGAACTGCCCCACCGCGAGCACGCGGCCGTCGGGCTGCAGCGCGAGGGCGTTGACCACGGCGGTCGGCACGCCGCCGGCGGCCGCGTCGAAGGCGAGGTCCACGGCGCCGGTGGCGAGGAGGCGGGCGAAGTTGCGGCGGGCCACGGGGGCGGCCGTGCCCGCCGGCCGCAGCGAGGTGAAGGCGCCGCCGATGAAGAGCCGGCCGTCGGCCTGCAGGCGCAGGGAGTCGACCCGGTTGCCCGGGGACTCGCTCAGGTCGAGGTCGAAGGAGGCGTCCACCGTGCCGTCGGCGTTCAGGCGGGCGGCGTACTTGCGGAGCGTGAAGGTGGCGGCCCCGTTGGGCTGCAGCGTGGTGAAGGCGCCGCCGATCACGACCTTGCCGTCCGCTTGGCGCGCGGAGACCAGCACGTTGCCGTTCGCATTCGGGTTGTAAGTGGCGTCGAGGTTGCCGTTCGCCTCGAGGCGGGCGATCCGGTTGCGGACCGGCGCGGCGTCGACCGTCGAGTCGCCGTCGCGCTTCACCTTGTCGAGCTTGCCGTCGGAGCCGATCACGGTGGTGAACGCGCCGCCGATCACGACCTTGCCGTCCGCTTGAAGGGCAAGGGTGCTGACCTGCCCGTTGAGGGTGGGCTGGAAGGTGGTGTCGAGCGCGCCGGAGGACTCGAGGCGGGCGAGATAGCCACGGCTCACGAACGAGGCGTTGGTGTTGCTGCTGGCGCCCGGCCGCACCGCGCTGAACAGGCCGGCGATCAGCAGCTTGCCATCGGGCTGGAGCGCGACCGCGGAGACGGTGGAGTTCGGGTTCGGGTCGAAGGTCGTGTCGAGGGTGCCGTTGGCATTGAGGCGCACCAAGTTCGAGCGGAAGCCGGACTCGGTGGCGCCGTGGGGGGTGACCGAGTTAAAGGTGCCGCCGACCAGAATGCGACCGTCGGAGAGAACCAGCAGCGTGCCGACGGGGCCGTCGAACACGGGGAAGAAGTCGGGGTCGACCGCGCCGTTGGGGTTGATCCGCACCAGGCGCTCGCGGCGGGCGCCGGCCGCGGTGGTGAAGGCGCCGGCGGCTAGGATCTTGCCGTCCGCCTGCAGGGCCAGGGCGAACACGCGGTCGTTGAGCTCCGGCTTGAAATCGGGATCTAGCGCGCCGTCTGCGTTCAGCCGCGCGAGGTAGGTGCGGGCCGAACCCGCCACGCTGGTGAAGGAACCTCCGATCACGACCTTTCCGTCAGGCTGCGTCACCGAGGCGAGCGTCCGGCCGCCCGCGTCCAGCGCGAAGGTCGCGTCGAGCGAGCCGTTGCCGTTGACGCGCGCGACCCGGTTGCGCACCAGCGCGGTGGTCGCCCCCTCGGGCGTGGCGCGGGTGAAGACGCCGCCGAGGACTGCCTTGCCGTCCGCCTGCACCGCGACCGCGTTAACCGTCCCGTTGAGGCTGGGGGCGAAGGCGGTGTCGACGGAGCCATCGGGGAGGAAGCGCGCGACGAAGGCCCGGACCACGGAGGCCGCACCCTTGCCCCAAACCGAGGTAAAGGCGCCGGCGACCACGATCATCCCGTCGCCCTGCACGGTGACGAAGCCGGCCGGGCCGTTCACCCGCGGGTAGAAGTCACCGTCCACGGAGCCATCGACCTTAAGCCGAGCGAAGCGCTGGAGCGGCAGCGGGGATTCGGCCCCCGAGGGCTGCAAGGCGGTAAAGCCGCCCACCAGGAGCACCTTGCCGTCGCGCTGCACGGCCACGCCGTTGACCACGTTATTGGCATTAGGATTGAAGCCGCCGTCGAGGGAGCCGTCCGCGTTGAGGCGGGCGAGCCGGTTGCGGGTGACCGCGGCGCCGGCACCCCCGGGCGCAAAGGTGGTGAAGCCGCCGGCAACGACCAGGCGGTTGTCCACGTGCAGGGCCAGCCCGAGCACGATACCGTTGGGCGAGGGGTTGAAGGCGGCGTCGAGGGAGCCGTCCGCGTTGAAGCGGGCGAGGTAATTGCGGGTCACCGCGGCGGCCGCGCCGGGCGCCTGGACGGTGGTGAAGGTGCCGCCGGCGACGATCCGGCCATCCGGCTGCACGAGCACGGTGTGGACCTGGGGCTGGAGGGGGCCGGCAAGGCTGGGGGCGAAGCCCACGTCGGGGGTGCCGTCCGCGTTGAGGCGGGCGAGGCGGTTGCGTGTGACCGCGGCGCCCGTGACGCGCGGCTGGAGGCTGGTGAAGTCGCCACCGAGCACGATCCGGCCGTCGCGCTGCAGGGCGATCGCCCGCACCGGGCCGTTGCAGGCGGGGTCAAAGGAGGCGTCGACGGAGCCGTCCGGGTTGAGGCGCGCGACGTTCGCCCGGGGGAAGCCGTCGACCGAGGAAAACTGGCCGCCGAGGAGGACCTTGCCGTCGGGCTGGATCACCACCGCGTTAACCACGCCATCGACATCGGGCGCGAAGCCGTCCGCCGCGGACTGGGCCGCGGCCCCAGCGCAGCTGAAGGCGATGAGGCCGGCGAGGAACGTGGAGCGTAGGAGGCGGCGGAGAACCGGCCGGAGGAACGAGGCTAACAGCATAGAAAGGGAAGTGCGGCGGACCAAGGGGAGGACGGGGCTTCGAGAACGCGAAACGCGAGGTTGGGCGACCGTCAGGTGCAAGGCAAGCGAGGGCTCGGCCGACCGCCGGGGCGGCGCGGAGCCCCCGGCAAAGAGGGTTCCCTGCTTGCGCGCCCCCCGGGCCGGCCTACCGTTTCCACGTCATATGAAACTCCGACTCCTCGCCCTCATGACCCTCCTGTCCCTCCTCACCGGCGCGGCCCGCGCCGAGCCCCTCAAGGTTGGCGCCGCCGCCCCAGACGTCACCGCCACCGCCGACGACGGCAAGCCGCTGAACCTCGGCGACGTCTACAAGAGCCATGACTACACCCTCGTCTGGTTCTACCCGAAGGCCCTGACCGGCGGCTGCACCAAGCAGGGTTGCTCGCTGCGCGACGCGGCGGCGGACCTCAAAAAGCACGGCGTGGCGGTCGTCGGGGTGAGTAACGACACCGTTGAGCTGCAGAAGAAGTTCAAGGATACCAACAACTTCCCGTTTCCGCTGCTGGCCGACACCGATAAGAAAGTCGTGAAGGCCTTCGGCCAGAACGGCATCGCCTTTCCCAGCCGCGAGGCCTACCTGATCGACCGCTCGGGCAAGGTCGTCTACCGCGACGAGCGGCAGACCGACAAGCAGGCCGAGAAGGTCCTTGCCTTCCTCGCCTCCAAGAAGAGCTGACCCGCGGCGCGGGCCCGGGGGGCGCCGCTCCCCGGCCTAGTCGCGGCCGAAGCTCATCAGCTCAATCTCGAAGACGAGCGTCGCGTTGCGCCCGATCTTCGGGGGCTGACCGCGCGTGCCGTAGCCCATCTCGGGCGGGATGATGACGAGGCGCTTCTCGCCCTTGCGCATCAGCTGGAGCACCTGTTCCCAGCCCTCGATGACCATTTCCCGGCGCACCCGGAAGCTGAAGGGCTTGTCCGGCTCGGTCGCCTGATCGAACACTGTGCCGTTGAGCAGGCGGCCGACGTAGAGCACGTTGACCTTGTCCCCGGGCTTGGGCGACTCCCCCGTGCCCTCGCGCAGGATCAAGTAGCGAATCCCGGTCTGCGTCTTGCGCGCCTCCGGCCACGTCTTCTCGACGAATTCCAGGTCGGCGGCCGGCAACTTCTCCCGCTGCGCCGGCAGGGCGGGTACGACGGCAAGGGCCACGAGCAGGGCAAGGCTGAGAGTGGGAAGGTTCACGTCCGGGCGGGATCTGGCTTTCCCGCAGGGGTGACAACCGCCTAGCCTGCGGTCAAAGTGATTTTCCAATGAGCCGCCCCTCGGTCGTGATCCTCTGCCCCAAGGAATTTAAGTTCACCGACCAAGAAGCCACCATCGAACGCCCCTTCCTCGCTGACGCCGCAGACCTCCGCACCGTATCGCTGGACTTCGGGGCGCCGTTCCCGGACGAGGTGCTCGGCGCCGACGCGATCATCGTCTGGCACGGCCCCCGGGTCGACGCCGACGTGATCGCGCGCCTGCGTCGCTGCCGCGCCGTGATCCGCAACGGGGTCGGGTTCGACAGCGTGGACACGGCCGCCGCCGCCCGGGCCGGAATCGCGGTGTGCAACGTCCCCGATTACGGCACCGAGGAGGTGGCGGACCACGCGCTCGCCCTGACGCTCGCGCTCTACCGGCAGCTGTTCCAGCTGGACGCAGAGGCCAAGCGCCTCGGCTGGAAGATCCACGTCGGACCGCGGATGCGGCGGCTTTCCACCCAGACCTTCGGCATCATCGGCCTCGGCCGCATCGGCACCGCCACCGCCCTGCGCGCGAAAGCCTTCGGGTTCCGCGTGGTGTTCTTCGACCCGCACGTGCCCCCGGGCGTCCAGAAGGCCCTCGGGATCGCGCGTGCCGCCTCCCTCGCCGAGCTGCTCGCCGCCGCCGACACGCTCTCGCTCCACTGCCCGCTCAACGCGGAGACGCGCGGGATGATCGGCGAACGCGAGCTCGCCGCCCTCCGGCCGGGCGCGTTCCTCGTCAACACCGCCCGCGGCGACCTCGCGCGCAAGGCGGCCGTGTTCGCGGCGCTGCGCTCCGGCCACCTCGGCGGCGCCGGGCTCGATGTGGTCGAGGACGAGCCGCTGCGCACCGCAGAGGAGGCCGCCACGCCCAACCTCATCGTGACCTGCCACGCCGCCTTCTGCAGCCCGGAGGGAATGGTCGAAATGCGCGGCACCTCCGCCCGGCTCGCGCGCGCCGCGGTCCTCGGCGAACCGCTCTGGAACCGCGTCAACTGAGCGCCCGCCGATGCCCGCCAACCCCCGCCCCCACTCGCTGACCGGGCAGATCGTCGACCTGCACGCGCGGCGCGTGTACCCCGGGCGCGTGACCTGGCGCGCGGGCCGCATCGTGGCGCTTACCCCGGATCCGCGCGGCCGTGGCGGGCCCCTGATCCTGCCGGGGCTCGTCGACGCGCACATCCATCTCGAGAGCTCCCTGCTCCCGCCCACCGAATTCGCCCGGCTCGCCGTGGTGCACGGCACCGTCGCCACGGTCTCGGACCCGCACGAGATCGCGAACGTCCTCGGCGCGGCGGGCGTCCGCTATATGCTCCGCGACGCGCGGCGCACGCCCCTGCGGGTGGCCTTCGGCGCGCCGTCCTGCGTGCCGGCGACCCCGTTCGAGACCGCCGGGGCCCGGCTCGGGCCGCGCGCGGTCGCCCGCCTGCTGGCGGATCCGGGCATTCATTACCTGAGCGAGGTGATGAACTTCCCCGGGCTGCTCGCCGGCGACCCCGCCCTGCGCGCGATGATCGCGGCCGCCCGCCGCCTCGGGAAGCCGGTCGACGGCCACGCCCCCGGCCTGCGGGGCGCCCAGGCCTCCGCCTACGCCGCCGCCGGGCCCAGCACGGACCACGAGTGCTGCACGCTCGCGGAAGCGCGGGACAAGCTAGCGGCCGGCCTGCGGATCCTGATTCGGGAGGGCTCGGCGGCCCGCAACTTCGCCGCCCTCGCGCCCCTGCTCCGCCGCCACGCGGACCGGGTGATGTTCTGCTGCGACGACCTCCACCCGGACCTCCTCGCCGGCGGCCACCTCGACCGCCACGTGCGGCGCGCCCTCGCCACTGGCGCCGACCGCCTCGACGTGCTCCGCTGCGCGTGCGTCAACCCAGTCGAGCACTACGGACTGGACGTCGGGCTGCTCCGGCCGGGGGACCGGGCGGACTTCATCGTGGTCGACGGCTGGCTCCGCTTCCGCGTGCTGCGCACCTACCTCGGCGGGGAGCTCGTCGCGGCCGGGGGCCGGACGCGACTGCCCCGGCAACGCAGCGCGACGCCCAACCACTTCCAAGCGGAGCCGCGGCGGCCGGAGGATTTCGCGGTCGCCGCGCCCCCGGGCCGCACGCCCCGGCTGCACGTGATCACGGCCCTGAACGGCCAGCTCGTCACCCGCCACACGCGGGCGCGGGCGCGGATCGAGGGCGGGCGGGTGGTGGCGGATCCCGCGCGCGACGTGCTGAAGCTGGTGGTGGTGAACCGCTACGCGCGGCGGGCGCCGGTCGCGGTCGCGTTCGTGCGGGGCTTCGGCCTGCGGGCCGGGGCCATCGCCTCCTCGGTCGCGCACGACTCGCACAACCTCGTCGCGGTGGGCGCGGACGACGCGGCGCTGACCGCCGCGGTGAACCGCGTGATCGCGCGGCGGGGCGGCCTCGCGGTGGTCGGAGGCGGCCGCACCGCGGATCTGCCGCTGCCGATCGCGGGCCTGATGTCGGACCGCCCCGGCGCCGAGGTCGCGCGGCGTTACGCGGAGCTCGATCGCCGCGCCAAGGCGCTCGGCTCCCGCCTCGACGCGCCCTTTATGACGCTCTCGTTTCTGGCGCTGCTGGTCATCCCCGACCTCAAGTTGAGCGACTGGGGGCTGTTTTCCGCGCAGCGCTGGGATTTCCTGCCGCCTTGGGATCCAGCGCCCGGTCCCGCCTGAGCGCGGGGTCCGGTGCAGCCCGTCTAGGCGCGGCCGCGCTCAACGCGTCGGCGGCAGCCCAGCCCGCAACGCGATGATCCGCGCGCGCGCCGTCGGGTCGTCCGCCACGCGCTCGGCCGCGTCGAGCAGCGACGCGCCCTCCTCCGCGTACCCGTGCTCGAGGTGCAGCTCCGCCGCGCGCAGGACCAGCGCGGTCTGGCGCGGAAACAGCCGCACGCCCTCCAGCAAGACGGCGAGGTGCCCGCGCGTGGGGCGCACCGCCGCGGTGGCCCACGCCTCGCCGATGCGTTCGTAGACCTCGACCAGCGGGGGCGCGAGGGCCCGCGCCGAGAACAGCGGCTCAAGGACGGTGGCGAGGCGGTCCGCGTCCAGCTTGCCGCCCTCGGCCTCCGCCCGCCGCGCCGCGAGCCGCACCCGGCCGAGTTCCGCCGCGGCGCGGGGTCGCAGGCGCCCGAGGGCCGCGGCCGATTCCAGCAGTTCGGCGCCCGCCTCCTCCGCGCCGGCGTCGAGCTCGCAGAGCGCCATCACCTCGAGCAGCCGCGCGTCGCGCACGCCCCGGTCGTAGGCCCTGCGCAGGGTGCGGCGCGCCTGCTCGAGGTAGCGGGGAGCGAGCGTCGGGGAGATCTCGCGGACGTAAGGGACCTCCAGGCGTTCCCAGTCGCCCTTGAGGCGGGCGACGTCGAGCTCGGACGCCTCGGTGAGCGGGAAGGCGGGCGGCCGCGCGCTCCGCGGCAGGGCGAAGCGGGCCGGTTGCGAGATCGCCCGGGGGAGATAGGCGGCCAGCTTTTCGCGCGCCTGGACCGGCTCGAGGCCGAGGCACTCGCGGAACAGTTCCGCCGAGTAACCCTCCAGAGCGCCGCGCTCGACCAGCCGCCACAGCCCGGCGCGGTGCGCGCCGCGGTCGGCCTCAAGGCCCCAGCGCACGAACAGCGCCACCTCGGCCAGCCAGCGGCGGCGCACGGCGGCCGACGCGGGGTCGGCCGTGGGCGGCAGCCGCGGCAGCACGAGGTCCTCGATCGCCGCCACCGCGGCCGCGCCTTCGGCCGCGGGCGGGAAGAGCCAGTCCAGCGCCGGGAACATCAGCTCGCCGTCCTCGAAGGACACCCGCTGGAAGAGCGTGAGGAAGCCGGCGACGAACCAGCCCGGCAGCGCCGGCACCCGCTGGGTCACGAGAAACCGCACGTAGTCCAGCGTGAGCGAGAGCCGGTCGGCCTCAAAGTCGTCCCGCCGGACGATCATGAAGACCGCCATCGCGTCGCGGTCCCAAAGGCGGAGGTTGGGCAGGAAGTTGTAGCGGCGCCCGGGTTCCGGGAGGCGGATTCCGCGGGGTCCCGGCGCGGGCGGATCGTCGGGGACGCCGGCCAGCCCGGGCTGGAGCAGGCGGCGCACCACCTCCTGAGAGGACGCGGGCTGCAGTTCCTCGTCGAAAAGAATCAGGCTGCGCGGGACGGACGAGTGCCAGCGCAGGGCGGGCGGCAGCACCTCGCCAAGCAGCTCGTGCAGGCGGTGGTGGGCCTCGACCACCCGCCGCGTGGTCCCGTCGGCACAGCGGGAGAGGATCTCGTAGCCCATCGCCTCGCCGTGGCGCCACGGGCGGCCCTTGATCTGGGCCTCGACGAGAAACGGCGGGAGCGCCACCGCCTCGTCGCCCTGGGCCGCCAGCCGCGCCAGCAGCAGCAGGAGGAGCAGCGGCGAGCGGTGCACGACGGCGCGGTCAGCGGCGCGCCGCGTAGGCCTGGTACTGCTCCGCGACCCGTGCGGCGCGCTCGTCGCCGGAGTGGAAATAGAAGCGCCAGCGGAAGGTCACGCTGCCGCCGGCGGGGATCACCATCTCGCCCGCCTTCGGCTGGTCCTTCAGGTTCTCGAAGTCGTGCTTGCCGAAGGGATTCGCAGCGAACAGCGCGTAAGTCCGCACGTGCCACCAGGTCGGGTGGCGCGGGTTCGCGGGATGGTCGAACATCGCCACCCCGTAGACCTTGCCGTCGCGGGGCGCATGGTAGTCGACCCACGCCGAGCGCTTGCCCCACGCGGCGTCATTAAGCCGGCCCTCGGCGTTCACGATCGTCCCCTTGCCCTCGTGCTTCTTGCCCCGGCCCTGGCTGTGCGTCGGGGTCATCCAGAGCGGTAGGCGGATGGCCATCGAACCCTCCTTGGTGTCCCCCAGGACCGCCGGCTTGCCCGCCGGGGCCCTCAGGGTGACCTCGTAATCAATGAACCGGGCGTCCGCGGTGCCGTGCAGGCGGATGACCGTCTCGTCCTCAAGGTGGACCGCGCCGTCCGGCCCGACCCAGCGGTTGCGGGATGTGATGCGCGCGGCGCCGTCCGCCACCGCGTGGCTGACGGACTGGTTCACGATGCGCCCTTTCTTGTCGGAGTTCTCGGCCCAGAAATCGATCCCGTTGACGTCGCCGTGGGTGAACCAGAGGGAGCGGTGATGCGGGTGGTCCTCGACCTCTCCGGCCACGCCCTTACGCATCGGGTAGTGGCGGGTCATCTCCGTTCCGTCCGCGGCGAGGACCGGGTAAAGGATGGGACGGGGCATTCCCTTAAAGATGTATTCAGTGAAGGGTTTGCCAGCGAGGGTGACCTTCAGGCGGTCATCGGCGGCGGTGATCTGGACATCGCTGGCGGCGCGCGCCGGGGCGGCGAGCAGGGTGGCCAATGCGAGGAGGGGCAGGACGCAGGTCAGCATACGCCGGCAGGACGCACCAAAGCCCGGCGGGGTGCAAACAGCTTTTGCGCGCGGCGCCCGGGCGGCTCAAGCGCGCGTCAGGTCGTACAGGGCGTACCCGGCGAGGAGGTTGGGCAGCAGCGGACAGGGGTCGCGCCAGTTCCCGGCGAGGTGGACGCGGTGGGCGACGCGGATGCCGTGGGCGGCGCAGAAGTCCTCGAAGTCGGCGATCGTCACCGGATTGGCTGGGCGGCTCTCGAACCAAGCGGTGGTGTAGACCTGGTTGCGCACCTTACGGCCGCCGAGGAGCATCGCGACGCGGTTCTTCCAGAAGCCGTGGTTGACGAAGCCCACTGTGAGCGCGCGCCCGACGCGGAGCGCCTCCAAGATGACCGTCTTGGGCTCCGCCAGCTCCTGCACGGTGCGGGAGCAGATGACGCGGTCGAAGTGCCGCTCGGGGAACGCGCGCATCAAGGTAGTCATATCGCCTTGGTAGGCGGACACCCCGCGGCGGACGCAGGCGGCGATGCGGCTGAACTCAAGGTCCACGCCGACGGCAGCGACGCCCTTGGTCTGCATCAGGTAGGCGAGGAGGTCGCCCGGGCCGCAGCCGAGGTCGAGCACACGGGTGCCCGGCTCCACCCAGTCCCCGATGATCTGCATGTCGACGGTGCGCTTTTCCATCGGGCGGGGGTGTTCAGGGGGCGGGCAGCGCGGCGCGGTCGAGGAAGCCGCGGACGAGGGCGTAGAGTTCCTCGGATTCGAGGAGGAAGGAATCGTGGCCGAGGTCGGTGGCGAGCTCGGCGTAGCTGGCGCGCTTGCCGGCGCGGAGCAGCGCGAGGGCGAGGGCCCGGTTCTGCTCGGGCGGGAAGAGCCAGTCGCTGGTGAAGCCGACGACGAGCGTCTCGGCCTCCACCGGGGCGAAGGCCGCCTCAAGGGAGCCGGACGCCTCCTCGAGGTCGAACTGGTCGAGGGCGCGGGTGATGTACAGGTAGGAGTTGGCGTCGAACCGGTTGATGAAGCTCTGGCCCTGATGCCGGAGGTAGCCCTCGACCTCGAACTGCAGGTCGAACGCGGACGCCTCCGTCTCCGCGGCGCGGCGCTTCCGCCGGCCGAACTTCCGGTCCATCGAGGCATCGGAAAGGTAGGTGATGTGCGCCATCATCCGGGCAATCGCCAGGCCCACGCGGGGGCCCTCACCGAGGGCGTAGTCGCCGCGGTTCCAGGCCGGGTCCTGCATGATCGCCTGCCGCCCGACCTCGTTGAAGGCGATGGCCTGGGCGCTCTCCCGGCCGGTGGTGGCCATCGCGAGCACGCGACGCACCAGCCGCGGGTACTCGATCGCGAACTGGAGCGCGAGCATCCCCCCCATCGAGCCGCCGATCACCGCGTGGACCGCGGCGACCCCGAGGTGGTCGAGCAGCAGCCGTTGGGCGCGCACCATATCGGGAATGGTGACCGGTGGGAACGCAGCGCCGTAGGGCTGGCCGGAGGCGGGGGAGGGCGAGGAGGGGCCGGTCGAGCCCTGGCAGCCGCCGAGGACGTTGGCGCAGACCACAAAGAAGCGGCGGGTGTCGACCGCCTTGCCCGGGCCGATCAGGTTGTTCCACCAACCCGCCTTGCGGTCGGAGGGCGAGTGCCAGCCGGCGCAGTGGTGGTCGCCGCTGAGCGCGTGGCAGATGACGATCGCATTGTCGCGCGCCGCGTTCAGCTCTCCGTAAGTTTCATAGCGGAGACTGACGCCCGGCAGCACCTGCCCGCCCCGGAACGTAAAGGGGGCCGCGTGCACGAAGTCGCGGGGCGCCACGAGGCCCACGTCGCCCGGGGCGAGGTGGCGGGCCGCGGTGGGCGCGGACGGGGCGGCTTCGACGTCGTCGGTCATCGGACGGGCGGGAGACGCAAGCAGGGCCGGGGGGGCGAGGCAAGGGGGGAGCGGGCCCCACCGGGCGCGGCCAGGGTCAAAGGTCTCCCCCGGCCGGGCGCAGGATGAGTTCCTCGAGCACGGTGCGGCGGGAGAGGCGGTGGGCGTCGACCATGGCACGGGCGATGTCCTCCGCGGGCATCATCCGCGCGGCGGGGACGCCGCTGCCCGCCCAGGATGGCGTCCAAGTGGCACCCGGGTGGACGCAGCACACGCGGAGGCCGCGCCCGCGGGTCTCGGCGCGGAGGACGCGGGCGAGGCTGGTGACGCCCGCCTTGGCCGCGCAGTAGGCGGCGCCTCCCGGGTAGGGCCCGAGGCCGGCGATCGAGCTTAGGAAGAACACGTCGCCGCGGCGGCGGCGGAGCATCGCGGGCACGAAGGCGCGGGAGACGAGGAAGGCGCTGCGGAGGTTCGCGGCGATCAGGGCGTCGAATTCGTCCACGCTTGTGCCGAGGAAGGGGGCAGCGCGGAAGACGCCGGCGTTGTTCACGAGGACCTCCACCGGGCCGAACCGGCGCGCGACGGCGGTGGCGAGGACCTCGACCGCGGCGGCATCCGCCACGTCGGCGGGAAACCTCTCCGCGGCGGCGGCGCCAAGGCGGCGGCAGGCAGCGGCCACAGTGGCGAGGCGGTCGGCGGAGCGGGCGACAAGGGCGAGTCGGACCCCGGGGATTTCGCGGGCAAAGGTGCGGGCGAGGGCGGCGCCGATCCCCTGGGAAGCCCCGGTGATGAGCACCACCGGGCCGCGGGGGCGGGAGGCAGGACGGGGGGGCGGCACGGCGGGGTTCCTCAGCAGAGCAGCGACCCGAAGTCCATAAAGTCGCCGGTGAAGCCACCTTTCACGCCCTTGCAGATGACGCTGACGGCGTCGTGCGAGTGAAGCGACTCGAGGTGGGAGCAGGCGACCTCGAAGTCGGCGATGCGGGCGTCCGTGGCCAGTTCCCGGTAGAGGAGGCGCGCGGCGTCCTCGACGAACTTGATGTGGGCGCCGTTGAGCTCGGCAAAGGCCTGCTCGTCCTCGCGCTTGACCATCACCTGGGTCTCGGTGCGGAGGGCGCGGAGGCAGTGCGCCTGCAGGTCCTCGATGGGGAGGGCGCGGCCGGGGGCAAGGGCGACGCGGACGCGGGCCTTGGAGCGCTGGGCGTGGGGCGTGGCGTAGGCGCCGCGCGTCTGGCGGGCGTGCTCGGAGAGCTCGGCGCTGCACGGGCAGGTTGAGGAATAGACGAAATCGAACTCGATCACCCGCCGGAAGGCGCCGGCGCGGTCCATCGTACCCTCGAAGGCAACGCGGTAGTACTGCCAGCCCGAGAGCCCGCTACGGAGGCTGGGCTGGCGGATCGGGTAAGAGAGCGAGAGGCGGATGCGGGCGTGGAAGGCGTCGATCTTGCGCTGATACTTGCGCAGGAGCCGGCGGAGGGTCTCGAAGGTGAAGACCTCGTCCTCGTGCTCGTAGAACGAGCGCATGATCCGGCCCATATTGATTCCTTTGAGCCCGGCCTGCAGGGAGACGGTGCCGGTGACGGCGGTCTCGAGGACGATCTCGCGGCCGGCGGCGGTGCGAAAGCGCAGCGGCACGCGGAAGTTGGCGCAGCCGACCTGCTGGATCGGGACGCGCGCGCCCTCGGCCGCGTTCACCGCCTCCATCATATCGGGCAGGGTGTCCACGTAGCCGACGCCGGGCTCGAACCCGGCATCGAAGCGGCGCCCGACGAGCGGCGGCACGCCGCCGGCCGTCTCGTGTAGGTACATCTGTTTCGGCTTCATCTCGTTTTTGGTGGCAGGAGGCCCGGGCGGCGGGGGGACGATAACCGTCGCGCACGGGCCAGGCCCCGGTTCAGGGGGGCGGATTCGGGCCGTAGAAGTCGGCGAAGTTGCGGGGCGTCTCGTACAGGCGGACCCGGTAAAGGCGGGCCCCGCGCGGGAGGTGCGGCTCGATCTCGCGCCAGAACGCGATGACCAGATTCTCGGTGGAGGGGATCGTGCCGCGGAGGAAATCCACCTCGTCGTTGAGATTCCGGTGGTCGCACTTGTCCACCACCGCCTCGTGCAGGATCCGTTTGAGCTCCGAGAGGTCGATGATGTAACCGGTCTCCGGACGCAGCTCGCCGGCGACGGTGACCTCGAGGACGTAGTTGTGCCCGTGCCAGAGCGGGTTGGTGCAGAGGCCGTACTGGCGACGGTTCCAAGCGGGGCTCTTGCCCGGGTTGAAGAGCCGGTGGGCCGAGTTAAAGTGAACCTGCCGGGTAATGTACACCGTGCCCGGGAGCACCAGGGGGTGCGACGGGGAGGGTCGGCGGCGGGCGGACTTTGCGGGCATAAGAAGAATAGTCGTAACGGAATTGGCGGGCCGGTCAATCCGCGCGGCGGGGAATCTCGCGGCGGGCGGCGGCGCCGGGCCACCTCCTTCCGGCTTGAGGGCCACGCGCCGCAGGCGCAGCGTGCCGCCGCCCTAACCTGCCCCCGATGAAGATCCGCAAAATCGTGGTCACCGCCGCCAACCCGCGCCGGCGCACGCTGCCCCTGCAGACGCTCATCGACTCGGCGGACGAGCCAAGGTCGGCCCTGCAGGTCGAGCCCGAGGGAGCCGCGACCCCTTATTCGGGGATTTCGAGCGCGGTCCGGTGCGGGGTGAAACTTTACGGCATCACCAACATCCTGAAGCACCGGCGGGCCGCGGCCGAGGGGACCCCCGGCGAGATCCGGCCCCTCGAGAGTGCCTCCCGGCAGGTGAACGCCGCGGATCCGGTTTTCCGGCTCGGCTCGCCGGGCAACCGCCTTTCGCCCGCCAGCGTGCCGCCGCTGGCCCTGCACGGGCGGCGCGACGCCGCCGAGGATTGCCTGCAGGCGGAGGAACTGGACCGGGTGGCGCGGGAACGCGACGCCCGCCACGAACTTGTGCTGCTGGAGCGGGCGGGGCACACGTTCGACCTCAAGAAGTGGCAGCGGAAGCCCTTGGTGCGAGACCTGCGCCCGGTGCTGCTAAAGTTCCTCGGCCGCCATCTGCGCTGAGGCTCGGCACGCGGTCCCGCCTCCCGGATGAACCCCGAACGCCGCAGCCTCTGGTCCTGGGCCCTGATCGACTGGGCCAATTCTGGCTGGGCGGTCGTGGTGATGACCGCCTTCTTTCCCATCCTCTTCCAGGATTTCTGGGGCGCGGGCACTGGGCTCAGCCCGGAGCGGACCACGGCATACCTCGGTTACTGGAACGCGCTCTCGGGCCTGCTGGTGGCGCTGCTGGCGCCGATCCTCGGGGCGGTGGCGGACCAAGGGAACGCGAAGCGGCGTTTTCTCGCGGGCTTCACTCTGCTGGGAGCGGTCGCGACAGCCGCGCTCCCCTTGGCGGCCCGGGGCGAACACGTGCTGGCCGGAGCCCTCTACGCGCTCGCGGCCATGGGGTTTTCGGGCAACACGCTGTTCGCGGACGCGCTGCTGACGGACGTGACCCGTCCCGAGCGGTATGACCGGGTGTCGGCGTTCGGCTACGCGCTGGGTTACATTGGCGGAGGGCTGCTGTTCGTAGGCTGCACCATGGTCGTGCAGGCGCCGGCGCGCTTCGGATTCGCCGGGGCGGTCGAGGCAGTGCAGGCGTGCTTCCTCGTCACCGCGGGGTGGTGGCTGCTGTTCACGATCCCCGCGCTCGTCTGGGTCCGGAAAACGCCGGCGGTGCGGACGGCGGGCGTCGGGCCGCTCTTCACGCGCGGCTTCCGGCAGCTCGCATTGACCTTCGCGGACCTGCGCCGGGACCGCCGGCTGCTGACTTTCCTCGGGGCTTACCTGCTCTACATCGACGGGGTGAACACAGTCATCAAGATGGCCGTGGCTTACGGCCGGGCGATCGGCCTTGACGCGGCCGGGATGCTGACAGCGCTGGTGATCACGCAGTTCGTGTCGTTCCCCGCTGCAGTGGTGTTCGGTCGGCTGGGGGAACGGATCGGACCCAAGGCGGGCATCAGCCTTGGCATTGGCGTCTACGCGGTGCTCTGCGTTTTCGCCGCCCGGATGGATTCGCCGCGGGAGTTCCTGATCCTCGCGGGCGTCGTCGGCCTGGTGCAGGGCGGCGTGCAGTCGCTGAGCCGCTCGTACTTCGCGCGGTTGATCCCGGCCGAGCGCGCGGGCGAGTACTTCGGGTTCTACAATATGCTGGGAAAGTTCGCGGCCGTGCTGGGGCCGACGCTGATGGCGTTGACCGCGCTCGCGACCGAAAGCCGCGCCTCGATCCTCTCGCTGCTGCTGCTCTTCGGGGGCGGTCTCTGGCTGTTGAGCCGGGTGCGCACCGATCCTCCGCCGGCGGCGCCTTCGGCCTGAGCCTGGCCGATCCGCGCGGGGGCGCACGACCCGGGCGGGCGGCGGCGGGCGCCGGCGCTGTTCCTCCCGCCACGCCGCCACCAGATCCCCGCGGGGACTGGCTGCCGAACCCGTCCGCCGCTTCGCCGCGAAGGCGTCGGGTTGCGCGTGCCACGGCCGGCCGAGCGTGCGCCGGCTGATCTCGCGTTGCTCGAGGGCGAGCCCGACCTCAGCCCGGGCGGCGGCCGGGTGGCGCGGATTACGCCGGAAGGCCTCAGCGGCGGAGCGCGCATCCGCGGCGTGGCGCGCATCCCGGGGCAAAATCCCCTCGAGATCGGCGAGGATCGCGACTTTGGCGGCGTCAACGGCCCGCGGGTGGGACCCGTGGCGCGCGGCAAAATCCCGGGCCGCGCGGGCCACCTCGCGGGAACGGCGGGCGCCGTCCTCCTGCTCGCGGCGGCGCCGGTCGGCCTCCGCGCGATCGGCGGGCACCGGATCGACGGGCCGCGGCCGGGCGGGACGGCCGGCCTCGCGGCGGAGGCGGGCCACGTGATCCCACTCACGCTCCGGCGCATCCTTGGCGGCGACGGGCAGCGCCAGGAGCAGGCCAAGGAGCGCACGGCCCCAGGGGCGGCCGGCGAGACGGGCAAAACGAGGAACGAATGGGTGCAGGGACATTGGGCGGGAGGTTGGTCGAACCCCGCGGGCACCCACCCCGGCGTCGACGAGCGCACCCTCGTCCCCTTTCGTCGCGCGGCCAAGCGCGGCGAGGCCCGGAAACGCGGGTCAAGCCCGCGCCCACCCCGACCCCGACATCAGCTCTGCGGCGCGCGCGGCTTGGCCGTTTTGGCTGCGGCGGCGGCCGGCAAGCGCGCGGGCTTCTTCCCCGCCGTGGCCCTGGCGGCGGCGCGCTTCGCGGGGGCCTTGGCCTTGCTTCCGCCCGAGGCCCGCGCCTTGCGCGCGGGCCTCGCCGGCGCGCGGCCAAGCAGCGGCCCGACCGGCACCTCGGCGGCGTCGCGCCAGAGTCGCTCCAGCGCGAAACGCTCGCGCACAGGCGCGAGGAACAGGTGGAACATCACGTCGAAGGCATCGACCACCAGCCAGCCGCTGGCCTGCACGCGCTCGGACCCCACAATGCGCACGCCAGCGGCATCGAGCACCTTTTCCAGCTCGATGCCGAGCGCGCGCAGGTGCGGCTCGGACGTAGCGGAGGCGACCACCAGGTAGTCGGTGATGGAGGACTGGCGCCCGACATCGAGCACGGCGAGGTCAACGGCCTTCTTGTCCTCCAGAGCGCGGCAGCATGCCTTCACCACCTCGAGGGCTAGGGATTGCTTCAGGGTCATTGGTTGGAGCGATAAAGGTCGTGTTCCCGGATGTATACAATCGCCTTGTGCGGCACGAAGTAATCCAAGGAGAGGCCGCGGCGGATGCGGTCGCGCAGCTCCGTCGAACTGATGGCGAGCAGGTGGCCGTCGCAGCGGTGGAGGCGGAGCCCGGAGATGGCGGGGGCGGCCTTGACCGGGTAACCGGGCCGCTCGAGAAAGATGAACTCGACCAGCTGGGCGAGCTGCTCGATGTCGCGCCAGAGGTGGAGGTTGGGCAGCTGGTCACCGCCGATGATCCAGAAGAGGCGGTCGCGGGGATAGAGGGCGCGGAAGTGGCGGGCGGAATCGATGGTGTAGCTGACGCCGCCGCGCTGGAGCTCGAAGTCGGAGATTTCGAAGCGACGGTCCCACTCGATCGCGGCCCGCAGCATCGCGAGACGGTCGGCGGCGGGGGACTGGACGTCGTTCAGCTTGAGGGGGGCGCGCGCGGCGGGCACGAGGACGAGTCGGTCGAGCCCGTGCTGCTCGAACGCGTCTTGCGCCGCGAGCAGGTGGCCGAAATGGACCGGGTCGAAACTTCCCCCGAGGAAACCGATTTTCACCGCGCGGACCGTGGGCGGGGGGTCCGGACCCGGCAAGGCCCAATTGCCCGGCGGCGGCGCTGCGCAGGATAGGGCTGGCGCCACCCGCGGGGCCCGGCTTTGCTCCGCGCGCGCCCGGGTGGTGGAATGGCAGACACTGGGGACTTAAAATCCCCTGGCCGCGAGGCCGTGCGGGTTCGACTCCCGCCCCGGGCACCAGTTGCTTGTTAGGGTTTTATGCAATTATTTACCTGCGCAATCTAGTGGTCCAAAATATTGTCTTGGCGAATTCCTGGCAGATTTGATGCACCCGGTTTCGGGTGCGCTTAAGCCCAGCAAGACTCCTCCGCACCTGTCGCCTCAGGGCACAACCCGGCGCGCCCCCAATCCGCTACCCCACACGCCCCAAAGCCACCCGCGAATCACGGGCGCTCTTGATTCGCTTCTCAATGCCCCCCCCGGGGGGGGAGGGTCTGGATGGCGCTCCGGTTCGATTCCAATCGGGTCTCTGGGGTTCAAAAAAATCTGCAAACGGGGCACCCCGCCGCGAGGTCCCAAGAGCCCGCGGACAGCGCCCTCGTTTCGTTAGACGCCGATCCGCTCACTCCCGCTCCGAACTCGACCACCAATCATCACGCAGGTTGATGGAGTTTTCGATGGCGCGGCGTCTGTTCTCATCGCTCTCGCCGCTGCCAACAAATCCTTCCCGTTCAAACTCCCGCCGAAGCTTGAGCTTTTGCCGAAGCAACTCGTACGTCGACTCTGGCTCTCGTTCACCTCGGCAAACCTGCACGAAGGCTTGTAGAGCGTCTGTCTCCGGCTGAATCCCTCCTTTGGCCAGCGCGCGGGGCGTTTCGGGTTGGGCGTCATCGGTCATCGTGAACCAAGTTTCGTAAAAAGTTCAGCCGTCCGGAAACGCGTTGGGTCCGGCAACCCGCGCCGCTCCTCAGCGAAAAAAAGATTCCTAACTCCCCGCCCTCCGGCCCTTGAATCGGGTAGACCGCGAACTTTCCCTTCCCGCCGGGAGCACGTGTTTTGCTCCCCTTGGTCTGCCATCGCTACCGTCCCCGCCAGCCCCGCGCCTCGCCGGTCTGGCAGATTCTCCACGACCACGCTGCGAAGGTCCCCGGCCTTTCCCCCGCAGCCGCCGCGACCATCGCCGCCTTCCTCGACTGCGGCGACCTCCACGCCGGCTTCACCCGCCTCCACTGCCCCGACTGCGATCACGAATTCCTCTGCCCGTTTTCCTGCAAGCAGCGCGGGATCTGCGCCTCGTGCCACCAGCGCCGCACCCTCATCGAGGGCGCCTTCATCGCCGATGAGATCTGCGCCCCGGTGCC